>Ga0334886_1000758_pt1 | contig 44387 bp, 37 predicted proteins | sample GraSluR1_MG_9_FD_207232 | JGI IMG/M metagenome (GOLD analysis project Ga0334886, IMG submission 207232) | Sludge microbial communities from methane-producing bioreactor in Wageningen University, Netherlands - Granular Sludge_27_06-R1 | ecosystem: Engineered > Bioreactor > Anaerobic >... | reverse complement strand
CCGCAATATGATGCGGCAGAAATATCTGAATTTTATAGCCGGCGGTCATAAAGGGAATCATGCTGAAACCGTATGGCAGACCTACGGGTCCGCGGATGGTTTGCTCGCCGATGCCGGTTCTTACACCAAAGCAAACGATGCCGCAGGGTTCTCGCAGATGATGGCATTCGGTCCCTATACCATGGCTCCGGGTCAGAAAATACGTATCGTCTTTGCCGAAGCCGCTGCCGGACTTGGACACGCGGACGGATACAGGACAGGACAGATATGGAAGAAGGCAAGAGATGGTCAACCTCAGGTAGTTTTGGATCCTGAGAATCCGAGTCAGACCATGACCATCGATGCAAGCAATGCCAATGAATGGAAAGACAGGATGGTTTACAGCGGACGCGATTCGCTTGAAAACACCTTCCGCGCGGCGATCAAGCTATACGAAGAGAATTTTTACGAAGGAATTCCCGAAGCACCGCGTCCTCCGGAAAAAGTTGAGATATTCTCAACCGAAGACGGTGTGCTGATTCAGTGGAAGGCAAGTTCTGCCGTTACGTCTGCGGGATTTGACGGATTCAGAATCTATCGCGCCTTCGCGGAAAAGGATTCGACCTACCGCCCGGTATTTAGCTGCAGTATAAGTGAAGGGAACCTGGATGATTACCGCGTTGGCACGACCAGCGACGAATTTGAGTATCTCGATGTACAACCCCTTCGCGGCCAGAACTATTATTATTATATTGTGTCCTATGACGACGGTTCTCAGAACGATATGAAACCGGGTGTTCCCCTGAGAAGCAGTCCGTTCTTCACACGCACCAACCGTGCCGCCACGGTCAAGAGTCCGCCGGCACCGAACGAAAAGCTGAATCTCGACGATTATGATCTGAACAATCCGGCCGACCGCAAGGCACTGATGCACTTGCTGATAAAGATCGTTCCCAATCCGATCAACGTACGGAATGAAAAGATCCAGTTCAGGGGGAATGTGAACAAACTCTTATTCGCGGGTGTTCCCTCGGGATGCAAGATCAAAGTGTTCACGGAACGCGGTGATTTTGTTGCCGATATCGAGCAGTCGGAAGAGGGTTATGCCTGGTATCTTACCACGGACTGGCAGCAGATCCTGGTAAGCGGTGTATACATTGCGTATTTTGAGATGCAGGAGGACTTCGAGGATCCGAAGACCGGTGTGCGTTTCAATACGGGTGATTCAATTGTTAAAAAATTCATTGTAATACGATAAAAAGCAGAGGTAAAAATGAAAAGAACTATACTGTGCCTGATGGTTGTGATGCTGATGTTCGTCGGTTGCGAATATTTCAGCCCCATAACAGAATTCCCGATGGACCCGTTCGATGAATCGGCGAGTTTCACGGTCCACAAGGGGTTGGTCACAAACGCAACCCTATTGGCAAACGCTGACCCCAACTTCCTTGACGACAAGTTCATCGATTCTTTGATGAATAATGGTACGGATGCAATGGTGATCGAAACCAAGGTAGACGTAGCTATTGTCACCGGGGAAAAAGGCGGTGTTACCGAAACGGTCGCATTTGCGCACATTGAGAATTATTATGACCCCGTTTCTACAATTGAACTGTTTATGAATAAAGACATTCCAACCGTTGACAGTCTTTTAAGCGACAAAACCTACGACCGCGTTGTTCTTACAACGGATATAGGAACGAGTATTGCCGCAGCCATGGACAGTGTGATCTCACGTGATGATCTGGAGTATGTGATTGAAGACGAAATGTCCAAAGCCGCATTTTTTGTTGAAGCTACCCGTTGCCTTTACGGAAAAACAGGATCCATTCCGGTTCTGAAGATCGGCGAAAGGAGCTATAATGTTACTTGTGCGGCGGTAGAGGTCATGTCCCTGTACAGCTTGCTTGAGATCGCAGAAGATGATATTATCACTTTCTACTTCAATCAACACATGTCCATGCGTATCTGGGATCTGGAAGGGAACAGGATTCCCATGAAAGACAACAGCATCAGTCCGGAAATGGCCGCGCAATTCGGCAACCGGGCGGACGGGGAATCCGGCAGGGTCGTTGCACGCTGTGTCTATGATCTTGAACCCGGGACATATGTTGTTCGCTGGATCCGTTCGGAATCCACGAAAACGGCTGCCCAGTTTGCCACAAATGCGGAATCAACCACAAATTATTTCAGATTCCGCGTCGGTATCTTCAACAGTCAGTATGAAGAAGATCCGGAGATCAGGGATATCGTTAATAAAATGGAATCTCCCACCATTACCAAAATTGCCCGCAGTGCCTTCCAGTGTAATCCGGTGGGTGACACCTTATGGACAGAAACCGAATTACTGAATATTAACGATTTTGTCCGCAGCGCCGAAAAGTCGCAAGCTATTTTAAGTTTGGACACCATTACGGCGGCGGATCTGGATCAGGGTATCTTTTTGAGCTATGATCCCTCTCTTCCTCAAGGTATGGTTCTCCTTTATCTTACACCGGAAGACAATGTTGATACTTTGAAAATGTATGTCGATGGCGGAACCTTTACTTTCTATAAACGCACGCAAGTCAATGCCAACGGTACGAACCGTTATGCGGTATTCGTTCCGAATTTAAAGGGTGTTACGTTCCGGGAGATCTTTGTAAGCAAAGATGTGATCGATGATGTTCATTATTTTTATAATATCGAACCGGTACTCTACATTTTTGCATTCCAGTTAGAAGAAGGCAGTGGTATAAACGTGCTTTTCAAAGGGAATTAATACCCGGTTAATCATTACAAAGTAAGAATAAATAAGGAAATTGTTATGAAAAATAAAAAATTAGCACTTATCCTGGTTCTGATCGCTGGCGTTGGGCTCTTATTTGCTGAAGAACAGTATAAGAAAATTGCCCAGACCGGTTTTCAGTTCCTCAGTGTAAGGTCCGATGCCCGGGCAAACGGTATGGCAGGCGCATTGAATGCAGTCGAATGCGGATCCGCGGCGATCTTTTACAATCCCGCGACACTTGGGTTTATGTCGGGAACGGTTGACCTTACCGCATCCTACAATAACTGGATCGCAGGCATTAAGCATAATGCTTTTTCCGGTGCTTACAGTATTAGTAACGGCCGTTACGGAACGGTTGCCTTTTCTGTCGCATCCGTTAATTACGGCGAGATCGAAGGCACGGAATTCTGGGGTAATGATGCGGGTTATATCGAGACCGGTCTGATCTACCCGACCGCCATGCAGGCGGGTTTGGGTTACGCCATTGCGCTTAGCACAAAATTCTCCATCGGCGGCCAGGTCCGCTGGGCAGGACAGAATCTTGGTAAAAGCAATGTGCTGATCGAAGACTTGCAGGAATCGACGACCTCTGTTGAGACCCGGCAGCATGTTGCCAACGCACTTGCTTTTGATTTCGGTACATACTTCAAGACCGGATGGAAAAGTTTTGTCTTTGGTATGAGCGTGCGCAACTTCTCAGGTGAAGTCACATATGAAGAAGAAAGTTTTCAGCTTCCTCTTACCTTTACAATGGGGGTTGCCATGAACTTGCTGGATTTTATGAAGGAACCGGTAAAAGGTCATTCGCTTCTCTTAAGTATTGATGCAAGTCACCCAAGATCCTACCCCGAATATATTGATGTGGGTCTCGAATACACCATGATGGATGCCTTCTTTGTCAGACTCGGATACATGGGCAACCGTGATGAACGCGGACTTACATTCGGAGCGGGTGTTGAAGTAGCCGGAATAATGGTAGACTATTCTTATACGCCATTTGGGATATTTAACAATTCACAATGCTTTACTCTGAGATATGCTTTTTAATTAACGAAATAAGGGTAATAAAATGAATTTTAAAAAATATATGGCGATATTTGTCATAGCGGGGCTCGCAATATACTCCTTTGCCGCAACCACCGGTAAGATCAGCGGTCGGATCATTGATAAAGAGACCGAGGAACCGTTAGCCGGTGCCAATGTTGTCGTCAGTGGAACCATGCTGGGTGCCGCAGCGGATATTGAAGGGTATTATACGATCTTAAATGTACCTCCCGGAACCTTTTCGGTCATCGCAAGCTATGTCGGATACGCCAGAATGGAACAAGGTAATGTTATTGTCAACATTGACCTTAATACAAGAGTTGACTTTGAGATGAGCGTTGAAGCGTACCGCGGTCAGGAAGTGGTGGTAACAGCCGCGAGACCCATTGTACGTACGGATATTTCCGGAAGCCAGACGAATATTTCCAGCGATGAGATCAGCGAAATGCCGGTTACAAGTGTTTCGGAAGTCATATCTCTCCAGGCCGGTGTTTCCGGACTTGAGATCCGCGGCGGTGCTTCAGACGAAATGTTATATCTCGTTGATGGTATGGCAACGAATGATCAGCGTTCCAATACGCCTTATACCAGCATACCGATGTCCGCCGTTCAGGAAGTGCAGATCCAGGTCGGCGGTTTCAGTGCCGAATATGCAAATGCGCGTTCCGGTGTGGTCAGTGTTGTCACGCGGAAAGGCCTTAGAGACAGATATTCCGGTACCGCGGAGATAAATTACACTCCCGTACAAGCCAAACAGTTCGGTGAGCCGTTCGGAACGGCAAATGATTACTGGCACAGACCGTATATGGATGAAGACGTTTGCTGGACCGGGACCGAAAGCGGTGCTTGGGATATTCACACACGGAATCAGTACAGAGGATTTCAGGGATATAATGCGCTTTCACAGGAATTAATGCGCGATTCCGACCCCAATAATGATATGACGCCCGCGCAATTGAAAAAAATATATGAATATGAACACCAGCGGCGGGTCGTCCACACCAAACCGGATTATGTAGCCGATATGGGTTTCGGCGGACCGGTCCCCGGAGGAGAGAAGTTAGGTAATCTGCGCTTTTTCGCCTCTTACCGCGGCGAACAGAGAGCCTATATCATGCCTCTGTCCCGGGAAACTTATAATGACGATGCGTTACGGGTTAATATGACCACCGACCTGTCACCCAAAACGACCATGACATTGACCGGGAATTACGGTCTGACACGTTCCGTCAGTTCAACGGGGAACAACTCGCCTTCCATGGGAGCACACTATACATCCAACTGGAGTGTTGCAAACCTGGCAAGTATTTCCTATGCCATCTTTCAGGACGGATACAATAACCCCATCGATATTCAGCGGTATGGTTACGGAGTAGAACTGAACCATCAGTTCAACGAACAGTCGCTTGCTAAACTGGTTGTTAACCGTGCTCATACGAATTATCATATTTTTCCGCTGGATTCGCTGGACCTGACCGACACGCTCAGATTATTCCAGGATGTTTTCGGTGCTTATGATCATTTTATTATCAATGACTATCCGAATGGCTATCACCCCACTTACAGTCCCAGTCTCATTGACGGAGCAAGAACGGACTGGGCCGGGTTCGCCCGTGATGAAAGTTATAATATTGTAACGACCATCAAAGCGGATTACCAGAATCAGTTAACACGCAACAATGAACTTAAAACAGGTTTTAATCTTGTTCACACACGCAATGTGGTGAATTCCTGGATGGTTGCACCCATGAGCACCTGGGAAGCGTATTATAACTGGGATCAATCACCCATTCGTTTGGGAGCATATGTGCTTGACAAACTGGAATTCGAAGGATTGGTCGTGAATGCCGGTATACGTTATGATATGTACAACCTGAATGGTATGTGGTATGATCTTGCGCCATACGATACTCTGTTAAACGCTGTCTGGGGTTTCCAGCTTGATTCCCTTGCAGACTACAGAAAAACAAAATCAATTCACAGTCTCAACCCGAGGATCGGTATTTCGCACCCCATTTCGGTAAATTCGAAATTATACTTCAATTATGGCCACTTCTCAAGTCAGCCTACCGCGACGTATTTATACCTTGTTGACCGTTACGGCGACGGAGGTAATATCCGGCGCCTGGGTAATCCCGAATTACCATTCTCTAAAACGATCATGTACGAGCTTGGTTACGAACACAGCTTCTTTGATCGATACCTGGCCAAAGTTGCTGCATTTTATAATGACACAAAGAACCAGGAAGCCTGGACGATCTATGAAGGCCTTGGCAGCGGTAAAGGAAAAACGAATTACCGCCTTGCCGAATCACGGGCCTACCGCGATGTAAGCGGATTTGAACTTACGTTACGGAAAATGGGTACCTTCGTCAGCGGTTTTGTAAACTATACCTATCAGCTCTACAGCTCGGGCTCCTTTGGCAGCACCATGGTCCGGCAGGCATATGAGACCAACCCCGCCCTTGAAGAACAGGATCTCAAGGACAATCCGGTTGAGTACTATCCTTATCCGGCTCCTTATGCACGTGCCAATATCGTGTTTAAAACACCCAAAACATTCTCTTTTGCAGGAATGAATCCCGCGCTTACCGGCGGATGGTCAGCCAGCATCCTTGCTTCATGGAGTGATGGCGGGTATTCGAGCCGCACGGCATATTCCAGAGTTACCTTGCCTGCAGACAATACCATCAAGTATCCTTTTGAATGGAAAGATTCCTGGGCATGCGATCTGCGTATATCAAAGATATTCTCTTACAGTAACTTTGATGTCAGACTCTATCTGGATATCGACAATGTTTTTAACATAAAGAACTTGTCGTCCACCGGTTCAAGCGGAGCCATCGATTGGCAGGACGGTTATATCAACTCCCTGCATCTGTTCTGGGAAGAAGGGATATTTAACGGTAATGACAAGATCGGAGATTACAACCGTTACGGTGAATTTGTTCCCTTCGAGTCGTACAGTAACCTTTCTCAGGTCAGTAATCCTCTTGAGTCCGTCTTATACCATAATCAGGCAGACGGCATGGACAGAGGAGAATCTTTCTATCGTTGGGATGGTTCCGAATTCGTTTTGCAGGATGAAGCAGTCGTAAACGAACTGTATAAGAAGAAAGCCTATATCGATATGCCAAATCTGACATCTCTGACTTTCTTGAATCCCAGAACATTCAGATTAGGGTTTTCAATTACATTCTAAGACAAAAGGTAACAGAAACATATGAAGAATATATATAAAATATTATTAATAACATTATTGGTTACGGGCATGGTCTTCGGGGCGATACCCTTAAGCAACCGTACCTGGGTGCGTGTCGGTTCGCTACAGACGCCTTTTGACGCATGGGGTGCGGAACGTGCGTGGGATGCGAACCGCAGCTGGTATGAGGGATTGCTATGGCCGGCATGGTATGCCCGAACCGATAATTTCGTGATCGACCGGCAATTCGTCGCCTGCCGTAATTTTAATGCACCCGACGATTTTAAGTCCGCCAAATTCTCAACCGGAGCGGGAGTCAGCCAGATCATTCCGCAGGTACTGGAACAGACCGGGCTTTATCCTTATTGTGAGATCAACGTTGACGGAAGAACACAATATGTCGATGATTATCTGAACGGCAATTATCACACAAAGGCGGATTCACCCGCGGACCGGATGGTAACGAATGTCGTCCGCACCGGATTAGGTGTAACGATGACCAGAAAAGTATACTCCTTCAGTCAGCAATATCATGATAATTACTTTATTATAGAATATATCTTTGAAAACACCGGTCACACCGATGACAGCGGAGATATTAAAAGGACAGCCGATATTGAAGAATTTTACTTCGGACGTATCACCCGATATGCCACTTCCAGTGAGGTAAATTACATTACCAATTTACGCCAGAATACCTGGGGTGCTCATCAGTGGGTACACCACACACCGATGATAGATGATCCGGATATGCCGCTTTATTATTCATGGATGGGACAGGCGCAAACCGCGGATATCAATATGGGTTACGATAATGTCGGCGGTCCTTATCTGCCGGCTGAAGGACCTATCAGCAGAGCACGGATCCGTTGCCCGCAGTTTGCCGGCGAAGGGGTCATCCATGTTGACAGATCCTGGGATGATGATTCCCATGATAAAAGCAAGGCGCGTATTGCCTGGTATATCGGCGACGGCAATCCGCCCGAAGGAGCCGATCAGCAGGTATGGGGCTTATTAAGCAATAATTATGAAGGAAGAGCGTTCTTTGATATCCCGCAGGATGTGTATGCGGGACATAAGATCGCTGACCGTTTTGCACCGTATCAGGTCATTAAAGATAAAGATGCCGCAGGAACGAACGCCTTTATATCGTTTGGTCCCTTTACGATCCCTCACGGTGAATCCGTTAAGGTCGTGCTGGTCCAGGGTGTTTCCGGCCTTTCCCGCCGCAAGGCGGTGGAAGTGGGCAAGAAATGGTACCGCGCCTATCAGGGGAATGTGGTGGACCTTGATCTTCCGCCTGCCCCGGTCTATCGCGATCCGGAACCCATTGCACCGGATGCGGCCGAGATGGATATATATAAGAACATGTGGGTATATACCGGAAAGGATTCCATTATCCAGACCTTCCTTCGTGCCAGAGAGAACTATAACAGCGGTTTTGCCATTCCTCTTCCGCCGCCCCCGCCGCTGAGCTTTACCATATTGCCGCAGCCGGACCAGGTGCTGCTGGAATGGTCGGACAATGCGGAGCAGGACCCGAATTTTGAAGGTTACCGGGTATACCGCGCGATGCTGGAACCGGATTCGTTCTATTATCCGGTATTTGAATGCAGCGTTACGGACGACAACATCACGAACAGTTTTTCCGATAAGGGGTTGTTGCGGGGTCTGAACTATTATTACTATGTGGTTTCCTACAGTATCGATCCGGTACTGGGCAGCCTTGAGAGCGGCCGTGCCTATACGCAGACCACCATACCCGCGACACTGAAGAAGCCGCCGCGGGATGTCACCGATGACGATCGTCTGATCAGCGATATAGCGAAACAGTATGCGGCCGGAGAGATATCGGACAAGGACCGTATCGACGCGGTACTGGGTATGGTGCGTATCGTGCCGAACCCTTACAATATCAAGAACCGGAAGATCGCGTTCGGGGAAGGCAGCGATAAGGACAAGCTGATGTTTTACAATCTGCCGGCGAACTGTAATATCCGTATATTTACGGAGCGCGGAGATCTGGTGGATATGATCGAGCACCGCACAATGGAAGGGATGGCGCCGGTAGCGGATGCGGCCTGGAACAGTGCGACGGCCTCGCGTCAGGTGATCAAGAGCGGTGTATACATTGCCCATATCCAGGTCCATGAGGACATCGACGAGATCCAGACCGGTCTGCCGCTGCTCTTCAAGGGGGAGTCAACCGTTAAGAAATTTATTATCATTCGTTAGACAAAATGATGCCAGCGGAACGTAGAAAAAGCCTTTTGTATGAGAAAATAACAGAAAAAAAAGATATGGTTATTCTTAAAAAAATACTTGCAAGAGCAAATAATATTTGTTAAGATTTAAATGTGATTAAATGAAGTAATCAAGAAAAACTAAACAAGGAGAAAAAAATGAAGAAAGTGCTCGTAGTTTTATTGATCGCCGTTGCGGGTGTTATGGCATTCGCAGGGCAGTATCAATGGGCCGGGACGCCGATCATTGGTAACAAAGTAGCCACAGAAGAAACAATGGCTGATACCACATTGGTCAATGGCCCGGGTCTGTCACTTCCCTACTTCCTCGCCGTGACTCCGAACCATAAGGCATGGGTTGCCGGTTACGGAAGCTCACCCCGCGGGAACAGAGTTATCTGGGTATATGATGCCGAATATGACGTGGTTGATTCAGTTACCGCCGATTATGAATGGGATGGCGTTGAATATCTGATGGGATCGACCCGTTTCGGACAAACCACCGGTGACGGTAATGTTGCGTACGCAAACTGGGGTCCGGAATTTATAACGGTATTTGATCAGGATGATTATAGTGTTGTAGCTCAGAGCCCCTGGTGTAACACCAGCGGAGGTCTGGATGCATTCGTTTACAACGGCGAACAATACTATATCACCCAGCAGATCCTGGCTGCCCATATCACAATCTGGGATGAAGATTTCAATATCGTTGACACCCTCTGGGGCGCAGGCGGCGGAAGGAACATTGCTTGTACAAGTGATGGTGCTTTCATTATTGCACCTTCTCTCGGCAGCAGCTACTTTATGGAATATGCCGGTAACCCGGTCGACGGTTACACCGGTCCGGATACGATCTACCTTGAAGATCTCGGGATTTACAATACCGGTGACCGTAACGCTGGCGGTATGGGTAACCTGATGTACGTATCACGCGGTCCCAATGACTACATCTGGCTTATGAGCCGTGATGCTGCCGTTGACGGTGTCTATGTTGTCGATCCGAAAAATGACTATGAAGTCAAACTGTTCACAACAACCGACAGTGCCGCTACTTCTGTAGAAGACTTCTCACTGGGTATGGCAACAGACAACCAGTGGCTCATCTGGAGAAATCTGGGTGTAATCGATTCTATCGACTTCATTACCTCAGGTGGCTATCAGACCGCTCCGCAGTTGCGCGCACCTTGTCAGGTAGGATTTTACTTTGACGGACCTAATGCAAAAGAATATTTGTATGTGGCCGACTATTACGGATACACACTGAAATTGTGGACCCGTGACACGGAAACATCTGTCAGAGACGTGGCTGTTATCGGTGAAAAAGGCTTCAAACTTGACGTAGCTTATCCGAACCCTTTCAACCCGTCAACACTTGTACCGTTCTCATTGACATCAAATGCTGACGTGACCATTGAAGTGTTCGACATCGCCGGTAAGAAAGTACAGACACTGGTTAATGAATACAAATTAGCCGGTAACTACAATGTTACTTTTGACGCTGGCCACCTTGCATCAGGTAACTACATGATCAAGATGACAGTCGGCAACCATTCTGAAGCTCAGAAGGTTTCCCTGGTCAAATAAGCACATAAGTGCAAATAATAAAAAAGCGCGAGCAATCGCGCTTTTTTTATTGCCCTGAAAAAAACACGAACCCCGGATCTCTTGTTTTATTTTGCTATTGCATAATGGAATACGTATTTTATCCGGGAATGCAATAAAAATTATTCAGGGAAAGGTGGAATCATGCAACGTTATATTCGGGCGATCCTGAGTTCTTTTATTATAATCGGAATGTTCGGTGCCTGTGGTTATCAGCGGGAAAATGAACTCTATTCCATGCCGGCGGGCCATGAAACCCGCTGGGTGAGTTTTGAAAATCCATCCGGAGCAAAAGGGCAGGGGGGGCTTATTAATAAGGGAGCAAAAGGAAAAGCTTTCGACAATATCAAAGCGGGTGAAACGAAAGTGATCCTGGATGTGGAAGGCCCCGGGATCATTCACCGCTGGTGGGCGACCATTGATAACCGTTCACCGGAAATGCTCCGGTCCCTGCGTATTGATATGTATTGGGATAATGAAGAAAAACCGGCGGTATCGGTGCCGTTCGGTGATTTTTTCGGTCCCGGACTCGGTAAGACCGCAGCATATGAATCGGAACTGTTTTCCAGTCCGGAAGGAAAATCCTTTAATTCGTACCTGAAAATGCCGTTCCGGAAGCATGCCAGGATCACAGTGACCAATGAGTCCGACCGGCAGTTGAACCACCTCTTCTATGATATCAACTATGAACGTGTAAAACGGCTTCCAGTCAACACGCTTTACCTTCATGCTTTCTGGAACAGGTCCTGGGATACGCCGGCAGGTGAAGACTATACCATTCTCCCGTACATCGCCGGCCGCGGCCGCTTTTTGGGATGTCATATCGGATTAAACGTCAATCCTGATTATGGCGATACATGGTGGGGAGAAGGTGAGGTAAAAATGTATCTGGACGGAGATGATGAATACCCGACACTTATCGGGACCGGTACGGAAGACTATATCGGCACCGGATGGTCACAGGGCCAATTCAGCAACCGTTTTCAGGGATGTATCATTTCCGATCCCGGTAAACAGCAGTGGACGTTCTACCGTTACCATATTCCGGATCCGGTGTGGTTCCGGAAGGACATCCGCGTGACCATTCAGCAAATGGGTGGTGACCGGATGAACAAGGTTCAGGATTTGATAGACAAAGGCGTTTCGCTTATACCGGTAACGGTAGGAATCGTGGATCATGTTGTGCCGCTTTTGGACATGGATCCGCCGGCAACATTGGGTGATCCGAGGCTTCCCAAGGTCGGTTGGACCAATTTCTACCGTACGGATGATTATTCCAGCGTTGCGTTCTTTTATCTGGATAAACCCTCGAGCGATCTGCCGGTACTGCCTGCACTGAACGTTCGTCTCCACGACCTGCGTTAGATCACATAACATATACAATTCAACCAAACTCTGAAACATATCACTGTTTTTGATGATATACGTTTTATTTGTTGCATTCAAAAAAAGATAGTATCTTAAAACCATGAATACGCAAAATAATATCCGCAGAGAGAAGATGAACACACAACGCAGAAAGATGTTTATTCCGATCCTGATGTTTTTTCTGCTGTCCGCTGTATACGCAGGTATTCCCGGATATTATTTTCATGAACTCACCTATGCCTTCGCCGGCAGGGACAGTGCAATGGTCAACAGCCAAAAATTTACCGGTGAGGACGGTGGTAATCAGCGCGGACTCTATGGGATGCAGATCGATCCGGAAGGAAAACGCTGGTTCGGTTTTCATTCGGGTTTCAGCAATGAGTTTCCCCGCGGAGCGGGTGACACGCTGCAATTAGCCGGTATCCGCTGTTTTTTGCCCGATGGCAGCGAAGCAGATTTCTCACCTATCGAATTCATCACCTTTCCGGACGACAGTCAGGATACATTGTATCTGCGAAGCACATATAACGGCGCATGCCGCGGGATAAGCCTGACGGAAGACGGACATATACTGTATACGGCACGATCAACACTTTATAAGATCGATCACCGTGACGGAAGCGGGATCGCACGCTGGCATCCGGGGATGTATGATCTGCCGGTGCGTACCTTTGTGAAGGCGGCGCACGATCCGGTAAACGGACATATTTATATTGCCCCCTATCCCCAGCAGGAATCCGTGTATATCCTCAACGAAGATCTGGTGCTCATCGATACTGCGATCACGCGGACCCCGACACTGCAAAACGCGATGATCGTGCGCACCCATGCCGGTGCTACACGATTGTATTCCGCGACACATGCGAACGGCCAGGGTATATTTGTATTCGAATCGGCAGATCCCGGGAATGTACCTTTTGCATTGGTAGATACGCTTGGCAATTACTCGGAAGAAACCGATACGAATACGATCTTTTACAAGGCCTGGCCATCCTCGCTTGACTGGCTGGACCGTGACGAAGGGATCATTCTCTTCGGGAACGATTACCGTGCCATCACAACGGTCAGCAGCGGCATCGCTCCGTCATCACCGCATGCCTCGCGATGGTTCATCTGGGATGTGAACACAGATGAAATGATCGCCATGTTCGGTGCCCCCTGGTATGATACCGGCAACGGAACCCCGATCCCGCGGGCAGTGAACGACATGGCGCCGCAGCTTTACCTGGAAAACCAGGCGATGACGATGCGACCATCCGGAGCTGTTATAGACGGAAACCGTATATTTATCAGCGATATAGAACTGAACTGCGTTCAGGAGGTCCGCTGGTCGCAGACAAACACGACAGAAAACCAGGGACCGCCTGCCGGATTTGCACTCCATGAAAATTATCCCAACCCTTTTAACCCTATGACGACCATCCCTTTCTATCTTGATCGCTCCGATCATATCGTGATCGATATCCGCACCCTGTCCGGCCGGAAGGTACGGACGCTTTTTTCCGGACCTATGGAGCCCGGTCTCCATCATCTGATCTTTGATGCGGACGGCCTGGCATCCGGGGTGTATTTATACAGTCTGAGTACATCTTCTTTCTCCATGAGCCGGAAGATGACACTGTTGCGTTGAATAAAAAATGAATCAGAGGATAAATAATGGATCATTATGATATTGCGATTATCGGATCCGGTCCGGGCGGTTATGCAGCCGCGATCCGGGCCGCCCAGCGCGGTATGAAAACGGTTCTGATCGAGAAAGAAGCGATCGGCGGTGTATGTCTGAACTGGGGATGCATTCCGACCAAGGCCATCATACACAGCGTCAACACCCTGCGTGCCGTGCGTGAAGCCCCCGGATTGGGTGTCCTGATCGATGCACCGGAGGTGGACATGTCCCGCATCATCGAACGTTCACGGGATATAGCCGACCGCTTATCCAAAGGGATCGCCTATTTAATGAAAAAGAACCGGGTACATGTGATCGAAGGTACCGCGCGTATTAACAAAGATAAAACGATCCGTATTGACAATAAGGATACGGAGGACACAAGTGTGATCAAGGCGGATAAGATCATTATTGCAACGGGATCCCGTCCGAAAGCATTGCCCCATGTGCCCATTGATGGGAAAAGGATCATCAGCAGCCGCCACGCCTTGCAGTTGGATACCCTGCCGTCCTCGCTGGCCATTATCGGTGCCGGAGCGATCGGGGTTGAATTTGCATATATTTTTAGCCATCTTGGCGTCGAGGTAAACCTGATCGAAGCCCTGGATACCCTGCTTCCGAATGAAGATGAAGAGATCTCACAGGAACTTCTCCGGCAGTTTAAAAAACAGAAGATCACCTGCCATACAGCCACCAAGGTCAGATCCCTGTCGCAAACAAACGACGGCATGACCCTGGTCCTGGAAGGCGCAAAAGGAGAGAAGGAACTCCATGTCGCGCAGATCTTATCCGCGGTTGGCGTAAGGGCCAATACGGAAGATCTGGGACTCGAAGAAGCCGGTATTGTTCTCGAAAAGGGGTTTATTGCGGTTGACGAGCACCGGGAGACCAATGTTAAAGGTATTTATGCGATCGGCGATGTGGCGGGGAATCCCTGCCTGGCACATAAGGCGGGGAGGGAAGCGCGCATTGCCATCGACCATATCAGTGGAAAAAAGACCGCGGTGCTCAACCGTCTGCATATCCCGGCCTGCACGTACTGCGAACCCCAGGTCGCCTCGGTAGGAATGCGCGAAAAGGACGCCATAGAAAAGAATATAGCCTATGATGTTTCAAAAGTTGCTTACAGGGCTGTGGGTAAAGCCGTTGCCATGGACAAGACCGATGGCTTTTTAAAATTCATTATTGACAAAAAAAACCGGAAGATCATCGGAGCGCACTGCATTGGCAGTGAAGCGACAGAATTGATCGCCGAGCTTACACTTGCCGTTACACGGGAAATGACGCTTTCGGATCTCGCGGGGGTAATCCACGCACATCCCACGCTCAGCGAACTGATCCCGGAAACAGCCGAACTGGGATTGGGAGAAGCGATCCATGTGTGACGCTTCTCTGTACCTCCTGGGTTTTTATGTTCCCGAAGATCACCTGGAACAAGTACTGGACGCTGTTTTTAATGCCGGCGCCGGCAGATTCCGGGAATACGACCGCTGCGCATGGACCACCCGTGGTGAAGGCCGTTTCAGACCTTCGGGCAACAGTCAGCCATATATCGGAAGTATGCACGAGGATACGCATGTTGATGAAATTAAAGTCGAATGCGTGGTCCCCGCAGACCGCATGCTTGCCGTAAAAACGGCACTGTGCAACGCACATCCTTATGAGGAACCGGCCTATCACTTCATACCGCTGACCGTGTGATAAAACGAAAAATATTGGATGAACTGGCAAATTCGTGTATATTTAACGATGCAAAAAGATGGTAAAATGGGAAAAATAATAGTAATAGCAAATCAAAAAGGCGGTGTTGGAAAGACGACCACGGCCATTAACCTTGCTTCCTCGCTGGCCGTTATGGAAAAGCGGGTCCTGATCGTTGATGTCGATCCGCAAGCGAACGCTTCCTCGGGTCTGGGTCTGGACCCCAATACCATTCAAACCACAATATATGATGTTCTGATGGAACGCGCGACCTATAAGAAAGCCGTTCAAAAGACCTTTCTTGAATTTCTGGATATATTGCCTGCCAATCCGGACCTGGTGGGCGCTGAGATCGAGATGGTCAACATGATGTCGCGCGAGAACCGATTGAGCAACGTGCTTAAGCACGCCAGAAAAGAATATGAATTCATTTTTATAGATTGTCCGCCTTCGCTGAACCTTTTGACGGTCAATAGTTTTACCGCCGGTGATTCGGTACTGATCCCCATTCAATGTGAATATTTTGCACTGGAAGGACTGACCCAGCTGCTGAACACGATCCGGCTGATCCAGAAGAACCTTAACCCACGTCTTGATCTTGAAGGGATCGTGCTCACCATGTATGATTCCCGCCTGAACCTCAGTAAGATGGTCGCCGAAGAGGTCAGGAAATATTTTGGGGATAAGGTGTATGAAACCGTTATATCGCGAAATGTACGTTTGGGAGAAGCCCCCAGTTACGGACAGCCTATCATTTCGTTCGATATTCATTCTACCGGAGCGATGAATTATATGAAACTGGCAGAGGAGTTCCTGAATGGTCAAAAATAAAGCCCTTGGCCGTGGATTGGATATCCTGATACCCACCTTCAGCAGCAATGAGGAAGGGCGGATCCAGGATGTGCCGGTCAAAGAGATCCGACTTGAACATATCCGTACGAATCCCTTTCAGCCGCGACGTGATTTTTCACAGGAAGAACTGAAGGAACTCACCGAATCGATCCGTCAGAAGGGACTGATCACACCGCTGACCATTACCGAGCGGAACGGAGAATACATTCTGATCGCCGGAGAACGCCGCCTGCGTGCCTGCCGCGAACTGAAAATGCAGACCGTCCCGGCGTATATCCGTGATGTGGAGAGCGATGAAGAACTGATGGAACTCGCGCTGATCGAGAACATTCAGCGGGAAGACCTGAACCCCATTGAAGAAGCCATGGCCTACAGAGCGCTTATTGAGCGTTACGGATTGTCACAGGAACTCGTTGCCGAACGGATTGGTAAAAAACGCAGTACCGTCACAAACAGCCTGCGTCTCCTGAAATTACCCCAGGAGATCCGTGAAAGTCTTATTGCGGATGAGATCACTTCCGGTCACGCAAGAGCGATCCTGGCCGCGGAAACTCCCGCCAAAATGATCCGCGTATGGCAGCAGGTCATACAAAAAGGACTCAGCGTCCGGGAAGCGGAACGTCTGACGCAAAAAAATGACAGTGAAAAAAAACATACAGCTTCGACGGCACATCGGGACTCCGCGCTCCTAAAGCTGGAAAGTGCTTTTCAGCAGGCTCTGGGGACAAAAGTTAAAATTCGCCACCGGCAGAACGGAGGAAGCATTGAGATCAGTTATTATTCCACGGATGACCTTGACAGGATCCTGGAAATAATTGAATCGGGATCGCATGAAAACAAATAAGGTCACATTTATTTTTATTCCGCGGGAACAAGAGAAGCAGAAGACGGTAAATATGCATTACCATCTCTTTGGCTTGGTCAAGTTCGCCGGGATCCTTCTTCTGACCCTGCTGATCCTGTCTTATGCTATCCTTATTCCTCAGGCACGAAAATACGTATCCTACAGAGAAAAAATTGATGTATATCACGCACAGGAAGCGCAGCTTAAGCAACTGCTTAAAGATGTCAACGAAATGAAAGAATTCAACACCTATGTGCGGGAATTGATCGGACTGGACCTCTCGCCCCAGTTCGGGGATTACGGGGAACTGGTTAAGGTCGCCGTTAGGGCGGGAGAAGATGCCTATTTATCCACCACACCCGATCTTGCGCCGGTCAGCGGCGTGATCACTAAAAAATTCGCCGGCGGTCCTCGCCAGCATTACGGGATAGATATCGCGGGCAAGACCGGTGATCCGGTACGGGCGTCCGGTGCGGGGCTGGTCGTCTTTTCCGGGTGGACACCGGGATTGGGGAATATGGTTGTCATTTCTCATGCTGATGATTATATTACCGTTTACGGTCATAACGACCGTCTGATCGTCCGCGAACGGCAACGCGTGAAAAAGGGAGATCTGATCGCTCTTCTGGGAGAAACAGGATACAGCACGGGTCCCCATCTGCATTTTGAAATATGGCATAAGGGTGTTGCCCTCGATCCGCAGAAATTCATTCCCGAATACAAGATCAAAAACTGAGGATAGAACCATGACAATGAAAGAAAAACCCACCTATACCATCATCGGCACCAATACGGTCATCGAAGGTCCCGTTCACGTCAACGGCGATATTATTATCGGCGGCACCATCAAAAGTGATATTGACGCGAAGGGGATCGTGCAGATACCGGAAGGCGGATTGGTCGACGGCAGTATCGTTGCACGGGAAGTGCACCTGAACGGCCGGGTGACAAAAGGTATCCATGCCGAAGAGAAAATTGTACTGGGTGTTAAGTCCGATTTTTCCGGTGAACTTGTCACGAAGAAACTGATCGTCGAAGAAGGCGCAAGGATCTCGGGGAAAATGCAGGTTACCGAACGGAAGAACACCAAAGTGACGGAAGCAGCAGAATAGGAGTTATAATGAACGTAAAGCTTGACAGTCTGATCGAGAAGATCAAAACCGATGGCGTAGATGCCGCAAAAAAACAGGCGGACAAGATCCTGTCGGAAACGCAGAAAGAAGCGGATCAGATCATAAAAAAAGCCAAAGAAGAGGCGGAACAATTCCGAAAAAAAGCGGAAACCGATGCGGTATCTTATCAGAAAAACTCCGAAGCGGCCATTCAGCAGGCAGCACGGGACACCTTGCTGGTCCTGAAAGAAAAGATCACGGCCATGTTCGAACAGATCCTTCTGTCCGATATCGACAAACTGATGAATAAGGATTTTTTAAAAGATCTGATCGTCGAATTTGCAAAAACCTGGGCGAAAGATGATGATATTCAGATCCTTGTGAACGGCGTGGATGCCGACGCACTGAAAGCACAGCTGAAACGCTCCCTGTCGGATAATATCAAAGGCGATATCGAGATCAAACTGGATAAAAAGATCGAACACGGATTTCGGATCGGGAAAAAAGACAGTCATCTGTTCTATGATTTTACGGATGAGAGCATTCTGGACGCGCTGCGTGTCTTTCTCAACCCGAAATTGGCTGAGCTGCTAAAATAAAAGATACGTTCAATGGATAAATACATTTATTTTGCTGCCGAAATGCCGATGCTGCGATGGGGTGACGAACAGTTCCCTTCCATGCATGATTTTTTGGAAGAAGCCAGAAAATGGATGAGCCCTTCCGATTATTCGGTATTGATCAAAGCAGTCATCACACATTATACCGAACACCCCGTTCCCGGAGTGTATTCCGCATACCTGAAATTTGAACGTACCTTACGGAAAGAATTAGCTGCATACCGCCAGGCGCGGAAGGAAGGATATGAACACAAGTTCTCACGCATTCCTCCGCAACTGGTAAAAGAAGGAAATCCCCTGGAGGTGGAAAAAAATCTTATGCACCACCGGTGGAAATGGCTGGATGAAGAGGAATTCGGACATTATTCGGACAGGGATTTCTTTGTGATCTATTATCTGAAATTACAGCTTCTGCATCGTCTGGCATCGTTCACACCCGATATCGGGGAAGAGCATTTTGAGTCTTACGTTAACACCAACCTTGGAAAAAAAGAAAAGCATGAAGAATCATCCGGATGATATCTTCAATAGAGAATGGAGTTCAAATGGCCAATAAAAAAACAGGACATATCACGGCAATCAATGGGAATATGATCGAAGTCGCATTTGAGGACAGCGTCATCCAGAATGAAGTGGGATATGTGCTCGTCAATGAAGAACGTCTGAAATCCGAGGTGATCAAGATCACCGAGAACACCGCTTTTATGCAGGTATATGAGATCACAAAAGGGTTAAAGGTCGGAGATAAAGTTGAATTTTCCGGTGAACTGCTATCCGTTACCCTGGGTCCCGGCATTTTGTCCCAAGTTTACGACGGATTACAGAATCCGCTTCCCGCACTTGCGGAAGAACATGGATTCTTCCTGCCGCGGGGTGTGGTACTGGATGCAATAGATCTGAAGAAAAAATGGCACTTTACCCCGACAGTAAAAGAGGGTGATAAAGTCTATAAAGGCTCCCCGGTCGGATGGGTTCCGGAAGGGATATTTGAACATAAGATCATGCTTCCTTTTGACATGGAAGGTGAATATACCGTTGCATCCGTGAATAAGGAAGGCGATTACATCGTCACGGATACCGTTGCGGTCGTTAAGGATGCCAAAGGTGAAACCATTGATATTAGAATGGCATTTGAATGGCCGGTAAAGATCCCCATCACAGCGTATAATCAAAAAATGGTACCCCGGCAGCCCATGGTGACAAAGGTTCGGATCGTCGATACCTTTTTCCCGGTATGCAAGGGCGGTACCTATTGTATACCCGGTCCCTTCGGTGCCGGAAAGACCGTTCTGCAGCAGTTGACAAGCCGCTACGCGGATGTGGATATTGTGATCATTGCAGCCTGTGGCGAACGTGCCGGGGAAGTGGTGGAGACCTTGCGGGAATTCCCGGAACTGGAAGACCCGAGAACAAAAAAATCATTGATGGAACGGACCATCATTATTTGCAATACATCTTCTATGCCCGTTGCGGCACGTGAAGCTTCGGTATACACTGCAACCACCCTGGGTGAATATTACCGGCAGATGGGACTGGATGTTCTGGTGCTCGCGGATTCCACCTCCCGCTGGGCACAGGCCATGCGCGAGCTTTCCGGCCGCCTGGAAGAGATTCCCGGCGAAGAGGCTTTCCCCGCGTATCTGGAATCCCGTATCGCGGAATTCTATGAACGGTCGGGTTATGTGGAACTTCCCGACGGGTCTTTTGGAAGCATGACCATCGGCGGCACCGTCTCACCGGCCGGCGGTAACTTTGAGGAACCCGTGACGCAGGCGACACTGAAAGTGGTCGGTGCCTTCCACGGTTTGTCCCGCGCCCGTTCGGATGCCCGTAAATATCCCGCGATCGATCCGCTGGACAGCTGGACAAAATACGAAGGTATTATTCCCGCCGAAAAGGTCAGAGATGCACATCGTATCCTTCGCCGCGGAAATGAAGTCCATCAGATGATGATGGTGGTCGGCGAGGAAGGTACATCCAATGATGATTTCGTTTTTTATCTGAAAAGCGAATATCTGGATTCGGTCTATCTTCAGCAGAACGGGTTCGATCCCGTGGATGCCGTAAGCGATACGGACCGCCAGGAATACGTTTTCAAAAAGATCTATGATATCATTCACAGGGACTTCCATTTTAACAACAAGGACGATGCCCGGCATTTTTTCAATGATCTGCGCCAGCTTACCATCGACTGGAATTACATCAAAATGGGTACGGATGAATTCAAAAAACAGGAAGCGGCGATTGATAAACATATTTCCGGTGCAGACGGAAAAGAAGAAACAGCCGGGAAGGAGCAGTAATACATGAAAAAGGTTTACAATAAAATATTAAGTATTCTCGGTAACGTGATCAGTGTCCGCGCCGAAGGGATCAGCAATGAGGAACTGGCGGAAGTAAGGACCCGGCGCGGTACCTCGCTGGCTAAAGTGATCAAGATCGACAGGGATCTGGTCTCCTTACAGGTTTTTGCAGGCAGTCGCGGTGTTTCCACCAACGATGAGGTCCGCTTTCTGGGTAATCCCATGAAAGTATCCTTCAGCGAAGATATGCTCGGACGTATTTTTGACGGTAGCGGAAAGCCCCGCGATAAAGGTCCCGCGCTGACCGAGAACCTGATCGAGATCGCAGGTCCTTCGGTGAATCCATCAAAGCGTATCATTCCCAAACGTATGATCCGTACCAATATCCCGATGATCGATGTATTCAACTCCCTGGTCGTTTCACAAAAACTGCCTATTTTTTCCGTTTCGGGTGAACCGTATAACCAGCTACTTGCACGTATTGCCTTGCAGACGGAAGTGGATATGATCATCCTCGGCGGTATCGGTCTGAAATTTGACGAATATATGTATTTCAAGGAAGAACTTGAAAAAGGCGGTGCGCTGAACCGCTCCGTTTTCTTTATGCATACCGCTGCGGATCCCGTAGTGGAAGGTCTGATGGTCCCCGATCTCTGTCTTGCCGTAGCCGAACAGTTTGCACTGAGCGGTAAGGATGTGCTTGTACTTTTAACGGATATGACCAACTTTGCCGATGCCATGAAAGAGATCGCGATCACCATGGAACAGGTGCCTTCCAACCGCGGTTATCCGGGCGACCTGTATACTCAGCTTGCAGCGCGATATGAAAAAGCCGTTGACTTTGAAGGCGCCGGATCCGTGACGGTTCTGGCCGCCACCACGATGCCGGGAGACGACGTTACGCATCCCGTTCCGGATAATACCGGATACATCACCGAAGGTCAGTTCTACCTCCGGAACGGCCGTATCGAACCCTTCGGCTCACTGAGTCGTCTGAAACAACAGGTGAATGCCGATACGCGTGAAGACCATCGTGCCATCATGGACGGCATGATCCAGTTATATGCACAGTACCAGGAGACCGATGAAAAACGCTCCATGGGTTTCCGTATGAGTACCTGGGATAAGAAACTGCTCAAGTACGGCGGTTTATTCGAACAGGAAATGATGGATCTTTCCGTGAATATTTCGCTGGAGGATGCACTTGATAAAGGATGGAGCATTCTTGCGGAATGCTTTAATCCGGATGAGACCGGTTTCCGGAGCGAACTGATCAAAAAATTCTGGCCCGCAAAAGAAGAAATGAAAGAAACAGCGGAACCGTCCGGTGAAGAAAAAATCGAAGAGAATAAAGAACCTGAAGCAAAAGAAGAAGAAAAAGAAGAAGAAAAAGCTGACGGAAAAAAAACAACGGATAGTAAAAAAGTAAAGAAAAGCGATAAAAAGAAGCAACCCGCAAAAAAGGAAAAGAAGTCGCGTTCAGGCAAAAAATGATGAAGTGCGGATAAAAGCTTATGGCAAAAATTAAACTGACAAAAAATGAATTAAAAGCGCAAAAGGATGCCTTAAAACGCTATACGCGGTATTTGCCGACGCTTGAACTTAAAAAACAGCAGTTGCTGGCGGAGATCCGGCGGATCAATGACGAGATGCAGAAGAACCGGCAAGAACTGGAAAAACTGAAACAGGGTTTGCAAAACTGGATCGCCGTTTTTTCGGAAAAGATCGATCTTAGCGAATTACTTTCCGTAAAGGATGTCCAAACCGAGCGCGGTAACATCGCCGGTATCGATATCCCGCTTTTTTTGGAGGTTGATTTTGAAGAACACGACTACGACCTCATGAAATATCCGCTATGGGTGGATGCCGGCATAGCCGCAGCGAAGGAGAATATCTCCCTCCAGAAGGAGCTGGATATTCTTACTGAGCAGGAAGCCCTGGTGCGGGATGAATTGCGAACCACCGTTCAGCGGATCAATCTTTTTGAAAAGGTAATGATACCGCGTACCCGGGAAAATATCCGTAAGATCCAGATCTTTATGGGTGACCAGGATACGGCGGCGGTTGTGCGCGGCAAGATCTCAAAATCGAAAATTGAAAAGAAAAAAGAGGAACAGGCCGTTCAGGCTTAAATATATTCCATGATCGAAAAAATGTCAAAGATCACCCTGCTGGTTGAAGAAGAACGCGCGGAGCATACTCTGAAAGCCTTGCGCAAGCTGGGTGTCCTACATGTAAAACCTTTGCCAAACCCGCCTTCCGGCGATATGGCCGGTATCATGAAGAAGATTGAGAACGCCCGGAAAGCCCTTTATCTCCTGGGCGATGTCAAGGAAATCAGGCAAAAAGAAAAAGGGAACGCCGCAGAGGTTATAGCGGACATTCTGCGTGTGAATGAAAAATCCTCCGAGGCCCGGGAAGAACTGAATGTGCTGCGCCAGGCAGAGGAATGGTATGCGGCATGGGGCCGGGTTTCGCTTGAATCGATACGGCAGCTGGGGTCCGAAAATTATTACGTTAAATTATATGAAGCACCCAAAGCTGATCTGGAAGAGGATGGCGAACGGGAAGATGTGTTCGTCTTATCAGAGGGTAAAACCCGGGTAAAAATCGCCTTATTTACACGTGATCCCGAAGCAAGCCTGTCGTATCAGCCGGTGTCCTTGCCCGAGTTTACCCATGACGAGGTTGTACGGCGGAGTGCGGAGATCGACAAGGAACTCCAGTCGCTGGAGAAAGCGCTTTTAGCAAACAGAGCTTATGCCGCACGTATCCGTTCTTATATCGATGAACTTGAAAAAGAACATCATTTTTCCGAAGTCAGGAATGGACTGGGCATGGATGAACAGATCACCTATCTGCAGGGCTTTGTACCTTCGGAAGAAGCGGGAAAGATCGAACAGTCCGCACAAAAGAATGCATGGGGATATGTGGAAGAAGAACCCGGTCCTGAAGATCAGCCTCCGACAAAACTGAAGAACGCGAAATGGATCCGCATCATTCAGCCCGTATTCGATTTTCTCGGAACGGTCCCCGGATATTACGAGAAAGACATCAGTATCTTTTTCCTTATGTTCTTCACCATATTTGTCGCAATGATCATTGGCGATGCAGGTTACGGTATGCTGTTCCTGGGTATTGCGATCGCAGCAACGATCGGTATAAAGAAAAAGAAGAAGTCCATACCGGATTTCATCATACTCCTGTTTGTGCTGAGCATTGCCACGCTTATCTGGGGGACGCTAACCGGGAACTGGTTCGGATCACTTAAGATCGCATCCATTCCGTTCATTAAATCTCTTATCATACCTCAGATCACCTCTTTTCCCGAATTGTTCCCGGATCTGACCGTAGATCCCAAGGACAGGGTCATGCTGATCTGTTTTACACTGGCAGCGATCCATCTGGGCCTGGCAAGTATACTTAATTTTATTCAAAATCTGCCCGGATTAAAAGCTTTTGAGCATATCGGATGGTTCAGTCTGACAGTGGGTATGTTCCCGCTCGTACTGAACCTTGTTCTTGGAATGAACATGCCGGACTTTGTGATCCCGCTTATCATTTCTGGCTTTGCCTTCATTGTGATCTTCAGCCGCCAGGAAAAAGGAAAGAATTTCTTCAAAGGCATTCTTTCGGGATTGGGCGGATTGTTCAATACCTTTCTTGACGGTATCAGTTCCTTCTCAAATATCATTTCCTATATCCGCCTGTTTGCGGTCGGTATGGCAACCGTTGCCATCGCATCCAGTTTTAACGGAATTGCCGCACAAATGAGTCAGGGACCCGCGATCATCGGCGCGATCATCATTCTTCTGATCGGACACGGATTGAATATCATCATGGCGCTTCTCTCAGTGGTGGTCCATGGGATCCGGCTCAACGTACTCGAATTCAGCGGACAACTCGGTCTTGAATGGACCGGTTATAAATATCAACCATTTAAAGAATAATAAAAAAACCAAAGGAGACATAAACATGATGGATCTTGCAATGTTTGGTTCAGCAGCAGCGGTCGGACTGGCTGCGGCAGGCTCGGCAATGGGGACCGGCGCGGCTTCGCAGGCGGCGGTCGGCAGCTGGAAAAAATGTTTTATGAACAATAAACCCGCTCCCTTTCTGCTGATGGCTTTCTCGGGTGCACCCCTGACCCAGACAATATACGGCTTCTTGTTAATGCTGTTCATCGGCAATAGCGACAAAGACCCCCTGGGTCTGTTGGGTGCCGGTATTTTCGGTGGACTGGCTATGGGTTTTTCGGCTTTTATGCAGGGTAAAGTAGCGGCCCGTGCCGCCGATGCCTATGCGGAGACCGGTAAAGGAACCGCCAACTATTTCATGGTGATCGGTATTGTGGAAACGGCCGCACTCTTTGTTATGGTCTTCCTGCTGCTTATTCTCTGATCGCACCTTTATAACAAATATAAAAAGCAGTTCATCTCGCATGGACTGCTTTTTGCTTTCCCCGGATTTTTTTATATCGCATCAGTCCGGACTGATAAATGTTTTATGTACGCGAAAAGATTTTTAATTTGTTTTGCTGTAAAAATGATTAAATTTATGGTTGAAAAAACAAATTAAAAAGGAACAGGAGTACACCATGAAACATATTGTACGAAGCATTATGCTAAGTTTACTTGCCATTTCCATCCTCATGGCATTGGAATATCAAAAAAAGATCTCCTATCAGATCGGTCCGGGTACCTTTTATTCCTATTATGAGGAAAAAAGCAAACCCTGGGCCTTGTACGTTGTTGAGATCGATATCACCAACCCCTATATCTCTCTTGAAACCGCAAAGGGCGGCAACCGTTTATATTCTCGGGATATGCCAAGCAGTATGAGCTCCAAGAGCAATGCTCCCGGACACAGTATTGTAAGTGCTATCAACGGTGACTATTATCACACCGGCGGGGATCATCTCAATGCTCCGACAAGTCCTCAGGTTATGAACGGAGAATTCGTATGGGGTTTTTCAAATAACCGCTCCGCTTTTTCTATCAATGAAGAGAAAAAACCTCATATTATCAATGCACAGTTCAGCAGTGTGGTACTTGCCAGGGATACGCTCGATCAATGGGTCTCCCGAACACTTAACAGCGTGAATTATCCACGCGGAACGGATCATCTGGTCCTGTTCAATAATTTCAGAGGTGCTTCCACGAATACCAATAGCTATGGTTTCGAATGTCAGGCAAGAGCGATCGATCCCTGGATCGTGAACGATACTGTCCGCTGTGTAATCGAATCACGTGAAAAATATGTAGGTAATATGTCCATACCCTCCGGTAAGATCGTTCTTTCCGGACACGGAACGGCCATCCCCTTCATGGAAACGAATTTTCAGATCGGTGATACGGTCAAGATCGTGCAGGGCCTGGCAAATAACCTGCCACGTCTGACACAGTTCATGGGCGGCGGACCCCGGATGCTGCAAGATGGTGTGGATGTTGTAGCTGCCTCTTATCCGAACGAAAGCATCGGTGCATCTCACTGTTCCGACCGGCATCCGCGTACGGCGATCGGCTTCAATCAGGATTCAACAAAAGTCTATTTTGTGGTTGTCGACGGCCGGCAATTCGGGTTCAGTATCGGTATGAGCCTCTATGAAATGGCTGCTTTTATGAGTGAGATCGGTATTGCACATGCCGTTAACCTCGACGGGGGCGGTTCCTCATCCATGGTGGTCAGGAACTATGTGATGAACAAACCATCCGACGGCAGCGAACGCAGCGTGTCGAATGGCATATTATGTGTTTCCTCCGCCCCGGTCGGCGATCTGAAACATATTGTTTTTGAGCGTGACAGTGTAGCGCTTTATAAAAACAAGACCCTTGCTATCGGACCAATGGGCTGGGATGAACATTATAATCCCAAAAGCATTGCCAACTGGAATGATCTGAGTGTAAGCTATAATACCGATCTCGGAACTTTTTCTGAAGGTAACTTCACCGCTGCGGAAGAAGACGGAACGACCGTTCTGACCGCCATATACGAAACGGACACAACATCAATTATTATTCACATCATTTCACTTGATAATCTGGAAATAACTCCCAAATATTCTATGACCGATTACAGTAAAACGATCAAATTCAGTGTAACGGCGGAGAATGAAGGCGGTGTCCGGGAAAGCTACAGAAATGATATTTTCAGATTTGAACTTCTGGATCCCGAGATCGGCACGATCAACGATGCCGGCGATTTTACTGCAACGGCTCCCGGTATGGCGCGGATCGTTGCCTGCTACGGTGCCAATACGGATACCGCGTTCGTTAATGTTGAGATCGGACAAGGGACAACCGCGCTGGATGAAATTGAAGACCAGAGCGATTACACATTATCCGCCGATCAGTATATTGATATGGATTCAACCGGTATTTTTCTGGTAGACCGCACGGCCGGCGGCGGCAGCAAGGCATTGGCGATCAACTATAAATACGCCGGAGGATCCGAAGACGGGAATATCTATCTCGACCATGATCCGATCACCATATACGGACTGCCTTCCGAGATCCTGATCGATGTTCTCGGTGATAACTACGGGCATTGGATCTATGTCCTCCTGGAAGACGCAGAAGGGAAAGAGTACAGCGCACGGACCTCGACATCGCTCCTGTTTGATGACGATTACCGTACCCTCACCTGTCCGATGAATTCTCTGTTACCGTTCGACAGGTTAGAGATCTATCCGATGATCTATAAGGGTATCCGTTTCCGCGTTAACAAGCGGGCTGCGAGCGGCACGATCTATCTGGACTATATACGCGTCATTTATCCGGAGTGGACATCCATAGAGAAGAACGATCATACCGGTATCCCGGCAAGTTTCAATCTCAAACAGAATTATCCGAATCCCTTCAATCCAATGACACATATTTCTTATGACCTTTCCGAACCGGGTCAGGTCTCTCTTGATGTTTTCAACGTAAACGGGAAATATGTTCTGACATTGGTCAGCGAATATCAGCAGGCCGGTTCCTATACCGTACACTTTAACGCAGAAAAATTGCCGACCGGTATCTATTATTATCGCCTGACCGATGGAGCGCAGCTGCAAACGAAAAAAATGTTGCTGATCAAATAACGCGAACGAAGGCTTTTCGAACGTAAGGATAGATCGTCATGAAATTGAGAAATAAATTATTTGCATGTGTTTTTTTAATACTGATCAACTTGTTTGCTGCCGAACCGCAGCGGATTGTTCTGAATCTTACGGAAAACCCTGAAACATCCATGGCGTTGACCTTCCGTTTTTATGAACGGGTCGATACAGCTTACGTTCAGTATCTGCCGGATGCCGATGATGTGGATCTGCACCGGCGGGCAAAGCAGAAAAGCATTATTCCCGAAGCCGTGCACACCGATCTTACGGAAAGCGAGACCCACTATGTCTGTTCGCTGATCCTAGATTCCCTGAGTGTGAACAGCCGCTACGCATACCGGGTCGGAGATGGAAAGGACTGGTCGCCCTGGTACAATTTCCGTACCGCTAAAACCGGGTTCGAAATTTTTACCATGGTCTATCTTGGTGACCCGCAATGGGGATTTGTGACCTATCTGCCGCGTCTGTATGCCGAAGCGATACGCACGGCCCCGGATGCGGCCTTCTGGTTCTCGGCAGGCGATCTGGTGGATTATCCCTATGAGAACTGGCAATGGGATGCCTATTTCAAAGGTGCCCAAGCCGCATTTACACACTATCCCCAGCTGATGGCTGTGGGAAACCACGGATATCTCTGGGCTTACCGGGACCATCGCAGAGAGCTGCCGCCAACCTGGCGGCCGCATGTGAATCAGCCCGTGAACGGACCGGAAGGCCTGGAAGAGACCTGTTATTATGTCGATTACCAGGGTGTGCGCTTTATAGTGCTCAATGGTAACGAACGACTGGAAGACCAGTCAAAATGGCTGAAGCAGGTTTTACGTAAGAATAAGAACCGCTGGACCATTGTTGGAATTCACCAGGGCTTTTATCCCAGCAGATCCGAGCGTGATAATCCGGAATACCGGGATCTCTTTGTTCCTCTGATGGAGAAATACGGTGTTTCCATGGTTCTTCAGGGACATGATCATGCTTATTCCCGCACCTGGCCGCTGCGCAAGGGAAAGATCATGGATGATCCGTCCAAAGGCATTACCTATGTGATCTCGGTTGCGGGACAGAAGCAGTATGAGATCAATTCAAAGTTCATGGACCTCTATGCCGTTGTGGAAGGGGAAAGGAAGCAATACTTCCAGACGCTTTCCTTTTATGAGGATTCCCTTGTATATAAAAGCTATACGGCAACTGGGATCTGCCATGATAAACTTGTGATCAAAAAATAAATTATTGAAAGGGAACTCATGCGATATCCGGACCCGGATCACATCGATGCCATTTGCAAAGCGGCGCTGAAAGAGGATATTGGCAGCGGTGATGTCACCACACTGGCTATACACAGCGACATTGCGGCAAAGGCCAATATCGTCAGCAAGCAGGAAGGTGTGCTTGCGGGTATTGAAGTTGCCGGCCGCGTGTTCAGTATCGCAGATCCGAATCTGAATATAACATATTTGAAAAAAGACGGTGATCTGCTGAAAAGCGGGGATACGGTTCTTTCCCTTTCGGGGAAAGGGGCCTCCATTTTGGGAGCTGAACGAACGGCATTGAACTTGCTCGGCAGGATGTCGGGTATTGCAACTCTCACCCATGCCTATGCAGAAAAAGTTCGGGGAACCGGATGCAAAATACTCGACACACGTAAAACCGTACCCAATCTGCGCATTCTGGATAAATATGCCGTGACCTGCGGTGGCGGCGAAAATCATCGTTTCGGACTTTTTGACATGATCCTGATCAAAGAGAACCATATCCGCTGGGCGGGCGGTATTGAAAAAGCTCTCGTACACGCACTTGCGTATGCACGTTCCCGGGAATTGAAAATTGAGATAGAGGTCACCGATCTGGATGAATTCGAAGCCGCGCTCGCCTTTCCGGTTGATATGATCATGCTGGATCATTTTTCGCTTGATGATATGCGTAAGGCCGTTACGATGAATACCAAAGGTATTCTTCTGGAAGCATCGGGGAACATGGGACTTGAACATGTTCGCGCGGTCGCGGAAACCGGTGTGCATGTCATTTCCGTTGGAGCCCTGACCCACTCCGTAAAATGTTTTGATTTGAGCCTTTTATTCCATGTCTCGTGAGAAACTTAAACCTTTTTGTCTTTTTATCAGCGGTCCTACAGCGAGCGGCAAAACGGCCGTTTCCCTGGAATTGGCAAAATGGCTTGATGCGGATATCATATCCGCGGACAGCCGCCAGATCTATAAAGGGATGTCCATCGGAACAGCCATGCCCGCGGAAAAAGAATTACGCTCCGTGAAGCATTATTTCATCAACGAACGCGATCCGGACGAAACCTTTTCTGCCGGTGAGTTCGGACTCCTTGCCCGGAAGATCATAGATCAAAAGATCAATGAGGGCCGGTCCGTCATCGTTTGCGGCGGTTCGGGACTCTATATCCAGGCGATACTCGGTATGATATCCGGCCGGCTGCAGAGCGATACGGCCTTGCGCCGGGACATTGAACAGCGGGCAAAGAAAAGCGGCTGGGATGCTCTTTACCGTGAATTGCAGAACATCGATCCGGTCTACGCGGAAAGCATCGATCCGAAGAATCCCAAGCGCATTTCCCGGGCGCTGGAGATCACGTATCTGAGCAAGGGAGATCCTTCCTCGGAACTGAATACGGAGGCAATGGCCTTTCCGCATCCCCGTCTGCATATCGGACTTGATATGAAGCGGGAGCATCTGTACCGCCGCATCAATGCACGCGTTCTGCGCATGATCGAAGCGGGATGGGTGGAGGAAGTACGGCAACTTCTGGAAAAGGGATATACGACGGACCTGAATGCACTTAATACGGTCGGTTACAAAGAGATCATCGCACATCTGAAAGGGAAATATGATCTGGATACGGCGGTGTGCGAGATACAAAAACATACACGGCATTACGCAAAACGCCAGATGACCTGGTTCCGGAAATATGCTCCGGATATCCGTATTGATATCGACGATCACACACCGCTTGTACGGACCGTGGAACGTATAAAAGGATATATTTTGCAGACATTCGGCAATTAGCTTATTTATTCCGGTCATTTCGAAACAAAGCAATAAATTAATCGTTTGAAAATAGATGTCACTTATTTACATTTATCCCTGAATAAAGGAGAATATATGCCCAAAGCAGAAGGATTGATCCTTTCCTTCGAGGACACGAAACGTATCCGGACCGACCTCCTGGAGACCCTTCCCTATAAAGGAGAAGAACAGATCATTCATTTGGTATATCCGGAATTTTCCGCGGTCTGTCCCTTCAGCGGTCTGCCGGACATTGCCGAGGTCCGGATCACCTACGTTCCCTCGGAAAAGATCATCGAACTGAAATCCCTGAAGTATTATTATATCTCATTCCGGAATGTCGGCATATATCAGGAAGATATGACCAACCGGATCTATCATGACCTGCAGAAGGTCTTAAAGCCCAAGACATTATATATCAAAACCATCTACAATATTCGCGGCGGTATCGAAGCCGTGTGCGAGATGGGAAAAAAACCGAAGGAATAATTATGAAGCGTTATGTTTTACCTCTGTTGATCATGTTCTTACTTTTCGTTGCCTGCAGCAGCGAGGCATATGTAAGTGCAAACAACAACACACCCGGAACGATCATGGTCAGTATCAATAACAAACCCGATCAGGTGCTGGCGCCGGGTGATACCAGTGACGTGCATACGGTGATCGTAACACGCGGTGTATTGAGCAATATACCCGTCCAGGCAAGCGGTGAGTGGCTGGGAGAATACTCCACGTATGCCTCGGTTGCGGCAGGAGAAAGGGTTGTCCATCGCGTGCATCCGCAACGTGCCGAGATCAATGTTGTAAATGCATCCCGTGATTCTGCCTATTGCGCCATAGGACAGCCGGGTACGTATTTATACTTTAACGGTAACGACAGTCTGAGTAATATGTATACCGTCGACGGTAATGTTTCCGTGACCTATGAAGGCCGTTATATTTTTGGCAAGATGGTCGAACGTTCCTGGTTTCCCGGCGGTGCGTACCGTTTCGAACTTGAACCTGACGCCTGCGAGATCCAGCTGAACAATATTCATCCCAACCGTGCGATCTACTACGTTTTTATCAGTCCCAGCGATGCAACTACCTGGGGAGAGGACAGGCTGGGGGATGATATTCTTTACCCGCAGGAAGCGTATGTCTGGAAGGCACTGGGGGATGTTCAGTGGGATATCCGCATCGAAGCGGGCGATCCGCATCCGGACAGTGCGCTGTATATTTATGAGTTCTACGATGATGAAGGATGCGAACCCGACTATACCTACATCTATGAATTCCCCACGATCTTCGATCCGGCAACCATCAGCAAACTTTCCAAAACAAGCATGCCCTCCGCGTCGATCCTTAAGTCCAATGCTTTGCATAAAGATGCTTCCGCGGTGCAGCCGGTCGTACGTATCGAAAAGATAGGGAAAAAAGATACCGCCCTGCCGGAAGGGGAGGCGAATAAGAAGGTAAGAAGGTAAGAGGATTAGTTTTAGAAAATTCGTGTAATTTGTGGACCAATAAAAAAGCCGCTTTTCAGCGGCTTTGATCTGTTCGGTAAAAATATGATCCTAGAGATTCACGAACGCATACGCGATCCCGCCATCTTCGATCGTCAGGGTGAGGTAACCGGCATTGCCGTAGCCGTCCTTCAGCGCATCCATGGTCATAAAAGTGGTATTTCCCAACGCGGTCATGGTCCTCTGGTGGTCGTGTCCGGAAATGACCATATCCACATCGTGTTGCAGACACAGTTCCGTCAGCACATGCAGTTCTTCCACATAGGGATTGGTTGCGGTCATGCGCCGGACACGGAAAAAATTGGTATGCGTAAAGATCACGCAGCGACGGTGGTTCGGACGTTCCTCTTTCAGCACTTCGGTCAGCCAGGCGAGCTGATCGCGTCCCAGTGTGGCCGCGCCGTTCTCGAGACAGATATAGAGGTCCGATGCTTCCGGGGTGACGACCGTGAAATAATAGGTGCTGCTTCCGAAGAGTTCATAGTATTTGACCCAGCCGTCGAAATAGAGATCGTGGTTTCCCGCCATCGGGAAGGTGGGCAGTGAATCCTGCGGCGGCAGCTGCCGGTGAAAACGTTCAAGATGTTCATGATGCCCGGTCGTCAGATCCCCGGCCATCACCGCTCCGACCGCGCCCGCTTCGATAGCGGCATCCAGGAAGAGGTTCAGATTAACGGTATCGCCTACGTGCGTATCGCCCATCGCAAAGATGCTGTAGCTGTCCTCCGCGAGGGTGAACACTTTATAGGGATTTTCCTCGTTCCATGCCATGGATTGCGCGAAGCGCTCATCGGCGGTCTCGTAGGGAAGCACGAATCCGCGCACCTCAAAGACATCACAGGCGGAAAAAAAGAGCAGCAGGCTTATCCCCATGTACGGCAGAAATTTATATTTCATAGCTGACCCCCATTCTGAAGAAAAATCCGAAATAATTCGCGCTGATGTTGAAGACCCCTGCATGTTTGTACCAGGCCTCCATAAAAAGGTCCAGGTCCGGGACCGCCTCGTATCTGCCGTAAACGGACAGCATCGGATTGGTTTCCTGGTTCATGAGAAAGTGATCGAAATTGGTCACGGCGATCCCGGCGTTCCAGGGATGCTCCGCGGGTTTCAGATCGTAGCCGATGCGGTAGATCAGGTTCCAGTTCTCGCGGATCACCGTATTGTCCGTACCGGGAAACGCGTCGATCGCCTGCCGCGTGAGACGGTACGCGCGGAATCCGTTCCCCAGCATAATATGGAATTGACGCAGATCGGTTTGAGCCAGGAGTCCAACATTGTTCTCGTACAGCAGGTCCGAATACGGCTTATGCAGAACGAACGCCCCGATCTTAAAAGGAAATTCCCGGATCTGAAGATCCTGTAAAATATTGATCTGCACACCGGTCAGGACGCGCGGCGTATTGCCGGTCAGCTCGAACTGCAGTCCGCCCGAAAGACGGGTCGTTGGCAGCGCATAGGAAGCCGCCGCGGCGCTGCGCAGATAAAAACCTTCGGACGCGTTGTGTTCGCCGGCATCGGCGTAGGCCCGGAACTGCCATTGCGCCGATAGCGTCGGCGGCAGGGACAGCAGAACGAGCGTGAACATGAGATAAATTAATTTGTTGTGTTTCATGCTTCCCTGTTTTCCAATTCCGTTTTATATGTTTTTGGATCCCGAATGATCCCGGAAAGATCTTCGGAAACATTACCGATGATCCTTAATGTTTCATTCCACAGGTCCCGGGCCACCTCTCTGTCCGCCGCGGGCGGTGCCGGCGTTTCCGGGGTGGTCAGATTAAAGAATGTCCCGCTGACAGCATCCAATTCCTTTGCTACGCCCAGATAATACAGCGCTTCCGCGGAGATCCCGGGAGATCTCAGTCCTTTATCCAGGACATTTCGTTTGTACCATTGGTACAGCGGACCGTTTTCCTGTCCCGTATCCGTTTTTACCGCGCCGGGGTGCATGCTGTTGATGGTGACGCCGCTGCCCCGAAAATGTTCGGCAAAGACGACCATCGAAAGCATCTGGGCGGTTTTGGCGGAGCCGTAACTTTTCAGGCCCGAATACCGGCGCTTTTTCCAGTTCAGATCATCCAGCCGCAGACCCCAGACGGCAAAGCGGTGTCCCTCGGAACCCACCATGATGATGCGGGCTTTTTCCTGGGCCTTCAGTTTGTCGATCAGGATATAATTCATGATGAAGGAGGAGAGGTAATGCACCACAAAGACCTTTTCCAGTCCTTCGGGTGTCAGTTCGCGTTTTGTCAGATAGATACCGGCGTTGTGGATCAGCACGTCGATGGGTTCGGGCAATTCCGCCAGTTCGCGGGAGACCCGGAACACATCCTTCAGATCGCTGAGGTCGGCGATCTTATAGTCGCAGCGGACCCCAAACTCCGTTTCGATCTCCCGGCGCAGCTTCTCGGACCGTTCGGGATTGCGGTTGATGCACAGAAGATCCGCTCCCCGGGAAGCATAGGTGCGCGCCGTAACGCGGCCGATCCCCGACGTGGCGCCGGTAATGACCACAAGCTTCTTGTCGAAGCGCTCCGTGCAGATGTCGGGATCCCGGCGATTGTTCTTTATCATCGCCGCGATGTCCGGCCATTTGTATTCACGCAGGTATCGGGATATTTTTTTATTCATGAAGACCTCTGAGGAAATAGATTGATCGAAACCCTGCGGGTCCTTCGTTTAGAAATACCGGGGTTTGCATTTTACGGTGTCTGATGTATTTAATTCGAACACCGTTTTGTCGAAAGAAGGCGGACCGATCGTTAAGCCCGGATTATTGGAAAAACCAAAACCTTCCTTTGGGATCCCCAGCCAGTTCGTGTCCAGTTCCTTGTTGTTGTTCTCATCATGAAAGAACTTGAAGGTGTACCTGCCCGGTTTGAGGCCGTCTATCCGGATCACGCAGGTATTGTCCATGATGTTCCGGCTTTGCGCGGCTACTATTTCTTCATGTTCATTCATGAGTTCCAGATGGACCTGTCCCTTGTTGTTCCGCAGATCGCCGATCTCGATGCACAGAGAAAGCTGAGCGAAACACAGCAGGGGCACGATGCCGGCGATCAGGGAAAGCGTTATCTTATGCAGCATCGGTTTTCCTTTTTTGTGAATCTTGCAGTTTCTTATTTTGTTTATCATGGCAAGTAAGGGTTTGTGTAGGTGGACTTCTGAATTAAACGTGATAATCTTTCAAATCCGCAATGAGCGGATCATTTCATCCAATATTTTAAATATTCCGTCAATTTTCGAATACGAATTTGTAGTGTCGCAACCAAGAACTGGTGTAGAATTACCCTCTGAAATCCGGATTACATTTATATTTTACAGCGAGCTTTATTATTTTTATTTATCAGATTTACAATAATTTTTATAATTGTATCTTTTTCTTCTGTTTTACTTACAGCAATCATTAAAGTTAATGCAACCAATGCGTTATCTGCAATTCTCTTTTCACCATTATTATCATAAAGAATTCCATTTCTTTCCAGAAAGTATAAAAATAAAAATGCGGCGATTCTTTTATTACCATCTGAAAATGAATGGTTTTTTGTCACAAAATAAAGCAGATTTGCAGCTTTTTCTTCAATGCTTGGATATAGATCATTTCCGTCGAATGTTTGGTAAATTGTTGAAACTGAACTTTTAAAAGAATTGTCTTTTTCACGGCCAAACAATTCACTGTTTGCATATTTCTGTTTTACCAATCGGATTTGTTTCATTGCTTCGTCATAAGTAAGTTGATACTTTTCTTTTCCTGAGGTTTGCTCGATTTTTAAAGTTTGGTAATCGTATTGGTCTAAAATATCCAGAGCAAAAGCATAATCCGAAATTATTTTTAGTAAACCAATACTTTCCCCACTTGATAATTCTTTTTGGTTTACAATATTTCCTAAGATTTTAACGGATTCCCTTAATTCTCGCAATTGTTCATTTTGTTTGGATAAGCGTTTTTCATTTATTGAAAATCCTTTTATTAGAAAGTCTTTTAAAATATTATTTGCCCAGATTCTGAACTCGGTCCCTCTTTTTGAATTAACTCGATATCCAACAGCAATAATTACATCAAGATTATAATATTTGATTTTTCGTCTTATTTCCCGTTCACCTTCTTTTTGAACTTGTGCAATTTTTGCACAAGTTGACTTTTCCTCAAGTTCTTCGGTTTTATAAATATTCGAAATATGCCGATTAATAGAAGTTCTGTTAGTTTCAAACAAAGATTCTAGCTGGTATTGATTTAGCCAAACTGTTTCATTTTCCAGCTGAACTTCAATTTCAGTCCTTCCATCTTTTGTAGTAAATATTTGAATTTCGGAATCGTTCATTTTATTTCTCACATACAGTTAATTTTTAAATGGATTTTTCCTCTTAATTTAAAATGCCCTGTAAGGGTTTGCGGACTACCGTCAATACCCTTTATGCAGGCACATTACAACTTCCCCCGACTGTGTGTCAGCAACAGGCATTTATAATGTTTTCTTCAGATAAACCATGTCAACAAGTTGTATCCCGTCTTCAAACATGGGGTGGTCGTAATTATCGGTAAAAAAATTCCTGATGCAATGCGATCGTTCAAATCCGCAACGTTCATAAAAGGACAAGATTGCCGGCGTTTCACCCGTTCCCACAAGCATGGTTTTATATGTGTTTTTGTAATGTCCGGAGATGAATTTTATCAGCGCCGCAGCGTATCCTTTACCCCGATATTCTTTATATGTTGCGATGTTCTTCAACTCGCAGGTTTCTTCGTCTGTCGCGACGACTACACACACCGTCTTCAGGTCATCATCGTAGAGCGCGAACATATCGCCCTGTTCCAGATATCTGTCGATCATATCCTCCTGCTCGTCTGCCAGTAACAACAGATCGAAGTATTGCTTCTTGTCACCGGTGATCTTTTCTATTCGCATGACGTTTTTATCTGAGCAAACTGCTTTATTGATTGGACATGGAGTCGTTTACTTGCAGCTAACGGTCGAGTGTATGTGCCGTAAGGGATTGCGGGCTTCGTCCCTGTCTGCCGTTACTAAAGCTGATGCGGGGCAGAAGCCTTCATGCAACCACTTAAAGTCCAATGTTTTATACACGATGTTGTAGGCAGTGCTTTTTTATTTTGGAGTTACTTGCCAAGTAAAAGTGTCAAAGTTAAAATCAGAAAACAATTCACTACTGCTTATAATTCTGACATCTCCGTGTCTTGTTTCTTTGTTAAAATTATAAACTCGGTATATAAAGGCGGAATCTTCGTAATCTTCAAAAAAATGCTTTTCGTTTTTACTCATATAGAATGGTTGATTGAAACCACCGCTTGTAGTCTTAACTTCAATATAACGTGGTGAACCGTTATCATTTATTGAAAAAATATCATAGCCCAAACCATCTCCTTGCAATCGACTCAAATGCTGAACATTTTGCATTGCTATGGTTCTTTCTATTGAAAGAGTTTCAACTAAACGGTCAACTTCAAATTCTAAAACAAATTCTTCGCCTTGGTCGCCTATTTCATTATTTCGGTCTCTTGTTTTCTCCCAATCAATTTTACGAGCAATAAAGCGTCTTGTTTTTTCCTTTATTGTCCTTACTTCCGCAGGTTGAAAAACAGATTTTGAAATAGGATTTAGTAGGGAAAATTTAGCTGGGCGTGAACTTTTGTCAACCACAAACCCTTCATCATAGACCTTAATTGTTTCTGTCTGGTGAGCAACAATATTTCCTATTCGTTGAATAATGAGAGGTTCGTTTCGTGTTGTCGAGGGTATATTGTCTTCTTCACTAAATTCTAAAACTGTGTTTAGAAGTTTTTTTACTTCTGATGTGTTTAATGCACCATAAACGGTTAATAGTGGTTTTATTGCTCGCCTAATCTGTGCTTCTGTATGTGCTGCCATTATTATTCCTTAATAATTTGTAATTAAAAGGTGTTCTACGTTCTTATCGTTTCTATTCATAAAACTTACAAGATATTTTTTGTCAAATGATTTGATATTTAGTCCTTTATTATCGTAAAGGCTAAAAATGAAGTCAGTATTTTTAATAATCATCATCCATTTAGCCTTACACTTTTTGATTAGATAGTCTGCAAGTCTTTTTTGGTCTGCTTTTGTAAACTCATTTTTTGCATAGGTGCTAAAATCACTGTCGTATGGTGGGTCAAGAAAAACGAAATCATTTTTTGCTGGTTGGTAATTTTCAAAAAACTCTTCAAAATCCAAATTTACTATGGTGGTTTTATCAAGTAATGATTTGAGTTCCTTCGTCCTTAAATAATCAACTTTCTTTAAAAAGTTTTTTCTGTTATAAGCTATTCCGCCATAAGGAACATTGAAGTCTCCCCTAGAGTTATAGCGAAACATTCCACTATATGCAAAGTTTCTGATAAATAGAAATATTGCTGAATTAAAAGCACGATTGATATTATATTTTTTGGTGTTATTGTAAATGTGTCGGAAATGCATATAAAAAGCACTTTTCAATGCTGTTTCAATATTGTCTAAAATGTCATTATCAGGAAGGGTATGTTTAATCCTCTCAAGTTCTTTCATTCTCTTTATTTTCCTGATAAGATTGATTTTGATTTCTTTAATGAAATTTTCAATATTGAAATTGAACATTGTTGAAAACATACCATTGAATTGGTCTGAATGAGTTAAAATAAACTCAAACAGTGTGTCTTTCAGTTTGGTGTCGTCAATTATGTTTTGTGAGAATTTTTTGTAAGTCAGAATAAAAAATGTTGCGTTATTTTCAATTACAGTCGTCAACAAATCCCAATTATGAATTATTTCGTCAAGTGCTTTAAAAAAAACTTGTCTATCACTATTTGTAATACTGTGATATAAACAAATTAATTCTTCTGATTTGTCGTTTATGTAATAGTTGTCGGCTTGAATTGCTGTATAAACTGCTCCACCACCTACAAATGGTTCGTAATAGTCGGAGAATTTTTCTGGTAAACTTGGTATTATATATTTTAACTCCTGTTCTTTTCCACCTGCCCACTTTAGTAGGGGATATAGTCGTCTTGCTTCAACATAGTTGTCTATGCCAAGTCCAATTTGATTGTATGTTTCAACAGGTTCTGCTACTATATTTTTCATTTTACAAAGTTAAATTTTTAGTTTCATCTATTTATCATTTTGTCCGAATAATTTGTCGTGGGTGCTGTCTATTAGCATTGCCCACAACAAGTAAATATATGTAATTACATTTATATTTTCTATATCTTTTTGTTTGTGTTACATATATCTGTCTAAATCGGTGATGTATGTATACTTTTAATTTTCAAGCAGGTCATCGATCGGGTTCTTGAAGCGGGATAGATCCGCGTTGGAGACATGGGTGTAGATCTCGGTGGTTTTGGAACTGCTGTGCCCCAGCCATTCCCGGATATAGCGCAGATCGGTCCTCTTTCTTCCCCGTGCCTTATGCAACCCTCCAGCCTACGCCAAGGCTTACATCTACGCTCCGACACTTCGGAGCTACGATGCACAGGCCGGCTGACAAGAAACCCTCCAGCCTTCGTCCGCCAGCCGGCGGACTTCGGCCGGCAGGAAACCCTCACCCCTAAGCTCTAACCCCTAAACTCTTCCCCACAGCTCCGCTGCGATCAGTCCCGGAGGGACCGCTGGCGGATATGCGGTGGACAGGCTGCGTTCATACATATTTATTTTTTCGTACCAGAAAATGTAAAAAATTGAGCGGATATATAAAAGAAATATTATATCGGGGTGCGGGGGAGATCCCACGCTTATTTTGCAGGTCGGATGCGGTTGCGTGTCCGGATATAAAGCTCCAGGAAAAGCAGGCCCCCGGTCAGGCTCAGCAGCGCCGCCAGTGCGGCCGCGTTGGCAAAATTGCCGAAACGGTCAAAGAGCAGGCCGCCGCTCAGCGGACCGAAGATACCGGCAATGGCATAGCCCAGAAAGACAAAGGGATAAATGTTACCCAGCTGTTCTACGCCAAAGACCACCGCGGTCTTCTTGGCAAAGAGCACAAAATTGGCACCGAAACCGAAACCGGCCAGAAGGGTCAGGAGCAGATATAAGAAGATATTCAATGTCAGTGTGCCCAGCAGAAAAATGGCCGCCGCCTGCAGGGCAAGCGCAAGGAAAATGCTCAGCGCGGCATCCAGATGGTCACTGATAAACCCCCAGAACAGCCGGCCCGCAAAGTTCGCCAGTGCGAAAAAAGAAACACCCATGATCAACGTGTGTTCCCGGATGCCGTTTTGCTCCCCGACCATCGTAAGACTGCCGATGATCAGCAGTCCGGCAAAAGTACCCAAAAAAATACCCCCGAGAAGTCTGTAGAATATCCCCGAGGACCGAAGCGCCGGCTTGTCCGCCGGGTCATCCGACCCCGTTATTCCCGAACGCGGGATACCCTGCGCAAAGGAGAAAATGAGGATCCCGTAAACACTGCCGATAACGACGAACAATTGGGACACATCCTTTCCGGAGGATAGCATGATCTCCGAAAGCGAGGAGAGGAGAATCGCGCCGATCCCGAATCCGGCCGCCGCGACGCCCGTCATAAGTCCCTTGCGTTCCGGGAAACAGAGCACGGGCAGGGTGAGCGATACCCAGTAACCCAATCCGGTCGCCATGCCGGCAAAGACACCGATCCCCAGCAGGACCGCAAAAAACCTGCCGCCGGACAGACCGGCCAGAAGATAACCGGCACAAAAAAACAAGGCCGAGAGATAGACCAGGGTTCTGCTGCGAAGGGACTTTGCAAGTCGCGGAACAAAGACCATACTTATGGAGAAAACCGCAATGAGGGTTCCGAAAATGATCTGGGTTTGGGCGGCGGAATAATGATATGTCTCGATCAGCTCGGAAGCGATGATGCTCCAGGCGTACACACTGCCCAGGCAGAGCATGATCACAAAGGACGCCGCGACGATAAAATACTTTCTCATTCGGGTCATACACTCCTTCATTTGCCAACCACAAATAAAATATGTTTTTCTTTCAAGATATGACAGGATTCATTCGGAAATTTTAATCAAAATATGGATGAATGAGGATGTCGTCGCGATGCGGCAAGCGGAAAAATCAACCTTACGTTCTTACTAACCAGGAAAAAATACGCTTAATGCGATCCGGGAAAGGATAGCGGGAGCAAAAAGATGAATATATGATCTAAAAAATAGCAGCAGGTCGTTGATGATCATTTACTGAGTTCGAACAATGCTTTTTCCAGTACGGCATCCCGGTTCTGAGTGATCAGGTCCCAGTCATCCGCAGCGAAAACGTCCGGCGCAATGCCGATCCCTTCAAGATAGTTCCCCTGCGCATCCTGCAGATATTCCCCATCGGGTCCGTATACCACCTGGGCACCCAGACGGTAATTCCAGCCATTGGGTAAAATACGTTCCAGGACGGATGAGAAGGCACCGAAGGTCGTATCACCCACGCAGATCACATCGGGTTGCGTTTTCATCGCAACGACAAAATGGTCCGAGGAACTGGCCGTATAAGCGTTGGTCAGTATGGCGATGGGTTTCGCCGGAAGCGCGGTGCTGTGGGGCCTGATCCAATGTTCGGCCACGGGGGTAAAGTCGCTTAGGTCCGTCCCGCTCCTGAAACGGGATTTCATATACAACTTTTCCTCGGAGGCAAAGCGGTTCTGCAGGCTTACGAATGCCGTTGTGGTCCCGCCGCCATTGTAACGCAGATCGATAATGACAGCATCATGTTCACGGAATGCATCGACCGCCTCTTGTATGAAAGCATTCGGGAAATTATTCACATTGAAGCTGGGAACGCACAAGTAACCGATGTGTTTTTCATCATGTTCGATCGTGCCGTAGAAGAACTCCCAGCCGGCGTACGTTCCGCTTTCGATAGCGTTATTCAGATATGCCGTTTTGATCACACTCCGCAGAGTGGACACGTCATCCATATTTCTGCCCTCACGATGTATAAAATACGGTTTGTCCCTGCGATTCCAGGAACGGAAAAATCCGTGCTCCGGGGACTGGAGCGTGGCATGCCCGTCATTGAGGATGTCCAGCATGTCCGTAAGAATCGTATATAATTCCAGAGAGCTCATATCATCTGTTACCGCTTCGGAGTAAACCTGTGTAAGTGAATCCCAGTCGATCCCCTTTGCATCAAACGCGCCGTAGAGATTTCGAAAATCGCTGCTGAAATGGTTGAAATTATGGACCGGCGTGTTCTCGAACTTCTCCGGGATCAATAGTTGCTCACAGGCACAGAAAAGAAGCAGGAGAACAAGAAAAAGAGCGGATGTTGGTTTATATGTTTTCATGGTGTTATCGCGTATAGATGAGCGACAGGGAATATATTCCCGATGTCGATCTCAGTGTAATGGGTTTGCTGTTCTGGAAATAGCGAAAATGATAATTCGCGTCAATACGGAGGGCCGGATTCAAACGGAAGCCGTAGGAAATGTCGGCATAGATACCCGGTGCCGAAAAACATGACTGGAGCAGGAGGTTATCAAAGATAAAAGCAAATCTGCTGAAATCCTCGAAGGTTTGCGGAGAGGACATGCCATAATTGTTGCGGACCGTCAATGCAAGTAAGGGAGCATGTATCTCCGTTCGGAACATGTGTTTTCCCGCATTTTTTCGCAGCATCACACCCGGGGCAATGCCGCTTTGTATCAGTTCGGGCAGTCCCATGGCATTGGTCGTGATATTGACCGTGGTAAACCACAGGGCACTGAAATAGATACGAAGGTCCTGTCCGGGATCGTATATCAGGAAACGAAAGAAATCCATGGCTTCGAAAATGAAGCTTTGTTTTACAAGCAGGGAATGGTTCGCATCGTATGCGCTCGGAATACCGGTCATCGAAAGCGCATCCCGCCGGATATTGGAAAAAACCAGACGGGTCTCTTTGTTGCGGTCCGGACGTTCCGTGCCGAAATGCACACCCAGAAAGAGCGCGTTGCCGCTGTAATTGAAGGGTGAGTACAGATCATCCAGGGAGGACATGTTGTAAATACCCGTGCGGATACCGAGTGTTTTATGCTTCTGCAAATTATCCGTACTTGCCCAAAGCGGGTCCCGGACCATCAGGATACCTAGAAGGAGCAATGTATATTTTAACGCTTTCATGTTTGTGATCTGTCTGATTGTATTGCGGTCTTTAACGGGGAGTATTCCTGTTTGTTATATGTTTTATCGAATAACAGAAGAAGGTAAATAAACCCTAAGGAAAACACAAGGAAAATGCAATTTTGGGAAGTGAGAGAGTTCTCTTTACTCCGCAACATGAAATGACAGTCTGGATTTTATAAACACTAAGCAACATTGTCATCTCGAACATGCCTGCCGGGCGTAAGTACAAGCATGTCATTGTATATTGCGCAAAACCGCAAAAAGCATTAAACTAAAGGAACAAGATCAAATAAGCGAAGGCGATAAAGCTTTACCTGTCATTGGGGTCAACCCCGTTCAGGATGTTAAGCCCGCCTTC
>Ga0334886_1000755_pt1 | contig 44427 bp, 42 predicted proteins | sample GraSluR1_MG_9_FD_207232 | JGI IMG/M metagenome (GOLD analysis project Ga0334886, IMG submission 207232) | Sludge microbial communities from methane-producing bioreactor in Wageningen University, Netherlands - Granular Sludge_27_06-R1 | ecosystem: Engineered > Bioreactor > Anaerobic >... | reverse complement strand
CAAGATATCGGCGCAACTCCTCGAGGTCTATACTGAGGATCTCAGGGAACTGGGAATCGACTGGTCCGCAAGCGGCACCTACCGCTCTGAGTCCGGGCGCACCTACGACCAGAGCCTCTCAAGCTTCGGCAATCGCGTCGCCGATGCTGCCGGGCAGTATCGGGTATTCGCCACTCAGCATGGCTGGAACGTCGACGCCGTGGTAGAGGCCATCGTACAAACCGGCAAGGGTCGCATCGTCGCCCATCCGGAGATTACCACCGTCGACAACAAAGAGGCCAAGATCCAGATGGGACAGAAAATCCCCGTCAAACAGTTTGACGAGGCCGGCAATGTCGTCATCAAGTTCGAGGAAGTCGGCACTATTCTGACCGTGACGCCTCACATCACTGCCGAGAACCAAATCCTCATGGACCTCGCCCCGGAGCGTTCGACCTATCAGTTCGATCCTAATGGTGTCATTATTAATACCAGTAATGCCAAGACCAATGTCATCGTCAACAACGGCCAGACAGCAGTCATTGGCGGGCTGACCACTCAGGACGAAGTGCGGACTGAGGTCGGATTGCCGGTGCTTAAGGACATTCCCGTACTTGGGCATCTGTTCAGGTACACCAACATTCGCAACGAGAACCGTGACCTCCTGATCTTTGTCACCCCGACCATTGTTGAGGGCAATCTGGCTGCCGCCGAAAGAAAACCGGTCGGCATGGACAAGGAAGGTTGATACCGATTGGCGATATCGATGAATTCACGAACCCTTCCTCTTGTTACGGGAGGGAGGGTTCTTCATGAATGACCACATGCGGCCCGGCTGCCTCGATCCACAGCATCGCCCCGGGACAGCCCGGCCGACGGCACGAAGATGATGTGATACAAATAACAGGCAGGAGAAATCATGTATAGACACAAGATTGCCAACCGCATCTGGGTGACGGTCGCTGTTCTGCTTCTGGCCGGACTCGGGCTGATCGGCTGTGAGTCGGCCAAAGACAGCTCCGGCGGAGGCTCCCTATCGGTCTCTATCTCCGTCAGCAGGGCCAGCCTCTCCGCTGGCGAATCATCGCTCGTCGAGGCCACTGTCACCAACGGCGGGACCCCCGTTGGCGGGGCTGAAGTGCAGTTTGCCGCCACCCCCGACGGCTCCGGCATGTTCACTCAGACAAGTGTTGTCACCGACTCTGAGGGCAAGGCCGCCACGGTGTTCAGCCCCAGCGAGTACGGCTATATCAATATCACCGCCACCGCCAGCAACGATGGCTCTGTGGCTACCCGGCAGATCACGCTGACTGTGACCCAGGACGCCCAGGCCGGAACCGGCAATATCAGCCTCACGGCTGCCTCAAGCCTGCTGACTGCCAACGGCTCCGATCAGACAACGATCACCGTCGCCGTTCGCGACGGTGGCGGTAACCCCGCCCCCGATGGCACCATCGTCAGAATGACCGCCGGTGAGCGCTTCGTCGACCGCGACGGTAACGGCTACTGGACCGCCGGCATCGACAGCCTCCTGACCGACTACAACAACAACGGTCAATGGGACGCCATCGGTATGATCCCGTCCTCGGCAACCGTGTCAGGTGGCAGCGGATTGGCCCAGGTCGCATACACCGCCGGCAGCCAGGCAGGGACGGTCTTCCTGCGGGCTACCGTCACCGATGATACCTACGCCGGCTACGATGAGTTCTCACTGCAGTTGGCCCCCGATGCCGATGTGCATTCGATCTTTCTGTTCTCCGACTCCGTGAGCCTCTCCGTGCAGGCCACCGGCGGCATGGAAACATCCTGGCTGCGCGCCCGTTGCTTCGATGTCTGGGGTAACACCGTACCCGAGGGTATCGTGGTCACATTCTCTATCCTTGACAGCCCCGGCGGCGGCGAGTACCTCGGCACCGTCGAGGGTGCCACCACGGCCACCGCTGTAACCAACAGCCAGGGTGTCGCCTCCACCGTGATTCACTCCGGCACCACATCTGGTACCGTCCGCACCCGTGCCTATGTCGAGGGCGTGTTGTCCAACGCGACCCAGGTGCTGATTTCAGCCGGCCCGCCGTATGAAATCGTCGTCGGCATCGAGGAGTGCAACGTCCCGTGGTGGAATATCGTCGGCGAAGAGCTTGAAGTTGTGGCGGTCGTGTCCGACATTTACAACAACCCGGTCAATGACTCCACGGTTGTCTACTTCACGTGCGACGAGGGTATCGTCAAGTCGCATCAGAACCGAACCATGAACCAGAACGGCAAAGCCTTCACGACCTGGATTTCCGGCACCAACTTCAATGAAGACGACGGTCGCGTGATCGTGTGGGCCGAGACCGCCGGCGGCACGGTCAGAGATTCGACCATCTTCTTCAATTCGTTCATCCCTGACACGTTAGTTGTCACCGGCGTTCCCACCACCATCGTTGCCGATGGCGCCACCGAAGTCAACATTCGAATCTCCGGCTTCGACTTCAACTGGAATCCGCTGGTGAACAACACCAAGGTGAACGCAGAAGCCGCGCTGCTCAAGGTCGCCGGTACCTCCCTTGAGGACGGTTGCTTCTCCTCCTCCGGCAGAGCCAGGATCACGTCGGTGACGCTCGACGTTGACTACAGCTGCTCCTATCCAACCGTCGCTGTCGATGACGGCATCGGCGCCGTTGACATTGTCGAGTTCTGGAGTGGTCTCGCGTCAAGCTACTTCGAAATCACCATTCTTACCGGTACCTCGTATGCCGGCAACTCACAACTGACCGCCCAGGCCACCACCGTGGGTCCAGCCGAAACCGTTGTCTTTGATGCCCTCATCAAAGATCGCTTCGGCAACCCCCTCGGTGACCACACCCTGACCATGACCGCTACCGGCGGGTCGGTTGACCCGACGACAGCCGTCCAGCACACAAATGCCTACGGCGAGGCCACCGGCTTCGAGTGGCGCGCCCCGGCAGCCCCCGGAAAATACACGGTCATGGTCACCGACGGTGATCCTCGCGGTCAGATCACGCTGAGCACCACCATCACTGTAGAGGATGCCGATTAAGTACTACCGGTACCTTTTACAGGCCAGATTCTGCAAGCCGCCGGACAACTGTCCGGCGGCTTTCTCTTTGCCAACCCCCAAACACATCACGGTTGATCTGGGCGACCAATATGGTTAACTTCGATCAATGACCAAAACAGTCCGCCAAAACAACGCCACGAAGTCCCTGGTAACGGCCATCCGACAAAGCGCCGAGGCCCGGCCGCATGCCCCCGCCCTGACAGGCTACGGCGGCAAAGGGATACGTTTCACCTATACCGAAATGATGACCGCCGTCGACCGTCTTGCCGCCGGGCTGTTGGCAAACAAGCTGATTCAACCACCCGAGATCGGCCTGCTCAGCGAGAATCGCCCGGAGTGGCCGATCGCCTACCTGGCCATCCTTGCCGCCGGCGGCACCGTTGTGCCGATCGACGCCAACCTCAGCCAGTCCGAAATCCGCCAGCTTATCAGCCGCGCCGGTCTGAAGGTCGTCTTCGCCTCCGCGCGCTTCGGACAAACACTGTCCGATCATCCCGATGTACCGCGATGGATCAGTCTCGAACCCGATCAACAAAACAACTGGCGTTCGTTGTGTCAGGACCAATTGTCAGATCGCCTGCCTGACCCTTCGCCCACAGCCGTCCTCATCTACACCTCCGGCACCACCGGGCTGCCCAAGGCAGTCGAACTCACCCACGCCAATCTGCTGAACAACATCCAGTGTATCTGCAACTCGCTCTATTTCAGCCCTGAGGACGTTTTCCTGTCGATTCTCCCGCTTCATCACACGTTCGAAGCTACTTGCGGCTTCCTCACGCCTTTGACACGGGGCGCCTCTGTCGTCTACGCCCGCTCCCTCAAGTCAGGCGATATCCTCGAAGACATACGCGAGAACCGAGTGACCATCATGTGTGGCGTTCCCCTGCTCTTCGAGAAAATGTACAACTCCATGCGCCGCAAGATTACCAAAGCCCCGACGCCTCGCCGCGCGCTGTTTCACTCCCTGTACGGCTTGTCCGAACTGACATGGACCATGAAGCGCAAGTGGGGCAGAACGCTCTTCCGGTCCCTGCGACACAAGGCCGGGCTGGGCACTATCCGCATGTTCGTCTCCGGTGGGGCCGCCATGCCGCCCCATATCTCGCGGTTCTTCAACATGCTCGGCTTCGACCTCATGCAGGGCTATGGCCTTACCGAGTGCTCACCCGTCGTCGCTGTCAACCGGCCCGAAAACATCCGCTTCGGGTCGGTCGGACCCCCGCTGGTCGGTGTGGATGTCTGCATTGATAACCCCGGCCCTGACGGTATCGGGGAAATCTGTGTCCGGGGCGGAAATGTCACTCCCGGCTATCGGGGCAACCCCGCCGAAACTTCGTACCTCGTCCGCCAGCAGGGATGGCTTCATACCGGCGATCTGGGACGACTGGTCGATGGCCACCTGTGGATCACTGGTCGCCAGAAGAACCTGATTGTCTCTGCGGCCGGAAAGAACATCTATCCTGAGGAGATTGAAGAAAAACTGGTTGCCGATGATCTCATCCTGGAGGCGGTCGTCTATGGCCACAAACCGGAGAAATCCTCCGGCGAGGATGTCTGCGCTGTCATTGTACCCGATCCCGAGGCCGTCGCAGCGACCCTGGACATCCCCCTTGAGTCGGTGACTCTCGAGATCTCCAAACCTCTGGTCGATGCCGCCGTGGCCAGAGCTAATTCCGAGATGGCGCCCTTCAAGCGCATTGTCCGGTGGCGTGTACAACTGGAAGAACTGGAGAAAACGTCAACCCAGAAAGTCAAACGCTATGTGTACAAGCAATAGGGAGATGCGGTGGTAAGAACACAGGAACTCAAGCTTCGCGAGACACGCACCGGCGACATTGTCGACCTCACCGGCGGTCTGGCCGAGGCTGTCAGGCAATCCGGCCTTGGCTCAGGGACCATGACCGTCTTCTGCCCGGGATCAACCGGCGGTCTGACAACCATTGAGTACGAACCCGGCCTGCAGAGAGATCTGCCCGAGTTCTTCGAACGCATCATCCCCTCGGATCGCCCCTACCATCACGATGAAACCTGGCATGACGGCAACGGCTTCTCACACGTGCGGGCAGCCCTGATCGGTCCCGATATTACTGTGCCCTTTGTCTCCGGACAACTGACCCTCGGCACCTGGCAACAGGTTGTCTTCCTCGAATTCGACAACAAGCCCCGCAAGCGACGGCTGGTGCTGCAAATAATCGGAGAATAACTCTCATGGTCAACGCCCTGCAACGAATCGATAACAAGGTCCGCCTCCTGCGCCAGACACTGCTCCCGACGGAGGTTCACTACGACGATCTCGATGACTACCGCGATATCATTGCCGCTATCAAGTGTCTCGACGTTCGCGGAGCGCCGGCTATCGGCATAGCCGCCGCCTACGGCCTCGCGCTGGCCGCTCAAAGGAACAATGTCGCAGGCATTGACGATCTGCCTCCATTTGCAGACGAAATCAGAAACGCCCGCCCCACCGCCGTCAACCTGAGCTGGGCCGTCGACCGTGTCACCACCCGCCTGCGCCAGGAGAAGCCACAGGGCCACCAGGCCATAGTGGCGCTGTTGTGGAACGAGGCCGAGACCATCCACGCCGAGGACCGACACTTATGCCGGGCTATGGGCGAACATGGTGCAGCACTGATTCCCGACAAAGCCCGTGTCCTCACCCACTGCAACACCGGGGCGCTGGCCACCGGCGGTATCGGCACTGCCTTTGGCGTCATTTACACGGCCCACCAGCAGGGGAAGCAGATACTCGTCTATGCCGATGAAACCCGCCCGCTGCTGCAGGGAGCACGCCTGACCGCGTGGGAGTTGATGCAGGCCGGTATCCCGTGCCGACTGATCTGTGACAGCACCGCAGCCATGCTCATGCGGCAGGGAGGCGTTGACCTCGCCATCGTCGGAGCCGACCGGATCACCACCCAGGGCGATGTCGCCAACAAGATCGGTACCTACAGCGTGGCCGTTGCCTGCCATCACCATGACATCCCCTTCTATGTTGCCGCACCATATTCGACTTTCGATGAGTCCCTCGTCAACGGTGATGAGATCCCAATAGAGGAGCGCCACGCCGATGAAATCACGCGTGGGTTCGGCAGACTGACCGCTCCCGAGGGCGTCGAAGTCTACGCTCCGGCCTTCGACATTACCCCCGCCGAACTGGTATCGGCCTACATCACAGATCAGGGCATAAGGCCGGGAAAAAGACACCGCTCATGATCGAGTTGTCAACCTGTGTCGCGGAAATCTGATAAACCTTGCCACGATACTCGCCGATCAATTACATACTGGCAACACCCAAAGATGAGACCGCAGCACTATGCCGGCCACTAGGAGACAGAAAAACGCGCTGAGAGCCCTCAATTACAACTTGTTTGAGACCGAGCAGATTCAACCGCCTGCGCCGGCCACTATGTACACGCGCCTGCAGGACCTGCTGACCCGCGATCGCCATGAGCAGGAACGCTACCGTCAGAAACAGCAGGGTCGGCAACCCGGGCCCGCACTCCCCCCGGTCGAAGAGCTGTACAGCCTCTTCGACCGCATCAACTGGCAGTACTTCGACGGCGCCCTGCCGCCGGTGAAGATCGAGTACTCCAACCGAATGACCAGCGCCGGGTCCTACACCCCCGCCAGGCGCGTCATCAAGATCGGCTGCAAATACCATATGCTGTTCCCGGATGAACTCGAGGACACGCTCAAGCACGAGATGATCCACATTCGTCACTTCCGCCACGATGCCGCCTTCAAGGCCGAGGCCCGGCGCATCGGGGCTTCGCTGAAAGCCCGCTCACATCCGTCCCTGCAAAAGCCCCCAAAATACGTCTATGTCTGCCCAGAATGTGGCCAGAGATACCCGCGACACAAGCGCCTGGTGATGGCCTCCTGCGGTCGCTGCTCGGCCAAAGGAAGGTACGACCCGCGATACAAACTCAGCCTGCTGACCAGCAGGGCCCGGCAACAGGCGCCATCCGCTTAAGCGCGCCCCGGCGCTTCGGCTGCCTCGACGGTTGTCTCCTCCTGCGGCTCATCCGGCAGCGTGTTCATAACTTTGTCAAGAAGCGGCATGCACGACAACAATGAATCGAGGTTGCCCCCGGCCGTGAAATGCCTGACCAGTCGCAGTAAGACCAGTTGCGGGTTGCCGGTGCAACTGACGATATGACCATCTTTGGATACCCCCAGACCAGCCTTCCTCGCCAGTTCGAAGGCCTGCTTCTGCCCAACCGCCTTTGCCTGCGTCTTTATGGCTTCCTCGAACAGCTTCAGGTACGTCTCCATCTCGTCTCCTTGTCAGTTACATGCCGAACACACTCTTTCATTGACAGTATCGGCCGTTTTCGTCACCTGCTGAACCACATGTCGTCCAATCCCGGATACGGCCCGAAAACTCGGAACCTTTCCCGCCCGGAATCGCTTTAGTGGATGAAAATGACCTATCTTCGAAATGAACCACAACACCTGACACCGAAAGGAAGCTGCGACACTATGCCGAGAATTAACGAACCTGCTCCGGAATTCACGGTCAACGCCTACCATGACGGCAATGTCACCAGGGTCAGCCTGAATGACTACAGGGGCAAATGGGTGGTGCTGTTCTTCTACCCGGCCGATTTTACCTTCGTCTGCCCCACAGAACTGGGCGAGATGGCCGATTACTACGACGAGTTTCAAAAGATGAACGTCGAGGTACTCTCCGTTTCGACCGACACTGAGTTCACTCATAAGGCCTGGCACGATACCTCGGAAACAATCAGAAAGATCCGGTTTCCGATGCTGGCCGACCCCACCGGTCAGGTCTCACGTGACTACGGTGTGATGATCGAAAGGGAGGGGCTCGCCTTGCGCGGCACGTTCATCATCGACCCCGACGGTACCCTGAAGTCCTGGGAGGTCAACGACAATTCCATCGGCCGCTCGGCCGAAGAGCTTATGCGCAAAATCCAGGCCGCCCAGTTCGTCCGCGAGCACGGTGGCGAGGTCTGTCCGGCAAGCTGGAAACCGGGCAAGGCCACCCTCAAGCCGGGAATGGATCTGGTCGGCAAGCTCTGATCTGAACTGCTTCGTTGTGAACCGCAGGCCTGACATATCTCCGAAAGCACTTCTGATTCAGGCGCCCCGCAACGGGGCGCCTCGTGCGTTCGATGCCCGCATCATCGCGCTATCTGCCGATCGCTAAATAACTTGGGCCGAATGCCGATCTGATAATCTAATACCACAGGCAGCGCACCAATGGTCGCTTTTTTGGACTATCTCGTGGACTATCTCCTTGACAAGCTTGACCTTTTTGGTATATTTGGTGGCTCTTGAAGGTACGGTAATCCGCTAAATGTACGGGATACGGTAATATACGATGAAAACCTTTATGCCGAAAATCGACCCGAACCGCCGCAAGTGGTGGGTCGTCGACCTGCAGGATGCTATCCTCGGCCGCTGTGCCGTTAAGGTAGCCACAGTTCTGCGAGGTAAGCACAAACCGATATTCACCCCGCACCTCGACGCCGGCGACCACGTGGTGGTCGTCAATGCCGACAAGGTCCGGATCACGGGCCTCAACAAGCCCCGTCAGATGAAGTACTATCGGTATTCCGGCTACCCCGGTGGGTTGCGCGAGACAACCTTCGAACGGCAAATGCGGACACGTCCCGAACGGACGTTCGAGGCGGCTGTTCGTCGGATGCTCCCCAAGAACCGCCTGGGTCGCAAGATGTTGAAAAAACTGCATGTCTACGCCGGTCCGGAACACCCGCACTCGGCGCAGAAACCTGAACCACTTAAGGTGGACTGAAGAGATAATTACGCATGGCTGAAAACACATTCGCCGCAACCGGTCGTCGTAAGGATGCTGTCGCGCGAGTCGCGATCGCCCCGGGCAAGGGTGAGTTCCACATCAACGGCCGTCCCATGGATCGGTATCTGACCCGTCAGACGCTCGTCGCCTATGCTCGACAACCGCTGGAGGCGCTCGAGATGACAGGTCGCCTCGATATCCGCTGCCAGGCAAATGGTGGCGGGCTTTCGGGACAGGCCGGCGCCATTCGACTCGCACTAAGCCGCGCCCTGGCCGCCATGGACGAGAGCGTACGACCGACATTGCGCAAGGCCGGGTTGCTGACCGTTGACTCCCGCAAGGTAGAGCGGAAAAAATACGGCCAGCCCAAGGCCCGCAAACGCTTCCAGTACTCGAAGCGCTAATTGTGAAGATGTTTGCTCCGCTAAAAGCGGAGCGAGTGAACAGTCCCGGCCGACCGGATTGTGGGTCCCGCCAATGCGGGTACGATCCGGGACGACTCCGGGGTGATGTCTAACCCAAACCTCAGGAGCCTTCATGGTCTCTCCGGAAATCCAGGAACTACTCAAAAACGGGGTACACTTCGGGCACCAGACCCGCCGCTGGAACCCCAAGATGAAGCCGTTCATCTTCGCGGCTCGCAATGGCATCTACATCATCGATCTGCAGAAGACCGTCAACGCCCTCGAACAGGCCAAAAAGAAGGTGCGGGAAGTCATCCAGCGCGGTCGCCCCATCTTGTTTGTCGGCACCAAGAAACAGGCCAGGACTGTTATCGAGGAACAGGCTCCTCGCTGTGGCGCCTTCCACGTCACCGAGCGATGGCTTGGCGGCATGCTGACAAACTTCAACACCATCAAAAATTCAATCAAGAAGCTCAAGGACATTGAGCAGATGGCTGAGGACGGAACCCTCGAGAAGTTCACCAAGAAGGAGCGCTCACGGATCGAAAACGACGCCGGGAAACTTCAGAAAGTTCTTGGCGGTATCAAAGAGATGAACTACCTGCCCGGTCTGATGGTAGTTGTCGATGCCAAGAAAGAGAAGATCGCTGTCGCCGAGGCCAATAAGCTCAACATCCCCATCGTCGCTATCATCGATACCAATGCTGATCCTGACCCGATTGACTTCCCCATCGCTGGCAACGACGACTCCATCAAGTCGATCCGCGTGCTGCTCAGGCGGCTCGTTGACGCTGCCGTGGAAGCGAGGCACAGCGTCACTCAGGAAGAAATCGAGGCGACGCTCGATAAGGAGCGTGAAGTCCCCGTGAAAACCTACTCCAGCGCGGCTGATGAGCCGGACCAGGATAAAGAAACTGATGACGACGATTCGCCTGCTCCGGCGGCGAATACCCCCAAGCGACAGACTCCGGCAAAGCGCCAGGAAGAAGACGAAGACTAAGCTCCAGCGAAACGGGTATACGATCTCATGGAAATTACAGCGAAAATGGTCAAAGACCTCCGGGAGAAGACCGGAGCCGGTATGATGGACTGCAAGAGCGCTCTGGCCGAGGCCGCCGGCGATTTCGAAAAGGCCGTAACGGTGCTGCGTGAGCGCGGTGCCGCCAAGGCTGCCAAAAAAGAGGGCCGCACCACTGCGGAAGGTGTCATTGCCAGCTACATTCACCCCGGCGACAAACTCGGGGTGCTGCTCGAGGTGAACTGCGAAACTGACTTTGTCGCGCGTACCGACCAGTTTAAGCAGTTCGTTCACGACCTCGCGATGCATATCGCCGCCTCGGCACCCACATGTGTCGACCGCGATCAGGTCGACCAGGACATGATCAACAAGGAGCGCGAGATATACCGTCAGCAAGCCCTCAACGAGGGCAAGCCGGAGAAAATCGTCGACAAAATCGTCGACGGGCGTATCGAGAAGTATTACGCCGAAGTCGTCCTGCTTGAACAACCCTTCGTCAAGGACAACGACAAAACCGTGGGTGACTTCGTCAAGGAGACAGTCGGCTCCCTCGGGGAGAACATCCGCGTCTCGCGCTTCGCTCGCTTCCGCCTTGGAGAGTAGCACTATGGATTCAGACGGACGATCGCCTCTGTTCAAACGAGTTCTTATCAAGCTGTCGGGGGAGGCCCTCATGGGCCCCCAGCAGTTCGGCATCGATTCCAAAACAGTCGAAAGCATCTGTCAGGAGGTTCGCGAGGTTCGCGATCTGGGCCTCGAAGTCGGCCTCGTCGTCGGCGGCGGGAACATCTTCCGCGGTCTGGCTGCCTCCGAGCGCGGTATGGACCGCGTGACAGCCGACAATATGGGCATGCTGGCAACCATCATCAATTCGCTGGCTCTCATGGATGCCCTCGAACAAATGGGCGTCTACGTTCGCGTCATGTCAGCCGTCCGAACCGAGTCCTTCGCCGAACCGTATATCCGGCGCCGCGCCACCCGCCACATGGAAAAAGGCCGCGTGGTCATCCTCGCCGCCGGCACCGGCAACCCCTATTTCAGCACCGATACGGCCGCAGCCCTGCGGGCCATTGAGGTCGGGGCCGAGGTACTCGTCAAGGCCACTAACGTCGACGGCGTCTTCACCGCCGATCCCCGCAAGATTGCCGATGCTCAGTACATCCCCTCAATCTCATACATGGAAGTGCTGACCAAACGCCTCAAGGTGCTTGACTCGACTGCCATCTCGCTTCTCATGGACAATCACATACCCATTCGGGTCGTGAATCTGCACACGCGCGGGAATCTCAGGAGGGTTGTTCTGGGTGAAGATGTCGGCACCCTGATATCCTGAAAAAGACCGTAACCCTGCAGCGATAGAGGACTGACTATGCTGGATGCATTGTACAAAGAAGCCAAAGACAAGATGGAAAAAAGCGTCGAGGCCGTCAAACGCGAGTTCTCAACAGTCCGCACAGGCAAGGCTACACCTCAGTTGCTCGACTCCGTTCGCGTCGAGGCCTATGGCTCAACCATGCCTCTGAATCAGCTCGGAACCGTCACCGCCCCCGAACCACGTCTGCTGGTAGTTCAGGCCTACGACAAGTCTACCGTCGGCAATATCATCAAGGCCATCCAGGTCGCCGATCTCGGATTCAACCCCTCCGCCGACGGACAGACGATTCGCATTCCCGTTCCGGCTCTCAACGAGGAGCGACGCCAGCAACTCGTCAAACAATGCAAGGACATCGCCGAAAAGGGCAGAATTGCGGTACGCAATGCCCGACGCGAAGCCAACGACGCCGCCAAGAAGGCCCAGAAGGACAAAGAGATCTCCGAGGACCAGCAGGCCGACGCCCTTGATCAGATTCAGGAGTACACCGACGAGAACATCAAAAAGATTGATGAGTTGCTCGAGCGCAAAGAAAAGGACCTCCTGGAAGTCTGAGCGGCAGGCCCCGACAGATATCTCCATAATCGAACAAAAAGCCCGAGCACTTGCTCGGGCTTTCCGCTGTCTATTCAGCAATGCGGGTGCCTGACGAAGCCGACTTAGCCCGAGTGCGTCCCCTCGATGTACATTCGCAAGTATCTATTCTCCACCTTGTGGTGCTCGGCCTGAGCCTTGAGAATGTCACCCGAAGACACGACCCCCGCCAGTTTCTTGTTGTCCATCACTGGGATATGCCGAATGCGGTTCTTGGTCATCACGCCGGCGATGTAACTCACCTCGTCATCCATCAGCCCTACAATGACATCGGACGTCATCACGTCCCTGACCGCCTTCTCCCGAAAGTCGCCCGGAGCATGATACGACGCCTTGAAAATGTCCGTCACGCTGATTATCCCCGCCAGATCAGTGTTCTCATTGACCACCAGCAGGCACCGGATCTTGTTCGTCATCAGCAACTCCATGGCCTCCTTGATCGAGGCCTCCGGACGAACAGTGACATTGGGACGTTTCTTCTTCTCAAGCACATGTTTAACTAACATGCAAATCCTCCTTCGTATGGTTGCCGACCTCCCCCCCGAAAGGCCAACGCCACATGGATATTTCCAAAATTGACTTCGTATACAAAGAGAGAGCAGATTGCCTGAAAGCATTTGACTCCTGATAATAGGGTAACGATGTTGAGGAACTGATGTCAAACAAAAATCTCGCGACACTTTGCACGGCCCTGGTTGCCCTTACTCTGTCTCTGACAGTGGCAGTGCCCCCGGCTCAGGCTCAGGAAAACCGCATCCTGACTTTCTACACCTCCAGTTCGGCCAAAGTCATGAGTGCGGTTGATTCGCTGCTGGCTTCCTCGCGCTACTCCTTCGATGTCTTCTGCCGCCACGAACAGCTTGAGCGGGGCAAAGTCGTGCACTCCGATACCCTCATTGCACGTTACTACTTCACGGGCTTCCAGCTGGACAGCCAGATTGTCGATATCAAGACAGCCAACAGGTTCGATGATCTCGATTTCTTCGCGCCCAACGTTATGGATATGGACTATGCCTTCAGTTTCTTCCCCAATGACACCGGCGGCGTCGATCTCGCTATCGGCTTCGATACCGACTCCCTCAACGACCCTCGCCCCGTCGGACTGGCCATCATCAATCGCGATTTCCACTATCCGCACCGTCTGCACCTGTCCTATCCGTCCGAGAGCACCCGGGAGAGCTTCTCCCAGACATATTCCTTCACCCTGCAGGCCGGCAGCTTTGTCTTCCCTGACACGATAACCGACCACGTATCCGAGATCGGCGTGCTGTTCCCTGAGCACCATCGCCGGATCACCACCATCGATAACTTCCGCATCGACTGGTAGCGCGAAATCACGCACCTTGTTACTTGCCAGCAGCCAGTCCTCTGCGTACTTTGCTGCGAATCTGACAAGAGAGACGCTCATGAATGATACGGCCGCCGACATACTCAAAACACAGATTCTGGCTCGCCCGGAAAGGATCCCGCGCCATATTGCCATCATCATGGACGGTAACGGCCGATGGGCGGCGCTACGCAACCAGCCGCGCACCTTCGGCCACGAAGCCGGCGTCGAGGCCGTCAAACGGGTTGTCAAAGCCGCCGCCGAAATCCGGGTGGCCTACCTGACGCTGTATACATTCTCGTCCGAGAACTGGCGACGTCCCCGCGATGAGGTAGAGGCTCTGATGTCACTGCTGGCACGCACCACACTCAGGGAACTCGACGAGTTGATGCAGAACGATGTCAAACTGGTCACCACCGGCCGCGTCAACGGCCTGCCTCAGTCGCAACAGGATGTCCTGCGAGAGGCCTCTCGTTTGACCGCCGACAACCGCGGCCTGGTCCTCAACCTCGCCCTGAACTACGGCGGTAGACGTGAGATACTCGATGCCGTCAAAGCCATCGCTTCCTCCGTTCGCGCCGGAATCCTCGATTTGTCCGAAATCGACGAGGAAACCTTCTCCAGCTTCCTGTACACTGCCGATCTGCCGGATCCCGATCTGCTCATTCGCACCTCAGGCGAACATCGCCTCTCGAACTTCCTCCTGTGGCAAACCCATTACACCGAGCTGTTCATCGCCGAGGCCCTCTGGCCCGACTTCGACCGCGAGAAGCTCTTCGAGGCCGTCGCCACCTATCAACGTCGCGAACGCCGCTTCGGCCGTGTCTCGCAGGAGCCGACCAGTGAGCCGTAACCTCATCGCTCGTATTGCTGTCGCCATTGTCTTCATCCCCCTGATTCTCTGGATCAGTTACCAGGGAGGCACGCCCTTTTTCGCCATGATTCTGCTGTTTGCCCTGATCGCCATGACCGAATTCCTCCGTGCCGAACGCATCGGCCTCTCCCACTGGCAATTCTGGCTGGCACAGGCCGCAGTTGTGCTGTCGATGTATCTGCACTTTCGGGCGCACGATGACCCCGCCCTGCCCGCCGTCATGCTCACCTTACCAGTTGTTGCCGCCTTCTTCCTTCTCTCCGGCGCTATTCTCGGTATGGGGCGCCAAACCCCGCAGGAGCTGTTCACCCGCCACACCCACCTTGTATGGGGAGTCGTGTACATCGGCCTGCTGTATCCGCAAGTGCTGCACCTCGGTCTCGGGGTCGGGTCGTTCAACGGCGGAGACACCATGCTCTTCGTGTTCGGCCTGCTCTGGGTCGGCGATACCGCCGCCATGGGAATCGGTAGCTGGCTGGGCAAACGCAAACTTGCACCCACTGTTTCACCAAACAAGACCGTTGCCGGGTTCACAGGCGGTATCACTGGCGCACTGGCCATCGGCATTGTCATGTATGCTTGGAAATTCAACTTCGTCCCTGTACACCATGTCCTCCTGATCGCCGTCGGTGCCTCTGTCTTCGGTCAGCTCGGAGACCTCGTCGAGTCCATGTGGAAACGCTCAATTGGCATTAAGGACTCCTCCCACCTGATTCCCGGTCACGGCGGCATGCTGGATAGGTTCGACTCGCTGCTCTTTGCCGCGCCTTTCGTTCATGCTTACCTGTGGTGGCTCACAAGGGGCTGAACCTCGGCGTCCCCCAAAACGCTCAGTTTTTGTTGATTACCACCCCCATCATGCCATACAGTCACCTGAGCGGTATCAGAGGAATCGCAGAAGAAGTAACCGGCCATGACCACCGTTGCCCACATTGGCTCAATGGCTGTGAGAGCAAAACCATGATCTCCCGTCTTGTCATCATCTTCATACTGTCCCTCCTGCTGTGCGCCTGTTCGCCCTATCCGCGCTACCGGAGCGGGGGCGGCGATGCTCCCATGCTGGAGACTCCACCCGAGGGCAAGACGACCACCAACGACCGCATCCGTTTCGGCCTGATCATCCAGCAGTATCTGGGCAAACCGTATTCCGGAAGCTCGGCCTATGACCCGGGGCTGGACTGCTCCGATTTCGTCCGCACTGTCTTTCGCAAGTACAATGGCCAGATTCTCCCGCGCACCGTCGCCGACATGTTCCGCGAGGGTCAGCCAATTGCCCGCAGCCTGCTGGACTTCGGCGACCTGGTCTTCTTCAAAACCGACCGACATAAGGTCTCGCACGTCGGAATCTACGTCGGCAATCACCGTTTCGTCCATGCCTCCACGTCGCGCGGTGTTATCATCTCCGGCCTCGGCGAGCAGTATTGGGCACAGCGCTTTGTGGCCGGACGCCGCTTCGAACCCGATACCTCCAAGTCGCCCTGAGAACCCCCGGCGTCCCCGCGCGTTATAGCTCTTGCCATGAAGAAACTCACCGAAAACCTCAAGCTGAAACTGCAAAACCTGCCCGATGCTCCCGGCGTGTATTTGTTCAAAGACGATACCGGTCGCATCATCTACATCGGCAAGGCCCGCGTGCTCAAAAGCCGCGTCCGGTCGTACTTCCAGAACGCCCGCACGCCATCACCGCGCACCGACCGCCTCGTAGCCCGAGTCGCCGATCTGGACCTCATGGTCACTGCCAGCGAGGTCGAGGCACTCATCCTTGAGGCCAATCTCGTCCGCGAACACAAACCGCGATACAACGTCATGCTCAAGGACGACAAGCACTTCCCCTATATCAAAATCACCACCAACGAACCCTTCCCGCGGGTGTTGATCGTCCGCCGCCTTGAGAAGGATGGCGCTACCTACTTCGGTCCCTACACCTCTTCGCGCCATATGCGACAGACCGTCGCGCTGCTCACCAAACTCTTCCAAGTTCGCTCCTGCAACTACACTATCCCGCATCCTCAGGGCAAACTATACCAGGTCTGCCTCGACTATCACATCAAGCGTTGCCAGGGGCCGTGTGCCGGATTGCAATCGCAAGAGGACTACCGCAGTAAGGTCGACAACGTCATCAAGGTACTCTCCGGCCGTCCCCGGGAAGTGATCGATGATCTAACCGGCCGCATGATCCGCGCGTCCGAACAGATGCAATTCGAGGAGGCTGCCCTCTGCCGCGACCAGATCGAGGCTGTCAGGGCGGTCATGCTCAAACAGAATGTCGATGTGGGGGAGATGGTCGACCGCGACATCATCTCCGTCGCCCGCGAAGGCTCCCACGCGGTAGCGGTCGTCATGCAGATCAGACAGGGGGTGTTGATCGGACGGCAGGACTTCCAGCTCACCGCCGACAGCGAAGAACCCGACTCGGTCGTTGTCGAAACCTTCCTCGCCCAGTACTACAACCATCAACCCAACCTTCCCGACGAGGTCTTCCTCCCGCTCGAAACAGAGGATGCGGCTCTCTTCGAACACTGGCTCAGCAAACTGCGCGGACGCAGGGTCCACCTGTACACTCCGAAGATCGGCCGCAAAGTCAGGCTCGTCGATCTGGCCGCCTCCAACGCCCGCCTGCTGCTCGATGAACTCCTCATACAGAAACGCAAACAGTCTGAGCGCATCAGCAAGATGGTCACTGCCCTCAAGGATGATCTGGGACTGGCCCACTCGCCCGTCCACATAGCCTGTTTCGACATCTCCAATACCGGCGAGACCGATGCTGTCGGTTCCTGCGTGTACTTCGAAAACGCCAGGCCCAAAAAGAGCGAATACCGCCACTTCCGCATCAAGGGCGTCCGCGGTCAGGACGACTTCAAAATGATGCGCGAGATTGTCGGACGTTACTTCCACCGCCTGCACGAACACGAGAAACCCCCGCCGGATCTCGTCGTCGTCGATGGTGGCAAAGGGCAACTGGGCGCCGTGCTGGCCGAACTGCGCTACCTCGGTCATGATGATCAGCCCGTCATCGGACTCGCCAAACGGCTCGAGGAAGTCTATGTGCCCAACCAATCCGATCCCCTCACCATCAGCCGCAGTTCGCCCGGTCTGATCCTCCTTCGCCAACTGCGCGATGAGGCCCATCGCTTCGCCATTACCTACAACCGCAAGGTGCGCAGCAAGCGTACCATCGCTTCGCGCCTCGATGCCATCCCCGGAGTCGGTCCCGCCAAAAGGGATGCTCTGCTGAAACACTTCGGCTCCGTCAAACGTATCCGTGAAGCAACAACCGAGCAACTAACCGAGGTGAAAGGCGTCAACCGCAAACTGGCCGAGGCCATTAAGACGTACCTGAAATGATCACCGAAACCCGCCGGCTCTTTAACGATAACATCCTCGAGCACGCCCTCACCCATTGGGGCGTATCCCCGGCCGACAGCAAACAGCTTGGCGGCTTCGAATCGTTCGTCTATGAGTTCACTCGCGATGGCCACAGCTACATCATGAAACTCGCCCACGATGTCCGCCGCACCGCCGACTACATCATGGGCGAACTCGATTTCGTCAACTACCTGGCCGACCACGGAGTCACCACCCCGCGCGCCGTGGAATCCATCTTTGGCGAACTGACCCACACCATCCCCGCGCCCGATGGCTCCAACTTTGTTGCCTGCGTTTTCCAGAAAGCCCCCGGCCAGCGCCTGCGCAAGGCCGATCTCACCGATGAGCTCTATGTCTCCTGGGGCCGCCTGATCGGCAGGATGCACCGCCTTACCCGAGACTACACCCCATCCAACCACGCTTGGCGACGCCAGCACTGGCACCAGGACGAGGAACTCGATTTCGCTCGCTGGTTACCCGAAGACGACGCCGAGATCATCGCCGCCGGTGAGCGTATTCTCTCCCACCTGAAAAGCCTGCCAACACCGCCCGATGCCTATGGACTCATCCACGAGGACGCCCACCCGGGCAACTTCTTCCTGCACAACGGCACTATCTGGCTGTTCGACTTCGATGACTGCCAGTAGCACTGGTTCATCAACGATTTGTGCATGCCGGTCTTCTACAAGTACATGAGCCGCAATCTTATCGATGATCCCAACCGCAGCTCCATCATCCGTGACTTCTGGGAGAAGCTCTGGACCGGATACCGCGTGGAAAATGACCTGGAAAGCTCATGGCTGGATCAGCGCCACTGGTTCTTCAAGCTGCGCGAGATCATCCTCTATGTCGTGATCACCAAGGACCCCTCGGTGCAGAACGACGAATGGTGCCAATGGTACATGACCGGCCGCCGCGAATCGATCATCGATGGCAGACCGCTCATTGAGATGTAGGGGCTTGACAGACTGTCTGTACTGACTCGAGTACCATGCGAGGGGGCGATAACCGGCAAATGGTCCAGGTAACAGGCAGGGGCCTGATCAACAGGCAATGCCCGTTTATGATTGCTATTTCCACCCCAGCACCCATATACTCCCCACATGCAACAGATGCCCAAGGCATACACCGTCACCGCCATCACGCGGATGATCAAGACCGCCCTCGAGGAGTCCTTCTTCAACCTCTGGGTCGAGGGGGAGATATCCAACTACGTCCACCACTCCTCGGGGCATCGCTACTTCAATCTCAAAGACGAAAACTCAGTCCTCAAGATAGTCATGTGGCGCTCAGTGGCCGGCGCTCACAAATTCACGCCCGAAAACGGCCAGAAAGTGCTCGCCTATGGCGACATTACCGTCTACCCCAAAGGCGGCGTCTATCAACTCAACTGCAAGAAACTGCTGCCGGTGGGCGTCGGTCCACTGGAGCTGGCCTTCCGCCAGTTGCACGAGAAGCTCTCGGCCGAGGGGTTGTTTGCCGCCGAGCGCAAGCAACCGCTACCCGCATACGCCCTGACTATCGGGCTGGTAACCTCGCCGACCGGCGCCGCTGTGCGCGATTTCATTCAGATCGCACGCCGACGCAACCCGGCCGTACAACTGATCATCTATCCCGCCCAGGTGCAGGGCGACGGCGCCGAACTTGCGGTCAGGGCCGGGATCGAGTACTTCAATACCCGCGATGATATCGACCTCATAGTCGTCACCCGCGGCGGCGGCTCCCTTGAGGATCTGTGGGCTTTCAACACCGAGATCGCGGTTCGCGCTGTGGCCGGTTCGCGTCTGCCTGTTGTCTGTGCTATCGGTCACGAGATCGACACCAGCCTGTGCGATCTGGTCGCCGATCTGCGCGCCCCGACACCCTCCGCCGCCGCCGAACTGACCGTCTTCTCGCGCGCGGACGTCGCCGAGAACCTCGCCGCCCATGCCCGGCGCCAGACACGCCTGCTTGGCGACCGCCTGCGCCACGCGCGCCAGACACTGGACTGGTTGCTGCAGCGCCCCGTGTTTGCCCGCCCGCTGTCTATGGTCGCTCAGTACCGCAAGGAGCTGGCCGGATTGCACGCGCTGTTGCACGTTCGCGGCCGGTCAATCCTGCGCGACAAGGCCCATCGCCTCGCCCTGGCATTGTCCAAACTCGATGCTGTGTCGCCACTTGCGGCCTTCAGGCGGGGCTACTCGCTGACCTCCAGGCTTCCGAAAAAAAGTCTTTTGAAATCAGTAGCCGATGTGTATCCTAAAGACCAAATCGAGACAGTCCTGGGCGATGGGTCAATAATCTCCCGTGTAGAAGAGACCATACCGAACGCAAAGAAATCGCGTCATGCCGAACGCAAAGAAGTATAAAGACTTTGAAAGCGCCCTGAACCGACTGGAGGAAATCACCGAGTTGATGGAATCCGATGAAGCCGGGCTGGAACAGTCTATCGAACTGTACACCGAGGGCCTGCAGATCGCAAAGTTCTGCAACGAGAAGCTGTCCGAGGCCGAGAAGAAGATCAAGATCATCGCCGAAAACGCCGGCCTGACCGTAGAGGAAGACTTCGACTCAGAACCTTCGGAGGACGAAACGTGACGACCACTGCCATCGATCTGCGCCGGTATCTCGACCAAGGGCGGGCGCTGGTCAATGACCTCATCGATATGCATCTGCCTCCGGCCGATACCGATCCAACCCTGCTGCATCAGGCCATGCGCTACTCCGCCCTGGCCGGCGGCAAACGCCTGCGGCCCATTCTCGCTCTTGCGGCCTATGAATACTGCGGGGGAGAGGACCCCGGCCGCTCCCAGCCAATACGCTACGCCATGACCGCGCTGGAGTTGGTTCACACCTACTCGCTGATCCATGACGACCTGCCGTGTATGGATGATGACGATCTGCGCCGAGGGCAGCCAACCTGCCACAAGCAGTTCGATGAAGCAACCGCCGTACTCGCCGGCGACGCCCTGCACGATATCGCGTTTGAGTTGATCGCCCGCACCGGCTCCACGCTGGCCGTCGTGGAACTCGCCCAGGCCATCGGCACTTTGGGCATGCTGGGCGGCCAGATGGCTGACATACAGGCCGAGGGCCAGCCCGTTACCCGTGAGGATGTCATCAATATCCATCGGCGAAAAACCGGTGCCCTGATCCGTTGTTCCGTCAGACTCGGCGCCATTCTGGCCGGTGCTGACAAGCCGACCCTGCTGAAACTGTCAACGTATGGCGAAAAGACCGGCCTCGCGTTTCAGATAATCGATGACATTCTCGACATAGAAGGCGATCAGGCGACTCTCGGTAAAACGACCGGTGCTGACAGCGCGCGCCAGAAGGCTACCTATCCCGCCGCGGTTGGCCTGGAACAAGCGCGACACGACGCCGATTCCTTAATTAACGAAGCCGTGAGCGTTTTTGCTCACGACGATGACAACCTGCTCAGAAGCATCGCCCTGTATATCGGTCAAAGACGACGCTGACTGGCAGCGTAACAGTTTAGTATATGAGCATACTTGACACCATCCGCACGCCGGCCGATCTGAAGAAACTGTCGATCGATGAACTCCAGCCACTGGCCGACGAGGTCCGCCAGGAGGTCATCTCGATGGTCTCCCGGACCGGCGGGCATCTTGGCTCCAATCTCGGCTCAGTGGAACTGACCGTCGCCCTCCACTACGTCTTCGATCTGCCTGCCGACAAACTCATCTGGGACGTCAGTCATCAGGTCTATCCACACAAGCTGCTCACCGGCCGCCGTGACCGCATGCACACCCTCCGCCAGTTCGGCGGACTGGCCGGATTCGCCAAGCGCTCCGAGTCCGAATATGACCCCTTCGGCGCCGGACACGCCTCAACCTCCATCTCGGCCGCTCTCGGCTTTGCCGCCGCCCGCGACAATGCCAACCAGCACTACAAAGTCGTGGCCGTTATCGGCGATGGATCCATGAGCGGCGGACTCGCTTTCGAGGCCCTCAACAATGCCGGCGCCCTCAAGAAGGACCTGCTCGTCGTCCTCAATGACAACACCTGGTCTATCTCACGCAACGTTGGCAGCATGTCCAAATACCTGACCCATATCATGTCCCACGAGACCGTTACCAAGCTCCGCAACGAAGTATGGGAACTGACCGGCAAGTTCAAACGCCGCGAAAAGATCCGCAAGACTATCTCACGAATCGAGCAGTCCGTTAAATCCCTCCTCGTTCCCGGCATGCTCTTCCAGGAACTGGGCTTCAAATACTTCGGGCCCCTCGATGGCCACGATATCCCCTCCATGGTTCGCACCCTGCAGAACCTCAAGAATCTCAAGGGGCCGGTCATCCTCCATGTCGCCACCGTCAAGGGCAAGGGCTACGAACCCGCCATGGATGACCCCTTTCGGTTTCACGGGGTGGGCAAATTCGATAAGATCACCGGCAAGGTCACCTCGCAGAAGGCCCCGCTTCCCACCTATACCAGGGTGTATGGCGATACCATGCTCGAGCTTGCTCAGAAACAACCACATGTTGTCGCGATTACCGCCGCCATGGCCTCCGGCACCGGACTGGTGCAGTTCGGCGAGCAATTCCCCGATCGCTTCTTCGATGTCGGCATCGCTGAGGCGCACGCCGTCTGTTTTGCCGCAGGGCTGGCCGCCGCCGCCGCCCGACCGTACGTTGCCATCTATTCAACATTCCTGCAGCGAGCCTATGACCAGATTATTCACGATGTTGCCCTGCAGAAACTACCCGTCGTATTCTGTCTAGACCGGGGTGGACTGGTAGGTGAGGACGGACCCACGCACCATGGAGTCTTCGACCTCACCTATCTTGCCACCGTCCCGGACCTGACTGTCGCCGTGCCCAAAGACGGCAATGAACTGCGCGCTATGCTCCACTACACTGCCGACCACGATCTGAAGGGACCGGTTGCGATTCGTTACCCCCGCGCAACCATTCCCGAACCGATGGTCCCCGAGGTACTCCCGATCGAATGGGGGGCATGGGAACGTCTCTCCCCGAAAGCAGATATCGCCATTCTGGCCGTCGGCAGCATGGTGCACACGGCCCGCAATGTGGTCTCCAGGCTTGCCTCTCGAGGCATCTCTGCCATGCTGGTGAACGCCCGCTTCGTCAAACCGCTCGATCAAACCATGCTTGCCGACATCGCCGCCACCACCAGAGCGATTGTGACTCTCGAGGAAAACGCCCTGCGCGGCGGGTTCGGACAGGCGGTCTCTGCCTTCCTGCTCTCGAAAGAGTATGGTGGCACCTTTACCGCGCTTGGTATCCCGGATGAATTTGTCACGCACGGGCAGCTCAATCTCCTGCTCCAGCGCGTTGGTCTCGATGAGGAATCAATTTTCAACACCATCGTTTCCCTCGCTGTGACTGACAAGAGCAATGAGCAGGATGAGACGGAAACCAGGAGTGCCGACGAACCGGGGTTCTTCCAGCGACTCATGCTCCGTCGCAACGGCAACTCGCGCAAGAAGGATACCGCCGCCAAATAGCACGCACGGCGGCGGCAGTATTACGCAGGGAAGGACCGATTGCATGCGCTTCGGTGTTATCGCCAATCTGAAACGAGAGGGCGCCACGGCCGCCCTGCAAAGCTTCCTTGACTGGTCGCGCCGCAAGGGACATGATTACCTCTTCAGCGAGCAGCTCAGGGGCGTTATCCCCGACGGTCTGCCCACCGCCCCACGGCACGCCATTGCCTCCGAGGTCGACATTATCATATCGATGGGCGGCGATGGCACCATGTTGGCCGCCGCCCGCGCCGTCGGACGAGTGGGCACGCCCCTGCTCGGCATCAACCTCGGGGCACTCGGCTTCCTCACCCAGCTCAAACCCCGCGACCTGCTCCATGCCCTCGACTCCATCGTCGCCGGCCAGTACCAGATCGAGGAGCGCATGCTCCTGAGGGCCGACGTCCAGGGCAAACCGGGCCTCGAAAGCCCCTTTGCGCTCAACGATGTTGTCGTCGACAACGGCCCTGTCAGCCGTCTGATCGATATCAATCTCAAGGTCAACGGTGAGGACATCGTCACCTACCGCGCCGACGGCCTGATCATCTCAACTCCCACCGGCTCCACAGCCTATGCCCTCGCCGCCGGCGGACCAATCGTCCATCCCAAAATGCGAGCCACTCTCGTCGTCCCCATCAGCTCCTTCTCCCTGTCCACCCGACCGATGATCCTCGACCCCACCGATGTCCTCGAGCTGCGCATTCACAGCGAACACGGGGTTGCCGGTCTCACGCTCGATGGGCAGGTGACAGCGCCGCTGATCGACACCGATCGCGTCATCGTCACCCAGGCCGGCTTCCCGGCCAAATTCATCGTCTTCCCCGAGGACTCCTTCTACCGACTGGTCAAAAGCAAACTACACTGGGGTGTGTCTCCATCGGGTGGTGAATGATCTGCGGCGGCGTCAACAGCGACCACGAATCTGAGGCGGAGCCTCCCGTATGCACCTGACGACCAGCATCATCAGGGGAATGCGCTACAACCCCACCGTTCGCTGGCTCTTCTCCAGCTACCTGACCGCCCGCCACAGTGTCGGCAAAGCCCGCTCCGGCACCAAGGCAGCATGGCGAATCATCGAGCTGTGCCGCGCCGCCCGCCTCACGCCCCTGCTGTCCCATCGCTTCCACCTCGAATCAGAAATCCGGGAGCGGTTGGATGCCCTCAATAGTCACGAACTCGACTGGGACGAGTTGTTTCCCAAGTCCGCATCCCGCGACATCCAGAAAGCAATTATCCTCAAACCACCCAACGGTCCGCACGAGAAGGGGGTGCTGCTGGTGGCGTTCGAGGATCACTGGCTCAGATTGCTCAGGCACGCAGACCTGGAGCGCCTCAGCCGGGACTACCACTTGCTGCTGTCGCCTACCTGGTCGCCGCCGTACGATCTGCCAATGCTGCTCGCGGAGAAAATGTGGCCCGGCCGGCTGTTCACTCTCGTGAGCAACCTTGCCGACCTTGACACCTTCGCCCGGTTCCTCCCGGGCGTCACCGCCCTGCCTTTGCTGGCTTCCAACTGGGTCAACGCTGATCTGTTCGCTCCACAGCCGGGATTGCGGAAAGAGCACGACATAGTGATGCTCGCCAACTTCGCTGCCTATAAGCGCCATTACCTGTTGTTTAGTGCGTTACGTGACGCCCCCCGAAAGATGACCGCCCTGTTGTTGGGTGTGCCGTGGGAAAACCGAGATGCCGATGAGCTTATCAGGGAAGCTCGTCAGTACGGCGTTGAGGATCAGGTGACCATCCGTGTGGCCTTGCCCCAGAACGAACTCATCGCCGCCCTTCAGTCGGCGCGGGTGAGCATCATTACGACCGCCAATGAGGGATCGTGTGTGGCCGTCACCGAATCGCTGCTCGCCGATGTCCCTGTCGGCATCTTCAACAATGCCAGAATCGGCTCGAGTACCTTCATTAACGAGCACACCGGTCGATTCTTCAGCTACGGCGATCTCACTGCGGAACTGGCTGAGTTCGTTACCCAGGAACAGGCATACCATCCCCGCCGTTGGGCCTTAACCCACCACATTGACTGCAAAGGCTCCACCCGGAAGCGGAACTCGTCTCTTCGCGAAAAGCTCACGCGACATGGTGAGGTCTGGACGAGGGACATCATAGTGCATCACTGGCGCCCGATCCCGGTGTACTATGATCCCGCCGACAAGGAACTTATGCACCCGTTCTACGAGCGCTTCCCTGCTGACTACGGCATTCGTCTGAAGATGTAACCTCAGCAAGCCGACCGCTCCGCACACTCACTCGATCCGGTACATTGTGTAGATAGAATCCTGATACAGAAGCTGACCATTGATCAGGCTGTCGATGCCTCCCGTACCATAAGGATGGTAGAGGATATCGACCCGCTCGTTCTGATCCGCTGAGTCTGCGTCAAGGTGCAGTCGGCGGTGCCTGACTGGTCCAAAGGTGCGCTGGCTGGCGACGTCGTTATAGGCATCACCAGCAATGCCCAGACACCACGCCCACACACCGGCATGGCGGCCGAAGTCCACACTGGGCTGATTGGCGCGCCGCTCGAGGTCTGTCGTGACTATCGCCTCCTGGGTCTTCAACGACAGTGCGGCCACTAGTCGCTCCTGTGACGGGCTGTGACGGTTCCACATCCAGTGGCCTGCAACCACGTTCACTACCGTTGCCACCACAATCCACAGGAGGACGGCTCGCTTGGCGGCGACAGCCGCAGTGGCCCACGAGGCCGTCACCACCACCGCGCCCACCAGAACAAACCTTGCCCCAATTTCCCATCCCCCCATGAAGGCCTCTCGCGGAAACATTATGCCAACGAGTATCAGGAATGCTCCCGCAATCCCGATCCCCGGCCATCTGCGCTGACGAAGCGCCATGAAAGCCATTGCCAAAGCAACTGCAAGCCAGCCGGCGAACGGAACCAGCCCCTCCCACCAGTGCTGCGTTATGTAGAACGGTCGCACAAGCTGAATCGCCTGCTTCGTGATACTACCCCACCCCGCAAAGGACTTCGTACTCTCAGATAACAGAAACGCCAGCACCGCAAGAAATCCAGGTACGAGCCAGTATCCACACAGAGTTATCCAGCGCCATCTTCGCGGCTGTTTCCAGCGATCTGTATCTGAGATGCCGAGCAGGACTGCCAGCAAGTCATATACTCCCAGGATTACAGCCGTGACGGGGTGCAGCAGGAAGACCAACAGCCTTAGCAGGCTCCCGGATGCCACGACTCGCATCGGATGTGACACCCGAAGCGCGTATCCGGCGGCGAAGTATGCTACCGGCAACGAAATCAGAAATGGCCAGAAACCCCAGTGAAAGAAGTAATTCAGCGCCAGAGGCACTCCCACCAGGCGTTCCCATGTCGCCGAAGGATTGATGCGGCCGACGAGGTACCCCACGCCCAAAACCGAAAGGAGTGCGTACAACGAAAGTGCGGATTTGGCTCCGTACTCCGGCCCCAGTATGCCCACAATCAGGGCGAGGATGTATTGCGCCCCCTGATACGGGCCAACCTTGATGACAATCTCATAGGGGTAGTCCGACGGAGTGTCGCCGGAGACCAACTCAACAAAGGCCTTGGCGACAGCCGTATGCATGGGCATGTCGGCAGCCACCGGATGGCTGTGCCACCAGGGAAAACTGACGACGGCCACAAGCAGAACGACCGTCAGGTAAGTGTGCCACCGACTCCATTGCTCGTTCACTTACATTCCTGACTAAGACGACTTGTCTCAACTGCGAATGCTCAACCCCGCGCTCGGACGGACCACCTGCGAGATTCCGACCTACAGCCCTACTTTAACCACCAGAACCGACCTTTCAGGCGATTGGTTCCTCGCGATGTTCCCCTACGACCAGAAAACACTTGCCTGCGCCCCATCTCGCCAATAATCTTATACCCTGCAATGCGGGAGTAACTCAGTTGGTAGAGTCACAGCCTTCCAAGCTGTTGGTCGCGAGTTCGAGTCTCGTCTCCCGCTTTCTTTGGCCAGGGATAACCGACGAATGAAAAACACCAACCCGAAAGCACGTTGCTTCTGGCTCGGCCCGCTGTGGCTGTTGCTGATCGGTGTGCTCACAACCGCCTGTATCGAGGAACGCTCCCCGCAACCGGTGGAGCAAGTAACCTCCGTCTCCCGCAAACTTGAGCAGATGGTTGAGCAGGACCAGCGCCTGAGGACCGGCGACACTCTGGACTACTCAATCATCCACGAGACAGACCAGCGCCACCGACGGGTCGTCTTTGAGCTGCTGGCCGCCGGCGCCATCAAGCGCGGGGAAGACCTGTCCAACGCCGCCCTGATCCTCCAGCACGCCGACCCCGCTACCTGCCTCGAGTGCTATCTGCTGGCCCACTATCTGGCCCTGGAAGCCTCCCGACAGGGCTTCGAGGATGCCCGCTATCTCGTTGCCGCAACACTTGATCGCTATCTGGTTATGTCCAAAGACCGGCAGAAATATGGCACCCAGTTCAATGTCGACTCCGCGGGCCGATACTATCTATTCCCGGTCGACACCGCCATTACCGACTCAGAACGGGCCATCTGGAATGTTCCCCCGCTCGACTCCCTCGAACTCCGCTTGGACGAGCTCAACCAGCCCTGAGCGGCCGGCCGCCGATGGCAATCCCCACTCAGCCTCGACGACAAATATCCCGCCGAAAGGCCCGCCCACAAAAGACCACTATAGCACGAACGTGCGAAAAGAATGAACAATTTTCCTTCAAAATCGATCCGAAATGACCGATAAATGATCAGGAAGCCAGCAACAAGGAAGAAAGCTGACCGGCCCGACTTTTCGGAAATCGCCGGAAAATAGCTCTTGACAAGGGGTTGGCCTTCCGTATATAATTGTCATCTTATCTGGGCGAAGGCCCTGTTTTTTTGGCTGCGCAATTGGGAGAACGATATATAAGCCCAGATAGCTCAGTCGGTAGAGCACATCCTTGGTAAGGATGAGGTCACCAGTTCAATCCTGGTTCTGGGCTTAAAAGAATTGGAGGAGCTCCGCTGCTATGGCGAAGGCGAAATTTGAACGCACCAAGCCGCACGTGAATGTTGGTACGATTGGTCACGTAGACCATGGCAAGACGACGTTGACGGCGGCGATGACGATGGTACTTGCTCGCAAGACGGGCAGTTCGATTCGTTCATTTGATTCGATTGACAATGCTCCCGAGGAGCGCGAGCGTGGTATTACGATCGCGACGGCGCACGTGGAGTACGAGAGTGACAAGCGTCACTATGCGCACGTGGACTGTCCGGGACACGCTGACTACGTGAAGAACATGATCACGGGAGCGGCGCAGATGGACGGGGCGATATTGGTGGTGTCGGCGGCCGATGGTCCGATGCCTCAGACGCGCGAGCACATTCTGCTGGCTCGTCAGGTTGGTGTTCCGTACATCGTGGTGTACATGAACAAGGTCGACCAGGTGGATGATCCGGAGTTGCTTGATCTGGTGGAGCTTGAGGTTCGTGAGTTGTTGAGTCAGTATGAGTTTCCCGGGGATGACATTCCGGTGATCCGCGGTAGTGCTCTGGAGGCGATGACGGCCGGAGCTGATGAGTCGCGGAAGCTTGATGATCCGTTGTTCACGTCGATCATTGAGTTGGTAGAGGCGCTGGATGCGTACATACCGGAGCCGAAGCGAGAGACGGACAAGCCGTTTTTGATGCCTGTGGAGGACGTGTTCAGCATCACGGGTCGCGGTACGGTGGGTACCGGTCGCGTAGAGCGCGGCATGATCAAGCAGGGGGAAGAGGTGGAGATCATCGGTTTTGGCGAGACGCGCAAGACGGTGGTGACCGGCGTCGAGATGTTCCGGAAGCTTCTTGACAGTGCTCAGGCGGGCGACAACGTTGGTTTGCTGCTTCGTGGAGTGGATAAGGATTCACTTGAGCGCGGTATGGTGATTGCGAAGCCTGGGACGGTGAAGCCTCACGCGAAGTTCAAGGCTGAGGTGTACGTGTTGACGAAGGAGGAGGGTGGTCGTCACACGCCGTTTTTCACGGGTTATCGTCCGCAGTTCTATTTCCGGACGACCGACGTGACGGGCATCGCGGATCTGCCTGAGGGTGTTGAGATGGTGATGCCGGGTGACAACGTGACGATGGACATAGAGTTGATCACGCCGATCTGTATGGAAGAAGGGCTTCGCTTCGCGATTCGCGAGGGTGGCCGCACTGTTGGCGCCGGCGTTGTCGCCACGATTCATGAATAGGACTGTATAACTATCGGTGGCCGCTAAGCAGCGACAGATAGTTTGTGACAATAGAAAGTATCAATGAACCGACACTGTCCCGGCCGTGGGGCAGCGTCGGTTCCGTTTCCCGTCCAGACACGTAATGCCGGGCGGGGCCATGAAAAATCAGACAGGCCAGTAGCTCGAACTGGTAGAGCGCCGGTCTCCAAAACCGGATGCTGGGGGTTCGAATCCCTCCTGGCCTGCAAAACTCGAGTGAGTGGCAAGTGTTTGAAAAGGTAACACGGTTCCTTAAGGAAGTCAGAGCCGAGCTGGGCAAGGTCACCTGGCCGACAAAACATGAACTGGTCGGCTCAACTATCGTCGTCATCGTGGTGTGTACGATAGTGTCCATATTTATCGGAATCGTCGATCGCATCCTCACCTTCGCGATCAAGGCGATCTTCGGAGTGGGTCTTGGAGGCTGAGAGTCAGACTATGGCCAAACGCTGGTACGCAGTTCATACGTTCTCGGGACACGAGAACAAGGCCAAACGATACCTCGAATCCGGCATCATCAATGCCGGTATGGAAGAGATGTTCGGCCAGATCCTCGTGCCCACTGAGGAAGTGACCGAGATGAAACAGGGCAAACGCTCTACCAGTACCAAGAAGTTTCTCCCCTCCTATATGCTGGTCGAAATGGAGATGACCAAAGAGACCAGAGAACTGGTAGTCAACACCCCCGGTGTCACCAGCTTCGTAGGCAACCAGAATGCTCCCCAGCCGTTGCGCCGATCCGAGGTCGAACGTATCGTCGGCCAGATCGATCGCAGCCGCACCGAGGAAGTAGCCGATATCCCCTTTCAGACCGGCGACTCCGTCAAGGTCATCGATGGCCCTTTTATGGACTTCTCTGGCAGCGTCAGCGAAGTCAATATGGAACGCAGAAAGGTCAAGGTCATGGTATCGATTTTCGGCCGGCCGACACCCGTCGAGCTTGACTTTCTGCAGGTCGAATTGGCAAAAAAGTAACTTAATCATAGTGAGAGTGATTTCTCGTGGCTAAGAAAATAGAAGGATTCATCAAACTCCAGATTAAGGCCGGGCAGGCTAATCCAGCCCCGCCGATCGGCCCCGCGCTCGGTCAGCGCGGCGTCAATATCATGGAGTTCTGCAAGGCCTTTAATGCCGCAACGCAGGATGGAAAAGGCATCCTCACTCCGGTCATTATCACGGTCTACAAGGACAAGTCGTTCAGCTTCGTTACCAAGACACCGCCGGCATCCACGCTCTTGAAGATGGCCGCCAAGGTGCAAAAAGGATCGGGAATTCCCAACAAGACCAAGGTCGGGCGCGTGACCAAAAACCAGGTCAGGGAAATCGCCGAGAAGAAGATGACCGACCTCAACGCCTCCTCTGTCGAAATGGCCATGCGGATGGTTGAAGGCACCGCGCGCAGCATGGGCCTTGAGGTGAAGTAAACAGCATTACTATCGATACGAATTCCCAGATTCGCATTCGGTTGTACCTGTAGCGAAAACGTTACGCCATCAGGGAGAATGAACTAAATGAAACGTTCCAAAAAATACCGGTCATTCCGCGAAAAGCTGGACCGCGAAAAGCGGTACTCTCTTCCGGAGGCCGTCGAGCTGCTTCAAACCAACAAAATCGCCAAATTCGACGAGTCGGTTGAAGTAGCCGTCAGGCTCGGTGTCAACCCGCGCCACGCCGACCAGATGGTCCGCGGCACGGTGGCACTGCCGAACGGAACCGGTAAATCTGTGCGGATCGCCGTATTCGCGCAGGGAGACAAGGCCGAGGAGGCCACCCAGGCAGGCGCCGACTTCGTCGGTTCCGAGGATCTCGCCGAGAAGATCCAGGGCGGCTGGACTGATTTCGATGTCGCCGTCGCTACACCCGACATGATGAGAGTGCTCGGCAAACTCGGTAAGGTGCTCGGGCCCCGCGGGCTGATGCCGAACCCCAAAGCCGGCACGGTAACGATGGATATCGCCAACGCCGTGAAAGAACTCAAAGCGGGTAAGATCGAATTCCGCGTAGACAAACAGGCCAACGTCGCCGTCTCCGTCGGAAAACTGTCGTTTGACAAAGACAAGATCGTGGAAAACGTCATGGCCTTCTTGAACGCTATCATGCGGGCCAAACCGGCCACCGCCAAGGGAGCCTACTTCCTGGGTGCCTCGATCTGCTCGACCATGAGCCCCGGACTCAAGCTGGACAGGGCGGAACTCGTTACCGCCCTCAGGAAGTAACAAAAGGAGCGGACAAAATGCCGAAACCGGAAAAAGTCCAGGCGGTTGCCGAGCTGAAGGAGCTATTCGAAAACGCCAACTCCTTCTTCGTTACCGACTATCAGGGACTCAATGTTGCCGATATGACTGACCTGCGCCGAGACCTGCGCAAAAGCGACGTCAGATACTTGATTGCCAAGAACACCTTGCTCAAACTGGCCGTCAGCCAGGCGGGCATTGCGGGAATCGACAAGCATCTCAGCGGCCCGACAGCCGTGGCTTTCGCCCACGGTGACCCCGCCGCGGCTGCCAAGGTCATCAACGAGTCATTCAAGAAAAGAGAATTGCCCCGGGTCAAGGTGTTCTCGGTCGAAAACGAGCTGTACGCTGCCGAGCAACTTGGTCGCCTCGCTGACCTGCCGTCACGAGAACAGCTCCTGTCGCAGCTGGTGGCCGATATCGAGTCCCCCATCGCGGCTGTCGCCCGTATGATCAACGGCATCTTCCAGGAACTCGTGGGGACAGTCGACGCCCTCGCGGATAAGAAGAAAGCTCAGGAAGGCAGTTAATGGGACTTACCCAAGGCTTCTCTTCCCACGCTTCTGGTTGACAGGTCCCGGTCAATCGGGAAGATGAATCCCGGACCATACAGCGAAAAAAATTGTTGATTGGAATCCTATAATTGGTGAGGTAGTACAGTGGCTAACGCGGCTATTGACGAAATTGTTGAGAAGATTGCAGCATTGACTGCGATGGATCTTGCGGATCTGTCAAAAGCGATCCAGGAGAAATTCGATGTGCAGGCCGCAGCGCCGGTCGCCATGATGGCCGGTATGCCCGGCGCCGGTGCCGGTGCCGAGGCGGCCGCCGAAGAGCAGACCGAATTCGATGTGGTCCTCAACGGCGTCGGTGACAAGAAGATCCAGGTCATTAAGGTTGTCCGTGAGCTCACCGCTCTCGGCCTCAAGGAAGCCAAGGACCTCGTGGAGAGTGCCCCGGCAAAAGTCAAAGAGGGCGTGTCTAAAGATGAGGCCGCGGCGGCCAAGGCCAAGCTTGAAGACGTCGGCGCTGTCGTCGACATCAAGTAGCCCAAATGGCAAAACCCGAACAAACCGGGAACCAGCTCGGTTCCCGGTTCGTTGAATCTCTGTCAGTGAGGATGCGAAGTAACCCCTGTCTGTGTCTAAATAATATTGGGTGTATTGACTGCAATGTGCAGCTCTCCACAGTGTGCGACGGAGAGAATGAGTAATTGAATGGCAGGATCACCTGAGCCTACAGCTTGAATATGCGTTTCGACCTAACCCGAACCTTCCTGAGGTATCGGGCATAGGCGTTTTTGTACTCTATTCCGGGAGGAGGATATCACTTTGTCCGAAAAAGATCTCCTGAAACGGCTTCATTACGGGTCCGTGGCTGACATCGCCGAAATGCCCAACTTCCTCGATGTCCAGGTACAGTCCTATGTCGATTTCCTGCAGCGCGAAATATCCCCCGAGAAGCGCGAACTGCAGGGATTGCACCATATCTTCAACGAGATATTCCCGGTGGAAGATATACACGGAAACTACTCGCTGGAATACGTGCGCTACCATCTCGGCCCGACCCGCTACTCTATCGACGAATGTCGCGAGCGGAACATGACCTTCGCCGCCCCGCTGCGGGTCACCATGCGACTGGTATCCCGGCAGGGTGAAGGCGAGGAAAAGGAAGTAAAGGATATCATCGAGCAGGATGTCTACTTCGGTGAACTCCCCCTGATCACCGAGTGGGGTACCTTCATCATCAATGGCGCCGAGAGAGTCATCGTCAGCCAGCTCCACCGCAGCCCAGGCGTCTTTTTCGATAGCTCCACCCATCCCAACGGCAAGCAGCTCTACTCCGCCAGAATCATTCCATATCGCGGAAGCTGGGTCGAATTCAACGTCGATATCAACGATATCATGTACGTCTACATAGATTCCCGACGCAAACTGCCGGTCACGATTCTGCTGCGGGCCCTCGGACACTCCACCGATGAAGACCTGGTGAACCTCTTCTATGAGCCGAAACGCTTCGATCTGACAAAGAAGGAAGACATCAAGCCCGAAGACGCCTTCATCGCCGAGACTATCATCGACAAAGAAACCGGTGAAGTGCTCTTCGCAGTCGGCGAGGAGTTGACCGAGGCCGTCGCTGATCGCATCATGGACAACGGGCGCAAGACCGTCAAAGTCGTCGCCAGAAGTGAAAAACGGCAGGTCTTCGTCATTCTGAATACGCTAAGAAAAGACCCCACCAAGTCCCGCGAAGAAGCCCTCGTGAAGATCTACTCGCTGCTCCGTCCGGGTGAGCCGCCCACACTTGAGATGGCCGAGGCCCTGCTCGAAAAGTTCTTCTTCAACAATCAACGCTACGACCTTGGCGAAGTGGGTCGCTACATGATCAACCAGCGCCTCGGCCTGGAAATTCCCCTGAACAAGACGGTGCTCGATGTCGAGGACTTCCTCGCAATCATCCGCTACCTCATCCAGCTGTGCAACGATCAGGGGTTCACCGATGATATCGACCACCTCGGCAACCGTCGCGCCCGCACAGTCGGCGAACTGCTGGCCAACCTGTTCTCCGTCGGCCTCTCCCGCGTGGCACGGACCATCAGGGAGCGTCTCTCACTGAAGGACCAGGAAAATGTAACCCCGCAACTGCTGATCAATGCCCGCACGGTCTCGTCTGTAGTGGAGACCTTCTTCGGTTCATCGCAGCTCTCTCAGTTCATGGACCAGACCAATCCGCTGTCCGAACTCACTCACAAACGACGCCTGTCGGCCCTTGGTCCCGGCGGTCTGACACGCGAACGGGCCGGGTTCGAGGTACGCGATGTGCACCATACCCACTACGGCCGCATGTGCCCCATCGAAACCCCGGAAGGACCGAACATCGGGCTGATCACTTCCCTGGCCTCCTTTGCGCGCATAAACAAGTACGGGTTCATCGAAACACCGTACCGCAAAGTCAAGAATGGCAAAATCACCGATGAAATCAGATACCTCTCGGCCGACGAAGAAGACCGCTATTTCATCGCTCAGTCCAATGAACCGATCGACGATTCCGGAAAACTGGCCAACGAGATTCTCGCCGTGCGACGTCGCTCGGATTACCCCAACATCAAACGTGAGGAAGTCGAGTACATCGACATCTCCCCGCGACAGATTACATCAGTCGCTGCCTCGCTGATCCCCTTCCTCGAACACGATGACGCCAACCGCGCCCTTATGGGATCCAATATGCAGCGGCAGGCAGTCCCCCTGCTCTTGCCAGAGGCCCCACGCGTCGGAACCGGCATGGAAGCCAAGGCGGCCGCCGACGCTGGCGCCGTCATCAAGTCCCGCCAGGACGGAGTGGTTGTCTACGCCGACGCCGAAAGAATCGTCATCCGCCCGGATACGAAAACCCGCGTCGGTGAACTCGGTTATGTCGAAGACATCGAATACAAGCTGACGAAGTACCGGCGCTCCAACCAGGATACCTGCATCAATTACCGTCCCCACGTCAAAGCCGGTGACAATGTGACCGTCGGATCCATTATCGCCGATGGCCCCTCCGTCGACCGCGGCGACCTCGCCCTCGGCTATAACGCCCTCGTTGCCTTCATGCCCTGGCGCGGGTATAACTTCGAGGACGCCATTGTCCTGTCGGAACGACTGCTGCGAGACGATGTCTTCACGTCAATTCATATCGAGGAATTCGAACTCCAGGTGCGCGATACCAAGCGCGGCTCTGAGGAAGTTACTCGAGAAATCCCCAATGTGTCCGAAGAAGCACTTCTCAATCTCGATGAAAACGGCATCATTCGCATTGGCGCAGAGGTCGAGGCTGGCGATATCCTGGTCGGAAAAGTGACCCCCAAGGGCGAAACTGAACTGTCCCCCGAAGAACGTCTCCTGCGGGCAATCTTCGGCGAGAAGGCAGGTGACGTCAGGGACGCCAGCCTTAAGGCGCCGCCCGGGATGAAGGGCGTGGTTATCAATACCCGCGTCTTCACCCGCAAGGAGCGTACCGAGGATGCCAAAAAACAGGAGAAGCTTGAAGTAGCCGAAATCAAGAAGAAATACAACAAGCTCATCCATGATATCGCCGTGCTGCGCAATAAACGCATCGGCGAGCTGCTGGAAGGCCACAGCTCACAGACTATCCGGTCAACCGCCGACAATTCTGTCGTAGTGCGCGCAGGACACAAATTCAAAGTCGAGTTCTTCGACAACTTCGACTTCGACACGGTCGTCGCGCCTGACGGCTGGTCCGACAGTGATACAGCGAATAAGCACGTCGAAAGTGTTCTGCTCGAAGCCGCGCGACAGATAGAGGCCAAGAAGGCCGAGATGGAAATCGAAGTCGACAAGGTCGTCCGCGGAGCCGAACTGCCACCGGGAGTCAAACAACTGGTCAAGGTGACCATTGCGATCCGTCGCAAAGTCTCCGTCGGCGATAAGATGGCCGGCCGTCATGGCAACAAAGGGGTCGTGTCGAAGATCGTCCCCATTGAGGATATGCCGTTCCAGGAAGATGGCACCCCCATCGACGTCGTCCTCAATCCCCTGGGCGTACCTTCACGTATGAACGTCGGCCAGATCATGGAGACACACCTCGGCTGGGCCGCCGAAAAACTCGGCGAGTACATCTCTGCTCCAGTCTTCGAGGGTCCCCCGCCTGATGAAATCAAGGCCAGGCTCATCGAGGCCGGACTGCCGGAAACAGGCAAACTCTGGCTCCTCGATGGTCGGACGGGCGACACCTTCGACAACCCCGTCACAGTCGGGATCATCTACATGATGAAGCTGTCGCACCTCGTCGATGACAAGATTCACGCCCGGTCGATCGGTCCCTACTCGCTGGTGACACAGCAGCCGCTCGGCGGCAAGGCCCAGTTCGGCGGCCAGCGCTTCGGTGAAATGGAAGTATGGGCTCTCGAAGCCTACGGCGCCGCCTATACCCTGCAGGAGATGCTGACGGTCAAGTCCGACGACGTCAAAGGACGAAGCCGTATCTACGAGGCAATCGTCAAGGGCGAGAACCCGCCCGAACCGGGATATCCGGAAGCATTCAATGTGCTCATTAAGGAACTGCAGGCCCTCGGCCTGGATGTGAAGCTCATTGAGAAGTAGGCGGGACATGTGGGAGATTCCTCGTCTGCCAACGGTAGACGAAGCGTATAAAGGAGCTGTCTTATGGCTGATATGATAGGCAAAAGCACCGCCCAGAAGCGTGGCCAGGCGGAATTCGCCGCCATCCAGGTGCAAATTGCATCACCGGACACCATCTTGTCGTGGTCGTACGGCGAAGTAACCAAGCCGGAAACCATCAACTACCGATCCTTCAAGCCGGAGCGGGACGGCCTGTTCTGCGAAAGGATATTCGGCCCCGTCAAAGACTGGGAATGCAACTGCGGCAAGTACAAGCGCATACGTTTCCGCGGCATCGTCTGCGATCGATGCGGCGTCGAAGTCACCGAATCAAAGGTCCGCCGCGAACGCATGGGACATATCGAGCTGGCCGTGCCGGTCTCACATATCTGGTACTTCAAGTCCCTGCCGTCACGAATCGGAAACATGCTGGATCTGTCCATCCGGGATCTGGAGAAGGTCCTCTACTACGAGTGTTATCTCATGATAGATCCAGGCAACTCATCCTACAACACCGGCGATATCCTCACCGAGGAAGAGTTCGTCGATCTCGAAGAGGCCGGCAAGTCCTTCGATGCTCGCATGGGCGCCGATGCCGTCCGCGATATGCTCAGCCGCATCGACCTTGACGAAAACGCCGCTACCCTCCGCGCCCAGGCCAAAGTCGAAACCTCAATCCAGCGCAAAAAGGACGTCCTCAAACGTCTGCGGATCATCGAGTCCTTCCGCGGCTCCGACAACCGTCCCGAGTGGATGATCATGTCGGTCATTCCTGTCATCCCACCGGATCTGCGACCACTCGTACCGCTTGAAGGCGGACGGTTCGCCACCTCCGATCTCAACGATCTCTATCGGCGTGTCATAAACCGCAACAATCGCCTCAAGAAGCTCATTGATATCCAGGCCCCCGAAGTCATCCTGCGAAACGAGAAACGCATGTTGCAGGAGGCGGTCGACGCTCTGTTCGACAATGGACGTCGCACCCATTCGGTGCGCGGTGACTCCAAGCGACCCCTGAAATCACTGTCCGATCTGCTCAAGGGCAAGCAGGGACGCTTCCGCCAAAATCTCCTCGGCAAACGCGTCGACTACTCCGGCCGCTCCGTGATCGTTGTCGGCCCTGAACTCAAGCTGCACCAGTGCGGCCTGCCAAAAAACATGGCCCTGGAGCTCTTCAAGCCCTTCATCATTGCCAAGCTCGAAGAGAAAGGCTACGTCCAGACCGTCAAATCAGCCAAGAAACTGGTCGAGCGCGAACGACCCGAAGTCTGGGATATCCTCGAGGAAATTATCGAGGATCACCCCGTTATGCTCAACCGCGCTCCCACCCTGCACCGTCTCGGCATTCAGGCCTTCTACCCGGTGCTGGTCGAAGGCAAGGCCATTCGCCTCCACCCGCTGGTGTGCGCCGCCTTCAATGCTGACTTCGACGGCGACCAGATGGCCGTCCATGTACCGCTGTCTTTCGAGGCTCAACTCGAAGCCCGCGTGCTCATGCTGTCAACCAACAATATCCTCGTTCCCTCATCCGGAAGACCCATCGCCATCCCCAGCCAGGACATCGTCCTGGGCGCGTACTATCTGACCAAACCCAGAGACGGCGCCAAGGGAGAAGGTATGGGCTTCTTCTCCACGGATGAAGCTTTGGCAGCCTACGACGCCGGCCACATTGCCCTGCACGCCAAAATCCAGGTACGTATCGACAACCATCTGGTCGAGACCACCGCCGGTCGGCTCATCTTCAATAACATCCTGCCCAAAGGCATGCCGTTCTTCAACGACAACGCCAACAAGAAGAAACTCGAAAGCCTGGTCGGCCAGTGCTATTGGCTGCTCGGCAAAACCGTCGCTGCTAACTTCCTGGATCAGCTCAAGGAAACTGGCTTCGAATACGCCACTCTCTCCGGTGCCACTGTGTCGCTGTCCGATCTGGTGGTCCCCGATGAAAAGAACGAAATGATCGAGGCCGCCAGACAAGAAGTCGCCAAGATTCAGAAGCAGTACTCGCGAGGCGTCATCACCAACGGTGAGCGCTACAACCAGGTCATCGATACCTGGACGCGCACAACCAACAAAGTCGCCTCGGTGATGTTCGAGAATCTTAAAGTTCAGGATCAGGGCTTCAACCCCGTTTTCATGATGGCGGACTCCGGTGCCCGTGGTTCCAAAGAGCAGATTCGTCAGCTCGCCGGCATGCGCGGTCTGATGGCCAAGCCGCAAAAAAAGATCACCGGCGGCGTCGGCGAGATTATCGAAAACCCCATTACCGCCAACTTCCGTGAAGGACTCACCGTCCAGGAGTACTTCATCTCCACCCACGGCGCCCGCAAGGGGCTGGCTGATACCGCCCTGAAAACTGCCGACGCCGGCTACCTGACGCGCCGTCTGGTCGATGTTGCCCAGGATGTCATTATACGTGAGCAGGACTGCGGCACCATTATGGGACTCGTAACCCGCGCCCTCAAGGAAGGCGAGGAAGTTATCGAATCACTCTCCGACCGCATTCTCGGACGCGTAGCACTCGATGACATCTATGACCCCATAAGCGATGAACTCATCGTCGAATCGGGACAGGAAATCCGCGAGGCGCAGGCCGAAACTATCGAAGAGTCCGGCATTGAGACAGTCCGTATCCGTTCCGTGCTGACATGCGAGTCGAAGTACGGCGTGTGCGCCCGGTGCTACGGGCGCAACCTCACCACGATGGAAATGGTTAACGTGGGCGAAGCCGTCGGCGTGATCGCCGCCCAGTCAATTGGCGAACCGGGAACACAGCTTACCCTCAGAACCTTCCATATCGGTGGTGCCGCCGAGAGAATCTTCGAGCAATCACAGGTCGAAGCGCGACAAGAGGGCGCCGTGAAGTACGTGAATATCAAAGGCGTCGAGCGCGATGACGGCACGCTGATCGTCACCAGCCGCGAAGGTATCGGCGAAGCCCACATTGTCGACAGCAAAGACCGCGTTCGCGCACGTCTGAAAGTACCTTATGGCGCTCATCTGCTTGTCAAGGACGGTCAGCAGGTCAAAAAGTCCGACATCATCTATGAGTGGGATCCCTATACAGGCACCATCGTTGCCGAGAAGACCGGTAAGGTCGTGTTCAAAGATATCATTCGCGATGTTTCCGTCCGCGAGGCAACCGATGCCACCACCGGCAAAATCCAGCTCATCATTGCGGATACCAAAGACAAAACCCTCTTTCCTACAATTCTGATCGAAAGCCAGGACGGTCGCACCCTGGCCAGCTACCGTATCCCTACCGAGGCTCAACTCCACGTGCAGGAGGGACAGGAGATCACCGCCGGTGATACCCTGGCCAAAATGCCCCGCGTGATCGCGAAGTCACGTGATATCACCGGTGGTCTGCCACGGGTCGCAGAGCTGTTCGAAGCGCGCCGACCCCACGATCCGGCCGTTGTCTCAGAAATCGAAGGCATCGTCGAATTCGGCAAAATCGTCCGCGGACAGCAGCAGATTATCGTCAAGGGCGAGCAGGACGAGGAACGTGAATACCTCGTGCCCTACGGCAAACACATGATGGTCCACGCCGGCGACAAAGTCCAGGCCGGTGACCGACTGTGCGATGGCGCCATTGACCCGCACGATATCCTCAACATCCTCGGCGTGTTCGAAGCTCAGGCCTATCTCGTGAACGAGATTCAGGAAGTCTATCGCCTCCAGGGCGTCAAGATTAATGATAAACACATCGAGGTGATTGTCCGACAAATGATGCAGAAAGTGCAGATTGAGTCCATCGGCGACACCAACTTCCTCGAAGGAGAACGTATCGACAAGATCAGGTTCGCCGAGGAAAACGCACGCGTTGTCGCCGAGGGCGGAGAACCGGCAACCTCGAAACCGCTTCTGCTCGGTATCACGCGCGCCTCGCTGACCACCGAGAGCTTCATCTCTGCCGCCTCCTTCCAGGAGACTACCAAGGTCCTGACCGAGGCTGCCGTGGCCGGCAAGATCGACTACCTGCTCGGCCTGAAAGAAAACGTGATTATCGGACACCTGATCCCCGCCGGAACAGGTATCCAGCAATACAAGAACATGGACGTCCTGATCGAGGAAGAGCCGGACGAGGAAGCCGAATCTATAGGGGAGACCGCCTCTGCGGCCGGAGACATTTTTCATAAAAACCCTTGACAGAAATGACCAAACCGTATACTATGCGATTCTGTCTGTCAGATGGTAAACTATTGATGAGGTGCGTAATTGCCGACGATAAATCAACTGGTTCGCAAAGGTAGAAAGCGAATCCTGGACAAGAAGAAGACCCCCGCCCTCAACAGCTGCCCTCAGAAGCAGGGGGTCTGTACGCGCGTCTATACCTCGACGCCCAAGAAGCCCAATTCCGCTCTGCGGAAAGTGGCTCGTGTTCGTCTGACAAACCATATCGAGGTGACTGCGTACATCCCCGGCGAGGGACACAACCTGCAGGAACACTCTATCGTGTATATCCGCGGGGGACGTGTCAAGGATTTGCCGGGCGTCCGGTACCACATTATTCGCGGCAAGAAAGACGCCTCCGGAGTGGCCGATCGAAAACGCAGCCGCTCCAAGTACGGAACCAAGAGACCTAAATAACGAATGAGTTGAGCATATGTCCCGACGCGTAAAACCGCCAAAACGGGGAGTGACCCCCGATTACAAGTTCGATGATCGACTGGTGACCCAGTTTGTCAGTTGCCTCATGAAAGGCGGCAAACGCTCCACCGCCGAGCGGATCATCTATTCCGCCCTGGACACCCTGGAGAAAAAATCCGGCCAGCCGGCGCTGGAAGCCTTCCACTCTGCGGTCAACAATGTCAAGCCCGTACTCGAAGTGAAATCACGGCGGGTCGGCGGCGCTACTTATCAGGTCCCGGTCGAGGTACGCTCCGATCGACGGACAGCTCTCGCTATCCGGTGGCTGATCAGTTACTCGCGCGGCCGCGGTGGTAAATCTATGGCCGAGAAGTTGTCGGCAGAATTCCTGGCAGCTTCCAACAACGAAGGAGGTGCGATCAAAAAGAAAGAGGATACGCACAAGATGGCTGAAGCCAACAAGGCTTTTGCTCATTTCCGGTGGTAGGGTTCCTTCAAAACCCCCCACAGTGATAACCTCTTATCTGGGGTGAATCGTATACGTGGCGACTCAGAACATACACAAGCTCGGACTGGTGCGGATGTAACACTCATATATTCATAGTGTAGCGGTTTGTACCCTGCTGAGACGAGCTTTGGCGACAGTCACCCCCGTCAACCAAATTGATTGCACCGCAATAAGATAAGCTCTCTCGTCAGGGCTTTTTTGTGTCTGACCTATGAAACTGGACAAGATTCGAAATATCGGCATTATGGCCCACATCGACGCCGGAAAGACCACAACCACAGAACGCATTCTGTTCTATACCGGCAAAACTCACCGCATGGGCGAGGTCCACGAGGGTTCCGCTATTATGGACTGGATGGAACAGGAAAAGGAACGCGGCATTACCATTACCTCAGCCGCCACCACCTGCTTCTGGCGCAACCATACCATCAATATCATCGATACCCCCGGCCACGTCGACTTCACTGTTGAGGTGGAACGGTCTCTGCGTGTCCTCGATGGTGCCGTTGCCCTCTTCTGCGCCGTCGGCGGCGTAGAACCGCAGTCCGAAACCGTGTGGCGACAGGCCGACAAATACCATGTCCCACGCATCGCCTTCGTTAACAAGATGGACCGCACCGGAGCCTCATTCTCTAATGCCCTCAAAATGATGAACGACCGCTTCGCCACCCGCTGTGTGCCAGTCAATATCCCGGCAGGCGAAGGTCCCATGCTCAGCGGCATTATTGACCTCGTCAGCATGAAGTACCGGGTCTACCACGAGGAGTCCCAGGGCCGCACCTTCGAAGACCTCGATGTCCCCGACGATATGCTCGCGACCGCCCAGGAATACCGCGAGAAATTGCTCGAGGCGGTGGCCGACTACGATGACCACCTTCTCGAGCAGTTCCTCCATGATCAGCCGCTCGACCCGGCCGAAGTCATGGCGGCGGTGCGACGAGCCACCAACGACCTCAGAATGGTCCCCGTCCTGTGCGGCTCATCCTTCAAAAATAAAGGCGTCCAGAAACTGCTCGATGCCATCGTCGATTTCCTGCCCTCGCCCGAAGATCGACCGCCCGTCGTTGGCTATGACCCCCGCAAGCCCGACAAAATCATCGAACGACACCCGTCAGTCGATGAGCCTGCGGCGGCCCTCACTTTCAAAATCGCCGCCGATGCCCATGTTGGCAGACTGGCCTATGTCCGCGTCTACTCAGGGAAGATCACCGCTGGCAGCTACCTGCTGAACTCAGCCACTGGTCACAAGGAGAGAGTCGCCCGCCTGCTGCGTATGCACTCCAACAAACGCGAAGACATTCAGCAGGCCATCGCCGGAGATATCGTGGCCGTCATCGGCCCCCGAAAAACAACCACCGGCAACACCCTCTGCGATCCCAAAAACCCTATCGTCCTCGAACAGATGACCTTCCCCGAGCCGGTGGTCTCTGTCTCCATCGAACCAAAAACTCAGGCGGATCAGGACCGGCTGTCTGACGCCCTTGTCAGACTCGCCGAGGAAGACCCGACCTTCATCGTCAGGCAGGACGAAGAAACCGGCCAGACCATCATCAGTGGCATGGGCGAGCTGCACCTGGAAATCCTTGTCGACCGGCTCCTGCGCGAATTCCACGTCGGCGCCTCCGTCGGACGCCCGATGGTCGCTTACAAGGAGACTATCTCGCGGGAAGTGCAGACCGAGACCCGCTTCACCCGCCAGACAGGCGGTAGAGGTCAGTATGGTCACGTCGTCCTCAAGGTCCGACCTGCCGATGACGGCACTCCGTTCCGCTTCGTCAACAGCGTCAAAGGCGGCACCATCCCCAAAGAGTTCATCCCGGCCGTGGAACAGGGCTGCCGCGGGGCAATGATTAATGGCGTTTTAGCCGGATACGAGTTGACAGGGATCGAAGCAGAGCTTATAGATGGCAGTTACCATGAGGTCGATTCCAGCGATATGTCGTTCAGAATTGCAGGTTCAATGGCCCTGCGCGATGGTGTCAGGAAGGCCGGCCCTGTTCTGCTCGAACCTATCATGGATGTTGAAGTCGTGGTTCCCGAAGCCTATATGGGCGCGGTAGTCGGTGACCTGAACTCCCGCCGTGGAAAAATCCGGGGAATGGTCCCGCGCGAAGAGGTAACGGTGGTTGCGGTCTCGGTGCCCCTGTCGGAAATGTTCGGCTATGCCAACACCCTGCGCAATATCTCGCAGGGGCGAGCTGTCTTCTCGATGCAGTTCGCTCACTACCAACAGGTGCCCGAAGAAGTATCGAAGAAAGTATTGCAAGGTGTCTAGATAGAATTGGAGGAGCTCCGCTGCTATGGCGAAGGCGAAATTTGAACGCACCAAGCCGCACGTAAATGTGGGTACGATTGGTCACGTAGACCATGGCAAGACGACGTTGACGGCGGCGATGACGATGGTACTTGCTCGCAAGACGGGCAGTTCGATTCGTTCATTTGATTCGATTGACAATGCTCCCGAGGAGCGCG
>Ga0334886_1000752_pt1 | contig 44796 bp, 38 predicted proteins | sample GraSluR1_MG_9_FD_207232 | JGI IMG/M metagenome (GOLD analysis project Ga0334886, IMG submission 207232) | Sludge microbial communities from methane-producing bioreactor in Wageningen University, Netherlands - Granular Sludge_27_06-R1 | ecosystem: Engineered > Bioreactor > Anaerobic >... | reverse complement strand
AACGAGACTCTCTCTCCTCTTCTCCCCTTCTCTCTTAATCTCGTGCTCCTCTGGTCTCTACCAAGAACGTGGACGCGGAGCGTCGGAACGAGGAACAGAGCTTAACGCTCTTTCGAAGGACGGGTCCATGCTCCGGGACGCTGGGCGAAGGACGTATCTTCCGCTCCTAACGCTCTTCTCGGAGGACGGTGAACTTCTTTTTGTTCTTCTCGCTCTTCAAAGCGCTCTTCGCCCGCGAAGCGGAACTGGCATCGCGAAGCGATACTGGCCTGCGAAAGCAGACTGGCAAAGGCGAAGCCTTTACTGGCGGCGGAATGCTCTTCCCGCCAAAAATGGAGTCCCTATTTTTCAGTAAGAGCCGTTTCATCGACTACAAGGTTTCGTCCATCATCTTTCGCTTTATATAATGCCCTGTCGGCCCTACCGTAGGCCATATCAAAAGCTTCGTCCTCACATTTCAGGGAGGCCACTCCGAAGCTCGCCTTTATCTTCAGATGAATATCATCTAGAGAGAACTCCGTTTCTTCAAGGAGGACTCTGAGTTTTTCGGCAACCGCTATGGCTTTATCCAGAGGTATCTGCGGTAGAAGAATTATGAACTCTTCTCCACCCCACCGGCAAGACTTATCGACGACTCTCAGGTTTTCCTTCAGAATATCGGCGATTCTCTCAAGCAATCTATCGCCTGTGGGGTGACCATATTCGTCGTTGACGTCTTTGAAGTTGTCAAGATCCATCAAGATTATGCTTGCCTTTGTGTTGTATCTGCAGATCAGTTCGACCTCTTCATCGACCATATCAAGCCACTTTCTTCTGTTATATAATCCGGTAAGTGTATCGAGGTAAGCCAGTCTTTCCAGTTCGCTATTTTTCTCTTCGAGTTCTCTTCTCTGTCTCTCTATCTCTCTCTCCTGAAAGAGGTTTTTCCTGTTGCTGTTCCACAGTATTAGAGAAAGACAGACGCCGAAAGCGGCAAAGGTAATGCCGTTTACCCTGTTAGAGAGCAGAATGTTAGGTTCTTTCTGGACAATCCCTATCGACAAGTAGTATGCGGCGATAATGGCGACGAAGACGCCAAAAGTAACTCTCGGTCTAAGGACAAAGAATATGGAGATTCCTATGCACAACACCATGAACGGTGTAATGTTCGTAGTGACGTACTGGTCTATAGTAACGAGCAGTATCGACATAGCTGCCAAAGAAGCTATCATCGCATACTGTGCCAGAGCTGCTTCCTTGCGAGGTATCATCTTCCTTTTCAGAATAGAGACGACGATTGCGAACCCGAGCTGAACGAAAATGTAAATAAGATGGACTGTCATTATTCCCGATCGCCAGCGGAGTTCAATTTCAGTATCTGGAGTCATTGTAAGAAAGAAGAGAAAGAAGAGAAGGTGTAGAGGAATCGAAATTAGCGCTATGTAATGCATGCGCCTGACGTTGATTTCAAGAGCTCTGTCGAGGACCGTGTTATCTGTCAAATAACTCCTCTTCAGAAGTTCTCTAAAGTCAACTCCAAGATTCTTGAACATCAAATCAACTCCAGTTGAAAGGGCTATAAGTGATTCTACTACTTTTTCGGCTAAATGCAATTTGTCTTTATTCGCGTTTCTTTACAAAGAAATATATCACCGGCACGGCAAAGAAGCCCAGAAGGAACATGATCAAACCTATCCGGTAGAGTTTTCTGAGTACTATGGTAATCTCTCCCGTACCCTGCCCGCTTACTATAAAACCTGTGGACACTCCATTCAGCGCCAGTATTCCTCTCTGTGACTCGTCTTCCAGCCGCATTTCCCAGAGAGGGTTTGGAGATTCCATGAAGTTCAGTAGAACTCTCTCACTTTCGGGGTTTTTCAGTGTGAACCCCCGCATCATAGAATCAACTCTTTCGTAGGCGACCTCCGGGCTTTTTCCGTCGACATTTATGAACTGGCCGAAACTGGTACCTTCAAATATCACGATCTTGTCTACCGTTATCAGTTCTCCGTATGGGATTATTGAGTAGTTTTCTATCTCAATGAAGCCCTCTTGATTCCTGTCTCCTCTGCATAGAATGTGCAGCTGCATGAATCTTGCTCCTTCGGGAGCAGTCAGGATCTGTTCGTAGTGATTCCAGCTGGTTTTGTATCTCTCTTCGACGTCCTGAACGAATTCGGTCGATATTATCCTCTTTTCGGCGTCTGTAAAGTACACCTTCATATGTCGCCTTCTGACAGAATCCGATCGCATGTCCAGAGCCAGAAGATACTCCCCGTACGCCTGTACAGGAATGAAATTGCTAGCGTAGTCGTACCAATCGCACGAACATGTGGGCGCAAACCCAAATCTGATTCTCTCTTCTGCCAATATCTCCCACATCATATCGTGGCTGATGGTATCGCAGTCACTGCAATCTTCCTGGAAGATGTCTTCTGGAAATTCAAGGGTGACAATATCGGCCGGGTCGAATTTGTAGAAATCCTCCAGAGCGCTCAGCGAAGGGACCTTACTATTGAAATCGATCTTCAGCCTGTAACTCCCGGAAGTGAGATATCTTCCCGGAAGAATTATTGTGGTGTAGTTTTCCATTACCGAAGGAAAGACATTGAAAGTGTAACCGAAGTCGTCCGGATATCTCTTCTGTTCGACTACAACAGTCTGAAGGCTGCCGTCCCTCGAAAAAGATGAAGAGGTGATCTCTTCCTCAAAGTGAAGGTCCTCTCCGGAAAGAGAGAAGGTTAGACTGGCATCGTGATCTGGCATAGCATTTAAGAAGACCGCGACAGTGAATGTCGCATCTTTCAGGATCTCGATATCGCCACCTAAAAAGCCATTCTGAGACGAGATACCTCGACCCATGCTGAGCTTTGGATAGGCCCTCTGACTCTGAATGCTCCCGTAGAAGTCTAGCTCGCTCTCGGCTTCCAGCGACAAGAATAGCTTCGATCTCTCGATTGCCAGTCTCACCGGAGCGGCCAGTTCCGGGTATTTCGAGATGGGCACCACTGCAAAAAGCCCGAGTGAGTTGAATCCGTCTAGGTTTTCTACCTCAATAGTATTCTCTCCTTTATCGAAATCAAAGGAACCGATGTGCTTCCATACAAATCCATTATGGCTCAGCGAAGCCGTCTGAATATTTACATACAGACCATTTACTCCTATTCTCAGAAGACCTCCCTTTGAAGATTCAAAGACACGAGCATAAATATCTACCGGTTCGGCTCTCTCAGATGTCTTCTTCATGATAAAGACATTGGGCACACTGTACTCGCCCATGTCCTCGAGTCTGACATCGTGTATCCACCAGTAGCTCTTTTCCTGAGGTTTCTGGAAGGCGAGCAGGTCAATACGCATCAACTCTGTCCCTGCAGGAGACACGAATTCCCCGAAGAAGTTCACCGAATCGAAATTAGACTCTTCTCTGGGAGCTACAACATAACCGACCCCGAGTTCGTTGAGTTCTCTATCATAGAACCTCACTTTCACGTGAAGCTTGCTTGTCCCTCGGCCGGACATAACTATGTTAAAGCGATAGGGATTTCTCTCTCTTGCTTGAATAAGACCGGACTTCGCAACCTGCCAGATATTTTCAGGATCGCCCTTCACTATCTCTCCCTTCACTATGGGAATGTCATTTGTCTGAGCGATAGGGTTCGCCTGAACTGAATAGTACTGTGGATTATCCGGCAAGAAGAACTTCTCCGTTCTCAACAAAGAGTCGAAATCCGCTATTAGCGATCCCTCTGCAAAGTCCATTTCGTAGGGCAAGAGGTTCAATTTCCTTGAGGCAAAAGTAACCGCTACCCCTCTCCCAAAATCGTGATCGAAAAGGAAGTTGCTTATTCCCTGAGACGAAAGAAACCATAGCCAGTCATTGTTTTTCACGAGAGTTTTGGACCACTTCAAGAAGGCGTTGCCGTCTTCAATGAAATCAAAAGGAGAGATATAGTATTCCGTTGGAAGTTCCGATAGAAAGAGATCGTCCCAGCTCCTCGCTTCTATGTAATCGTCGGGATTGACTTTGTCTATGTAGCGTTCCGTCGAGATCGAAGAGTATATGATCCCGTGATTCAGAAAGTTGAAGCCCGGAATGCTTGAATAAGTCTCCGCTCTGGAATAACCGTACGGAGTGATGATCTTCGAGCTGACCGGATAGATATACGGAAGGGGCTCCGCGATATCGTAAAGCGTAAATATCTCATCTTCATAGTGTTTAGATAGCCCACGCTGAATCGAGAGGATATCCAGGTTGAACTTCTGGCGCTCCTGTTGTCCCAGATACTCAATATGATATGCCAGCTCGTTCGCCCCGAAGGGTCTTAGAATACTTGCCATATTCGAGGTCAGTCCTCTGTCTAGAAGATACTGAACGAAGTTCATATAATACGTTATGCTCATTGCATTTCCTTCGTGGTGAAACAGAGTGTTTTTTGAAGATGAGTATATATGGAAGTCCCCGGTAGCCTTCAAAAGCCCTTCGGAATTGCTGTTTACATTCCAGTACGGAGTAGCTACACCTGTAAAGGCCTGGACCATATTATCTGCGTTAGGTACATACAGAATCCGCGAATCGAATCTGTCGGCTTCTCTGAACTCCTTCTGAACGTTCCTGTAAGGTTCCGGTACTCTAACTGGGCCGTAGAAGCCATTTATAAAATTCCTGTAGAAAGGCTGAAGATATACGAGGAAAGACACGATTATTGCGACAACGAAGGCAAGCTTCAGAATATTTTCTCGCAGACTACCGCCAAGACTTTTGAGTATTCTCTGAACACCAACAGCCAGAAGAACGGAGAAACCGATCGCCATGAGTCCGACTATCTTGTTTGGATCCCTAAAGATCGGGCCGATTATCGGAGTCTTTGTGACGATTATCACGAAAATCCTTGCAACCGGACCGATGGTTACTCCGGTAGAGAGAATTATGAACATGACCGAAAGCAAAGAGAAGAAGAGCACGATATGCTTTCTGAGATTCATCAAGGCTCCCAGAAAGACCACAAGAAGGATAATCCCCCCACCGAGATAGAATGGAATGCCCAAAGAACCAAGATCGAACATCGGCCACCAGTAAGAGACAAAGTAAAGAACATTCTTCAATGAACTGTGCCTGCTGAAAAGGGAGAGAGTATCGACCACGTTTATATTGTGTTGTGAGGTCTGTGCGCCAAGAAGTATCGACCCAACGTACATGCTCAGCCAGTAGGCTGCAAAGAACAGAAAGACTATAGAAAAGACGATAATCTTGGCTAGAAAATTACGGAGGATAACAAAAGTAGCTCTCTTGCAGTAGTTTCTGTGAGCCATTACAGACTTTGCCAGAAGAAGAAAGCCAAGCACGAAGAAAAAGATGAGTCCATAGAAGAAGTAGTGAATCGCACCGGCAGAAACGGAGAAGAAGAATGCCATAAGAGACAGATCAATCACATTTCTTGAGTACAACCTTTTGTGGCCGATATCGTAACCAATTATCAGCTGCCTCTGGAATCTCGGGTCAAAGGCATTGAAGAAGAACATCAGGACCAGTGGCAGAAGACTGTATCCTACAAGGAGGTAGATGTGCTGAATCCTGAAGATAACCCAGGGATTGAGAGAGTAGAAGAGAGCGCCTGTAAGCAAGCCGAAAATCCTGAAAAAATCGAAGTGCCTTCCAAAGTAAACGCTCGCAAGCCTTTTAGTGAAGAGATACATAGAAATCGCGGCATTGATAACTAGAACTGTAATCAAACTCTTCAACAGCAATGGCCCGCTGAAATCGAATAGTCTCGACAGAAGATATAGCGGAAGAATATATGCCAGTCTCGGAACGTTCAAAAGTGTCGAAGTGCTCCAGCGCTCGTTCCAGGCTCCATAGATCTCTTCGAGATATCTGAAGGAGGATTCTCCGAAGGCGAGATCGCTGAAGACAATATGGCCTCTTCCGTATATAGGATCTAGAAACCACAGGGTCAAGAGGACTATTATCGACAGAGAGAAGATATCGAATCTGTAGATGTAGAGGTATCGTTTGATACTACTTGACATCGTCTTTTCCGGATTCCAGATCGGCTTTAACCGAATCGATCCGTGACTTCAACCTTCTGCCGTTTCTGAAAAGCGAATCCAGATTTTCTAAAGTCGAGTCTAGTGAAGCTTCCAGTTCATCTAGACGTTTAGCGCTTTCAAAAGGTCCGGAACCCTCTCTCTTTCTTGCGAGATACTCTCTTATGCCCAGAAAACATGCCAATAACAGAGACAGCGCTCCGATGAAAAGCGCAAATCTTCGGGCATTGCCGGCGATAACGGTCGTTGTGGACTGAGGTATGTAGATGTTAATGAAGAGGACGGCCTCTCCTAGATCAACGACCCCGTAACTGACCATTTCTTCTCCGAAGACTTCTGTGGACGTGTTTCCATCCAGTATTCTCTTTGAAAGGGCGGTTATATCTGTCTTTGCTTCTCTATCTTCTCTTGTCGATGAGATTATCTGGAAAGCTTTGTTATAGATGTCGATGTCTGCATATTCGTTTCTCAGTATCCCCGAAATCCTGCTTGAGTCTATCTCGGCGATCGCATATCTCTTGGTATTCCCGATCATCGAGCGGTGAAACACCGTCTGTGTTGAGCCTTCGTCACTTACCCGAAAGTCATCTATATGGAAGTCTCTTCCGATTATCAGACCCTTCAGTCTTTCAATACTCTCCTGGACGACCGCTCCTCTGGCTTTTATTGGCCTGAACTCTTCATCGAGCAGAAGCAGCCCGGTGATCCCCAGTTCGGCTTCTCCCCTTTCCAGTTCGACCGTAGATCGGAGCTCATAACCTCCGTGAAAGCCTCTACTGAACTCTTCAAGATAAGACTTTACGAAAGAATAGTAAGAGACAATCTGCCGGCTCTTCTCTGTACGCAACATTTCCAGTCTTTCACTCGCAGCTTCGCTGGAGATACCTGTCAACTGGGAGTTGATACTGTAAAGGAAGAGCACCGTCGGAATCAGGGCGGCCGCAAGCACTGCTATTACTACTCTGTATTTAATGATAAGCCTCAAGAATTCCAACCTCCCCATATCAATCTATTTCTCAGACCGTGCGAGGTATCCTTTTGGAGAGTCGTGTATTGTATTATTAATATAACATCATATCATCAACAGAGCTCCGTTGTTCCGGATAATCGAGGTGGTGAAAATATGGAAGACAGGATCGTAATCTTTACCGATGGCAGCAGAAAGATCCTCTACAACTCGATCATGATTCTCTTCTCGCATACCGAAGCGGGCCCGGATAGTGTAGATCAAATTGATCTTGAAGACTATAAGGCAGCGATTGTGGACGTGAAGAATCTTGAAGAAGGATTCGAAATCTCCGGAAGAATAAGATCGATAAGGCCGGATCTTCCTTTGTTGATAATCAACGATTTCGAAAAACCTGCGGACCGGTTCTTCTTCACAAAAATAAAGGGCTTCGGTCAGATAAGAATCCTGAATATGAGGCGGGTTGGTTATGAAGAGGAGCTGCTTGAGAATACTCAAAACCTTCTCCATCCCGAGTATCCGAGCACAAAAAATGATATCGCGATAATCCTGCCAGTGTATAACGAGGAGAAGAGGTTCAACTACGTCTATAACTTCGTAAGAAAGCTCGAAAGACTGCTTGAGGAAGCCTTCATAAATGCAACCATTTACTTCGTCAATGACGGGAGCAAAGATAACACCGAAAAGATGGTGCAAATGCTTTTGAAGGAGCATTCAGATCGAACCGAGTACGTATCCAGAGGTTTTATAGCGGCACAGAATCTCTCGATGAACACGAGAAAGGCCGGTACATATATTGAAGGCATAAGAACCATAGATGCAGATATACTGCTGTTTGTGGATGCAGACGATTCGTTTGTCATAGACGATATAGCCCTTATGATAAACATTTTGCGTGAAGGCTACTATGACATGGTTGTCGGATCGAAAGATCTTACGGCCGAAAACCGGCCACCTTTGAGAAGGCTGCTCTCCTTCGCAAAAAGGCTTCTGACTAAATCCATGCTTCCAAAAGGAGTTTATGATTCTCAGACCGGCTTGAAAGCAATGAAGTCAACAACTGCGAAATACATAATTCCATACTTACATATGAACACCGGCCTTGCCATAGATTTGGAAATCTTGCATCTCGCCAGAAAACTGGATTTCAGAGTCCTGCAGATTCCTGTAACCTGCATCGATCGAGAAGGATCGCACGTCGATGTGGTCAAGGACTCAATAGCCTTTTTAAAGAACATTTTCAGGATACGGAAGAACAATAAGAAGGTAAGGATAGACAGTACAGAAGTCAAGGGAAAGTGAAGAGATGACATACAGTCTTGAAGGCATGAAATCGAAAATCGATGAATACATCTCGTCTTCAGTCATTGCTGCTGGATTCGATATCCCTTTCATCGTTGACTCGTTGCTCGGCGTTCTGGTGCTCGAGATGAATGACAGGAATAAACCTCTTAGACCACTCTATGCAAATCCCGCCTTCTTCGACATCGTTGAATTGAACAATGAGAAAGCTATCTCTGAAGCTACCAATAAAATGTTCTGCTGGCTTAATGAGGGAGAGGCTTACGGAGCGCTCATAGACTCTATAAGTAACAGAAGAGAGATCAAGATCAGTTTTGATGGAAAGAAAGAGGATGGTTACAGGTTCTATATGGATTTGCTTTCCTTTCCTCTGAAGAGCGGCGATTACGATACAGATCTATCTATTTGCCTGTTTGAAGATATGACCGCGAAGAAGATGGCAGAGGAGATTCTTTTTAGAAAAGACAATCTGCTCGAGACAGTTTCGAAAGCGACTTCGATACTTCTCTCCACAGGAAGAATTGAGGATAATATCGACTCGGCACTTAGAATCCTCGGTGAAGGAGGAATAGCAGATCGCATATACGTATTCAGGAATCATCCCCATGATCCGACAGGAGTGCCCGCTGTAAGTCAGGAATTCGAGTGGTGCAGACCTGGAATAGAACCACAGATAGATAACCCGGCACTGCAGAACCTCCCGTGGATTGAGGCCGGATATGAACGCTGGTACAGAGAGCTGACAAACAACGGACATATTATCGGTCCTATAGAGTCCTTTCCTCCTCAAGAACAGGAGGTCCTAAGAGAGCAGAGTATCGTCTCTCTTCTCATTGTCCCGGTCTTTGTAGAGAGCAAATTCTGGGGAATGACGGGATTTGATGATTGCACTTACAAGCGGGAGTGGTCCAGAAGTGAAATAGATCTACTCAGGACAATGGCTTCAAGCATAGGGGGAGCTATACGTCTGAAAGAAGCTGAGAGCAATCTTAAAAAAGCCATTATCCAGGCGCAAGAATCATCAAAGGCTAAGACAGAGTTTCTAGCGCACATGAGCCACGAGATAAGAACACCGATGAACGCGGTCCTTGGGATGGCAGAATTGCTTTCGGAAACTAAATTGGATCCGGAGCAGCGCAAATACATCTACACGCTTTCCAATGCCGCCAGAAACTTGCTCGCACTCATCGACGACGTCCTCGATATATCGAAGATCGAGGCGGGAAAGATAGAATTGAATGACATTCCGTTTGATCTTGCGACACTTATGGAAGAGATAGAAGCGATGTTCAGCCTCAAAGCCAAACAGAAAGGCCTGATTCTGGAAGTCACAATCGATCCGCACTGTCCTAAAAGGCTAATTGGAGACCCTGATAGAATAAGGCAGGTGTTGGTTAATCTCGTAGGAAACGCTATGAAATTCACCTCCGAGGGCAGCGTATTGATCGAAATCTCTGGAAAAAAGACCGGGGGCCATGCAATCATAAATTTCACGGTAAAGGATACTGGGATTGGAATATCTGGAGAACATTTGGACAGGCTCTTCGAGAAATTCTCTCAGGCCGACAACTCGATAAACCGCAGATACGGGGGAACCGGTCTTGGCCTCGCCATATGTAAGGCAATAGTCGAGATTAGTGGTGGAAAGATCTCCGTGAGTAGTCTTCCGGGTAAAGGGTCAGCGTTTTCTTTCGACATGCGTCTGGGTATTGACAGAAGAGGTTCTTCCAGAAAGTCTGGAGGATCTTTTGCGGAAAAGACTGTGGTCTTGGTAAATGGAACTAATCAGAGCAAGGAAACCGAAGGTATTTTGAGAGAGCGTTTTGGTAAGGTGCTCCTTGCATACAGTCTGGAAGAAACTTGCGACATTTCGCACAATGAGAAGGTCAGTGCGGTTATTGTGGACGGCATTGAGGAGAAAGAACTCGGAAGAATTGTCGATTGCTCCAGACTTTCGGGCCTGCCAGTGCTATTCCTTCTTGAGAAAGAACCGAAGGAGAGACTCTCCGAAAAACAGACGTACATATTCAAACCATACGAGCGTTCCAGGTTATTGAAGACTCTTGATTATCTTCTTACAGCTTCAGGAGCTGTGTATGGTCCTGAAAAAGACAGGTTTATGGAGAAGAGAACTGATTCAGTCAAGAGAATCCTTCTCGTAGACGATTCGACGGACAACCGTCTGCTTATAAAGGCCTATTTGAAGAAACAGCCTTTTGAAGTTATAGAGGCAGTAAATGGCAGCGAAGCCGTAGAGCTTTTCGCAAAAGATAACTATGATCTTGTATTGATGGATATTCAAATGCCTGTACTTGATGGTTACTCTGCAACCATGGAAATTAGAGAACTCGAAAGGTCAAAAGGCAAAAACAGGACGCCCGTTCTGGCTTTGACGGCTCACGCATATGCCCGGGACATACAGAAGAGCCTGGATGCCGGTTGCGACGACCATCTCACGAAACCGATAAGAAAGCGCGAGTTACTCGAGAAGCTTGGCGAGTACCTAAAGGAGGATGTACATGGAGAGGATAATAGTTACGGTCGAAGCTGATCTTGAGGATCTAATAGAAGGCTTTATAGTGAACAGGCAACTAGACACAGAGAAACTGCATCAGGCAATAGCTGAAGATGACTTCGAGACCATAAGAATCATCGGACATACAATGAAAGGCATTGGCTCGGGCTATGGTTTTGACTTCATATCTATCCTGGGTGCAAAGATAGAGAATTCTGGTATTCAGCAGAACAAAATGGCGGCGGAAATGGCTCTGGATATGCTCAACTGGTATCTTGGAAAGATAAGAACCGAAATCTATGGAGAGGGATGAGCTTATGGAAAGGACTGTTCTATTTGTAGACGATCAGAGAGAGATATTGCAGCTCCTGGAGAGAATGCTCAATAATGAGCCTTACAATAGTCTATTTGCGACCAGCGCCTTTGAAGCCTTGAAGATATTGGAAGAGAGAACCGTCGATGTTCTCGTGACAGACATAATCATGCCCGAGATCGGAGGTCTCGAACTGATTATGCGTGTTAAGGAAAAATACCCTCAGATTGTGAGAGTCATCCTTTCCGGATATGCACAGATACCCTCTATACTGTCGGCGATTAATACCGGAGACATCTACCGGTTTATAACTAAACCCTGGAAAGTGACCGACGAAGCAAAGAAAATCATCAGAGACGCATTGGATTACTCAGAGTTCCAGAAGCATAAGTCTTGTCGCGAAGACTCGGGAGTAACTAGCTTCGACATTAATGAACTGCGAAAACTCCTTGATAGCTGCGGTCTGCCTTATGTTTTGCTGTCAGAATCGAGCGAAGTGATTCTCTCCTCGAGCGACCTTGAAGGAGAGGCACTCGGACAGTTTCTGAGCGAGAACCATAGAAGCATAATTTCAGTCAATGGGGAGAGTAGATTACTGTTCTGATTCTCCATCTTAATTCTATAACGGGGTGAATGTTGCTTAAGCCGCTGGAGGATATCGAAAAAACGGGAAGAACGCCGCATAAGCCAATAATCGCGATAACAATCGGTGATGTCGCCGGAATAGGTCCCGAGATCGTTTGCAAGGCCCTGCTGGATAGAAGAATCTACGCAATTTGCAGACCGGTCGTCATTGGAGACAGGCGTGTTATCGAAAGAGAGATTGTGAGAAATGAGCTCAATCTCTCAATCGAGTCAGTCTCTTCGCCCGAAGAAGCGAGATTCAAACCCGGAACAATGGCGTTGATAGACCTGGCGAATGCTGAAGGCCATGACTTAGAAATGGGAAAGGTCAGCAGTCTCTGTGGCCGTGCGGCCTACGAGTACATAGCGAAATCCGTAGAACTGGCTCTTTCAAGTAAGGTCTCCGCCGTTGCTACAGCACCGATAAACAAACTCTCTCTTAAAGCTGCAGACATTTCTTATACGGGGCATACAGAGATATTCGCCGCGCTCACCCGAACCGATGATCCGATAACAATGTTCGAGATACCCGGTGAGATGCGTGTCTTCTTTCTTTCAAGGCATGTCTCTCTTCTCAAGGCCTGCGAACTGATCAAGAAGAAAAGAGTTTTCGAGTATATTCGCAAGTGTTCTAGACTTCTGAAGGCGATCGGCTGCCAGGAGAGCGGACCGCTCGGAGTGGCTGCTCTGAATCCACATTGTGGCGAAGGAGGTCTGTTCGGAACAGAGGAACTCGATGAGATAATTCCGGCCATTGAAGAAGCAAAGAAGCTGGGAATAGCAGTAGAGGGACCAATTGGCGCCGATTCTATCTTTGCCCTCGCAAGAAAGGGCGTTTTTTCGGCAGTTCTTTCCATGTACCATGATCAGGGGCATATAGCTACAAAGACTCTTAGCTTTGAGGGGACGGTATCGGTTACCCTGGGAATGCCTTTTCTCAGAACTTCAGTAGATCATGGGACTGCCTTTGATATAGCCGGAACGGGTACAGCAAGTCCGGTGAGCATGGTAGAAGCCATAAAACTGGCCGCTCTCTATTCCAGAGACATACACCCGACGAATCCTAATTACATATACTGAAGTCAAACTATGGACGACTGACAACGTTGAACGCCTGTGATCATTCCTGTTCAACGTCTTTCAAAGCTTATGATCTCGGTGGAATATATTGTATAATCATTCTGACAATAGAGACTGGTGTTTCAGCTCGTTTATCCATGAAAGGCTATTATAGAGGTTTTAGAAAGTATTACTTGTGGCTAATGTTGTATAGATATTAGTGGAAGGTCGGAAAAACGTTAACCGCTCAATACTTTCGTTAAGGAGGGGAAAAATGAAGAAGAAACTTTTGTTAGTTGCTATTGCAGTTCTGCTGGTTGTTAGTTCTTTTGCCGGTAAAGTAACTATTTGGAGCTGGAGGCCTCAGGACGCCGAAGTCTGGCAGAAGGTCGAGGCAGCGTTGAAGGCTCAGGGACACGATATCACTATCGAGTTCACGTCCTATCTAGCCACTGAGTATGATTCAAAGGTAAATCTGGCACTCCAGACGGGTACAGGTCCGGATCTTGTTTACTCTAGAAGGTTGCCCGGAGGAAGGACACAGGTTCTGATTGAAAACGGTCTCTACCTTCCAATCAACGACCATGTGGACCTTGTAAACTTCCCGGAAGCGTCTCTCAAGTCAGTCTCCTGGAATGATCAGGTATTCGGTGTTCCATTTGCGGTACAGGTAGTCGGCATATTCTACAACAAGGACTACTACGATCAGTTCGGCCTTCAGGAACCGACAACATGGGATGAGCTCGTAGCCAACGCAGCGGTTATAAAGAAGAACGGTATCGACCCATTCTTCATCTCGGGTAAAGATGCCTGGACCCTGACGATGCAGCACGCCATGGCAGGCGTCAGTGTCCTCGGACCGGAATGGATTGAGGCCCTCACTAATGGAGAAACGAACTTCCTTGATCCGAAGTTCACTGATCTAAACAAAAAGCTAAATGACCTCAAAGTCTACTACCAGAATGGATTCATGGGTAATTCCACAGTGGACCAGGACGCTTCCTTCGCCTTTGGACAGGCGGCTATGGTCTTCTACGGCATTTGGGGTTATCAAGTATGGAAGGATCTTAATCCCGACATGAATGTCGGTTACTTCATGGTCCCAACCGCTACGGCCGATCAGAAACCTTACGCTTACACGTATCTCGACGGAGCTATCGCCCTTACTTCGAATGTGAAGAACAGAGCGGACTCCATCGAGATCCTTAAGTTCTGCGCGACTCCGGAATTCGGAACGATCTTTGCCGGAGTAACATATAACATTCCGGCCGTTTCTGGAGCAACAATTCCACCAAATCCTCTTCTAGAAGAGGTTCTGGAAGTTTACAACAATCACGCGTCTCCATTTGTTTACTGGGTAGGTTCAGTATTCACCACTCAGAAGCCCTCTCTCTACGACGATGTCCTCAGCCCGGGAATGCAGGAAATGTATGCCGGGAAGCTTACTCCGGAAGGGCTTTCAAAGATGGCACAGGACGCCATTTCTCAGTGGTATCCACCTTTGATGGGCAAATAGTCTTTACTTCTGCTCTTCCCCGCCTGCAGGCGGGGAAGAGTTTATTTAGGAGAGTCTGAGATGCATATAAAGTTGAAGTATCTTCTTGTTTTTATACTCCCTGCAATGTTGTTATATACGGTATTTATAATCTATCCTCTCTTTGATAGTCTTATTCTAAGCTTCTTCAGCTGGTCTGGAGTCGGAGCCAGGACCTTTGTCGGACTGAGGAATTTCAGAACCATATTCTCCGGAAGTTTTGGGAAAGAGCTCTTCAATGCATTCTTCAACAACGTATATTTCTTTCTGATGCTCATTGTTATCGAACTCGGTCTCGGTTTTCTGATCGCTCTGATGCTCGCCAGCAAGATAAAAGGAGCCGGAGCCTTCAGAGTTGTGACTTATATTCCAAACATGATACCGCTTGTGCTCGTCGGTTTCATGTGGGGGCTCTTCCTAAACCCTCAGGTGGGACTGGTCAATCAACTGCTCAAGCTCGTGGGACTCGGTGGCTGGGCCCAGCCGTGGCTAGGACAGTCGAGTACGGCTTTGACGACGATTATTCTGGTCAATGTCTGGCGTAATCTCGGGTTCTATGTTCTGGTTATCCTGGCCGCGATTCTGGACATATCTCCGGAATTGATAGAAGCCGCCTATATAGACGGCGCTAATAACTGGAAGATAACCTGGCGGATAATATTCCCTCTGACGTTTTCGACCTTCAGGACGCTGGCGATTCTCCTTTTCATATGGAGTTTCAATATATTCGATACCGTTTATGCTCTGACCGGTGTTCAAGCAGGTCCGTATAGATCAACTGATGTTCTCGGGACTTTGTTTTACCGGACGGCCTTCGGTGGTTTGGGCAGCGGAGCAGTCGACATGGGGCTCGGGGCTTCAGTGACTGTGTTTATCTTTGCAATCGTAATGCCCGTTTCGATTCTCTATGTCTATCTCGTGGAGAAGAAGCAAAGGAGTGCTTGAGAGATGCTTAAACTGACTCTTTTTGGGAAGATCATTGTCTACATTCTTCTTGCGGTATACTGCCTTGTCGTTCTCGTACCCTTTTTCATGATGATCATGAATTCGCTCAAATCCATGAGGGAGATATTTCTCAAACCCTTTTCCTTTCCTTCACAGGTTCTGTTCGACAACTATACAAAAGCCTGGAGACAGGGAAGTATCGGGACTGGCTACAGGAACAGTGCTCTTGTAGCCGGGATATCGGTTGTTGGAATACTAGTCGTGGCTTCGATGTTCGCCTACGCGATATCGAAATACGATTTCAAGGGTAGAAGGTTTCTCTTCATATACTCTATGCTCGGGTTGGCCTTCCCTGCGAGACTGGCCATCATACCGATCTTCATACTCTTGAGAAACCTGAATCTCACTAACTCTTTAATCGGTCTAATACTGATATACACATCTGTCAATATTCCCTTCTCAGTATTTCTCCTTAAGAACTTCATTGACGGAGTTCCAAACGAGCTATCGGAAGCGGCAAGAATCGATGGAGCTACTCCCATGCAAATCTACTGGAGAGTCGTCTTGCCTCTGGTGAAACCTGCGCTCTCAATAGTCGCGATAGTGAGTTTTGTGAATGTATGGAATGACTTCTTCTTTCCGCTCATATTTATCAACGATAAATCGAAAGCGACTATAACGCTCGCAGTATCCATCTTCTTCGGCGAGTACTCTAATCAATGGCCTCTGTTGTTCTCCGGGCTTACACTCGCCGTTGCGCCGACAATAATACTCTTCTTGCTGTTCTCAAGGCAGTTCATCACAGGAATGACTCAGGGGGCCATTAAGTAAAGGAGGAGAGACTATGAAGGTAAAGCTGGGTATAGATAACCTGCTGGAAGGTGATTCATACAAGGGAGTAAAGATCGGACTTCTCACAAATTCTACAGGTATAGACAGCAATTTGAGAATCAATGTCGATGTCCTGCTGGAGAGTGGTTTCAACCTGACAAAGCTCTTTGGACCGGAACACGGAATAACCGGTGCCGCGCCTGACGGGGTGGGAGTAGATAACAACGTAGATCCGAGATTTGGACTTCCCGTCTTTTCTCTATTCGGAGAAATAATGAGACCGACCCCGGAAATGCTGGACGGGATCGATGTCTTCTTCTATGATATCCAGGACGTCGGACTGCGATTCTACACATATATATACTCTCTTGCATACTGTATGGAAGAGTGTGCGAAAAACGGCATCAAGTTCGTTGTACTCGATAGACCAAACCCTCTCTCAAATAGAGTCAAGGGACCGACGATTGTACCTTCTCTGGAATCCTTTGTCGGAGGTTACGGACTCGCTCTCAGGTATGGTATGACTGTCGGAGAGCTTGCCAGATACTACAACAAGACCTTCGACATGGGAGTCGATCTTGAAGTAATACCGATGAAAGACTACAACCGCGACATGTATTTCGATGATACCGGTCATCAATGGAACACTCCTTCTCCGAATATTCCATCGTTCGAACACGCCTTGCTCTACGAGGGCTTTTGTCTCTTTGAAGGGACTTCGCTCTCGATGGGAAGAGGTACTGTCCATCCATTCAAATATATCGGGGCTCCATGGATTGATTCGAAGTTTCTTTATGAAGAGGTCAGTCGTATGAATCCTCCGGGAGTCGCTTTCAGGGAAAGGGTTTTTATCCCCGCAGCTTTCAGACTCGCCAACCATTCCTGTGCAGGACTGGAATTTCATGTTACTGACAAGAGGGAGATAAGGGCGCTAGAACTTGCCCTGGATATTATCGCATCGGTAAGAAAAAACTACCCCGATCACTTCGAGTGGGACCTGCAGTATCACAATGCCGGCGGGAGATATCATTTTGATCTCCTGATGGGTAAGGAAATCTACAGGAAGAGTATTGAAGAGGGAGCGACTTCAAAGGACCTTGAAAGCCTCTGGAAAGATGAAGAAAGGGATTTCGCAGAATTAATAAGAGAGTTCATTCTTTATTGAATCTCTCGAAAATCTGGTAAGCCAATATCTCGTCGATATTTCCGTCAAAAAGCGAAGTCTTGTACCCTTTGACGAGATCCTCAAATCTTTTGAGAAAATAGCTCGACTTGAAAGAACCGCCATGAATGTAAATGATATCTGTACCGCCAATAATATCCAACACTCTAAGAGTCCTCCCCGCGAGGATTCTTATTCCTTCTTCTATGACTTCGACTGAAAGAGGAGTGGTTTCTTCAAGGGCTACCCTGCTGAATGATGCTATCCTGGTCTTGAAATCCTTCTGGATAGTGAGGTTGACCAGTTTCTCTATAGACTCGACTTCATAAAATTCCAGCAGTAAATCAAAAATGGGATCATGGGGCAACAAGCCATCTCTGTGTCTCAGGGCGCGGGTGATTATCTCTTTTGATATCCAGTAACCACTTCCCTCGTCATCGAAGACGTGCCCCCAACCGCCTGCCCTTACCGGGTTTCCCTCACTGTCGTGCCCGTAAACAGTAGAGCCAGTCCCCGAGATAACGACGATACCTTTGCCCTGACCGACCGCGGCCCTGTAAAGACCCTCAATATCCATAATAACTTCGATACTCGTACCATCAAAGACGGCCTTCAACGCGCTGGTCAGTTTCTCTTCTCTAGGTCGATCTCCCGCGCCGGAAAAGGCTGCGAGGAGCATATCCGGTATCCAGAAATCATCTCTGACCGCCAGAAAAGTCTTTATAAGTTCTTCGGACTCCACGGCAGTCAGGTTCACTCCGGTTTTGTAACTTTTCCTGAAGAGACGCCCCTTTGAGATTCCTGACACTCTCAAGTTAGTTCCGCCACCGTCCATGGCGATCACACTTTTAGTTGAACCGGAGTTCATTCGACTCTCCTGACGACTTTCAGTTTGTATCGATCGCCTCTGTAAACTGATCTTACGACTTCGACGCACAGTTCACTGCTTGTGTAGGTGTGGCGATCTCTGAGAATTCCATATGTTTCCTCGCTTACTTTCAGGTGCTTCGCATCTTCTTTGGTGATCTTACAGACCTCTATGGATTCCTGGGCAAAACCGAGGACTATCTGGAGTTCGTCCTTTAGTATCGAATACAGAGACTCTCTGGACATGTCCTTTTCAACTATGTTGAGGACTCTTATGTCCACAATCGGGTTTATAAAGGCACGCTCCAGACCGTAAGGTTCGCCATCGAGATATCTTACTCTATTCAGCAGAACCACCATACCATTTCTCGGCATCTTGAATAGTTCGGCTATATCTTCAGGCGGAGTTGCAATTCTGTTCTCCAGCACAATAGACTCCGCTGCTCTTCCGTCTCTTGAAGCCTCTTCAGTGAATCCTGTCAGTGACCCGATGCTCTCCTCGCGTTTCTGGCGAAGCACAAAAGTGCCCCGACCCTTAGACGATTCAATAAGCAGTTCCCTCTTCAGCTCATCGAGCGCTCTGCGAAGCGTCAGTCTGCTGACTTCGAACTCGGCGCACAGCTCCTTCTCTGTTGGAAGCTTTCCTGAATAGAGTCCCCTGGAGATTCTCTCCTTCAGTTCTCTGTATATACGGTAGTATATTGGGACTACGACTTCTTTCAAACCGCTCCTCCAAGCTCTCTCAAAGACGATCTGACATTCCCCTTATTTCTCTTCATAACCACTTCGCACTCTTCTCTCTCTATACCAGTTAGAGCCATTAGTATAGCTAGCGGGACTTCTCTTCCTGATTCTTCAAGTATTCTGGCAGATTCGTTATAAGGGAGATCGCTGATTTCGGAGATGATTCTTGTAGCTCTATCCACAAGTTTTTCGTTGAGTATCTTTACACCTATCATGTAGTTTCCGAAGACGCGTCCTGCCTTTACCATAGTTATCGAACTTATCATGTTCAACACCATTTTCTGAGCCGTTCCCGCCTTCAGTCTAGTACTTCCGGTGATAACCTCCGGACCGGTACGAACCGCTATTGTAACGTCTGCATAAGCTTTAAGAGAGGAATCTGCGACATTACAGATAAGGACCGTCTTTGCCTTTATCCTTCTTGCGTGTTTGAGTATGCCTCCGACAAATGGTGTTCTCCCCGAAGCGGTAATACCTACCACTACATCCCTTTCAGTTATTGAAGACTTCTCGATTTCCCGGACTCCCAGCTCTTCGCTATCTTCTGCCTGCTCTATTGCATTGGTCAACGCGTCGCTTCCTCCGGCTAGAAGAGTCACAAACAGGTCTTTCGAGACTCCGAAGGTCGGGACTACCTCCGCCGCATCGAGTACGCCCAGACGGCCGCTCGTTCCTGCCCCTGCATAGACTATTCTGCCGCCAGTCCCTATTGATTCGACACAGAGATCTACTGCAGAGGCTATCTCGGGCAACACTTCTCTTACCGAAAGCGGAACTGTAGCATCCTCTTCATTCATAACTCTCAGCATTTCGAGTGTTGAAAGCTCGTCCAGATTCTTTGTCCTGGGATTAGACTTTTCGGTTTCTAGCTTTTCGAATCTCATCTTCAAACCTCCTGTGGAACTTCAACTGGTAGAACACCTGTGGCCCGTATCTCGCCGTGTAAAACCTTTATAAGACTCTTCTGTGAGACAGTCTCATACCCGTAGCACAGGACGGCATTCTTAACCCCTTCGATGAACGCGTCATAAGGATTTCTGAGCGCGATGACCAGTAACCTGCCAGTCTTCTGAGAAAGCAATGTTAACAGTGTTCGCTGCCCGTCTGAGAGATGAGCATTTTCTGTGAAGACTATCCTTACTCCCTTCCTGGGGGCAGATTCCGCAAGCTTTGTCGCTTCTTCAACGGAGAGTTTCGTGTCAAAATCGATTAGGGGACTATCTACCATTTGAGCCAGCTCCCTGGCAACGCCGGGGGTGCCTCTCTTTGGTCCGTCCTCGACCTGGATCTGTCTTGAGAGTCTTACAGTATATATTGCCGTTATGCTCTCCACTGGCAAAGGGATAAGTGAACTATCTTCCAGGATTGTCGTGATCGACTCGTCGGAAATCACCTGCATTTTGCGGCGGTTTTCCGAAGTCCCTATACATTCAAGAGAGCCGCGCTCAACGGAGGAGGCCTTTCTTCTGAAGATTTCTACTCTTTCGAGAGACTCTTCAAGTCTTCTTCCGAGTTCGGGTGAAGACTCGACAGCCTTTATAAGGGCCCTCTTTGCTCTTCTTTGAACATCGGGATTGTGGCAGTAAGTGAGGTAGTCCATACCGCTCCTTAATCCCTCTACCGCCGCCTCTTCTGGCGAGAAGTAGTTGCTCACTCCGCCCATTCCGAGGTCGTCGGCTACCAGAATCCCCCTGTATCCAAGAGTTTCTCTTGCTAGATCGGTGAGTATTTCGCGCGACATCGAAGCGGGGACTCTGCTGTGCTGCAACTGTGGCATGTATATATGAGACGGCATCATTGAATCTACCGGGACTTCTCTGAAAGGTCGTAGCTCATCTTCCATGATAGTGGAAAGAGGGACGTCCAGAGTTGGAAGGTCTATATGAGCATCAACGCTTACCCTTCCTTTCCCGGGGAAGTGTTTCAGGCAACTCATGACTCCTTCGGCTCTCATTGCATTTACAAATGCAGTCGCGTGGGCTATGACCTTTCCAGCGGTATCACCGAAGCTGCGGACCCCGATTCCCGGATTCCTGGGATTGCAGTTTATATCGACTACCGGTGCAAGATTCCAGTTAACTCCAAGGGCCTTCATTTCCATTGCCATTATCCTCGAGGCTTCATAGGTATTCTCAACCCTGCCAGTTGCCGCGAGTGCCATTGCTCCTGGAGAGACCGAAAAGCCCTCTCTGAGTCTGGTGACGATTCCACCTTCCTGATCTATCGCTACGGCCACCTGATAGCCAAGAACTCTGTTAACATCTTCAATCAATGCCCTTACTTGATCAGCGTCAATTATGTTCTTCGAGAACAGGATAATCGCTCCGGGCCTAATATCGCGCAGGATATTTTCAGTCTCTTCATCTATCTCAGTTCCCGGAATACCTATAAGGAATAGCCTTCCAGTTGCCTGATCAATATTCAAGACAATCCCCCCAATTGACTATATCCAGGACAATTCTATTGCTTATTCACTTGTCTTGTCAAATAATTGTTTGTATAGTATGCATATACATAATGCCTGTTCGTGCCCCTCATCGCCCATAAACGCCCGTAATGACTTTAGAAGGCAAATAGAAGGAGTTGTGAAAGGCGTCCATTTTGTTTAGCATTAACTATGGTAAGGTGAAATGCTACTTACCACGTGAGTCTTCTGGAATAACGATTGAAGTGTAAGTTTGAGGGATCTAAATACGTATAGTACGGAGAGGCGATTGTCAAATACCCCACGGCTAAAGCCGGGGGCTTGTAAAAGCTCTGTTTGACTAGCCTGAGTGCTTCGAGCACTACGTTATCGGCAAATGTATAGGCACCGTAGGATGCGTTCCCAAGTCTTACGCTCTGCGGTTGGTGGTTAAACAGTCCTGATGGGTAGGGACAGTGCTGCTAACGAGAAACTGTCGAATAACATTGGCGATGGGAAGATTACTCCGTAAGGAGGTGGACTATATGCTAGTCTATGTTCTTAACAGGCACGGAAAACCACTGATGCCGTGTAAACCACAGAAAGCACGAAGACTATTGAAAGAACAGAAGGCTAAAGTAGTAAAAAGAACACCCTTTACTATTCAACTGTTGTACGGTTCCTCTGGATACAAACAAGATGTAATTCTCGGTGTAGATGCCGGAAGCAAGACAATAGGAGTATCGGCCTCAACTGAGAACAAGGAAGTGTTTGACGAAGTAGAATATCAGGGAGAACCATGCTTCATATTTGGAAGACGGAATAGCGGATACTTTGACATCAGAAAGCTCGACGGAACGAAAGTGCATGCTTCAGCAAGCTATAAGAAACTAAAGTTGTTAAGTAAAACAACATCCTTACTATGTGAAAGGAGGCAGGCGGTTTCCTCCCCACAGCTAAAGCAGGGGGTCTCCGCCGATTAATACGATGATATGGGACAAGATAGACAGAGTGGTTTTGGCAGGAATAGAACGGGGAATCTATCCGGGCGGCACACTCGTTGTCGGGAGGGATGACCAGATTCTATATTCAAAGGCATATGGGACTGTGGCCATCAACGACAACACGCCGACTAGACTTGACACTATGTACGATCTTGCAAGTATGACAAAGGTCGTTGCTACGACTACTGCCGTCATGCTTCTGGTCTCCGGAGGAGAACTCTCGCTCTGGAACACGCTCGGTGATTTCTTCGAAGTCTCCGATAAGAAAAAGGATATTTCCATTTATCATCTGCTGACGCATACCTCGGGTATGCAACCATACTCCGAGGCCTGGCGAGATTTGAAAGGAGAAGAGCTTCTCAGGTCGATTATCAGTCTTGATCCCGTTGCCAAAACTATGGAGAAGATCGAGTACTCGTGTTTGAACTTCATAACTCTTATGGCCGTAGTCGAGAAGGTAACGTCTCAAAAGTTCGATCGTTTCTGTTCCGACGAAATCTTCGCCCCTCTGGGGATGCAAGACTCTACCTTTCTTCCCGATGAAGAACGGGTGATTGCTCCTACCAGCGAAAGAGAAGGCAAGACGCTCAAAGGGCTGCCTGACGACGAGCTAGCCTACTATCTGGGCGGAGTGAGCGGTAACGCCGGGCTGTTTTCTACGGCGACTGATCTTTTCAAGTTTGTGAACGGTCTAATGTATGCGAGATTGATTCCGTCCAGAGTTTTCGAAAGCTTTGTGAGTGAGACGGTCGTGCTGGGAGATAGCAGCCGCCATCTTGGCTGGATGTCCCCCTCTAAAGGTTCAAGTGCCGGAGACATTCTCGGAGAGGATGCCTATGGTCACACAGGATTCACCGGCACGTCTATCTGGGTAGATCCTCAGAGCGGGCTTTATGTGATATTTCTGACTAACAGGACCAACATAAGCAGAAGAGACACGATACCTCAGATGCAGATTATAAGACAAAAGCTGCATAATCTAGTTTTCGGAGGTCTTGGATGAGTTTCTGGAATGATTTTTATGGAATTCTATCCAGCGATACCAGAAACATTCTCGGCGTTATAAGCGGCACTTCCGCAGATGGTCTCGAAATAGCGCTTACCAGGTGTATCGGAACCGGTAAGGCTATGAGAGTTGAATTGCTCAAGCATTCCTCCGCAAGCTTTGATAAACGCTTCCAGGATGAGGTCATAAGAACCTATAATCCGGTTAATTCGAGCGTCGACCGGGTGAATTCGATGAACTTCTCCATAGGAAGAAAACATGCGGAGTACATAAAACACTTTCTGAATTCGACTGACGAAAGTGTGGACATAATCGCTTATCACGGCCAGACGGTCTATCATGATCCATCGATAGGGGCGACTCTTCAGATCGGAGAGGCGGACATCGTGTCATACGAAACCGGACTGCCAGTCGTCTTTGATTTCAGAAAGAAGGACATGGTCGCGGGCGGCGAAGGCGCTCCCATAATACCCTACTTTGACTGGATTTACTTCGATGAGGGTACCTATGCGGTTAATCTGGGCGGTATCGCAAACGTTACTTATGTATCCGAAGATTTCGAAAGAGTAGTAGCTTTCGACAGCGGTCCTGCCAATTGCCTTATAGATTTGACGGTGAAGCGTTTCTTCGATATCGACTTCGATCGGAACGGTCTGATTGCGTCACGTGGAAAGGTCGATGAGAGACTTCTGGAAAAGCTTATAGAGAGGGATAGATCTTATTTTTTGAGAAAGCCACCAAAATCGACTGGAAGAGAAATCTACAATGAAGCCTTTCTAGACGGAATCGAATATGGTAAGCCGGAAGACCTCGTCAGGACACTCGTAAGATTCACTGTTCATCAGCTGGTGGAGAGTATCAACTCTTATTTGTCTTTGGGGAAGCGCATTGTAGTTACTGGAGGTGGAGCTTTAAACCCCGTTTTGGTTGAGGATTTAAGGCTCCTAAGCGGATTTGAAGTAGTGATACCCGATCGAGTATTCCTTCAGGCGAAAGAGGCTATGGGAATGGCCGTTCTCGGTCAGGAATTTCTGAACGGTGTCGGGGCGAATGTCCCTTCGGTGACCGGTGCGAAAGGAAGAGTTGTTCTGGGAAAGTTGGCTTTGCCATGATCTCCCTGGCGGGAGAGTTAATACAAAAAGGAGGTTTTAGCGTGAGACGTATCTTTTTAGTGATTCTCACAGTATTTTGTGCCGTAATGGTTCTGGCGGCACCGTTTGTGGAAGACGAAATGCTGACTCCAAACAGCAATCCGAAAATGGGAGGTACCCTCTATCTGGCACTTAGCGGAGCTCCACAGTCGTTCAACTTCTACGGGACTCTAGATTCGAACGCTTATTCGGTAGCGGGCCAGATGCTTGTCGGTCTGGTCGAGCCGCATCCGGTAACTAACGCCATAAGACCCGCACTAGCAGAGTCCTGGGAAGTCTCAGAGAACAACAAAGAGGTAATCTTCCATCTAAGGGATGTCAAATGGTCGGACGGAACCCCCGTGTCTGCGGACGACGTTCTCTTCACTTTCAATTACTTCGTGATGAACCCGGTCGCCAGAGGCAACTCCATTGCGCGTTTCACAATCGAAGGAGAGCTGGTCATCTGGGAGAAGATCGACGAGCGCACGGTGAAGGCGACCTTACCGGCTCCATACGCCGCTTTCTTCACCGTTCTATCACACGCTTATATCTATCCTGCGCACGCTCTGGAGAGCAAGATAGACAAGGAAAAGCTGGATTCCGTCAATGATGTCTGGCTTACGAACACTCTCCCTGCAGAGATTCCCGCAAATGGCCCCTTCATGATCACCGAATACATAACCGATCAGAAGGTCGTTATGACAAAGAATCCAAACTACTGGAAAGTCGATGTGTACGGTAACGCTCTTCCTTATGTAGATAAGCTAGAGTATCTAGTTGTCAGCGACGCTCAGGTAAGACTGGCAAAGTTCATGGCGGGCGAGATCGACTACACTGCAGTATCGGCGAGAGATTTCCCGACCTTGAAAGAGCGGGAATTGGCCGGCGGCCCATTCAGGGTATTCCTGGCCGAACCTACCCAGCCCACCCCGAGTCCCATACACATCGCGTTCAACTTCGATACCGATAATCCGAAGCTGAAGGAACTTTTCAAGACGACCGAGTTCCGCCAGGCTATGGAATTCGCAGTCGATAGAGAGAGAGTCATCGACGAAGTTTACAATGGCCTTGCAGTTCTGGGCGGAGTTCCCGTACTGCCTGCAAATAAGGCCTTCTACAATCCCAAGATTGAAGAGATCCGAAGACCATTCGATCTGGCGAAGGCAGCCGAAATCCTTGACAAGCTCAATCTGAAAGATCTGAATAGAGACGGCTTCAGGCAGTATCCGGACGGCAGCAAGTTCGAATTCGTCATAACCGTTCAGAGTGCGCCCCAGGAGTATCAGGATGTAGCCTATATCTTCTCTCAGGATCTTGAAAAAATTGGAGTAAAGGCAAATCTGCAGATACTTGACAGCTCTCTCGTGGGACAGATGTTCGGAGCCGGAAACTTCGAGGCCGGTATCAGAGCATTCGGAAATCAACCTGATCCACAGTTGAGAAAGGCTATATGGCAGCCCGGTACACAGCTCTACTACTGGCACAGAACAACGAGAAATCCCGAAACCAACGCTCCTATCTTCGAGAATATGCTTGACTGGGAAAAGAGAGTCTATGATCTCTTCGAAAAGGGTCAAATAGCAATGGATCCTACAGTCAGAAAGACCTTCTACGATGAATGGCAGGAGATCTATGCCGAGTACCTCCCGGTAATCTTTGTTTGCAAGGGAATGAACCTTTCTGCGGCAAACAAATCTCTGGGTAACGTCGAGCAGAATGCCGAAGGACTTCTCTCTTACGCATCCTGGACTGTTTTCAAGAATTAGCTAATAGACTTTGCGGGAGGTAGAAAGACCTCCCGCGCTTTCTTTCTGGAGGAATAAGATGTGGTCGTTCATAGTGAGACGATTGCTTATCATGATTCCCATGATGGTTCTGATCTCGATTATCTGCTTCTTGATAACCGAGCTACAACCGGGAGATTTCGTCAGCCAGTATCTTGACAATCCAAGAATATCTCCGGCTCAGATAGAGCTCTTGAAGAAGAATCTCGGGCTCGACGATCCCGGCTATATAAGATATCTGAACTGGGTGAAGGGAATAGTGACCAGGGGAGATTTCGGCTACTCCTTTGCCTTTCAGCGGCCTGTCGGCGAGCTAATCTGGGAACGCATGGGCTGGACTATCTTCATTGCACTGGGTGCCATAGTCTTCCAGTGGCTACTTGCAGTTCCCATGGGAATTTACTCGGCGCTGCACCCTTACTCTTTCGGCGACTATACGCTCACGGTAATCGGGTTTATAGGGTTGTCTATACCGGACTTCTTCATGGCTCTGATGCTGATGTACTTAATGCTACAAATGGGCGCTACGTCGATTGGCGGACTTTTTTCTCCTCAGTTTGTCGGCGCCCCTTTCAGCCTCGCAAAGCTGCTGGACTTATTGAGTCATCTCTGGATGCCTCTGATTGTTGTCGGTATGAGCGGCCTCGCAGGTCTTATGAGAGTCATGAGGGGAAATATGCTCGATGTAGTCTCCTCACCATATATAACATCACTGAGAGCTCACGGACTCGATGAAAAGACTGTAAGAAAGCATGCAATAAAGAACGCTCTCAATCCAATGGTAAGTATCGCAGGGACGGAACTGCCGAACGTATTCAGCGGAACGATAATAACGGCCATAGTGCTCAACTTACCAACTATGGGTCCATTCTTCTATAATGCGCTGCTCAATCATGACCAGTATCTGGTAATGACCTTTCTAATGTTTATCGCCTTCATTACCCAGATCGGGAACCTGCTGGCCGATATTGCTCTCGCCGTTCTCGATCCCCGCATCAGGATGAGCTGAGGTGAGCACCATGGAAGGAACCAGGAAGAGAATAATAAGGAACTTCTTCAAACACAAACTCGGGGTGCTGGGCCTTATAATGCTAGGAGTGATATATTTTATTGTGATCTTCTCGGACTTTATCGCTCCTTATAATTACATGACATCCCACAGAAACTTCGTGTACGCTGCCCCATCAAAGATCAGGTTCTTCGATGATGAAGGAAAATGGAGAGGTCCGTTTATATATCCCATTACCAGAACTCGAAATCCGGTAACGTATCGTCTGGAGTTTACTGAAGACCGAAGCGAAATAATACCGATAAAGCTCTTTGTAAGGGGTGAGGAGTACAAATTCTGGGGAATCTTCAAGACAGATCTTCATCTCTTCGGTGTAGAAGCATCGACAGACAGGGCAATGATCCTGCTGTTTGGCGCCGATCGATTCGGCAGAGATCTCTTCTCGAGAGTGCTGATCGGAGGCAAAGTTTCGATGAGCGTAGGTCTCATCGGGACTTTCATAAGTGTCTTCATCGGAGCGATCGTCGGATCACTCTCCGGCTTCTATGGAGGGATGACCGATGTTTTGATTCAGCGACTTATAGAACTTCTGAGGTCCTTCCCGAGGATTCCTCTCTGGCTTGCGCTGGCCACCATTCTACCCCCTAACTGGCCAAGCACGTGGGTTTACTTTGGGATAGTGACCGTCCTCTCGCTTATAGGCTGGATGGGAGTCGCAAGGGTCGTGAGGGGAATGGTGCTCAGTCTCAGAGAGAAGGAGTTCGTCCTGGCTGCGAAGGTGTCGGGTGTCTCCAACATGAAAATTATCACGCGTCACCTTGTGCCGAACACCATAAGCTATCTGATAGTCGTCTCGACGCTTTCAATTCCCGGAATGATTCTTGGAGAGAGCGCGCTAAGCTTTCTGGGGCTCGGAATAAAGGAACCGATGACCAGCTGGGGGCTGCTGCTAAAACAGGCTCAGTCTCTTTCGGAACTCGAGTCTCATCCATGGCTGATGATCCCCGGCATCTTCATTATCCTCGCCGTCCTCTCCTTCAACTTTGTGGGAGACGCTCTTAGAGATGCCGTAGATCCTTACAGGGCGGTGGAAAAGGTATGAGCAAAATTCTAGATGTCAGAGATCTCAAGACTTACTTCAGAACACCAGACGGAGTAGTTAAGGCGGTTGATGGTATCAGCTTTGAGATGATGAAAGGCGAAATCCTCGCGCTTGTCGGCGAGTCCGGCTGTGGTAAGAGCGTTACTGTCCAGACCGTTATGGGACTTGTGAAAGTGCCGCCGGCTCTGGTAGAGGGTCAGATCCTCTATAGAGACAGGAATCTTGTTGGAATGTCAAACAAGGAGTACAGAAACATAAGGGGAAAAGAGATCAGTATGATCTTCCAGGAGCCGATGTCAACTTTCGATCCTCTCTTCACGATAGGCTATCAGCTCACGGAAGTCGCGAAGGCCCATATGGAGTGGGACGATCAAAAGACCAGAGAGGAGATAATATCGGTCCTGAGAAAGGTCAATATCCCCGAACCGGAGAAGAGATACAGAGAGTATCCCCATGAGATGAGCGGCGGAATGCTTCAGAGAATAATGATAGCAATGGCTCTGATAACCAATCCCGAGATTATAATCGCCGACGAGCCGACTACCGCGCTCGACGTGACCATACAGGCTCAGGTTCTGAATATCATGAGGGATCTACAGAAAGAGTTTGACAGTTCAATTATCTTCATAACTCACGATCTCGGTGTTGTGGCAGAGCTTTCAGACAGAGTCCACGTCATGTATGCCGGAAAGATCGTTGAGAAGGCTTTGGTCAGCGATCTATACAATTCACCTATGCATCCGTACACAAGGGGGCTCCTTAACTCCAGGGTCAAAAGGGAGTACAAGGGGAAGAAGCTTCCTTACGTCGAGGGTTATGTGCCAAGGGCACACGAGTTTCCAAAAGGTTGTCGCTTCAACCCGAGGTGCCCTCACGCCATGGAGCTTTGCAGGGAACAGGACCCGCCCGAGATGTCCATAAGTGAAACACATGCTGCCGCGTGCTGGCTATACGGGGAGGATCAAAGGTTATGAAGATACTCCAGATAGAAAGACTCAAGAAATACTTTCCGATAAAGGCCGGCGTCTTTCTTCAAGTAGTCGGTCACGTCAAGGCCATGGAGGACGTCAATTTCGGAATCAGCAAAGGAGAGACGATCGGCGTCGTCGGCGAGTCCGGCTGCGGAAAGAGCACTCTCGGCAGGACTATTGTGAAGATCTACGAACCTACCGCCGGGAACATCTCCTATTTCGACGAAAGCGGTAGGGAACACGACATATCCAAGGGTCTTCATAGAAGTGTTAGACCGCTATTCAGACGTGACGTGCAGATGATATTCCAGAATCCCTTCGATTCCCTGGACCCGAGAATGACCGTGCGCGATATAATACGCGAACCTATCGAGGCCCATAATCTCGTACCGTCAAGTGAAATGGATGGGTATGTCAGTGAGTTGCTGATGAAAGTCGGTCTCTATCCGGAATACGCGCAGAGATACCCGCATGAGTTCTCCGGAGGCCAGAGACAGAGAATAGCTATAGCGCGGTCTATCTCTGTCAATCCGCGCCTCATAATCTGCGACGAGCCCACTTCGGCCCTGGACGTGTCCGTTCAGAGCCAGATAATAAATCTGTTGCAGGAGCTGCGGGAGGAGAATCATATCTCCTACATCTTCATATCTCATAATCTCGATGTCGTTCATCACATGAGCGACAGAATACTGGTTATGTATCTGGGAAACGTTGTCGAAGCCTCAAGTGCTACTGAGCTCTTCGATAACCCGTCGCATCCCTATACCAAGGCTTTGATGGCTTCTATTCCAAACTGGAGTCCGGAGAATCGAAAACTCCAGGACGTTCGCCTTGAGGGAGAACCACCAAGCCCTATAAATCCCCCTCCCGGGTGTCCTTTTCATCCAAGATGTCCGTATAGACTCGAAATATGCGACAAGCAGAAGCCCGTTAGCCGCGCCCTCAGTGAAGACCACAGCGTTGCCTGCTGGCTGTATGATAGATAGTCAAAAAGGATGGGGCTCACTTCCCGGAGGTTATACGCCTTTCATAAGCTTTGTAGAGGTACTCGGCTGGCAAATGTGCTAAAATCTCTTCGAGGTGAGTGTTTTGCTCAATTTGAGAGAGCTATCGGGGTTTAAGAGAAATCTCGCCCTCGTTCTTTTTGATTTCTTTTTAGTGTATTTATCTTATGTAATGGGAATGTACTTCCGATTCGGTATCTTCACTCTAAACGAACCGGAGTTTTTCTTCAACGGTATCTTTTTCAGCTTGTTCGTTGTTCTTTCACTGGTTTTGAACGGTGCTTACAGGATCGCCTGGAGCTACAGTTATTTCAATGACTACTGGATACTGCTCCGCGGAGTCGCTATAGGCTTCGCTGTGGGTTTTGGGATTGGTCGATTATTCATCTTATTACACATAAGGTTTCTCACCGTTCCCTTCACCGTTTCGGCGATGGCTGCTATTGTTTCGGTCTTTCTCTTGATATGGTCGAGGATCATCTGGTTGAGCTATCTGAACAGGCTTCATCCTACCGGAGCGTCTAAAGACAGGATTTTGATCGTCGGCGCCGGCGACGCCGGGACTTCGCTGGCAGAAGAGCTCTTGAGACACTCCGATCACGGAGCCGTAATAGGCTTTATCGACGATTCCGCAAGAAAGCAGAAGAAGAGAATCAGAGGCATACCCGTTCTTGGAACGACGGCTCAGATAATGGAAGTCGTTGACAGGTTGAGCATAAACAGAGTCATCATTGCAATCCCTTCGGCCGATGCGACGGCTTTGAGAAGGATTTTCTCGAGTATAGACATCAAAAGGGTAAAGGCTCAGACACTTCCAAGCCTGACAGAGATTATCGACGGTAAGGCCAAACTCGGCTACCTGAGAGAAATAGACATAGAAGACCTTCTTGGACGAGAGAGCGTTTCGGTGGACCTTGACTCTCTGAAAGACTACATAATCGGTAGAACCGTTCTTATTACCGGTGCTGGTGGAAGTATCGGAAGTGAACTGTGCAGGCAGATAGCTCCCCTGAAACCCGAAAAACTGCTCCTTCTGGGAAAGGGAGAGAACAGCATTTACGATATCTTTCAGGAAGTATCCGGCCTCTTTCCTGAGTTGACTGTCTGCCAGCTAATCTGCGATGTCAATGATCACGAGAGAATCGAACATATTATCGAACACCACAGACCTCAGGCTATCTTTCATGCTGCCGCACATAAACATGTCCCATTGATGGAGTGTAACCCTACCGAGGCCTTCAGGGTCAATTCTCTCGGGACGCTAAATATGGCTTTAGCTGCCAGCAAGTATTCAGTGGAGACCTTCATAATGATCTCGACCGACAAAGCCGTAAAGCCTTCATCGATAATGGGAGTCTCCAAGAGACTCGCTGAGGAGTTCGTGAGATCGATCGCGGCCGATGGCCCGACTCGTTTTGGAATCGTAAGGTTCGGTAATGTTCTCGGTAGTCGGGGTAGTGTTATACCGCTATTCAAAAGGCAGATACAATCGGGCGGTCCGGTAACGGTAACCGATCCGAGGATGACGCGGTATTTCATGACTATTCCCGAAGCGGTTTCGCTCGTCTTACAGGCCGGCGCATACGCTGGAAGAGGCGATGTCTTCGTTCTAGATATGGGAGAGCCGGTAAAGATATCTAAGCTGGCAAGAGAGATGATAACTCTTGCAGGTTATGTCCCGCAGCAGGAGATAGAGATCAAGTACACCGGTGTAAGACCGGGTGAGAAGCTGTTTGAAGAACTCGTCCTCTCAGATGAGGAGTTCATGGCCACAAAGCACCCAAAGATATTCAGACTCAAGGCGGCAAAGGCTTTGAGCAAGGAGGAGCTAGGCGCGATCGCTCTCAAGCTTGATAATGCTATCAGACACTCGGACTTTGAGGCCCTTAACGAACTGATAATGGAGAATGTGCCCGACGGGACTGCCAGGGTGGGAACTGGAGGAGATGTGGCTTGAATCGTTACGTTGAATTCGTCAGAAGCTATCCGTTCATCTCGGCCATGATCCAGTTTGCAATTCTCGGGACTCTCGGCGATTATGTCAGTTCAAGACTCGCAAGGTCAAAGACTGAGTATACGTTCAGGATTGTCTTTTCGAAAGCTATTACCTGGGCCGTTCTGGCCATATTTATAAAAGTCGCTTTCGTCGGATTTGAAGGTTTCCTTGCGGCCCTTGTACTGAACAGAGTCCTCCCTCAAATCTTCTTCGAAAATACTTTTCTGAATTCGCTCAGCCGTTCGGTCTCGATGAATCTTCAGTTCGGATTCTTTCTTGTGGTCTTCCACAGACTACTCGACAATCTGGTTTTCGGAGAGAGAAACTGGAAGAGTCTTGACAGAGCCTTCATCTCGCTTTTCTGGTTCTGGATTCCCGCTCATACGGTGACTTTTATGTTGCCCAAAGACTATCAAATAGGACTCGCCGCCCTTTGGTCATTCATGCTGGGGCTCTTGCTCTCTTTCTTTGCAAAGTCATCCGGGGAGGTGAAGTGATTGTTTGTTCCGCTTTCGAGACCGGATATTACCGGTCAGGAGATAGAGGCTGTTATCGATATTATGAAATCTGGAATTCTGTCGATCGGTCCGAAAGTCAATGAGTTCGAAGAAACGATTGCCGATTATGTCGGCCTGAAACACGCGGTAGCCGTCAATAGTGGGACCAGCGCATTACATCTTATAGTTAGGTCTCTGGGCTTGGAACAAGGTCAGACTATGTTGACAAGCTCTTTCACATTTGTCTCGTCGGCTAACGTGGCGATATACGAAGGCGCCATTCCGGTCTTTGCCGATATAGAAGAGAGTTCTCTGAACATATCTCCACAGACCCTGGAAGAGGCTCTGGAAAGGTATGCAAAGAAAGGGCTTGAGACCGACTGCATGAACCTGCCTCCTTTTCAGCCCGACCTGTTTATGGGCGTAGATATCTTTGGTCATCCCATGGACTGGGACGAGATAGAGAGAATATGCGAAAGAAACGGACTACCCGTGATTGAAGACTCTTGTGAAGCCCTCGGCACAGTCTATAAAGACAGAAAGGCCGGTAGTTTTGGCCTGGCGGGAGCCTTTGCCTTTTATCCGAACAAGCAGATTACTACGGGCGAAGGAGGCGTTATAGTTACGAACGACGCTTCAATAGCCCAGATGTGCCGGAGCATGAGAAATCAGGGAAGGGGAATATCCGAGAACTGGTTGGAACACGTAAGGCTGGGTTACAATTACCGTCTGGACGAACTCTCGTCTGCTATGGGACTTGAACAGATGAGAAGAATAGACGAAATCCTGTCAAAGCGTGATTCCGCAGCAAAACGCTACAGTGAGCTCCTGTCAAGAATAGACGGAGTTACCGTCCCGGCTATCGCAGACTACGTGACTTCACTGGGCTGGTTTGTATACGTTATAAGACTGGAAGATTCGATAGACAGAGATGGGTTCATGGATTATCTGCGCGATAACGGCGTACAGTGCCGCGACTACTTCAGGCCGGTTCATCTCCAGCCTTTCTACATCAAGCAGTATGGCTATAAGGAAGGAATGTTGCCAGTCACCGAAAGAGTCTCGCGACAGACAGTTGCAATACCCTTTTTCAGCAACCTCTCCCAAGAAGAGCAAGAATACGTGGCCGAGACGATAACCAGAGCCGTCGAGAGGTCCGGTTGATGGAGGAAGTACTGATAGCTTTCTGCATTTCGCTGCCCATGAACTTGCTGTTCCGCGTTATTGGAGTAAGATTCGGTTTCGTCGATAAGCCCGGAGGAGTACTGAAGCCTCATGAAAAACCGGTCCCTTATCTGGGAGGAACGGCCATTCTTCTGAGTGTCTTTCCGTGGTTTTTGAACTATCCCCACTTCTTCTTGCCTTTCGTCATAATGTGGGCGGTAGGGTTTGTTGACGATGTTCGCGGTTTAACACCCAGAATACGCCTCGCGATCGAGTTGCTCGGAGGCTTCGCGATAGCCTATATTATCTACGGATACTCATTCATAGACTCGGCTATTCTTGCCTTCATTTTCGGAGCAGCGGTCAACGCTTACAATATGGTTGACGGACTCGACGGAATATGTGCCGGAAATGCGATAGTCTTTGCCGTATTTGCTTCTCTCGCGGGCTTTGTTCCTTCGTTTTCACTGGTGTTTGCCGGAGCTTTTGCGGGATACCTTGTGCTGAACTACCCGCCGGCAAAGATCTTTATGGGAGATCAGGGCTCCTATCTCGCCGGTACCTTCATTGGATTACTTCTCATACAGAGCTGGGACAGCCAAAACTTTGTCAGAGTCGTGGCTTTGTCATGGCCAGTTATACTCGACCTCTTCATAGGATTCATAAGAAGATCGCTGGCGGGCAAATCCCCGTTCAAAGGGGACAGAGATCACTACTACGACAAGATCTTTGTACTCACCGGAAAAAAGAAGAGGGCTACGTTCTTTGTCTCAGTCTGTATAGCCCTCTTCTATGCATTTGTTGGCCTTTTGATCCCTGTAAAAGCGATACCGCCCGTCCTGCTTGCTTCATCTATCGTGCAGGTCACTCTGCTAAAGTCGCTTCGTTCTACTTGAACCACCTGATCTTGAAGAGTATGAACCCGACAACAATAGCTGCCAGTCCCGAAAGCCCCATCGACCAGTAGAAGACACTCTGACTGTGCATAAATGGAAGCTCGACATTCATGCCGTATATAGAAGCCACAAGAGTGGGAATCTGGAGAGTGAGCGTAACGATTGTCAGAATCTTCATGACCACATTAAGATTGTTCGAGATAACCGAAGCGAAGGCGTCCATCATCCCACTGAGTATATCGCTATAGATGTTTGCCATCTCAATAGCCTGCCTATTCTCGATAGAGATGTCGGCAAATAACTCTTCGTCCTCTTCATAAAGAGTGAGGACATTCGCTCTCTTCAGCTTTTCGTACATAAGCTCGTTTGATCTCAAAGACGTCGTGAAGAAAACGAGAGACTTCTCCAGATTGAGCATGGCCACAAGCTCCTGATTCCTTGTTGACCTGTGCAATTCCGATTCTACTTCATTGGAGAGTCTTCGGATCTCCTTCAGATATCTCAGATAATAGATGGTTCCTCTGTCAAAGACTCTCAACAAGAACCTGTTTCGCTTCTTTGTAGAGATATCTCTGATGCGTCCCTGAACGATATCATCGATAATTGCGTTTCTGAAACTGCACACAGTGATAAAGTATCCAGGTTTCATAGCGATACCGAGAGTAGTGGTCCTGTATGGAACGTCTCTGTCCTGTTCGTTAAAGTATGGGAGTTTAGTTATTACATATATTACTTCTTCGTCCTGTTCAAACCTGGCTCTCTCCTCCTGGTCAAGAGAGTCATAGACGAAGTCTTCATCGATGCCGATGCTGTTCAAAAAAGCGATATCGTCGCTATCGGGTGCAGTGACATTTATCCAGCATCCATCGATCGGTGCTTCTAGTTCTTTGAGTTTACCTTCTTCAGATATGAATATCTCCCGCACGTTGATCTCCTCCCCCATAGATTATGTCTGAAAGCATGAACTAATAGAAGGGGGTTTCAACGGACGATAAGAATCAATTTGGCATCGCGCTCTCACTACTGTATATATCCATTCTTTCACCTCCTGTTTCAGAATTATAACATGTAACTGAAGGCCCGAAATTCAGACTGAAGAAGGATTAAGCTGTTCCGGAATTGCTGATAGATGATATTGCCTTCATCCGAATGGCAAAATATACCAATTCTTACGATTGAATTTGTCGAAAAGGCACAAAGACAGGTTAGAATTCACCTGAGGAGTTGATAATATGCGGAGAACACTTACGATAGCTACTCTGGTAATGACCTGTCTTTGTTTCGCTGTCTATCTGAATGATGTGAGCGAAAACGCCGTCACGATAACCTGGTTCACCGAAGAACCTTCCGATTCCTTTCTTATAGTCTATGATGGCTCGAGCGAAGGCATATACTCTCCAATAGAAGTTACCATTCACAGATTCAGAGTGTCGGGTCTGCGTCCTTCGACAAGCTACGCGTACAGCGTCAGGAGCATGCTGGGAGGCAAACTCGTCTATAGGGGAGGTGGGGTTCTCACAACTGCCCCTGCGAGAAACACGCCTTTCAAATTCGCAGCTTATGGCGACAGCAGAAACAATCTTCAAGTTCATAAGAGCATAACCTCAGCCATAGCTGACGAAAAACTCTCTCTTGTAATAAGCACAGGCGATATTGTTCAGCGCGATGACATGATGGAGGCCTGGAATGAGTTCTTTGAGGCGATTCAAAGTCTTTCAAGTAGCGTCTTCTACAGCGCCATTGGCAATCATGAAGGAGACGCCGAAAACTACCAGAGATTCTTCTCCTTTCCCGGTAACAAGAGGTACTACAGCTTCTGGTACGGAGACATCTTCTTTGTCTGCCTCAACACTAACGAACACTTTCACAAGTATTCTCAGCAATACACATGGTTCCTCACTCAGCTTGAGGAGGCAAAAACGCTCGATCCTGCCTTCACAATAGTCTTCTTCCACCACCCGCCATTCAGTTTTGGCTCTCATGGCGACCATATGTATGTTAAAGAGAACCTCGTTCCGCTTTTCGAGAGCTACGGTGTCGATATTGTTCTCAACGGACACGACCACGGTTATCAGAGAATTCAGAGAAACGGGGTAACATACATAATAACTGCGGGCGGCGGAGCCCCCTTATATGACATAACTCCGGGAATCGGTCTGAAGGCTTACGCTAAGGCCTATCATTACGTTTTGTTCGAATACAGTCTGGATGAAATCTCTATCTATGCCAAGACTCCGGAAGGTGAGATTATCGACAGCCTCTTCCTACCGAGGCGTCGTTAGCTCATGTTAAGCCTCAATCATAGCAGATTGCGTCAGTTAACACTCTTAAAAGTGCCATAATAAACACGGTTACAAGCTCTGGGATTCCCTTTAATAAACCATTTAATCGTTTAACCATCTGGAAATACTTTCCCGTCCAGTACACACCTTTGCTTTTGGACATCCTGTAATCGTCTATAAAAGGCAGTTGTGAACATCAGAGCCTCTGGATGAAAGCTAACAAACTCGTCTAAAACTCGAGTAACACCTTCGGAGTATAACTGTACTGTGGAACACACTTCAGGAGGTGTAAGAATGAAAAAGACCGTAATACTCATTTCGCTTGTTATCTTATCTACAGTTTTCGTCTTCGGTTCTACGCTTGTAATCAAGGGTTCGAACACAGTTTATCCGGTCGCACAGCTCTGGGCTGAGGCTTACAAGGCACTGAATCCAAATGTCGAGATATCTATAGAGGGCGCGGGGTCTTCTACTGGTATCAAGGCTCTTTTTAACAACCAGGCAGACATTGCGAACTCAAGCAGATGGTTGAAGTCATCGGAAATTGAACAGATGAACAAGGACGGCAGGTATTTCATCCCCTATGTTGTCGCTTACGATGGAATAGCTATAATCGTCAACAAGTCTCTGGCAATCGACAACATAACCGTTCAGCAGCTCTTTGACATCTATTCTGGAAAGGTCACAACCTGGGACCAGATAGACTCTTCGCTTCCCAGAACGAGGATAGTCCCGTTCTCCAGAGACAACGCTTCCGGAACTTTCGAGTACTTTGTCGAGAGCGTCATGAAGGGTGAAAAACTGGCTCCACAGGTCCAACAGCTCGCTTCCACCAGAGCCGAAGTTGAACAGGTCATGCAGAATAGAAACGCGATAGGCTACATCGGTATGGGCTATATAACAGACGAAGTCAAGGCGATTACGGTTGACGGAATCGAACCTACCGTAGCTAACGTCAATAGCGGCTCTTACCCGATATCAAGACCGTTGTTCATGTTCGTCGACGCGACGAAGAACTATCCCTCCGGTATAGTGGCGGACTTCCTGAGATTTGCACTATCACCTGAAGGACAGGAAGCAGTTATCGGTGTGGGTTACGTAAACGCTTACGGTACAAAGTGAGATAGGATGAATTGAGTTGCGAAGAAAGAGAATTGAGCTGTCTGCGAGATTACTGGTTTCTTTCGCAGCACTGCTGACTTCGGCGATCGTCTTTGGAATATTCTTCTTCCTTGTATCGGATGGGGTCAGAGTCTTTGGAGAAGTATCGCTGAAAGAGTTCTTTCTGAGCGCTCGCTGGTACCCGACTTACGAGGATGCCGAGTTCGGCATCCTCGCTCTGCTGGCAGGTACTCTGAGCGTAACAGCCCTGACATTGATTATTGCTATCCCGCTGGGCTTTATCTCAGCCATATTCCTTTCAGAATTCAGCAGCAGAAAGACCCACGATGGACTGAAGTATGTCTTTGAGCTTATGGCGGGTATTCCATCAGTTGTTCTAGGGAGTTTCGGTCTGAAATACGTATCTAGATGGCTCATGGATTACTTTCCAATGCAGGTATGGACGGGGCTAAACATTGTGAACGCCTCTTTGATGCTTTCGATACTGGCCATGCCTTACTTCGTCACTCTCATGGAAGACGCAATAAGGGCGGTCCCGGTAGATCAAAAGGAGGCTTCGCTAGCTCTGGGGGCAAATCATACCAGCACTATCTTCAGAGTTCTTCTTCCACAGGCAAGGAGCGGGATTCTGAACGCCGTAATACTCGGTACAAACAGAGTGATCGGTGAGACAATGGTGGTCTTAATGGTCGCGGGCGGGGCAACGATGATTCCGACTTCGATATTCGATCCGGTACGCCCCCTCACGTCGGCAATCGCGGGAGAGATGGGAGAAGTGGAACTCCGCAGCGCTCACTACTTTGCCCTTTTCATGATCGGAGTCGTGCTGCTCGTTATTTCGACTGTATTCACACTCGTCGCCATGAGATTGAAGAGGGGCGGTAGAAAGTGATTATAGACAGAATAGTAAAGGTGCTTTTTGCGATAGTATGTTACTCTCTGGCCGGGCTGATCATGGTTCTTGTCGGGTTTCTCATATTCAATGGCCTGGACAACATCAACTGGGAGTTTTTAACCAGCTTTCCGAGGAATTCGATGACCGAAGGCGGTATATGGCCTGCGATATTAGGCACAGCTTACTTTCTGGGGATTGCACTACTCTTCTCGATACCTGTAGGAATCCTCTCCGCAGTTTATCTGAGCGAGTACAGCAAAGAGAGCAGGCTGCAAAGACTCGTCTTGACTGCGAACAATGTTCTTGCCGGAATACCGTCCGTTGTCTTCGGGCTCTTCGGCCTTTCACTCTTCTCCATAACTTTTGGATTCGGCACTTCAGTTATAGCAGGCGGTCTGACGCTCGGTATAATGTCGCTTCCTTACATAATTTCCAATACCCATGAAAGCCTGATGGCAGTTCCGAAATCTTATAGAGAAGCCTCTTTAGCACTCGGTGCAAACAAGGCAGAGACAACCTTCAAAATCATCATACCGGCTTCCTTTTCGAGAATCCTGACCGGTGTGATTATAGCTGTAGGAAGAATAATTGGAGAAACGGCTCCCATTCTCTTTACCGGAGCCGCATTCTATATAACGAGAAATCCGTCGACTCCATTCCAGCCGGCGATGGCTCTTCCAACGCACATATTCGTACTGTCCGCGATATATCCAGATAACGTTACTCCGAAGCTAGAAGGAAGTATATCCGTCCTGTTGATCATTGTCGTGGTACTGTTCATGTTTGTCGCAGTGAGAAGAAGAAAAGAGACGAAGAAACTGGAGGTGTAATGAGATGCAGGATCCTGTATTTGTAGTGGATAATCTGAGCGTCAGTTATGGAAGCAAGTTCGCACTTAAGAACGTTACTTGTGCTATTCCTGGAAAGAAGGTAACCGCTGTAGTCGGGCCTTCAGGTTGCGGAAAATCGACTTTCCTGAGAGTATTGAATAGAATGAACGACCTGATTCCATCATATAAGCACTGTGGTTCCGTTAAGCTTCTCGGTAAGGAGATACTCAATATGGATCCCGTGATCCTTAGAAAACAGGTAGGCATGGTATTTCAGAAACCGAATCCATTTCCCAAGACAATCCAGGAAAACGTAACTTACGGACCGAAAGTACACGGGATTAGGAATCGCCAGATGTTGAAAGACATAACGGAAAAATCTCTGAAACAGGCCGCTCTCTGGGACGAGGTGAAAGACGAACTAAAAAAGAACGCTCTGAACCTTTCCGGAGGTCAACAACAGAGACTCTGTATTGCCAGAGCCTTGTCGGTCGAACCGGAGGTCCTGCTCCTTGATGAACCGACTAGCGCTCTCGACCCTAACGCTACCCAGAAGATAGAGATGTTAATTGAAGAACTCTCGGAAAAATATACTATAATAATAGTTACCCACAACTTGCAGCAGGCTTTGAGGATCTCCGATTACATTATGTTCTTCTACGTTGGCGAACTGGTAGAGTTTGACACAACCGAGAAGATTACGACAAATCCGTCAGACCCCAGGACTAGCGACTATTTGAGGGGTATATTTAGTTAACGGGAGTGGTTATTATGACACCTGAGAGGCAGCACCACCTGGAAGCGGGATTTAACAAATTGAAGTCAATGCTATCAGACATGATAGAGAACGTAAGGTCCAGTCTTATGAAGGCGATCGATTCACTTGACAGACTTGACGGTGACTCGGCAAGGATTGTTATAGAGGGAGATCAGGTGATCGACGATCTTCAGCGCAAAATGGATCTGGAAATATCGAACTACATAGGAAGGTTCCAGCCATTGGCCGAGGATCTCAGATATGTCCTTACCATGATGAAACTTGCCACCGACCTTGAGAGAATCGGCGATCTTGCCGTGAACATAGCAGAAGTCGCGGTTAAGTACGAGAACCAGACTCTGGTAAAGCCGCTGATACACATAAAGAAAATGACGGCAGTCGTTGAAAACATGCTCGAAGAGATAATAAGGGCTTACTACGACAAGGATATCGAGACGGCTAAAATGGTGTGGAGCGAAGACAGCAAAGTCGATGATTACTATTCTTACATAAAGAACGAAGTACGCGACAAGCTGGTCAACATGACAGATCCCAACGCGATAGCCCAGTTGATAGATCTTCTTCTGGTCGCAAGATTTCTTGAAAGGGCCGGCGACCACGCAACAAATATCGCCGAAGAGATCTACTATATTGTCAAGGGTGGCAGCCTCAAGGAGGAAATGAGAAATTGAGAGTCCTTATAATTGACGACGACCCGGATATTCTGAACATTGTTAAAACGGCTTGTGAGAGCGAAAGTATGGAAATTCGAACCGCGACCAGCGCTGAAGAACTGTGGCGGGCTCTCCAGAGTGAGAAGCCGGATGTCATTCTTCTGGATATAATGCTTCCGGACGCCAGTGGTCTTGATCTGATAAAGAGAATACGCTCTACTTACTCCAACATTCCAATAATCTTTCTCACCGCACGAAAGTCAGATCTCGACATGATCCTTGGACTGGAGCTGGGAGCCGACGACTACGTTACCAAACCCTTCAACCCACGCGCGCTGGTTGCCAGGATCAAAGCTGTCATGAGACGTACAGAGGTCTCGGGCAGACTTGAAGAGCAGATAACCATCGGCGACGCCTTAGTCAATCTTCGAGCTTACACGGTGACCCGTAACGGGCTGACAGAGGAGTTCACTCGAAGAGAGTTTGAGCTTCTGAAGATACTCGCCGAAAACCCCGGAAGGGTCTTCACCAGAGAAGAGCTTCTAGACAAAGTCTGGGGAATCGACTTCTATGGAGATTTCAGGACCGTCGATGTGCACATTAGCAAGCTAAGGGAGAAAATCGGTGAGAAGTTTATAAGAACTGTACGAGGAGTGGGTTACAAGTTCATGCCCGGAGAAAGCAAATGACGGAAAGGCTCTTCGACGAACTCAGCGAAGGGATCCTGAAAATCGATGAGGGCCTCGTCATAGTCCAAGCCAATAGAGCTGCCAGGGCTATTCTCGGGGAGATAGACAGTGTCGCTCTTCCCGACGGATTGCATGTACAGGGCATTTCGAAGATAGTAGACTGTTTCATCTCGGGTGTTAGATTTGAGACTGATACTACCTATGTGAAAGACGACACAACACTTTATCTGCGCATACTGGTAACACCTCCCTATATAGTCTTCAGGAACATAACGGGAGAGAGGTTGTTTGAAAACGCAAAGATGGACTTCGTTAATTCCATCGTACACGAGTTCTCGACACCTCTTGCCGTAATAAACGGCTATATCCAGTTGCTCATCGAGAAGCAAGATGAGATTCCAGATGATGTGACGCAGACAATAGAGAGAATATCCAGATCGGCGAACAGATTGGCAAGACTTGTTGAAGAGCTCGGAATACTCTCAAATCTTGAGTTGCAAAACTACAGAGTTAAGAGAGAGACTGTGAACCTTAGAGAGCTTGTCGAAGAGGCGATCGGAGACCTTGAATCTAAATGGAAGAGAAAGAAGATTCAGATAGAGTTCTCAGTCTCTCAGGACATCTACGCGTGCGTCGATTCACTCCTCCTTTTCAGGATTATCTCCAACCTTCTATCCAATGCCGTGAAATACTCCGGTGTGGGAGACAAAATACAGATAAGTTCGAGGGAATCGGAGAAGAGAATCTTCCTCTCCGTCAAAGACAATGGGATAGGTATAAAGAGCGAAGAACTCCCCAGAATCTTTGAGAGATTCTACAGGGCGAGCAACGCGAAAACGTCCGGCTCCTCAGGTCTTGGACTTGGTCTGTCACTCGTAAAACATGCCCTGAATCTGATAGACGGAACGATCGATGTGAGATCACGCTATATGCTTGGAACGACGGTAACTATAAGCCTTCCCAAGAGAATCTGATTAAGCATCACACCATCGCTTTACCCTTACCGGTAACCCAAAAAACACCTGGCCAGAGTGTATAATTGGAACACTATATCCAGACGACACTGGATTTGCTGTTTTCAAATTCCTTTCTCAGGTTTTATTCTGGCTCGAATGATAGGTGGTCCCTTTATGGAAAGCGTGTTTGAAGAGATAATATCGCTGGTCAGTGGGAATTGCAGGAAAGACATATCTGTATACGATGAAGACTTTCTTCATAGAACTATTGAAAAGAGGCTTCTGAGTCTCTCTCTGAAGTCTTCAGACGAATATCTCGAGTATATAAAAGGAAACCAGCTTGAGACATCACTTATCAGCGACTCCTTAAGTGTATCTTACAGCGAGTTCTTTCGCAATCCCGTCGTCTTTTCTCTTCTTGAGCAGCACATTTTGCCGGAGCTTGCATCGCGAAAATCCTTGCACGACGGAATAAGAGTCTGGTCTGCCGGCTGTGCCGCAGGCCAGGAAGCTTACTCACTGGCGATACTTTTGAATGAACTCGACGAAGTCCAGCAGGGAAGGATATCGTACAGGATCTTCGCCACCGATGTTTCCGGTTCTATTCTAGAGATGGCTCGCAGAGGTTCATTCGACGGTTCGACTGTTCAGAATGTGAAGTTGAAGCACATAGACAGATACTTCTCGCTTGAGGGCGAGTCTTACACGATCGCAGACAGTATCAAAAGTCATGTCTGCTTCTCCCTGCACAATCTTCTGGACGACAACTCTATATATCCTCCCGATAGCATATACGGGAGTTTTGACATTGTCTTCTGCAGCAACGTCCTGATCTACTTCAGAGAGGCCGTTCGTAAGACAATAATCGACAGGCTTCGACGTTCTCTTTCGGCCGGAGGCTTACTCATACTCGGCGAAGCCGAGAGAGCCTTTGTCATTAATGATGAAAGCATACGACCTTATACGCCGATAACGGCGATTTTTCGCAAGAGCGGGAGAAGGTGATTCCATGAGATTGAAGGATTTGAAGATCGGCATACAGTTAAGAATAGCTCTGGGAGTAATCCTCGCTCTCGTGGTTGTTCTCGGGATAATGTCCTGGAGCAATGCGAACAGACTCTGGAAGCAGACGGAGGGTCTGTATGTAAACTCGCTCGTCACGCGGCGAGCTCTGGGTGGAATTGAAGCCGGAATTCTCAAGATCCACAGAGAGATGAAGAATATCTTCTTGATAGACAGTGAAGTAGCTGCCCACGAGCTTGTGGAGATTCTTCAGAAGGTAGATTCTTACGAGTCAGATGTTTACAGACAGTTCGATGTCCTCTACACGCATCATCTCGGGCCAAAGGAAAACATAGATAACGCCCGCAGTTCATTCGCCCAATGGAGGGCGATAAGAGAACAGGTCGTAAGGCTCTTCCGGGAGGGAAGAATCCAGGAAGCCATGAACTACACAAAAACGACAGGTATTGGTGGGGCTCATGTAGAAGGGACGTTGGCGCTGCTTAAAAAGATAAGCGATTTCTCGGAAAACAGGGCAGATGAGTTTTACGCCGATGCCCGGAAGAACAGTGAAGATATCTCCTTACAACTGATTACACTTCTGGGTACTATTCTCTTCGTTACGGCAATTATCTCTGTATACCTTATGAAGAGCATAATGGAGCCTCTAAAAGAGCTGACCGCCGTTACGAAGAAGTTCGGTCAGGGCGATCTCAGTATCCGCAGCGATTA
>Ga0334886_1000742_pt1 | contig 45215 bp, 46 predicted proteins | sample GraSluR1_MG_9_FD_207232 | JGI IMG/M metagenome (GOLD analysis project Ga0334886, IMG submission 207232) | Sludge microbial communities from methane-producing bioreactor in Wageningen University, Netherlands - Granular Sludge_27_06-R1 | ecosystem: Engineered > Bioreactor > Anaerobic >... | reverse complement strand
CCGCGCCGTTAGAGATGTCGGATTTGTCGAGAAAAATACTCAGGCAAGTGTCGACAAAGATATGGCTGGATACTGTGCCGTGTGATGAAAAAGATCAGCGGGTATTAAGGTATTGCCATAAGCACAGCATAGATTATTATACCTACTGGCTTACAGGACTAATGGCGATTCATGCGCTGCTAGGGCCGATAAATGGTTTACCTGTGGCATTGGAATGGTCGAGAAGTGATCCAGAAAAATGGGATTCAGAGAAGTTTGATGCGACATGGACTTCGTTTGCACATGATCCACCCATCGAAGGAATTACCGCTGCTACATATTTACATATGTACAACGAGATAGCCTTTAATTGGCCTGTTCTGGATGCTAAAGGTAGGCCTGTCCTGACTAATTACGAAAATTGGCGGTATTTTTTAGATTATTTGCAAGTATCATTCGCGATTGACCCGCTATCGAAGACACTGCTAATTGACGCGCCTGACCATATTTTATACCCACATATGTTCAAGTCGCCGCAAGAAAGATACCGACAGTATAATGTATCTGCTCTGGCATATGCGCACAGGTTATCAATTCTGGCTACACAATATCGAATACAGCTGCATCCAACAGAGATAATGACCCATCTGTCGGCAATGTTAGCTGATGTTGAGACCCACCGCGCCCCGAAGCCGCTATTACAGCTTTGGCTTGAATCGCTCCCAGACTACGATCCTAAGACAGAGCCAGATTATATAAGCCAGTTGTGGGGCGATTGTATATTAAATACTGATGAGGATCCAAAACCTGATCGTGAAACTAGAATACAGATAGGACGGCTATGGTTTTATTCGTTGATGCGTGGTTTGATTTCACGATACAAAAATGCGGGCGCGGAATTTATGATAATTTTACGTGGTCCGCAGAGGACAGGTAAAACGACGTTTGCTAAGCAGTTGCTTCCTGGAATATTCGAGCATTTATATACTGAAGTTACAGCGATGACATTGTCTTCGAGACGAACAGCGTCGTCGATGAAAGACTACTTTCAGCAGATTTCGTCAGCTCTTGTGGTAAATATTGATGAAGGCGGTTTCTTCTTTGGGTATAATCAAGAGTTTTCAGACTTCGCCAAAGCGGAGGTTACATCAAACGTGCTCGATGTGCGGCTGCCTTATGGCAGAATCATGTCTAAAATGCGTCGATTAAATTCTATTATACTAACGACAAATGACGAGAAATTGGCGCTACCTCGCGAAGGTTCACGGCGGTATATGGTTATGAATATGACAGGCTTGGATCATGATTTGTATAATTCAATTCCACGAGATAGGCTATTTCGCCAAGCGTTATACGAAGTAAACCAATATAAAGAGGCAATGCCACCCTGGGCGCCCCCGCAAGAGCTACTCGACTATATCCGCGGGTATTCAGCGGATCACCAGAAAACGACTAATCTAGAAGAATTGCTTATGGCGATATTTGATTTTTCGGAGGAAGGTTTTGCGAATGCAATATCTGCCCTGGAAAATTACAAGGGTGATTTCGAAGATGCTTGGGCAAACATGTGGATGACTGCTATGCAAGTGAGACAGTTAGCGCTCGATCGAGGGTATAATTTTTCGTTAAAAGAAACACATTATACTCTGGATTACTTGTGCCGCAGATATAACACGTTCTTACCATTCCGATTTGGGCAAACACTTATTACAGATGTTAAACATGTTAGACGGCGACAGCAGCTCTACTTTATGCCACCACGTTTCATGAGGTTCTAATGGAAAAATTATTTTTTACTTAGGCAAAATTTTTATTTACTTTTTTCAATTTTTATGCTATAATTTAATTATAGAAAATGAGGCTTAAAATTAATTTTGAAACTAAGGAGGAAATCATGATAAAAATTAAGAAAAGTAAGAAACCTAAAATCACGAGATTAGAGAAGTATGTAGCAGGGCTGCCACGGAACTTGTACGCCTGTGATTGTGTGGACAAGTACGATTACTTGCCTTCGCCTATAATGATTATTAGGCACAGCGTGTATCAGGCTTGCGGTAAGTGCCGCAGGCCGCTATCAATTGCAGTCTCCCTTGAGGAGGCTCGTAGAGTACAGGAGGTATTAAAATGAAATTATACGACATGGGAAATAATGTAGTCTTTGAGGCGCCAGTTCACACAGAGTGGGCGCTAGTACAAGCGGCTATAAAGGCTAAAATAGATTTTCGTCATATCAATCTAGAGGGTTATGAGTTGTTTCGCTTAACCTTCCAAGATGTAGATTTTACCGGTGCTAATTTAATTAGTGCCAATTGTAGACATTGTAAGTTCGATGGCTGCATATTCAGCCATACAGAGTTAGATAGCATACTACTCACCGCAGCGCGTTTTTACTCTTGCCAATTTGAAAAGTGTAATATGAGCTATATGAATGCTACGCATACAAACTTTCGTAATTGCGATTTTGACTCACCCTATTGGGCCAGAGCATTATTAAGACAAGCGTATTTCGAACGTTGTACGATATATGCTGCGCGGGTATATGAGGCAGCTATAACCAGAACAGAGTTCAAAGACTGTCGTATAATTAATACAGCGTGGGAAAGGGCGCTACAGCACTTGAATTACTTTACTACTGCGGAGGGCTAATGGAAAAATTAAAAGGAGAAAAGTCGTGGGAGGCATGAAAGGTAAACAGGCAAAGATTGATGCAGCATTTGGCCGACTAGCAGATATGACCCAGAGTGAGTACTTGCTGGCAGTCGCAGATATAGTTGAATTCTTGGATATTATGGTTGCCGAACTAAAAGACCGGCGAGCCGAGTGCGAGACGCTGCGCAATATCATCGATACCCTAGATGGTGGCGCGGTGAGTAAAGAATACACTTTGCGAGAAGTGATCGGCGATGTTGTTTTGAGCGATATTGTTTTGAGCGATGTTGTTTTGAGCGATTGGTCACGATGGGTTGCGGTAGATGCGAACGGTGAGGTGTGGGAGTACGCCAAAAAACCAACTATCACCAATGATATGTGGAATTGCTTGGAAAGTCGCAGACTCGGGTACATCGGGAAAGTCGCGCCACCGCTTAACTTCGAAAACTGCATTTGGGAGATTAAAAATGGAAACTAAGTACGCCAGTTTGATTAAACAGCTGGAGCGAGTGACCGAGGCCTACGAGGCCACGCTCGCAGTGGCAAAAACAATGGCGGCTGTAGTCAATCAGTATGATGATGTTTTAGGCGTCTACGGCGGAGTCGGATACTATGGCGATGATCTCGAGAAAAATCGCGCAATCCATGTTACATCAGACTGTTTTGCACAAGCTGCTATTGACTGCGGTTCTGGTTTTAAAATGGAAGAACAAGGGGAGTACACACGCTTCGATTGTAGCATGTTCGGCTACCGTGTTTTGGCTCTGTTTAGAGACGATGAGCAAGGTTACGCAGAGCTGAAGGAAAAGGTCGAAGCTGATACAACTCACTATGCCATAGATAAATGAGGTACCTATTATGATGCCCCCGGGACTACATTCAGCTATTAGTCCATCTAAGCTGCATAGGTACTTAAAGTGCCCTGCCGCGTTTACCTTGGAAAATACCTTACCTGAAGGCCCGTCTAGCCCGCAAGCTCAAGAAGGAACGATATTGCACGGACTAACAGAAAGAGCAATATACGAGTATTTGCCAAGATATATCTTACCAACGTCCTCTGAAATGGCCGAGTTTCTTAAGTGTGATATCGAGCACGCCAACCTGGTACATTCCTGTTATGAGGAACTATTGAACGTATACGAGCCGCACATGGAATGGCTCGTCGAGCATACGGTGCATCTAACCTACTATGATGCTCTTCTGGTACAGTGTAGTGGCACTCCAGACTTAATACTCATCGATAGACAAAATAAAAATCTGTATGTTATCGATTGGAAGTTTGGCAGTTTTGGGCCTATTTTGGTAAGAGATAACCCACAGCTACTGGCATATGCTGCGGGGGCTTTGACACTATTACCTAATCAGATGCTGGATTATTCTGTCCAAATGATAATTGCCCAGCCGAGGCTAAATCACTTGGACAAAACTACTATGCACTCCCAGGCCATTAACCAGTGGGTGCATTATACGCTTATTCCAGGTGTGCAAGAGGTATTAAATAGTAAAGCTGAAGTTAGGCCAGGCGCGCCCCAATGTGATTGGTGTCGTTTTGCGGTTAAATGCCGAGGTTTGAAAGAGTTTAGGCTAAAACAGGCTCAACGGTTATTTAGCTTACCCCTGGAACAGCTAACCGAATCTGAGCTTATTGGAGCTTATCGTGAAGCGGAATATGTCAAATCGTTAGCATCCGCGGCGATTACACGTATTCTAGATTTTGTATTTGACATAAAGGATAAAGGAGGTGATGTAGCAGGATTTAAGGTGGTAAGAGGACGGGGTAAACAAGAGTGGATGCTCCCAGAGGTTGAGTTAGTTGATATACTTGCGGAGCACGTAGATATTTCTACGCTGTATGATCCACGCTTCATGAGTCCAGCACAAGCAAAGAAACGATTGCCAAAGGAGGTCTATGAAATAATACAGAAGTATATAAAGAAAAAGCTCGGAGCACCGAAGATTTCTGCGGAGCCCGAAGAGTCTACAAACATAGAATTATAGCATTTTCTTGTTTACAAAGCGTATAGAATATGCTATAAAGTAAGTATAACTTCCCTAAACTTGTACCAAAAGGAGGTACTATCATGACTGTTGAAACTAAATCCCATCAAGAGCTTGTTCAAGAAATGATTTCTGCCGGTGAGTATACTCGCGCAGATATCATTGCAAAAGTAGGTTGCACGTCGGGCTCGTTTGCCTCATACCTTACTGCATGGCGCAGCGCTGCTAAATTTACTGGCGCGCCCTGCTATCCAATTGAAGTTGGTGAAAATAAGATTTTTCAGTTTATGACGGCAGACGAAGCAGCTAAAGTACGGCCTACCCGGGCTAAGGCTAAGGCTAAGGCTAAAGGCAAAAATCCGCTGGTAACACGCGATCGTCTGGAGCAGCGAATTTTGAAGTTGAATACACGCATCGATAAACTGGAAGATGCCCCAGATTCAGAAATTAATGGACTCAAACTTACGATTGCCAAGGCTGAGCGCCGTCTGCTTGAAATTGAGTTTGAAGCTATTGTTAATTATATTGACGAGCTTGAAGATGACGTTTTTGCGGAAGTTGAAGCCGAATATGGCGCTTTGACTGCCAAAGAAGACGAACTTGAGGATGAGGCTGAAGCAGAGCTCGAGTAAACCATTTACCTGCCCGGGGCTCTACTAAAATAGGGCCCCTATTACCTATGAAACGATATTTAATTGTGGGTTTAATACCGCTACTTGGTGCGTGCGCCTATCCTATTAAGCCTGAGGTTATAAACTCAGTTGAAGACAGCCGTGCTATGGTTGCCATGGCAAGAGCTCAAGAGCGCGCTAGAGCTGTTGAAGCTAAAGAGCATACGCGGCAGCAAGTATATTCCAGGCTGGATGATCGCGATCTAATCCTGGCATATCAATCTGACGCTATGCGTGACATGAGTACAGCTCTTGTATCCGTATTGCGCACAGAGTCGCATGAAACTAATTTCTACGATTTTGCTATGGTAGATTCTAGAGAAACTAATGCCACGCGGCGCTCTGGGATAAAGACGGGTGCTTATGCGGGCGTTACTGCTTTTGGTATCGATCGCCTGGCCAATGTCATGGATACAGCTTTGACATCCGCGGGTACAAAGACTATTACTAATATTAAAGGCGATGGCAATAGTACCTCGCATACGAATTACGATACACGGGCTAATATCAGAAACGATTTAGGCACTCGTGGTGATAATTCCCCTGTGACTGCTAATAATCCACCAGTTACTGGTCCAGATCAATCGTCCACTGTCGAGATCACTGAAGCAGTTGAAGCAGCAGGGCCCTGATGTTGGGTCTTGTATTTTTGCTCTAATTTTTACATATTTACGAGGTTTACATGGACGCGAAAAAAGAATTCTATAAAGACGCAGATAAGCCTGTGCCGCTATTGGTTGACCCATATTTCTTGGGCCGGTTAGTAGAGGAGCTATCCTATGATGCCAAAAATGAGGGCGAGACGCGTATATTGGCTGCTTCAGGCGTTCAGTATCTTAGCGCAGACTTTATCACAGAAATGGCTCGTGTGCTAGCATTTGGAGCAGAAAAATACGGAGCAAATAACTGGAAGCAAGCTCCCATGGCGGAGGCTCGAGATATTTATCTTAACGCTTTATTACGCCATGCTCTAGCATATGCCAAAGGTAATCAACATTGCGTTAAAGACGCGCAGTATCATTTAGCACAGATTGCGGTTAACGCTATGTTCTTATTCTACTTTGACAAAATAGGGGAAGCCTGTGAACTTGCTGACGTATAATGATATGAAGCTCACCTGCTTAAGAGCTACAGAAAATCCTTTTGGGCTTCTTAAGCAAGCGGCTAAGTTAACTATGACAACTTCTGCGCTTATTGAAGATCGAGATTACACAGAAGAAGCGCAGATTAAATTCTTGAAATTCATTATCCAAGCGGAGCATACATCCATCCTGGAACATGTTGCTTGGACGATCTATGCTGAGAATATTTCGCGGTCCTTGTTGGCTCAGTTGACACGACACCGTATAGCTAGCTTTACCAGCGCTAGCCAGCATTATTCAGATTATTCGGATATGCCCTTTGTAGTTAGCGAAGAAGCTAAGAAATTAGTACTGATTCACGGTAGTTTACATGCAGCTAACTTTGACTATACCACTATGTTAGAAAATAACATGCTACCTCGAGAAGAGGCTCGACAGGTATTACCTAATGCTAGTGCGGTTAATTTAATGATGACCATAAATGCGCGCTCATTGCTAAATCTTATCAAGCAGCGTATCTGCAGACGCAATGTGGAGGAGATGCGAATATTTGCAGATAGGCTAGTAGAACTTATCGGGCATACATGGCCCGCGTTTGCTAAATGTTTAGGCCCATATTGCTTCTATCTTGGTAAATGTAACCAAGGTAAAATGTCATGTAATAAACTTTGGGAGGTAACGCTAGATGATATTGCCTGAGCATTTTAAGGCTATTCGTAATTTCCATTCGCGGATGCCAGGGGATAATGCTACGCCTAATGATTATATGCTGGCGCTATTCATGGAAGTAGCAGAACTTGTGGATAGCTATTCTTGGAAACCGTGGCGAGAGTCTTCGGCTATAGATATTGAAAATCTTAAAAGAGAACTAGTTGACATACACTTCTTTCTAGTTCATATAATGAATTGCTTTGGTATATTGCCAGAAGATTTAAATCAAAAATTCGAGGAGGTGATTGCTAATAATGAAAAACGATATGTAAAGAAGCCCTATACTAACCCACCTATGTTTATTAAATTAAGTTGAGGAGACTAAAAATGATTTTGACTAATGTACGATTGAATTGGGTTAAAGTTGAGCGTCCTGATGATAAAGGTAAATATGGCGTATGTATTCTTGTACCTAAGAATAGCCCAGCGGCTGAAGCTTTGCTACAAGCAAAAAACTTGGCGCTTAAGAAAGGCATTGAAACGCAGAAATTTTCCAAAGCACAATCGATGGCTTCAAACTTCAGAGCTGGAGTTCGCAATGGCGATGAAGAAGCTAAAACCGGACAACAGCCGGAATACTATAAAGGGCATTGGTTTATTAATGCCTCTAATGTAACGCAGCCTGGTATAGTTGATGAAAACAACTTGCCGGCTAATCCAAGCATAATTTATTCAGGTTGTATTGCGCATGTAGACATCAATGTGTTTCCTTACTTCAACCAAAAGGAAAATGCTCGTGGAATAACTGCGAGTATTGAGAATATTATGTTTCGTGAGCATGCTGATCGTCTTGATGGTCGGCCTACACCTAAGCCGGCTACTGAAGCGTTTGCAGCCTTCGCATCAGAAAGCGAGGAGACGCCTGATTATGATCCATTCTAGGCGCTGTAATGTATATTGTAAAGCCTTTATACTTCGCCGTATAATGCAGTGCGAGGGCGCTGAGACTGTCCCAGAAGACGTCTTAACCTCGTTACTTATTCAGGGCTGGGATATTTTTATTATACGTTAATATACAGGGTTGGGTTGGGTGGGATATAAGGAGGATAATGAAAATAATTGTAGACTTTGAAACATATAGCGAGGTTGATATAGGCTGTGGCGCGAATAAATACGCCAGTGATGACTCTACAGATATTGTATGTCTGGCATATAAAGTAGATGATAAACCCACGCAGCTATGGCTTCCAGATAAACCTGTACCACAGGAATTTTGGGATACTGAAAGAATCTATGCGCATAATGCGCTGTTTGATTATCTTATTTGGCGAAGAGTAGGTGCTCGACGCTATGGCTTTCCTGAGAGGGCTTTGGCTACATGGATAGATACTATAGCTATTGCTAATAGAGTTGGTTTACCTTCAGCCCTAGACAAGCTAAGCGTTATACTAGATTTAGGGCATAAAAAGAATAAAGAAGGCGTATCTTTGATTAAGAAGATTTGTATGCCTGATGCTCAAGGTAAGCGGCCGATAGTTTCCGAAGAGGTACTACAACGTTTTTATCAGTATTGTATTGACGACGTTGATGCCACATATGCGCTGCTCAAAGCTTTACCTATGGAACGCTTGCAGCCTAAAGAACAGAAGATTTGGCTACTCACTCAATCTATGAATCTGTACGGCTTACCTGTAGATATTGAGACTGTACGTATTCTGTCCACATACGTGCAAGAGCAAACTAATGAGCAAATAAAGCTTATGCCTAAGCTCACTAATAAGGCTGTGCAGAAGCCTACTCAGGTTAAAGCTATTCGCGATTGGTGCGCTACGCAAGGCGTGTATCTGCCAGATCTAACAGCGTCTACTGTGGCGGCTACTCTGGAAAATGCTGATATCCCAGAGAAGGTTAGACAAGTACTTGAGCTTCGTGACATGTTTGGTAACTCTTCAGTCGCTAAGTATGAAAAGATTAAAGACTATCATATAAATGGTCGAGTACATGATACGCTTCAATACTATGGCGCCCATACTGGAAGATGGGCTGGACGAGGTATTCAACCCCAGAATTTTCCAAGATATACAACTAAGAATGCCGATCAAGTAATTGACGATATTCGCAACTTCAGGCCAATTGATAATGCGCCTCTTGTGGCCAAAGGCCTTGTGCGTGCCATGATATGCGCGCCTAGAGGTAAGAAGCTTATGGTGTGCGACTTTTCTAGTATTGAGAATAGAGTAATCGCATATCTATCCGGCGATAAAGACACGCTTAAGAAATTCACTGAAGGCTTCGATCAGTATATAGATATGGCTGCATATCTATATGGCAAGCGATATGCCGATATAGATGCTGAAGGCCCTGAGCGCCAAATGGGTAAAGTAATTATTCTTGGTTGTGGCTTTGGTATGGGTTGGAAAACTTTCCAGAAGACTGCAGCTAAATGGGGCATTAAACTTAAAGATTACGAAGCAAAAGACGCTGTTGATGCTTTTCGGGCGCGTTATAATTTGGTGACGCGCACTTGGTACACGCTGTATGAGTGCGCAAAGGAAGCTGTGAGAGGGTATCCTCAAGAGTACGGCCATATTCGATATACTACAGTTGTAGATCGTAACGATCGTAACTGGCTAATATGCTATATTAAACCGTCTCAGCGCGCCATCTATTATATGGAGCCTAAAATAAATGAAGAGGGCCAGCTTACGGTTATGGGTACTAACCCATATACCAAAAAGTGGCAGCGTGACGCGCTTACGCCAGGTGTAATGCTGCAGAATCCTACTCAAGGATTTGCCAGAGATATTATGGCAGAAGGTATGCTTAATGTGGAGTATTTGTTAAACCAGGTAATGCTTATTGGCACAGTGCATGATGAAGCTATTGCTGAAGTCGATGATGAATACGCCACTCCGGCTTATCTAGATGCGTATAGCCGAGCGCTATGTCGTACTGCGGATAATCGCGCGTGGCCTGGTTTACCTTTAGAAGCTAAAGGTTACATAGCCCAGAGGTATAGAAAATGAAACGAGCGTTAAAAGACACGGTAATCACGCCTGAGGATAAGGCAAAATGCGCCTATGCAATGTATAACTTTGCAGAATTAGGCGGTTACCTTAAAGAATGTGAGACATCAGAAGAGGTATTAAAGCTACTGAAATACGCTTTGAATACTAAATCTAAATACTACATGATAACACGTATATATGGCCGATACAAAGTTCTTAAGACAGCAGAAGACTATGAAGACATCTATGCGTATGCCGCGGCAGCGGGAACGTCAGATAGAGACATATCTAAAATCAAGCGTTGAACGCATTGGAGGTTTAACCCGTAAATACGTATCTCCTGGCTATGCTGGTGTACCTGATAGGCTGGTATTTTATAAAGGCAAAATATTTCTAGTAGAACTTAAAGCGCCAGGAGGTATATTATCAGCAGTACAACATGTTGAAATAAAACGCATGGCCCAGGTTGGTATTCCTGTAATTATACTATCAAGTAAAACCGAGGTTGATAGCTTTATGAAAGATCTAGTTGATGATAGAGTTGTTAAGGTTATTAAGTGCAAACGCTGCGGCAATATTATTCAACGCTTGTTTAGCCCAGAGGAGCTTAAAGCGTATGAGGATGGTTTAAGTTCAACTGCAGATGTAATGTTTCTAACCCATAGTGTTTGTGTTGATTGTATAAATAAGGAGTAGGCTATGACTGACTTAGTAGAGATATTCGACAAGCTTCGTAATGCTAGTGCAATAGCTGATAAGATTAGATTTATACAGCATTATGCGCGGAAGAATCCTTTATTACTAGATGCGCTTAAGTATGGTATAGACCCTCAATTTGTATATGGAATTACTTGCGATGAAAAAGGTATAGGTTCAGACAAAATAACTTTGGAATTATTCAATATACTTGCTGATCTGCGAGGGGGCTACGAGCCGCATAAGAATATGGAGCTAGCGCTCTATGTACGCGGCTTAGATGCTCCAAATGCAGAACTAGCTTGTGATATTATAAATAAGAAGTTACGCATAGGAGCAAGCGCAATAACAGTAAACAAAGCTATTCCAGACTTGATCAGCACCTTTGACGTTATGCTGGCACAGCCCATAGACTTCGACAGAGTTGTATACCCTTGCTATGCTACGTACAAAATTGAAGGCCAGCGATGTATATATGACAAAGGTAAGTTCTATACTCGGCGAGGTAAGTTGTACCAAGGTTTAGATACACTAGCTGAGAAATTAAAAGGGTTTCCCAAGCTAGATTGTGAAATAATTGTGCCAGGTATGCATTTCTACTCTGGCTCGGGTAGGCTACGTTCACATGATAAAATAGATGATGCTGTGCTTTATATACTTGATGCGCCAGATATGCCGTTTCCTAGTTTTATTAGGCGCCTTGAAGCCGCCATGTATAGTCCACCTAGTAGGACTATTCAAGTAGTACCTTGGGAAGTATGCAAGAACGTAGACGAGGTGCATGAAACCTTTCGTAAAGCTCGCAACTTAGGGTATGAGGGTTTGGTAGTTCGGCCTTCAGCGTATCCATATGTAGGTAAGCGTTCGTATGATTGGATGAAGTTAAAGGCTCAAAATACAGTTGACGCTACGATTATTGATATGGAAGAAGGCAAAGGTAGACTTAAAGGCAAGATGGGGGCCATTCTTGTTAGGTACTACATAGACGATAAAGCCTATTCTACCTATGTAGGTTCAGGCTTCGCCGATGATCAACGAGCTTACATGTGGTCTTTTCGTGATTACTTTATAGGTAAAACTGCGGAGATTATATTTCATGAATACACGCCGCATGGAGCGCTTCGTGAGCCGAGATTTGCTGGAATACGCGAGGATAAGTAAATGCAGCATCGAGCGTATCAATATAGAGCTATAGCTTTTGGTAAGGACGTTAAGACGCCTTTCTTTGCTATAGATATGGGTCTCGGCAAAACATTAATAGCGTTATCTATAATAGTAGATAGCGATAAACCTTCTATGGTAATAGGGCCGCTTAATACTATTTTATATACATGGCCAGCTGAAATTGAAAAGTGGTATCCGCATCTAACCTATCGAGTCCTACATGGCAAAACTAGGAATCTAGAGGGTATAGATAAGGCTGATGTTCTTCTAATGAACTATGAGGGCTTAGCTTGGTTTGCTAAGCAGTCATGCCGATGGAAGAAACGTAATATAATCTTCGATGAATCTTCAATGGTAAAATCTCATGCAACTCAACGATTTCGGTTACTTAAGCAAATGCCAAAATTGTGGACACAGACTAAAATGTGTCTCAGTGCTACCCCCGCTCCAAACTCGATGCACGATCTGTGGTCGCAGTATTACTTGCTGGACCAAGGTAAGCGCCTCGGCTCAACAATATCAAATTTCAGAGCCAAGTATTGTAGGTCCTTCAGCTTCCCTGGAAGAGCATTTACAGTTTATGAAGTTATGGAAGAAGCTAAGGAAGCCATTGCGCAAGCGACGTCGGACATTACGTTCAGATTAGAAGCTTCGGATCATCTTGATATGCCAGAGCGGATACTAAATAAGATTGAATGCGCGCTACCAGCCGCGGCATATAAACAATACAAGAAGCTCGAAAAGGATTTAGTTCTAGACGCACAGAATGTGTCTGTGGCTAATGCCGGCGTGCTTAGTAATAAGCTTCGGCAAATTGTGCAGGGAGGTATATACGACGATGACCACCACTGGCATATATTGCACAAGGCTAAAATAAAAGCTCTACAAGAGCTTATCAATATTTCAAATGGCAAGAGTATTCTATGCGCCATTCAGTTTAAGGGCGAGCTAGAAATGCTGCGAGAAGAGTTTGGCGATATTCCAGTGATAGCTGGTGGAACCCCTAGAAAAGACGTAACTAAATTCATAGGCCAATGGAATAATCAAGACCTATCACTGTTATGTTGCCATCCGGCCTCCCTGGCACATGGGCTTAACTTGCAAACAGGTGGCCATATTATAGTTTGGTATGGCTTAACTTGGTCTCTAGAGCATTACTTACAATTTAATGGGAGGTTACATAGACAAGGACAAACTAACACAGTAGTAATTCATCATCTTGTGGCTAAAAATACAGTTGATGAAGTTGTAATGGACGCGCTGGAGAATAAACGTCAAGTGCAAGAGTATGTCTTAGATTACTATAAGAGGGCTACAAATGAAAGAGGTTAGTGTAAACTTAGGCGCTACGTTAAATATTGGAAATTACCAGTCTATCCGTGTAGACGTTGGCGCTACTGCGGCTGTAGATAATAAAACTCCTGATGAAGCTTTCGACGAAGCAAGGGCATTTGCCGCTGAAAAGCTTAATCAGGAGCTCAAAAAACTAAAAGCTAAATTCATGAAGTAAGAATACTGGGCTGTCTAAGCGAAATACTAGGCAGCCCTATTTATAGCCCTCATATTCCATAGAATAGTGGTTGCCATCACCCCATCGACCTCCCCAAGTTCCCCCAATCGATTCCCAGAATTCCCCAAAGACTTCATGGTCTTCAGTTTTATTCAAATACTTCCCATCCTTAAATAAATTAATATCGATAGCGAGTCGACGTTTATGCTGGCTGTGCGCAGCGCCATACCCTCCTTTAGAGCCGAAGGGGCCATGCACGCGAGGATCGCGATAAGCATCACCAAAAGTGCCTTCGTATCCTCTAGCATATATCATAAATATTAAACTACCTACCATTCGAGTAAATCTACGTTGGGTCTCACCAAGTGTTAGTTTCTTCATGCTAAATGTACCAAGTTAGGATTATTAAGAGCTTGTTGGCGCTTGGCGCTATTAGCCCACCAAGCAGGCCAACCAGCCACAGTTAGAATTCCGTGCGCGATTAAACCTGGAATATGAATCTTAGCTATCTTAGTAGTTATGCGTTCTAGCAAAGCATCAGCAAAGGCTTTACCTCGACCTTCAAATATACGAGTACCATCAGGTAACAATAGAAAGCCGTGTCGGTAATAAAAATCATGATAATACGAACCCAGCCCAAGATAGCTATCAGGCCTAAACCCTAATATCCAGGTAAACGTAGGCGATGATGCTAAGTCGGATATAAAATTCAAAGGCAGAAATAGCTCATACCCAGCTCCTTCAATTTCGAAGAGTAATATATACCCTGGATCATTACATATTCTATAATATATTTTTGGGTTTATAGCCAGCAAGCGGCGCCATAATGGTCTTTGCTTAGGCGGCAGCTGTTGGACTATAGGCATTTCTATTTTCATGGTTGTTTTATGTCAAAGAAAAAATATAGAAAAGCCAATACTAGCCCCAATACAATTGAAGCTAGTACAGTCTTAAAAGCCGACCACTTTGCTTCATTAAGATGGCGTACAAAAACTAAAAATTCTTCAACCGCTTGATGATGCTGTGTATGCTTACTGGCAAATCCTGGCTCATTACAGAGTGCGCAGCGCGCGCGTTCGTCCTTGTTAAAGCTGTCTACAGCTTGTTGTACCTCCTCCCGAATAATAGCTCTAAGTTGAGCTTCGAAGCGTTCTGTTACCACGGGATCGCCTCAACCTCGTCAGGTGCCAGCGACAACCCCAGCCGGGCCATAGCCGCATAAGGCTCCTCTTCAGAAATGTCAATCATCGCCAGCATCCCAGCTAATTCATCAATCGTTATCGGGAATTCCACTCCATCAAGCATGGCCAGCAGGGCCTCGGCATTCCCTGGCTGATCCCCGCATGGCAGCAGATCTGCGAACTCACCAGCGATGTAGCCGCTGGAGATTGCGTGCGTAGCCTCGGTGCCGCCCTCCAGCATGGCCAGCAGGGTCGTGAATAACCCCTCGGCCGCCTCTTCAGAAATGTCAAACATCGCCAGCATCCCGGCCAACTCATCAATAGTGATCGGAAATTTCACGTCCTCCAGCATGGCCAGCAGTGCCTCAGTATTCCCCGGCTGATCCCCGCATGGCAGTAGATCAGCGAACTCGCCCGCGTGTGTCGCTTCGGTGCCGCCCTCAGGGTATAGCAGTGTCGTGAATAACCCCTCGGATGCACTGCCGGTCAAGGCCATACAGGCAGCTCGTGCGGGTTCTGCTAAGTCTATGGGTGTGATTATGGTTCGGTGTTGCCAGTTCATATTAGAAGCCTCCTGTTACTGTAACGGTCCAACCTCTGGATCGCATTTCTGTGATTGCTGCCTCGCCCGCTGCGCTTGGTGCAGAACCGCCAGACTGAGTAAAGGTACCATTCGATGTGGCGTTTGAGTTGATTGATACTAGGATTCCATCAATTGATTCCTGTGAAAGATTTGTATTGGTGAAAGCGTTGGTGAAGTTGGTCGCTAAACAGTTGTCAAAGAAGTTAGCGGGAAACGATGTTAGTCCTGAGCAACTGGCCCATGCGTTTTGGAAACTAGTCCCATTGCTAACATCTAACACGGGAAACGATGTTAACCCTGAGCAACCGTGCCATGCGCTGATGAAATTAGTCCCATTGCTAACATCTAACTCGGGAAACGATGTGAGTCCTGAGCAATTGGCCCATGCGTAACTGAAATTAGACCCACTGCTAGTATCTAACGCGGGAAACGATGTTAACCCTGAGCATCCGCGCCATGCGTTGATGAAATTAGTCCCATTGCTAACATCTAAATCGGGAAACGATGTTAGTCCTGAGCAACTGGCCCATGCGGTCCAGAAACTATCCCCATTGCTAGTATCTAACGCGGGAAACGATGTTAAGCCTGTGCAACCGTACCATGCGTTGATGAAATTAGTCCCATTGCTAACATCTAACTCGGGAAACGATGTGAGTCCTGAGCAATTGGCCCATGCGGTCCAGAAACTATCCCCATTGCTAGTATCTAACGCGGGAAACGATGTTAAGCCTGTGCAACCGTACCATGCTTGTTGGAAACTAGTCCCATTGCTAGTATCAATCAGCGGGAAATCCACGAGATTTCCCCACCCTCGATACGCCTGTGCGAATGTCGACTCCGCCCCAAACTCTGTACCACCTTTGCCGATCCCGAATGCTTTTAGTAGTGCTTTCTCGGCATCACCCAAAGTTCGATCAAAGAGCACTGCGCTCACTACGTCACCGAGCGGGTTATAAGCACTCCCGAGTGTCCACTCGCCCTCAGGTATACTCACACCGTAACTAGCCGTCCCTCGCGTGGTAGCAAGAGACAACGTCCCTGTGATGCCACCCTCGGGAACCTGACACAGCATGTTGTCATCTACCTTGTCGAACTTGAGGTACAACGGGAACCCATCCGTGTCGTAGGTGTTCGCGTCCACAACAGCTTGATACGCTGGCAAGCTCGAATCGTCTCGCTTGACCCGCAGGTCAGCCTGCGTCACCGCCCCGGCTACTGTGCATGTCAGCGTCCCCGCCGTGCAGGTGATTGTGTGCGACCCTTCCGAGAGGGTGCCTGTTGCTGTTCCGCTGAGGGTGATTGTGCCTTCGCCTGAGAACGAGAGCGTGTAGTCGGCGGCTCTGGTGGTTACACTTTGGGTGGCGAGGGTTTCCGTGGCGGTCAGGAGGTTGTAGCGGCCGCTGAGGGTCGGGCGGGCCGTGGTGGTGTTCTGTGATGCATGATGGCCCCCGCCGCCCTTGTCCATCATCAACCCAACAGGCGGATCAACCTGCCCCGTCCCCGGCCTGTACACCGGCAGGGTGCCTTGGGCGTCTTGAAAGAGGGTGGTGAGGTCTTGGGGGTCGTACCAGATGCCGGTGTTGGCGGAAAGAATCTCAGTCAGCTTGAGCTCCAGGTACTCATTGGTGTTTACAAACAATTCCAAGGTATGCGGCGACTGTATGCCAACAGAAGCTGCGGTACGAGTCGTGCTCTTAACCAATTGATAAGAACCCGGTGCATCTACATAGACCATGTTGGGGTAAGCGCCTACTTTGATCGCGCCTTTCTTGCTACAAGCCTTGATGTATGTCCCGCTAGGTCCGAGACGCTCAAGGGAGCACCGTTCGTCCCCAGCGAAGCCATCCCCGTAGAGCACGAAAGGTCCAGAAGCTGTAAACCGAGTTTCTGGGCCAGACACGGCGTTAACTGTAGGTGCGATTATTACTGTGATTGCCATTGTTCTTTCTCCTCTTTAATACCTTATAGAAGTTACTCTTACCACGTGATCGCCTCAATTTGGGCTTCTGTAGCGGCGCTATTTAGCTCTCGCATAAGCGTTACGTATTTAAGCATGAAAGCCTCTGTACGTAGTGCGAGAGAGCGAACTACGTCGTTTATATCTACTTCGGTTTCACTAGCCGCAGGAAGCTCTACTATCTGCAGATTTATATCATATGTGACAGCTTTCTCTCGTTCAAGCTCCTGCATAATATCTCGGGCTTCTTTAACTAGCCGAGTAGATTCTAAACCACCGGCATACGTTAAATCTACCATAGTATATGGGCTATTTTCGGCTTCAATATACGCCTCTTGAATTTCTTGCGTTTTGGCGGCTCTTTTAGCTTCGAGACGCTCTTCAGCCGGCATACCATAATAAGGATCCAGCGCACGCATCTCTTCAAAAGTTTTAATAGCTTCGCACTGGTTAATAATTGCTTGATATTTAGTAAGTGAAGTTAGTAGAGTCTGTGTATTATCCTTATACTCTATCCAGCCCTTGTTACCTTGAAATTGTACAGCATGAATATGGGAATCTATGCCAGATAGATCGACATTTTCATACATAATATTATTATAAATAACTACCCCATCACTTGGTACAATTGTTAGCTGCATATATTTACTTGGCCTCCTGTTTCCTGGTTAATTTTATTGGCCTCTACTTTAGTACGCTCTTTAGAAAATACCACTTCAGCGTCTAAAGGTATAAAAATAGTCTGGCCATTTTCCAGATAGAACCACCGAAATAATCCTGGCTCTACCGCGTCACCGATTACGCGTTTTAATTTACGCCAAAATATTTGTCCAGGCGCCCGGTATTTAATCCAGTATGCCATAATTATACCGCCTTCATAAGATATAAACAACTGATGAATTTAGGCCGATTATCTAAAATAATACTTGAAGTATTATTAGCGCTAGGATTACCTGACGTAGCATTGCTAGCTCCGGCAGTATTAGCTGCGCTAGATCCGCCGGTATTAGCCGCGCTAGATCCACCTGTATGACCGTGACTATGCGCTCCTGAGCCGCCGGTGGCGTATGTAGCTATATGGGCCCTGCCGCCGTGACTAATAGAGTTACACCAAGTTCCACTGGACCTAGCTGTTCGGTATGAAGAGCCTGGCACATTGGCCCAGGTCTCGTTATGTTGCGTATGCGTATGGGATGGTATCTGCCACCCGGCTAGGGTATGATCATTAACCCAGTGTGCATGCGCCATGGTGTGGGTATGGGCCATACCGTGTACATGGGCTATAGTATGTGTATGAATAAACTCATGAAGATGAGTTGTTTCATTAAGTCCCCCAAAAGCTCCCGCTGAACTAGAGCCCATAATAAATCTGTCATCAGTAAGATTCGGCAGATGTCTTCCTGGGCCATCGAAGAAAGCGCTACCCGGCACGTTGAGTTCGGCGCCGTTACATACATACATACCTAGAATATTAAAGCGGGCGTTTATACTATCCGCATCATTACCGTATACTACAACGAACCCGCCATTATTACTATCAGTAAAATACCCACCGATATATGGAACAATTGTGCCAATAGGTAGTGGGCTCTGCGACAATCCTGTAATAGTATCAATAGCCTGCTGTGTAGCCGTGCTAATTGGCTTATCCAAATCCGAAGTATTATCCACATTTCCTAATCCTAATGTGGTTTTAATAGCATTAGCAGTTTCTCCCGCGGCTACTTCTCGCCCCGTAGTACCCAAAGGCATAGGAATCCAACCATCAGTACTACTGTTAACCTGTGGAACATTATTAGCGCCCATAGCTACCGTATTAGGCAAGGCTTCTGCGCTAGCTGCCGCATATGTAGCTGAGGCAATAGCAGAGTTCATTGCTTGCTCAGCTAACTCTTTGGCTGCTACAGTATTTTGAAAAACAGTTCCAGTGTCTATAAGATGCTGATTTGCCAGAGTAGCCGCATCCTCTGCAGCTATCCGTGCCACATCGGCATCTTCGGCATATCCTGCAATTTCTGCTATATCAATTACAAGGTTCCAGTATCCCGCTAATAAGTCTGTTTCAAATACTCCAGCAGTATGGCCTCTAGTAGCTAGATAAATATTACTGTTAGGTGCTTGTACCCAATCGCGAGCTGCATAACTTGTACCTGTTTTCCATCCAGCGCGCCAAGTAATAGCGGCGAGCTCTGATGTCATCTGAGTATTAAATTGTTGAAGAATCATAATGATACGGTCAAAGGATTTCTCCAATAACTCCATGTCAAGCTCTTCATTATTTACCCAGTCAGTAGGCTGCTCAACTGGCATATCTCGAAAAATAAATAATTGCCCAGATTGACCTATAAACCCACAAGTACTAATGATTTCTATATATCGAGATCCGGCGTTATCTACAACTAGATAATCGGTGCCCATTGCCAAAACATGGCGTACGCCTTGATTATCTATAAATTGTACCGTTACATCCTTAGGTTTAAGTATATCAAAGGCAAACGGATATTGCCCTTCGTCATTAAAGGTATAAGTTATATCAGCTTCTATTGATTGTACTGTCATTTGCTACCTCTCCATTCAGGCATAGGGCCCTGCATATTTGCTTCAGTTTGCCGACCTATAGCTTCAGCTTTAGCAGCGTCTAGTTGCATTTGTTCTTTAGCACGTAGCGAGAAGGTGGGATCTGCTCCTAGCATATACTGTTTAATTTGTTTGTGATAATTGTCACGTATAGTATTAAAATAAGCTCGTTGCAGTTCTGGCTCCATGCGGCTAAGACCTAAATCACCAAAAGTTTTATTTATAGTTTGTTCCAGGCTTGGCATAACCTGCTTACGTACCGGCTTACCATTTTCCTTAATTGGCTTACCTGTAAAATCTTTTTGATCTACCCAAATACCTTCCCGAATGTATTGGTGCATCCGATCCCACTCTTCCTGAGTAAGCTTTAATTGCGAACCGGGAATACCCCCTTGAGAAGGCATATCAATAAAAGGACTTCTAGCTTTGGGCTCTATTCCAAGATTTTCCATCATTTTATATATTGAGTTATTTGGATCATACGGCGCCATAGGATCGGTCTGTCCTGGGCCCCTAAGTCGATTATGAATCATCTCATTACCGAGAAAATCATATCGTGCCCATACATGCTTACGGAGCTCAGGTATTTGCATTCTAAAACTGTCACCTATCTGCGTCCATCGTCTAGCCGTTTTATCTTGGCCGCTCATTACATGCTCCCACGCAGTAGCTCCAGTGAAAGGCATAGTACGAGCTGCAATATTTTCTATATACTGATATAAAGGTGTGAAATTATTATCACGTTGTGATCGCTCATACGCACTGGTTAGGCCTACAATAGATTCGGCCCAAAATACGTCTGTTAGCATGTCTACTACAGGCGTTACAAAGGTGCTAAGCTCTTCCATTAAAGCAGTAGCATTTTGGTTCTTTACGTAGTCGGTAAGGGCTTCTGGATCCGTGTAAATACCAAGCTCTTCGTCAGTCATCGAATCTACACGTTGTCTAAACATAGCTACAGCTTTAAGCAATTGACCCATAACGCCAAGATTGTCAAGTCTAATAGCTTTTTGATCCGCGCCAAACTGCAGTGAAAACGGCATGCCATTTATCTTTTGCCATTGTTCTCTAGCCATGGCTCCCCTAGGTGGCTCGCCAGTAATATAATCACCCAGCGTATATGCCAGGGTAGTTAATACCGCCATACCTGTGAGCAGCCGAGCCTGTGCAGTTGTACGCTCTTCAGGATTAGCACTTACTAGGCGTTTACCCATAGTAGGATTCATAAGAGCCAACGGCGTACGCTCAATAGATTGCTCTGCTAAATTCGCAATCGTACGCTTAAAAGGTATAACCCAGCGCATGCCTGGAAGCTTTTCAGCCGCAGCATCAGTAATCCACGACAGCACTGGAATATTAGGCCTACCTGTGAACGTAGTATATTCCGCGTCAGCTACCGCTTGTTTTATAGCAGTTGGATCAGTAAGCGACGCCTCATAGGCTTCACGAATACTTGAATATTTACCCTGAGCAACTTGTTTAGCCGCCCAACGATGCTTAGACATATCATCGCGCATAACCTTAAAAAATAGGTCACTAGTGTTCAAAGCGCTCACTGGCAAATTGACTAAAGTACCTAAGCCATCTGCTATATGGCCTACAAGCGATTCTGGATCTAGCTCGATGCCCTCTGAAGATAGCGCTCGGTTAGTATGTTCCAGACGTGAAGAGGCTAATACTCCTGGCGATATACCTAAATCTTTGGCAATAGTTTCCGCTCCAGTAAATTGACCCGCTACTTTAGATTCAGCTGTACGACCCGCAAACTGCAAAGCCTTCATTATGCCGTGCATCATACCATAGGCTTCGCCTACTACTTCAGCATAATATGTTTTATTTTCAGGCTTGCTAAAAGTAGTAAGTAAGGCCTTATTAGCAGTATCCATTAAGCCCAATATAGGTTGTGTAGCGGTGGAAAACATATTTAGTATTTGCGTACTAGGGCTCGATAGCATATTATTAACATATATCTCATGCAGTATATCAGAGGCTTTAGTAGGCGTATATCTAGAAGCAGCCACACCGGCAAAACCGGCTTGACGCGTAGCAGAATGCTTAACAGCTGGACCAAGCTTATCAGCAGTTAATTCCGCCCCTTCTTTTAATACGCTTATAGGATTAGGTCTAGCCATAATTATTTCCTAGCATCTATTGGTTTATTTTGAGCTGCGTGACCGTCACGCATACGAAACATAGTCGGCTCAGGCTGAGTAATTCCACGCTCACTAAGTACCGTACGTCTAGTCAATTCAGCTCTAGTTTCAGCCATAGATTGACGTATATAAGACATATAAGCATCAATATTTTTAGCTAGATTTTTGCTGTTATGGGGATCCTGAATGACGTCAATAAAAGAGGTATCTATCTGCATAAGCCGTCGGGCTTCGGCTTGATTTTGCTTGAGCATATTGGATAGCGGCTCAGTAGTAGATACCGCAGTACTCCCAAAATCATATATATCTTTATCCGAAACTCTAATAGGCTTAAGCTGTACCCAGTCAGGCGATACGTTATTAGCCGCCCGCAAAAGGGTATTCATCATACCATTGAGCGTACTAGGATCTACCTCAAGTGCCTTAATAACCTTGAATGTATCAGGGTGCATAGCGCCAGATGAAAGTGTTTCCTTAATACCTTGCATTACAGCTATATTACGTCGAATTATAATAACATCAACCATACTGGCATTTATAGTATTCCAGTTTTCCATATTTAACGGATTATTAATAGCTGACGTCTTAGCGGCCGCATCCGCCTTCTTAGCCATCTGCACAGTATCAGCTAAAAGCTTTTCATACATTTCGGTAAGGCCCTGCGCGGTATGATTGCTAATAGATGAATGCTTTCTGTCTATGCCAAGAAGGCCCATATCGCGCATACTTTTATCTATGCGAGCTCTATTAGGTGCTTTAGCTGTGTCAACCAATGTGCCAGCGATATGATTAAAATCTCCCAGCGCTTGTGGGCGCAGTAGGAAAGCATTAAGTCTCTGCGGCCCGAATCGTTCTTGCAGGGTCTTATCAAATGTTGGCTGTGTAAGCCCGGCATTCTTAGTAAAGTATGTCATCAAGTCCATGGCTCGTTCATACGTATCATTTGCCAGGACTTGCATAGCATCTTCTGCATCTGGACTGTAGGCAGTTTTATAGCTACCTGGCAAATTATTAAGAGCTGTTAAAATATCATCTGGCACATCAATAGTATAGCTGCCAATAGTATCATCAAATACTAACTTGATATTACCTGCTTGTTGTAGAATAGAAGGGTCAGCATCTGCGGCTTTTAGCGCTTCAGTATACCCTGATATAGCCCGATCAGTAAGCTGTTTTATTGTTGCGTAGTCTGTAGGATTAAGTAGCTCCATCGGGGTAGGTAAATCATATACAGCGCCGAAATTAGCATTTAGCTGATGCTGTAGTTGCGTAGCATGATTGGCATAGGCTACTCGATTTACGTTATTAGTACCATTCAACAAATCGGTAAAAGATGCCCAAGTAGTATCTGTTACTGTAGCGTATTGCGTGCCTCTGAACAGCTGACTCTCAGTCATTAAAGCCTGAGCGGTACTAAATATATTTTGAGCTTTAGGATTGGTATATAAATCCTCAAAAGTTAGCCGAGTACCAACTAGCTCACTGGCTCTAGTTAGCACTTGCTCTTGCATGTTATAAAAGGTCATAAACATCTCTTGATCTTTAGCCGACATAGCTTTAACAAGATCAGTATTTCTATTTTCCAGGGCAGCCTGTAATATTCTATTGTACTCCGTAGATGGGCTATTCATAACCTCTTGAAACCATTTATAGGCCTCACGAATATCTTGCTGGGAATATACTTCAGTGGCGTATTCGCTACGTTTAGTACTAGTTCCAAGAGGCACAGCTCCGTGCGGCAGCCCAATGTCGGATACTGTAGATACACCTTGAGTTATAGCATCGACTTCAGCCTTAATAAGTTGCTGAGTAGCTTCATCCGCTTTATTAAACGCATTTATAATAGCTTCTTTAGCCGCGGCCGAAAACATACCATCAGTGCCCAGCTCTTTTTCAATCTGTGCGGCTTCTTGCGCGCTGAGATTGAGCTTAGCACTTACAGTAGACCAATTTGCCAGAGCTGTTTTAGCATTTTCCGCCATATTATAAACGTCGCCCATAACTATTCGTGCACGGTCCTTAACTGGCAAATCAGGTTGTTCTTTTGCTACTTGTTCCCATTTATATCCTATACGCTCTTTAAGCATTGTTTTGAGAGCTGTCATATGCTCATCAGAGGGCGTATAATCTTGCCCTACAGTTCTAGCGGGCTTCATATTATCAATAGTAGCATCAAGCCAATTACGTATATTAGTTTCCAAATCACGCTTTTGAGTAGGCGTATCTTGTAAAGCTTTAGCACTAGGCCTAAGCATACCTTGGTCCGCTGCTTCACCCCTGAGTTGGCTAGATACAAAATCTCGTATGGTTTTTTCGGCCTCTCTTTTAGTTTCAAGAGTCGTATCTACTGTACCTTGCGCGCCTAAGAAATCTTGTATTTCGCGTTCGAAGGCCTCAAAAGATTTATACACCTCATCTGGCACTTTATGAGAAACCATTTCACCGGCTTCATTACGTATTTCAACAGTATTATCACCCTTGAGTTTTACACGCGATTTATAAACCTCATATACTTCATCTACGCTGGGGTCTGAAGCCCCTACGTACTTCTCAAAGATTCTAGCAGCGTCGTCAGATAGCTCAGCCAAATATGAAGTTGAAGCTTGAGGAGCCGCAGTCTCACGTATCGCCGCAGTTTGCGCGGCATCAAAGACTTCAGTATCTATACCCTCAACAGCTCCAGGCGCTACTATTTCTTCAGGATCTCTAGAGAAAACAGAAGCAATTGGGGGCTCCGCGTCCTCTACCATGTCATCTAATGGGCTGCCCCCTGGGCTATCAGGGGTATAGCCTGCTATCCTAGTAGCTTCACGCCTATTTTCAATGGCTATCAGCTCATCACGTAAAGCTGCAAGTCGCTGCGCATCGGCTGAATCAGCATCTCGAAGGGCTACCTGATAGGCTAATTCAGTAGCTTGTACTGCCTCATCTAATGTAAGCGATTGCCTACCAGGCATATGCGGCAATATTCTATTAAGAACCGTTTGCGCGCGATCAGAGAGCATATCCTCCGCATGCGCTATGTCCGATTTTTCAACTTTACCTTGCGCCGGATATCGTTTATATTTTTGAAGCGTATTGTAGCTTTTAACAATATGCTCAGGTGCTGTACCTTGGCGGACCATATTACCTACATGGTCCATAGCTATATTAGTAGTAACCGCTTCATAGGGTTCTAGATCTAGAGACGGCGCGCTCGTGGGCCGCGCAATATTATCTGGCCCTAAATTTAGAGCTCGTGCTGTAGCCTTCTCACCTTCCTGCCGCCAGGCAGTAGGTAAATTAGCACTTAATCTGGCGCTAAGAGGCAAGTCGGCATACTGATTAAACGCTACAGCTTCAGGTTGAAATATTTTAGTGCTTACCGAATCTGAAGCATTAAATAGCCCAAACATATGTGGGCCCAACTCATTAACGTTATATTGTTTATACGCGGGAGGCTTCGGCATCTGCAAAGCATTCTTAGCTGCATGCTGAAAAGCTTCAAGCGTATACCCACCCGCCGGACTTGCAAATACCGGCCTACTAGTAGGCGCTGCCATTTTTGGTCTAGCAGTCTTATCCGCTAAGAAAGCCATAAACTGCATATTAGGTGTGCTTAGCCTTAAACTAAAGGGATCCGTATCCGCATTTATAACTACTTGAGGATCATCAACGCCAATCTTACGTTGAATACCTATAACGCGCATATCTTTGGCTGCTTGGCGCGCATCAGTTTCCAAAAGTACAGACGCAAACTGATTTAGATACGTAGAATCTTCTAATATATTACGGCCCCCTGCAGTATCTAAATAGCTCTCAATTGACTTCTTATAGGCCGGATTAGCAAATATAATTGAAGTAGGATCATCATCCAAGTATTTGGCTAGCTCACTTTTAGCATATCCTATATAACGTTGATGAAGTATTGCTGCCGCGCCTTCGCCATCAGAAAAACGTTGAGCAGCTAAATAAAAATTAGCATTGTTATCAATTATATACTGCGCGGATTGTTCCAGTTTGTGCCTCGCGATAGTTGAAGCAATACCGTCTATTTGATCGTCAGTAATACCACCAACACCTGAATCTACTAATTGGCGTAATAGGGTAGGATGATCCAAAAAGTATCCCTCCGGATCAATAACTCTTGCTAACTCAACGTCATCAAATTGCGTAGACCCCGCTGTGTTTCTAGCTCTAGAAATTATCTTGCGTAACTCAGGCTTAAAATTTTCAGTAGCCCACATCACGCGTTTTTCAAAACGAGGATACCATGTAGTATCTCCAGTTTTAACAGCTTGGCCATAAATATCATATTCCAGGGCTGCGGTAGCTTCAGCTAATGCTGTTCTAGCATAGGTCGAAGGCAGCGGCGTAGCGTTCCTAACTGCGTCATCTCCCGCAGTAATTTTACTATGTATTTCTTCTTTTGTAGGCTTGGTAACCACTGGAATAGGAGCTTCAACTACTGGAATTTCGCCTTGAGCATTAATTTCAATAGCTTTAGCCTGTTCCATCCAGTCATCAACAAACTTTTGTGGAACACCTACGCTAGCTGCTTGAACTGATAATAACCTATCAGATACGCTAAGGCCTCTAAGGGCTTCAGCAGCTGACTCAATCGAATCACCAAGATTGATCTGCTTATTCCATTGGCTAAGCAATATAGCTTGTCGAGTATCAGATGGTACAGCTTTTAGATCTACATTAGTAGGCGTATCAAAAGCCTCTGTGCCATATACTAATCGGCCTTCTTGTAGATCAACATGGGTTAAAGTTTCTGTTAGCGCCTTACGTTGATCAGCTATAACTTCTTCTGCTATAGATTCTACGAGCTCAGGATTATCCGCGATATTAACACCTTTAGCCTGCATTTCTTTAATCATATGTTGGGCATAAGGTGAATTACGAATATTCTTAAGATTTTTAATAGGCGATCCATCCGCCAACGCAGTAAGTTCAGTCTTTATATCATCCGCGTATACTTTACGAAGCGCTTGGCTGTATATATTAGTAGGTTGCTTAGCATTAGTAACCCCTGTGTGAAAGGGCGCAAGATTAGTACTTAACAGCTCCACGGTATCTTTAGCAGGTGTATGCATATAAGAAGCGTTATTACCGTATATACCCATACTGATATCATTGCTAACTTTCGCATTATATATACCCGGTAAATCTTCAAGGGCTACCTTACTAACGTCATCTACTTGTTGAGTAGCTAACTCAACCGCGCTACGTACTTCTGGATTAACCGCTTTACCTATGGTAGCCGCATCAGAGGGCATATGTACCAGAGTAGGGTTAACAGCACTAAGAACTGTCTTGGGAGAACCAGTGCCATAAACATTTGCCAAACTACCTAAGCCTGCATATGCTATAGCGTCAGCTCCGGTAGTACGCTCAACCATTTGGCCTATAGTACCCTGATTAAAAGCGATTTGGGTATTATCCATCAAAGGCCGTAATAAAGCTTGATTTGCCCAATGTTCCAGGGTGGCTGGTATGCCTTCTGGGCTTCGCCAAAACAGATTAAAACCGCGATAGACCTGATCGTACGCATATTGTGTAGCTTTTTCTGCGGCCATACCAGTTGGAATACCGGCAGCTAGAGCCATAAAATTAATCAGCGCTGACTTATCAGGATAGTCCTCTAGAAGCATTTTACGCAGATCTTCAGTCATTGCAAATTCAAGACCTGCTGCGATTGACCCAACAGGCCCCATAGCCGAATTTATAAAGCCCGCAATACGATGCGCTAAGGGCTTAGGTATAAATCTAAGACCTCGGCTTGCTACGCTAGCACCGCCCCACATACTTCCGCCAAACATAATAGCCTGGCCTATAAAAGGCGTATTATAAAACTTAGCGTTATCAAATACAGCATCTTGCGCAAATATAGCGTACATATCATGCGGTCTAAAATCTTTACTAGATATATATTCCGATATGTGAGCGCGTTCAGCTTCAAAAGCTTCTTCGTAATCTGGACTAGCACGATAGCGATTTATCATATCAGTCGCTGCAGCTTTATCTGCAAAAGCTTTGTCGTTAGACATGGCTCCACGAAACCGATCAAGTACTTTAGCGGCCGCTATGTGCCCTACCAGTCTATTAAACGTAGCTGGATCCTGCTTCTCATGCGCTTTACGCGCGGCGTTATACAGCAGTTTAAGATCGCTTGCGCCTATGCCGCTATCTACCATGCGCCCGAGCTGATTAGCGCCTAAAACCGGAATTATATTACCCTTAAGCCCTGTAGTAAGAATATAATCCGATTCTTCTTGCAGATATTGACTATCCCGTATTAACTGCTGCTTTTCAGCGATTTGCTCGTCTATACTACTAACAACATTTGGTTCAAAACCCGTACTAAAACCTTCAGGATCTCCATAGAGTTGTCTAAGTCTAGTAAGCTCCTGTAATTCTTGTTCCGCCCTCTGGACCATTTCAGGCCCTCCTTCGCGCAGCTTGTGAAGGCGTTTCTGCATAGCTTCTTTTTCTGAAGGCGATAGCGCATCGTACCGCGGGTCTTCTATCCTCTTGGGCTCAAGAGCTTCGACTGTCTCTCTTGGGACCGCAGGTGGTTCAGTTGGTGGAGGCTCTTTTTCAGTCGGTAATGTAGCTTCGGTAACCGTTGGCTCAACTGGTTCTGCAGCTAAAGTAGATGTAGGTTCTAACGCTGGGGTAGATACAGGTTCTGACGCTTCTGGCTCGGCAGAAGGCGTTTGACCTCGCATCATACCAAAGATATCATCAACTTCTTGCGCGGCAAGTTGGGTTTTAACTGAAGCGTATATATTATCAGGCATAATTATTCCTCGTTTACCTGTTGTTCAGTCTCAACGCTATGGCTATAGACGTTACGGAAATGGGCGCCAATAGCTGCGCCATAATTAGTACGCCATCCTGATATAGTTTCAGGCGATATACCAGAGGTAGACTGCCATAAATCTTCCTGTAACGCTAGATAAACGGTAGTAAAATGTTTAAGTAATGTTTGCGAGTTGCCTAGTTCTTCAGCTGAAGCTCCAGGTTGAAAGCCTTTATAGAACTGTAGTACGATATTTGGATCTTTGGCAGCCTCAATATAGCTAAGAGCCATACGCTTTAGATGTGGATCTTTAAGCCTGCCCTCATCTATAAGAGGCTTAAGTGCGGCCATAGCATTAAATGGATCACGCGCTTCATTAAAACCGTTATTTCGTACTATAGGCTGATTACGCAGCTCATATGCTTGGGGTACGTCAATAGTAGGATTTAGGGCCGCGTCGTAGGCTTCAATTAATTTCTCTTCTGTTATATTTGAATTTATCCAATCAGTCATATAGCGCTTATAGTCTTCTTTATCAAAAGCTTGTCCAGCATGGGTATCTAAATATCGCTGGGATGCTGCTTGAACTGCCGCAGACCAACGCTGGACTACAGCCTCAGTTGCAATAGTTTTATCTTCGGCGCCTATATAACTAAAAGCAGTAGCACCTATGTGTCTATTATATCGAGTAATATAATCTCGAACTAAAGCTGTAGCTTTCTCAGTTTGTTCATCCAAAAGCCCGCTAATATTATTTTGATAACTTACCGCCACTTGATTAAGCGTAGTAGCTGTTGGGCTATGCCCTAGGTCAGCCGCTTTAGTAACATAGTCCACGGGCGACATACCCAAGGCGATAGCTTGGGCGGTAAATTCCGCGGTAGCCGGATCTAGGGGCCGTACATTGTCCCAAGCTTTACGGATATTAGCCATAGCTGCTTGTGTGTCAGTACCATAGCCCCAAAGCTCCCGTTGCAATTTTGAAACTTGTTGCAAATCTCCGCGAAGTACTGCGTCTAAATATTCGCCTTCAATACGGTGTCTAACATCTTTATAAGCTTGGCGCTCGGCAGCTTCTTCCATTTGGACCTCAAAGCGCATAGCAGCTGCAGCGCGTTCTTGAATACCCTGAATAGCGTCAAGGGCATATTTACGCTCTTTAATATCTACAATCTTATCAGCATTTACTGCATATAGCAGCAGGGCTATCTCTTGATCTTGCTCATGCGGTGACATAGCAAGATGCTGAATAATGCGACTATTAATAATACTTTCAGGTGTAGCATCCATTGGACCATGGGCATATACGGCGCCTAAATTAGCTACAGCTGGCTGAATTACTTCTTGGTTAAATGTGTCAACTGCCGCGAGTCTACGAGAATCATAACCCTCGCTGAAATCATATAAAAGCCCTTCGGACATTATAGTTCGAGCAGCTTCTACCGCAGATGGAATAAAAGCTGTAGAGGCAATATTATATTGCTTCTCACGAAAAGTGGCTACTAATTTATCTCGATGTGCCAGAGCATTATTTTGTAGCATTCTACGGCTATCCATGATAGCGTTAGCAGCTTTAACTCGGGCATTAGGTGTTACACCTGCAAGCGTAAGTTGAGTCAGTTTATCCGCTGATGCCATCAACGAATCATAGTCTTGTCTAATCCTAGCATAGTCTTCAGGAGACGTACCAACTACAGTGCTTGAGTTGTACCCAGGCTTATCACCATCTCCGCGCAAAAGCATATCATAGCCCATTTGAATCTGGCTATGAACGGCTTGAGCGGTTACTGTATCCTCTCGTTCCTGAAACTCAAAAGCGGCTGTTGTCCAAACTTTTAATAACTCATTAGCTGCCTTAGCGCTTACTTCTGTTGGAGTTGGATAACCTACAGGTGGAGGCTGTACGGGTGTAAAGGCTACACGACCCGCATTTATATCTAACTGCGGTGGCGAGGAAAACGCATGTGCACCGGCGCCCGGATTTATTAATGAAGGCTTAAGGCCCGCTGACCCACCTTCATATTGCATGCGCTTACTTGCTAATTCAAAATCTAAGAGGGGCATTATTTACTGGCTCCCAATAGAGATGTTCCAGGGGTATCCAACGTATAAGGCGCCCGCTGACCTATAGCTATAGACCTAGAACTTGATCCCGTAATTCCTGCGGTACTTGTATTACCCATACCTGTAGAAGGCGTCTGGGGCGTTGGTGTCTTAAGTGAATAATACGTAGATATAGCACTTGAAGCCGCTCCAAAGAGTCCAGAAGCGAGCTGTGCGTTATTCTGCGTATTGTTTACTGTAGCTTGTATGGCACCACCGTATATTCCAGATTGGCGCCTCAGCTTTGCCGTCGTAGAATCGGCTTGGGCTGCCAGCATAGCTGAACCTAGCTGGCCTATACCTTGTAGATTGGCTCCACTACGCGCTGCAATAGCATTCAAATTACCTTCCCAAAGCACCTTCTTAATTTCAAGATCACTTTGCCAAGCGTTCTGCAGACGAGAGTTGATTATATCACCAGCTTTAAGTTGCGCATTATGCTGCATTACAAGACGATCAAGAGCGCCTTGAGCCATTTGGCTTGCTACTACATCTGCATTAGACCCCTCACCCATTAATGTTCCAGAGGCGGCCTGTGCAGCTTCAATTATACCTTTTTCTTGCTTCCTAACTATAGAGTAGAGAAGATCGTCAAGCTCCCACGCTTCCCAAAGCTTACGTTCCTCTTCAGCCATGAGCTTGTCATTATAGTCCGCTGTATGCGCTATAATCATAGCATTAGTCTTAGCATTAGCCAAATACGTACTGGCTGAAAGCTCGCCCGACTTCTGCTGCATAGCGGCATTAAAATTGGCTATAGCCAGCTGTGTGGCCGTATTATATGTGTCAGTAAGATACTGGTTATGCGTATTATATGCACTCCAAGCGGCCTGCTGATTATTCTGGCTTTGGCCGTTTCTATACCCTAAATATGTTCCCGCTGCCGATACAACAAAAGACGCTGCAGCAAATGCTAGTGGCCAACCCATTATTCGTAAACCTCCACAGTATCTACTATGGCCCTAATAGTTAGGGGTAGTGGCTGCTTTTGTTGAATTGAATAATATGAATTTCTGTCAAAGCCCTCTGGAAAATCTACACGATACCAACCAGAAAATAACGGTACTTGCAAGCCTGTAGTATGCTTGGGCAATCTAAAGGGCTTCTCTTCTACAAACTCCTCACCTTCAGCATCTACCTTACGTAATACAAAACCTAGTGTTTGATAAAGATCGACATCTAAATTTGTTATGCGTTGCACTCTACCAAGCGACGTACCGTCACGTAACGATATATCAGGAAGTGTAGGTGTTATAATTGTGCTATATCCCAGACCAACTACTATTTTATTATAAGCTTTATTCAGTGATATTATACCTGTTTCAGGTACTATCAACGAAGGATGTACTGATCCGTCGGCTATGATATCGACTTCACAACCTCTGAGATGCCCTAAACCGCCAATAGTTTGTGACTCATCAGGAAATAAACCTTCAACAAAACTATCAAGAAAATATCCATCCGATGCTTGAAGTCCATGAAAACTACGAGTCATCTTTTCAAGGTAACTTCGTTCTTGTCCTGCCACTATACGCTTAACCACTACCCAAACTTCATCCTCACGAGACGCTCTATGGGGTATACAACATATCGCCGCGAATTTACCTTGAGTATTGTGTCTATGCCAGCCCACTACTTTATGATCACGTTGGTACGTTAGACCTAACAAAACACCATCAGCCCGCACACACCAAATATAACTATTAGGTACTTGCTGATACGCCCAATCAACGATGGGAAAGTGCTCAGTGAGATGCGGGGCTAATATGGAAATATCTGCCGCTTTATAGCCGTCAGTCGTATAGTCGTATACAAACTCGTTTACCGTACGGCCTTCACGCTCAATAAACATAGTAGTCTGGCCTATGAGCAAAGGCTTATTAGCTTCACTACCTCGGCTGGATTGTCTCTGAGCTAAAACTGAAGTTGGAGTAATAGCCGTTTGATTTCCACCAGTTACTGTCCACTCATTATCCAGAGTACCGATGTTAAGCGATTTTCCAGAGGCTAGCCATTGTATTCTATTCTGTGTACCGCTATCAAGTGTAAAAGTAATAGCATCTGACGCCAATACTGGGCTTGCTACATCGAAGTCTAAAAAGTCACCTGCTTTAGACATCCATACCGTTTGTCGTCTAACTTTATTAGCCGCTAAAGCTAAACGCTGTTGATGAAATGTTATACGCTCGGGCCAACCATTTGTCTCGTTCCACTCTGTAGGTGGCGAGGCAAATGTTGGATCAATTAGCTCCCAGCCAGTATGGGAAGTTCGGCGAATTAATTTAGGAGCCGCAGATGATTGAACTAGATACAGATCATCACCTGCTTGGGCATAATCAAACGTAGCGAAGGTTTCGTCATTCCAAATATCATTTAATTCCAGAATAATCGGATTATCATCCTCATCAACAACTAAACCTTCCCCTGTGGCAATTGCCATTGAATGCCCTGCCGACGTCTTAAAAAATATCAAAACATAAGCTTGTAGAATGTTGAAGATAAATTCAATCAAACGTACCTTACCTTCAATCGCGCCAATCTCAGCTAAATCGATTATATACTTAAAGCCCGTACGTCGAGTAGCAGGACCTTGAACAAGCGACATCGCATTGACCAAGTCGAGACAGCCATCTTCATATCGCTCAAAGTCTACTCGACCGGACATTAAAGGTGAAAGCTCACCTGCCGTGAATGTATGTTTTAGTCTGTGGACTGCCATGCCGATGTTCCAGGTGAGCGAATGTAGTTACCGCCCGAAGATACGAAAGTATCGTTATTCGGGTCATTATCATATTCTTTATACATAGTACCAATATTAGCATCAGCTTCAAGCGTATCAAATTCCATAGTTCGATACATGTTTGTAAGATTCTCAAAAAGCTTCTTATCCTGAGCTATTGGCATACATAATTTAACTGCAAGGCCTAAAGCTAGCAAATTACAAAATACGGGCGTATATACACTAACATTAGTTTCTAACTTGGTATAGCGTAAATATACTGAACCAACTAAATTGGTACGAAGCTTATCTCCAAAAACTTCCCAGCGTACTTGAGTGCCCTGCGGCTCTAGGCTTCGAGGAGCTACACAATCTGAAGGAAGTTGACATACCTGCCAACCTGCAGGAACAGGTAAGTCAGTAACTACGTTTTGTAGCTTAACAATACAACGGGCAAATGTCCAATCAAGTTTCGCCAGCAGCTCATCTCGAGTAAAGTCAAAGAAGAGCTCGCACATGCGCGCGCGCTTATTATCTTCGTTAAAATCACGAATAGCTGCGCTGCCCACTAGACCTAAGGCGATGTTGCAGATTTCGATTTTTGATTTGGCCATAATTTATGCCCCTTATTCTTTACCAAGGGCTGGAATAGCCTCGGCTACTTCACGCATACGAGCATCTAAAATAGTATCTACAAGCCGCTCACGATTTGTAGACCTAGACGTTTTCCCATAAGTATCCGAAAGAAACTTCTGCAAGTCCCCAATTGGAACATCTGAAGCAAGCATCTCTTCTCGGCCCGCTACTAGCAAATCGATAGACTTAGATACTGGTTCAAAATATGGAGGACACTCGTCAAATGCCGCTACTTGGCCTTTATTGTAAAATATAATCTTGTCATTCACTTTTACTTGACAAGTTTTACGACATACACAAAGCATGACGAGCTCCTTATACGTTAGTCTGAATACCCGGCAGTACAATGCCTGCAGACCATGTGCCAGCTGAGGGAGTCCCCTGTAGAGCTACTTTAACATACCGGCCCACATCCGAGGGCAGCTCAAATTGGAGAGTCTTACCCGCCAAGTCAGCGGTATGAGCAATAAGGCTATCGGCTGCCGCATCAGTTGCGCCATCAGTAATAACGATACCAGTAGCGCCCGTAAGATCAGGCGAGCCAGTTACAAAAACCGTAAAAGGGTTACCTGGGCCAGCTTTAGCCGTCTCAAGGTCTACGACTGCAGGGGTACCATCATATGCCAGATTGTCAGCAAAGAGAGTAAGTGCATCAAGAATCATTATAGCCTCCTATTAGCTCACTTGAGCTTCAGTTTCAAGAATAGCGTTGCAGTGCCTAATAGGCACCCCGCGGAAAGTGGTGATCTTACGACCAAATACCTCAGACATACCAAGCGCAAGGTTTGCCTTTTCAACTGCCGCCAGATCAAGCATCGCGCTAACTGCAGGAGCTGCATAAAATACAGGGCGTCCAAGATTATTGGACGGAATAGTATGCAGCGCCTTAATCATGGCGCGATACAAAGCTTGCTGAGCATCGGAATCATCCAGATCGGCCAGGTCAATATTAGCAATACGTACGATATAGCGCCAATCGCGTACCGCCAAACCCATCTTCCATTGATAATGCGTACGATAGCCTTGGAAGCGCCCACCATCATTATCGAAGAGGGTTACCTCCCCGAGATCCCTAGAAATAAGACCTGCTTTAGAGCCCTTAGGATAAATACCAAATACAGTATTAGGGCCCCAACATACTAGATACAAAGAAGTAAGGGCAGAACCAGTGCCCTCCTCGCCGCCCATATCAATAATATGCTTAAGATACTCAGAATTAGTCTGAGCATTAAATTTGTCGCCGAGCCCTGCAATTGAGGCATAACGAGGCGCCAAGCCCAGAAAACGATCAGGATGTACAGAAGTATCCCCGTAAAAAATAGTCTGGGCCATGGTGTTAGACATACCTTCTAGATGCGGCTCATCTTCAGACATACGAAACTCAGCAGTATTGCCATTCAACATAGCAAGGTCTTTATCAACCTCACTATAGTCTTCAAGCATACCAATAGTTTCGTCTACCTGAGCAGTTGCACTTTTAGTAGGACGAACACCATAGTTCAAACGCCTCCAAGTAGGCTCAGGAATATCGGCACGTACAGTATGCCGATGTCCCACTGGAAGATTGCCTTCAATCAAAGGCACGTCTTCAATAATAGGATTATATTGCGTCAACAATTCTGCAATAGAAGCAATGCTTCCATCAGGATCGAGACGCTTAGTTACGGTAACAATATTCGGCAACTCGCCGCCATTATAGAGAACATAGGGCATGATTTGACTCCTTAAATTTCTTTAGAGGGATGTGTGTCCCCATACATTGCTTGTGCTGCAGTACGTTTACCTGGAGCACGATTCTGTGTAGCAGAAATAAAACCTCCTTCCTGCAGTTTAGTACCCAGCTCATAGAGAGACTGAAGTACTGCTGGATGATTACCATAGCCCGTCTCATTAAGCATAGTGGTAAGAACTCCCTCAGGATCAACCATCTTGAGAGCTCGTCGTCCTACGCTCAATTTATACTGGCCTTCTTTACCCCAGCTTTGCACATGCGCTTCACCTAGTTGCCGTAGTTGCTGCTGTTGCGTAGTTGCGTTAACGTGTGCTACTTCACCAAAGAACTGAAGCGATGCATCCAATTGGGCTTGTGATAGCCCATTAGCCTTAGCAAATTCCAATACCTGAGGCGGCAACCCCTCTGGCAGTTTCAAGTCGGCCGGTGCTGCTGCGCCATCGTCTACAGTACCGCCCTCTTTTACGTCTGCACTTGGCGTGACTTCCGTTTCTGGTACAGCTCCAACACCCTCGCCAGTGATAGGGGTAGTCGATTCCGCGTTTTCTTGTGGCGTCCCACCTTCGATAGGGTCCACATTAGGGGTTCCTTCATCCGCCATTATCTTCCTCACTTTGTAGTTTCTTTACATTATCCAGTACCATGCGTGGATAACAAGTTGGGTCTGCGTCTTCCATTAAACTAAGTATATATAAACCTAAGCTACGACGCCCTTCGTTAAAAAATGTTTGGCTATTACCAGTAAAAGATGAAGCATAAATACCAGCGTTATCCAAAATATGCCAGAGGACATTTCTGCCCGCAGAGGTGCTAAGAACCTCTTTAAGATTAAGAACCAATAGCTCATGTTCTACATCCAATTTCATAGTACACCTGCTTGCAGAGCTGTCTGCTGTGTCTCACTTAATATCTGTCCTGCTTCAGCTTGTGTTTTAGCCGCTGCAGCAGCTGCTTGGCCTGTTTGACCAGCCACCTGCGCCATAGCCATAGCTTCCTGTTTTGCTTGAGCTTCAGCCATAGCCTGCTGACGTGCTTGACGGCGGGCTTGTACTTCTTCCATAGGTCTAAGCACGCCAATATTGACTCCCGTAATGTCTGCATAAACTCTAGTGGCCTCATCCACATCGACATTATCCAAGACTTCTTGATCGAACTGTGCCGCTCCACCGATAAATGCCAGAAAGCTGTTAATGCCTTGTAGAGCCACACCTCGCTGAGCCGCTGCTAATGGCGAAATAAGAGCTATCTTATACTCACCAGCCATTTCAGCCAACTTAGGATCAAGTAATTCAAACATTTCTTTTCTAAGCATTATATTAAACAAACGCTCAATCAAGGGTTGAAAGAATTCGTGCTGCAAACGCTCAATCACTGGCCCAAGACGCAGCATCTTCTCTTGTTCCCGTGCGGCTACTTCAGCCGCTTTATACGGAGTCGCATTCGGATCACGAGCAGCCGTTAAGAATATATCATTATAAAAGTTGGCTTGTATACGTTGTTCTACTCGTTCTAGCGCCTGCGTTACACCTTGAAGATCAAAACGTACTTGGTACAGCTCCTTAACTAACTCATTAGGATTACGATAATAATTCTCCGCTCCTGGTAAAGTACGCAGTTTACCTTTCATATAAACTGGAGCCATAACTGGAGGCTCAACAGTTTTATGTACCGCCATAAGAAATGCAGCTTCCATTTCCTGCAAGCGCCGTATATCAGGCAAAGCTCGTGAACCTGGACCAATACCGTATATGTCTGATCCAATCGTACTCCAACGAGCTACAAGATAAGGAAACTCGTAAAAACCTGACTTCTGTAGATACTCTCGGCTTTCTTTATCTTTACGCGTATTATATTCATAAACGTATCGAGTAATCGGTTTACCCATATACGGCTTATATTCCAGCATTTCAAGTACGGCAACAAATGGCTTATTTTTATCCGCCAAATCGTCATCTACGTACTTCTTCACCGTTGCAGACACTTTATCACCAAAAGTATCTACCAACTGCTGTGGCGACATAAACGCCATGCGAAAGAACGAATTTACTTTTCCAGTTGCATCCAGCGAAAACGCATACTCACCTGCCGTAAGTAATTCCCAACGTGCAGGTACCGCGTCATCATACGTGTCTTCACCCACATAAATGCAGCCCGTACCGAATCCACAATACTCTTCATAAAATGCTGCTATTACACTATAGAAATTACTAAATTGCAATGCTTGGTGCATACGATCATTACACTGCTGCAGCCAAGCCTTCAAAGGTTCAAACTGTTCTATTTCTGGTTGTTTCCAAGATAGCCTAAACCAAGGTAGCGCAGGACTTGTCAAACCTCCGTGCATACCTGAAATAAGCACATTAAGCGCATCAGTTGCTATCGAGTTTATAATGCTTGAGCTATATAACTTTCTCTTATCCGGTTTAGTATCACCATAGCGCCCACGACCCGGCAATAGAAACTCTGAAATATCTTTCCACTCAGTTTCCCAATCAGCCCGCTCTTGCTTAGCCGCTTCATAAAACGAAGATACTTGGGCAAACGTATAATCGCTCATGGCATCGCTATAAGAGATTGGTTAGTTGTTTCAGCCTCTTCATAATCCAGGAGAGGGCTCGAATGTACCGAAGTTCCGAAATTTATCCGCCTGGCGGCGTCAAGATCATATTGCGCCTTTGCACGCGCATCGAGCTCCGCTTTCGCCGCATCCCAATCTACTTCAGGTGGCTTATAAACTTCCGGAGTATCGCCAATCAGGGATTGTTGCATCGACGTCATAGCTTGATTATATCCGGCCATCGCGTTATTCATCTGCGCCATCATTTGGGACAGCATAGCACTTGTCGCCCCAAAACCTTCTTCAATAGTAGAGCTGGTTTGCTGAATAGGCGGTGCAGGTATATTTCCAGACTTACCCATAACTTATCCCAAAAGGGCCTCCTCTTCGTCATCCAGCGTCGCCAAAGTAGCCAAGCGAGGTACGCCTTTACCAGTAGCGATAGTCGTCGAGGTATCAGGCTTAGTCTGATCAGTGAAATTCTTAGCGTTACCTCTAACAATATCCCATGTGCCAGAGAAGCCTTCTGGAGCGCCCCATTCCTTAATAAGTGATTCCAATTCACGCTCAGAGCCTTCGCCCCAGAGCGTGGCAAAATAGTCACTAATTCTGCCCGCTTTCTGCTCATCAGTTACATTAAAGTCTACGCCCATAAGCCGCGCAGTCGAGGCTTCTTCGTTAAGCTGCTGCGTTATATAATCTGTCGCAAGCGACGCATTCGTGAGCCGCTCAGAAAACAGCGTATCCCGCCGTTTAATACCTGCCTCACGCCTCGCCGCTTCTTCTCTTGCCGCACGATCAATTTCAGCTTGTCGCATCTGCTGCTGAAACTGTGCCGCCTGCTCCTGTTGAGCCCTTGCCATCATAGCCATCATGGCCTGCATCGATTGCTCAGACTGCTGCCTCTGCTGCGCTGCGCGGGCCTCAGCCTGCGCGGCTGAATATCCGTACTGATAATAGGAATAGAGTGGATGATTAGTGTCAGTTGCTGTAACTGGCTGCCCCGATTGAAAGGCGCTATACCCTTCATTATAACTACGCTGCTGTGCATCTGCACGCGCACTACCGCCGCCGCTACCGCCCATGGTATTCTCCAGTAGACATTACTAAAAACTGTGCATCTGTTAATTTTCCAAGGTAGTGCTGCGCCGACGGCAACACTCCTATATTCGTAAACCCAACCTTTTCTGCAAACTTTATCGCGGCCCTATTCTGCACCGGTATCAAACCTACCAGCGTCGATACGTACCGACTTCCATCATCTTTTTTCCATGTGTGCAGCGCCAACATACACGCCTGCCGGCCAACACGTATCTTTTCTCTAAGACACAATTCCGTTGGATGAAAGCTAAAGTGCGTAGCAAACATTTTACCCGACAAATAATCCAACGAGAATTCACCGACAATCTTATCCTCAAGAACCATATAATATACATGACGAGTACACAGCATTACATATACGTCTTGCCATGTCGGATCTACTTTATCGCACAACCGGTGTTTCAGCAAGTCATGCATATATAAAACCTGCCAGTACTCTTCCACCTTATGTGGATCTAGTTCTTTACCTGCTACGATTTGTAGTGAATCCATAATACCTTTTATTCATATATCCCAAGGGGTTATACTCGGCGTTTTCCGCTTCAGCTTCATACGCCATATCAACCAATCGCCCTGCCTGATCCGGCCTTAAGCCTAAATGTTCCAGTTGAATCGGCATGGGATCCGTCTCGTCAAACTCCTCAGCGTGCGTAAGTATAAACGCATCTGCTAGGTCCGTAGATCTAAATCCACGCCGACGCAGCGACTTCTTACTTTCAACCTCAAGCTTACCTCGATCATTTATCGTATACATCGGCGCGGTTAAATCACGTATAAAATCTTCATCCGCAGGTAGCGAGGGCTTAAGCGGCGAGGCAATATAATCCTTCGCTCGATTCCACATCTCGTCTTTCTTAAGCCGACAAAGCTCATCATACGACGCGCCGCCGAAATCTACTGAAAACACCCTATCCTGATAGCCCAGCTGATGCAATCTCGACCAAACCGCCTCACCCCGGCCGGCATCAATAAAAGCCGCGTGCGGCTTCCATTCTTTAATTACCATCGCTACACGCGAAGCCAGCGCCATCGGATCCTTACCCTGATATACTTCAAACGGAAATACCATTCGACCTTGTCTGCGAGCGATAACCGCTCTATCGCCTTTTTCTGCATATGCCGGATCCACACCAACTATCCGCGGAGCAAACTTATATGCAGACTCAGGCAAATCAAGTCCAACACACGGTTTAACAATATCCAGAGGTATAAGTGTTTCCTCCGTTGAAGCCGTCCAAGATGTATAGTACTCTTGTTCTATTAGCGATTCAGGCATACCCGCATCGCGCTCAGCCTGAATCGCTTCTTTTGACGGATAACCAGTATCGTCTGCAGTCAGCCGCTCGTAAAACCAACTGGCGTTATTTTTAGCCATCTGGGCCATACTATAAAAATGGTTCATTCCACGAGGAGTGCCATTAAACAAAGCCCAACCGCCATTCTCGGACAAGATGGGCCGCATATAGCCCCATACGACATCTTTATGCAAAGAGTATTCAGTGAAGACTATTCCAAGGGGATTTGATCCTACTATCGCATCTACGTTGTCGGATCCCAATAGCTGGATCATAGACCCATTTACTAACCATAGCTTCATTATCTGATCCAGCTTACGTGTTATAAGCTGACTCGGAATATAATCCAGGAAGCGCTTGCCGGTACCATCCATACCTTCCCAGATTATAGTTCTAACCTGAGTTGCATATGGCGCAATATAAAAGTATAAGCCCGGGCGCTGCATAGCTTTCGCTGTCAATATATTTAGCGCAACTAGATCTTTGCCATCGCGTCTGGGCCAGACTGTAACTGCGCGTAGCCCGGAGCGCTCTTGCATCATATAATTCCATAGGGGCTTCTGATAGTCCCGGAATTTTAATATTGGCAAAGATATATCTGTCATACCTGATTTTGAATCAAAACGTTAAAAGTTGGAGCATCTTTACCTGAACCCTGCTTATCTTTAAGCGCTACTGACAACTGATCTGCCAGCATAAGAGGATTACGTGATTGCAACTTGTCAACTGCTTGTATTAGTGATAATAATTGGTTAGAAGCCTTATCACCTGTTTCTTCGATAGCCTCTACAATAGCAAAAGCTTTATTGATAAAGGCATGTTCCAGTTGGGCGTAAAGAGCTTGGTTTTCTATTTGTCGTACCAAAGCTACAATCGACAACTTACTTCGCGTAGTCTCTTCCAACTGCTTCGCGAAGGTATTTATATCTGTAGTTGTCGCTAAAGCGGTACACTCTACTCGACGTTCCCATTTTTGAATCGTCTTCGTATTTTCCAGGGCTTCAACTGGTATATCATACCGCCGTGAGAGCGTCTCTAGATCTTCGCCCAACAGCTCATAATCGAATCGGCAAGCTCTAACAATATCCAACATAAATTGTCTTCCTCCTTCTACTTATTATACAACGTAAAAATAAAAAGTACACAAAAAAGTGCGTTTTACGTAATTTACATTTTTACGTGATTTACCGTCCGTGTAAAAGTCGATCCAAATTTTCGTTTTGGGTATTTGGTGACCATCCGTGTAAAAGTCGATCCAAATTTTCGTTTTGGGTATTTGGTGGCCATCCCAGACAGACATTTTTACCGTTCGTGTAAAAGTCGATCCAAATTTTCGTTTTGGGTACAAATTGACCATCCCAGACAGACGGTTCACCTGTATTTTCCCCCGGGGCCCCCCAATCCAGGGAACCAAATAATCTGCTGTGAGATAATATTTATATAGGTAGAATATTAAAATAAAACCATCAACACCACACAAGGAGGTATTGGATGATTGGAAAACTAGCCGTAGTTTTCACACTCGCAGGCCTAGTGTTGGGCCTGCTCATGTACAACTTACTCATGTAGGAGGACAACATGACAGTTGAAGAGTTCAACAACTCAGTTGAGAAGTTTGAAATAAACATGCCGGAGATGACACCGGAGAACAGGCTCGGCGTTCTGATTAAGCTTACGCGATGCAGACGTGAGATTACCGGAAGTGCGCATGGGATGCCTGAGCTTCTAATAATACTAGAGCGGAGCACTGAAAGCTACGCCCGCCTAAGCCTCTACAGCGAGGTCTGCAGCCACTTGTATATCTACGATAACTAAGGAGATTACCATGACAAAGCAAGATGCAATCAAAGCAGCCGAAGCTACAACCAACGATAGCCCAGACATCACCATTAGTCTGAGTGACTTCGCTAAAGCTCGCAAAGCCCTGGCGGCAGAAACCAGTTGGAAGTGGAAGATCTTGACGTTCTTGAAAACGAATCAAGGTAGCTCAGATCTGCAGATCTACGAAGCCACACGCGGTCCAGCTCCTGAAGAAGCCAAGGCTAAGAAAAGCTTGGCAAGCCAATACACGTACTTGAGGGACGAGGGCGCCCTCATCCTAAAGGAAGAAGGTAAGGTATACGCGGTAACTGAGCCCTACAAGGGCAAGATTAGAGTGATACCCGGTATGGAGGACCGGGCAAAGCAACTAGGTCTGATCTAAACAGACCTTAAGGGCGTCGCAAGGCGCCCTTAAAAAATTTTGCTAAAAACCGGGGGAGATTAGAGTGCGTCATAATACTATAAAATCGATGACGATTTACCGATTCTAGCTGCCCGTGCCGCCCATCACACCCTGCTCCACACTTAACCATGCCACAAACGCTATGTACCAGGGTACCTCCGCGGCTATCGCCTTCCTAAAGTGCAGTCTCTGCCCATACGATCCTAGCTGTCCGTGCCCCGCGGCCGCTGCTGCCATTCAACCTGCCATATCAACCCCCTATCCCCGCACTCCACAGCCCCACAAAGCGCATGTGCCAGGTTAGCTGCGGCCAATGCTCTAATTCGTGATGTAATTCATCAAAGATTCTTGGGTAAAGTTTAATGGAGTAGAAAGCCATGTTCCAGGGTATGCGACCAAAATTGTAATTGAGAAGTTGTGAAATACAGTATTGTACTTCACATTAAAATAAATGCAATAAAAACAATAGTTTATATAATAAATATGTGAAAATGAGAGAATGTGAAGTTTTCTTTATTAATTGTAGATTGTTTGATTTAGGTATGTAAACTCTGGCAGCTGGCAGAGTATGTAAAATATATAATATATATATAATATATATATATAGTATAAGGAAACTTCACATTTTCACAACTTCACATTTTCGCGCAAAATACGTAGTAAAATCATATACTTAGCGTTTTTCACAAAATGTGAAGTTTTTTTTGCTTCACACTGAAGCGTGTAAGTATTTGAAATCATTACAAAAATTCTTCACAAAACTTCACAAATTTAAGTACTTGATTTTATTACGTATTGTTTTACACGAATATAAAAACGCAATAAAGCTATTTTTATGTTTACAAAACTATAAAACTATGTTATTATATATTTATATTTGAAGCTGCATTTATGGAGCTATACAAGACAATTAAGACAAAAGGAGTCCACTTTATGCACACACTGGAACATGCTCTGGCAAATACGAAAGCGTATTCTAACGCTTCGACAAAGGACCAAGTACAGAAACGTAAATTAACATTAGACGATGTGGCAGAAATAGAATTGTGCTACGTATTAGGGCATCCCATAACAAAAATAGCGCAAGAATTTCCGCAAGTATCATATACAGCTATTCGGAGCAAGATTAAGGCGCTTAAGATAGAGCCCCTGGCACATGACGCGGTCCTTGAGTTAGCACAACAGTATGACAACAAAGAGGATTTGTACGAGAGGCTAAGGTATGAGGGCCGGAAGAAGTACTATGAGAGCCAGATTACTAAAGCCCAACGTATGCTTGAAGCCCTCAAAGCGCAGGAGGTTTGTTAATGTCTACGTCTACGTTAACCCATGCACGGTTTGACGCCTCAAATACTACCCTGGTAGATAGCTTGAATGAATTAGTACCAGATCCTGCTTTTGTGACATGGACACCTATCAAGCGCACGCTTAAGAATAAGACTAAGATATTAAAGAAGCCCGATCAATTGACTAATGATCCAACACAGCACCTAACCATTCATGACGCCCTTAGCCAATCGGATAAGATCGGATTGGTTATAAACCTTAGCCATGATATCATCGCTTTAGATCTCGACAATGTGTCGCTTTACGATGAGTCAATCATGCCGCTCCTCCTGGAACATCCCACTTATGTAGAATTTTCGCCGTCAGGTAAGGCTGATCATTATAGAATTCTATATACAGTCCCCAAAGGATTCAAACATGAATTCGCCCATGGAAAGCTGATATTACCAACTAAAGACGGCAATATTGAGATTTATATTCGCAGTCAGAATTACGTAACATTAACAGGAATAACGCCACCAGATACAACAATCCACCCAATTGCGCAATTACCCCTGGAATATTTCGATTTCCATCGGGAAAATCACACGCCTCTGTCGAGGTTGCTATCCGCAGATGTGGAAACTCAGAGGCAGAAAGCGGTCGAAGAGGAAGCGAGTGCGAATGCGCCGTTAGAGATGTCGGATTTGTCGAGAAAAATACTCAGGCAAGTGTCGACAAAGATATGGCTGGATACTGTGCCGTGTGATGAAAAAGATCAGCGGGTATTAAGGTATTGCCATAAACACAGCATAGATTATTATACCTACTGGCTTACAGGACTAATGGCGATTCATGCGCTGCTAGGGCCGATAAATGGTTTACCTGTGGCATTGGAATGGTCGAGAAGTGATCCAGAAAAATGGGATTCAG
>Ga0334886_1000739_pt1 | contig 45344 bp, 32 predicted proteins | sample GraSluR1_MG_9_FD_207232 | JGI IMG/M metagenome (GOLD analysis project Ga0334886, IMG submission 207232) | Sludge microbial communities from methane-producing bioreactor in Wageningen University, Netherlands - Granular Sludge_27_06-R1 | ecosystem: Engineered > Bioreactor > Anaerobic >... | reverse complement strand
TCTTGTATCGTATCATAAAATGCAAGGTTTATGAAGTAAAAGTACTCAATTTCTTGCAGTTATGCAAATTTTATATCGTTTAATTTGCTGATTTTCAGCATAGATATCTATTATTCAGCAGACCCTATTTACAGCCACATTGCCTGGCTTCGCACAATTAAAGAAAAAATCCAGTACAAAGGGATGAAAGATGTGGAAGTGAAATTTCCTTTGATAGAGGACATTACCATGGAAATTGCCAATAAATACGGCATGGTACAACCCGGAGAAAGCGAAACAAAAGCTGTCAGGGCCGTGTTTTTTATCGATCCTAAAGGAATTATCCGCACGATTATTTATTACCCGTTGAGCCTGGGCCGTAATTTTGACGAATTGTACCGGGTAGTTGTAGCACTTCAGGCGGCCGACGAATTTGGAGTGGCCATGCCGGCAGACTGGCGTCCCGGTGACGACGTAATCGTTCCGACAGCCGGTTCATGCGGTGTCGCAAAGGAAAGAATGGAGAGCAAGGACGATATTAAATGCTACGACTGGTTCTTCTGTACCAAACCGCTTCCGGAGGAAAAAGTCTGGTCAAAACTCAAAAAGAAATAAAAATTCTTTTTTACCGGGCAGTTTCGGCTTCCCGTTGTGCTTCCTCAATCATCTTCTCATTAGGCAGGATAAAGATCTCCACACGGCGGTTTTGTAACCTGCCTTCTATTGTATTATTATCGGCTATAGGTTCGTGAATTCCTTTTCCGACGGTGCTCATACGATTTCCGTCAACACCCTGAAGCAACAGGTAATCACGTACACTGCGGGCCCTTCTTTCGGATAATCCCTGGTTGTATTCAACAGTACCCGTAATATCTGTATGCCCCTCTATCTCAATATTGGTGTCGGGATTCTGGTTGAGGTTTACAGAGAAATTTTTCAGGGATGTCTTGGCATTCTCTCCTATGGCCGTTGAATTTGTTGCAAAGAGAATACCCGATTCCAGGGTTACTTTTATTGCTTGTCCTTCATTGACCATTTCAATGGAAGCATCTTCGGGCAGTATCTCTTCCAGTTCGGCTTTTTGTTTATCCATATGACGGCCAATCAAGATTCCGGCAACACCACCCACAACGGCACCAATGGCAGTTCCTACGGCAGTATTTCCGGCAGCTGCCCCGATCCCGGCTCCTGCAGCGGCACCGGCTGCCACGCCGATCCCTGCGCCTACGCCTGTTCTCCCTATAGTGCCGCAGCTGGTCAGCGTCAGGGAAGCGATAAGCATTCCCGTAATAATTGTTCTAAAAGTTTTCATGTTATTTAATAATAAATGGTTGCATTGCTTTCTGTAAAGATAACGAAAAATCCTATATTTGTAAATACGTCGTTCTGGTTTACGGGGGATCTCCTGTATTAACGGTTCGGTTTTTTTAAGAACAAAATCAGATTTCATTTATGACGGTTGTAGATTACGTGATTTTTCTTGTTTATTTCCTGACCATGTTGGGAGTCGGCTTTTATTTTTACAAAAAAAACAAGAATCTGGAGGATTATTATGTAGGTGGCCGATCGCTTAAAAGTTGGCATATAGGGTTGTCGGTAGTGGCCACAGATGTGGGGGGCGGTTTTTCCATAGGTCTTGGCGGACTGGGATTTATTATGGGTGTTTCGGGTTCATGGATGCTCTTCACCGGCCTGATAGGCGCCTGGCTGAGTGCAGTGGTTCTGATACCGGTGATAGTTAAATTATCTGCAAAACATAAGTTCTTTACATTTCCCCAGTTGTTCCATCATTTTTATAATGGAAAAGTAGCCATGATTGCCGGTGTGATATCCGCAATCGGGTACATCGGATTTACTAGTTCCCAGTTGCTGGCAGGTGCCAAACTTGCCTCCGCGACTTTTGCAGAGATTGACATGACGACCGCCCTGATCATTATGGGTGTGGTTGCCGTAGTCTATACCGGCATCGGCGGCCTGAAGGCGGTGATTTACACCGATACCATCCAGTGGCTTATCCTGATGTGCGGCCTGGTGCTAATTGGCATTCCAATCGCTTATTCCGCCATTGGCGGTATGGATGTCATAAAGGCAACCATAGGGAAAGAATTCCTGACCTTTACCAACGTGACCTGGCAACAACTTGTCAATTGGGGTGTTACCATTATTCCTATATGGTTTGTAGGCATGACATTATACCAAAGGATTTACGCCTCCAAAAATAAAAAGCAGGCGCAGAGAGCCTGGTTCATTGCCGGTTTGTTCGAGTGGCCGCTGATGGCCCTTATGGGAACTGTCCTGGGTATGTTTGCACGTGTGGCTTTTGAAAACGGCATGTTTACCGCTGCCGGTTATCCTCCCGGGGCCGGCATTGATTCAGAGACAGCCCTTCCCGTATTGTTAAACACTGTCCTGCCGGTCGGTTTAATGGGGCTGATGCTGGCAGCTTATTTTTCCGCTATTTTATCTACTGCTGACAGTTGCCTGATGGCTGCCTCGGGAAATGTTCAGACAGACATCCTGGACAAGATCTTTAAACCGGCAAAAGGAATGAAAGCGCAATTAAGGGTTTCTCAGATAATAACACTGGCTATAGGAGCTCTGGCGTTGGTTCTGGCTCATTCTATGACCAACGTACTGGAACTGATGCTTTATTCGTATGCTTTTATGGTATCCGGTCTTTTTGTACCGATACTGGCCGCGTTGTACACAAGAAAGCCGAAAGCTGCAGCTGCTCTCCCGGCTATGATAGCCGGAGGGAGCACAACCATTTTATTGATACTTTTCAAAGTACCTCTTCCGTTCGGTTTGAATGAAAATATTTTTGGAATAACTGTATCGGCTGTAGTTTATATTCTTATCTATATCTTTACCGGAAAATCAAAACCAATACTATCTAATCCATGAAAAACATACTCTTTGCACTTCTCATTCTGACGGCCTGCAACGCTAAGCCTCAGGTATTGATCAACCAGTTGGGCCATTATCCCGACCGTGAAAAAATTGCCGTTACAGAGGGTGCCTTTACCGGAATGTTCCGGGTAGTAGACGAACAAACCGGTGAGACGGTTTATGAAAACACGGCGGGGGAAACCGTCGTATCCCCTTTTTCGGGCAAAATGCTTACACAACTGGATTTTTCACCATTTAATAAGCCGGGGGCATACAGCATAATTACAGAAAACGGAGACTCATCCCCTGTTTTCCGTATTGATGAAAATGTATTGGCACCACTGGCAGCAAGTGCACTGGAAGCATTTACGCTGCAGCGTTCCGAACCGGGCCATCCCGATACCTCGGTGATGATTCATGCTTCTGCCGCTTCTCCGGAAAGACCGGAAGGAACCATTATTTCTTCGCCAAAAGGATGGTACGATGCCGGAGATTACAATAAATACATTGTGAATGCCTCTTATACCACCGGGCTTGTTCTTGCGGGTTATGAAAAGTATCCCGGGTATTCGCTGAATGACGGTATTCTGGAAGAAATGATGTACAACCTGCAATGGGCTCTGACCATGCAGGATCCGGGCGACGGTGGGGTGTACCACAAATTGACCACTCCTTCTTTTGAAGGATTTGTCAAACCTGAAGAGTGTAAACAACAGAGGTATGTAGTTCAAAAATCCGTTACGGCCACATTGGATTTTGCTGCATCCATGGCACAAGCAGCAAGGATTTGTAAACAAATTCCGGAATACTCACAGACGGCCGCCACGATGGAAAACGCTGCAGAATATGCTTTCCAATGGGCTTTGGCTAATCCCAATGCACTGTACAATCAATTTGAAATGAACAAGCAATTTGATCCCGACGTTCAGACAGGAGCTTATGGAGACCGTTCAGCCCGTGACGAATTTTTCTGGGCATCCTGCGAATTGTTCCTCACAACGGGGAAAGATCTTTATTATGAAAAAATGACTGAATATGCACCCGGTTCATTTACAGCCCCTACCTGGGGAAATGTGGACGGATTGGGGTATTTTGCGTTATTGACACACGAAAAGGCAACAGAAACCATGAAGCAGCATTTGATAAGTTTCTGTGACAGTATTGTTCTGAAAGCGCAAGGAGCCGCCTATGCTTCTTCTTACGGTAACTCGGAACGGGATTTCTTCTGGGGGTGCTTGTCGGAAAGTTGCCTGAGCAATGCTATTTCTCTTCTTTACGGCTACGAACTGAACGGGAACAAAGACTACAAAGAACAGGCATTTCATAATATGGACTACCTGTTGGGCAGGAATCCGCTGGGATATTGTTATGTAACAGGTATGGGAACAAGAAGTCCGGTGAACCCTCATCATCGTCTGGCAGCTACCGATGATCTTCCCGGACCGCTTCCGGGATTCCTGGTGGGAGGTCCCAATCCTGCCAAACAAGACGGATGTGTTTATCCTTCAGATTTTCCGGATGAAAGTTATGTAGATGTTGTGGAGTCTTATGCGTCCAACGAAATTGCCATTAACTGGAATGCTACGTTGTTGCATTTGGCGGTTGCTCTTGATGCACTTTCCCTCCGGCTCTGACACGCCACAACTGCCAGCTGTTCCATATATTCTGCCACAACACGTAGGTAGCGGGAACGATTGATGCCATTGGATAAAGGTATATTTGTGTCATCCAAACGGCAAGCAATGTGTTTTTTTGTCCCATAGCCTGGCCCCCGCCTATTCTGTCGCCGTACTTTTTACCTATCCACCTTCCAACTGAAAAAAGCAGTACACATTCCAGCAGGGAGATCAGTGTCATGACCAGGATTACGGGGATCCCGGAACGGTCCTGGTGAATTATGAACTCAATGGTCTGACCGAAAACAAGTGTCAGGGCGAAAGCCCACAGGTAAAAAGGAACATTCCGGAAGCGTACGATCCCTTTTCGGATTTTTGGAAAAAAACGCTGACAGAGCAAAGCTGCGATAAGAGGAAATATGATGATGGGAACAACCCGTTTTATGATCAGCCAGGCGGATACCAGGAATGTTATATCTGAAGTACCCCCGGCAAATGTAAAGATCAATGGAGCGGTAAGGGCAAGAACGATGTTGTTCAGGATGGTGTATGTGATCATATTGGACATCTTCGCCCCCAGTATAACGGCAATAACAGTGGAAGATACAGCTACCGGAGCCAGTATTCCCATCATGGTACCCTGTGCAATTACCTGGTTCACGGGCCGTAATAAAAAATAGAAACCCAAGGCGGTTCCTGTCTGAAAAAGGATCAGCCATATATGCATGGGTTTAACGCGAACTTCCCTGACATCCATATCGCACAAAGTCATAAACAGGATCAGAAATATGAGGTAGGGAGTAAGGAATTGCAACCGGGCGCAAAACCCGTGAAACAGGGATCCCAGCAACAGGGCTACCGGAAGAGCGTATGGTCTGAATTGATCCAGACGCAGGGCCTTAATGTTCATTATTGCTTTTTTTATCTCTTTGGCGGAACTGGATGGTAAGTTTTCTTACGATCTTGAAATTGAAGAGAAATTCCCCTGCAAAAACACGCAAAACCGTATATACGGGTATCGCGATCAACATTCCCGTCAAACCTCCTATGCCGGCTGCTGCCAGAATAACAATAAACAGTTCCAGGGGGTGCGCCTTAACGCTTTTTGCATAGATCAGGGGATGGAATACAAGCAAATCAATAATGTAGGTAACCAGGAATACAAGAAAGGTAAGCAACAGGAACGAACCTAGAAGTAAGGTTGCGGTCCCCGCATAATAATAATGCAAAAAACCCGTAAAAAGAACCCCCAAAATACCTGTCAACGGCCCGATATAGGGGATAACAAAGAGTATTCCCGATAATAATGCCATTACAAGGGAAAACCGGAACGGGATCCCGCACAGGAAAGTCCAACCAAGGGTGTTTAGAAATGTCACGGCAGTGATCTCGGCAAAGATCCCTATGAAATACCTTGTTAGCAGGTTGTAAGAATTGGTCAGAGCCCTGCGTGCTTTGGGTTCGTTTTTGTCATTGAACAGGCTGGCCACCATATTGGTGAACATGTTCTGTTCTTTCAGGAAAAAGAAAGTGATGAAGAAAACCACAAAGAAGCCAATGAAAAACCGGATGGTACGACCGGCAAACGAAGCGAAGAACACTTCCACGCTATCCAGGTCTATGACAGGGGATAACACCGCCTGCAACAGCCCACGAACCGTCATGGGTTCCAGGGTGTCGTGAAACAATTCATCCAGGAAAACATTCAGTTTTTCAAGCGGCACCTGTAACCTTGCCTCAAGCAGCGTAAGGTCAAGTTTCCCAATTATACCGGCAAATTCTCCCAGTACCGGCAGGAAGATGAATATAAAAAGCAAAAAAACACCCGCCAGGCATAAAAGTGCGAGTAAGGCACTTGCCCAGTCGGGTAATTTGAATTTTCCCAGGTGCAGCCTTCGTAGTCCTTTAACTACAGGTTTGCCAATAAGGGACAAAACCGCTGCAATAAGTATGTAGGTGAGGATCTCGCTGAAGTACCAAAAGAGAAACCCTGCCACAGCTACAGCTATGCCAATAATTACATACCGGGAAAAGCTTTTCATTTATATTCTAAAACGACTTTCGATCACAGACCAGTCAAGGATATCCCAAAAGGCTTTGATGTAATCCGGCCTTTTATTCTGATAATCCAGGTAATAGGCATGTTCCCATACATCACATGTCAGCAAAGGGATTTGTTTTTTTGCCAAAGGGCATCCTGCATTGGGTTCCTGTGTAATAGCCACTCCGCCGTCCTGATCACGGATAACCCAGGCCCATCCTGATCCAAACAATGTGGCAGCAGCTTTTGAAAAAGCTTCTACAAACTTGTCATAAGTGCCGAAACTTTTCTCTATAGCTCTCAGCAATTCGTTTTCCGGTCGTTTTTTGACTTCATTCATGGATTTGAATTGTTCAAAATAAAACGTGTGGTTGAAAACCTGTGCCGCGTTGTTGAAAATGGGTCCGGCAGGAGCTTTTTGAATAATCGTCTGAAGCGGGGCATCTTCGTATGGCGTACCCCCAATGAGATTATTCAGGTTGTTCACATAGGCCTGATGATGTTTCCCATAGTGGAATCCGATAGTCAAGTCGCTTATGACCGGTTTCAGATCATCCGGTGCAAATGGTAATGGAGGTAATTGATGTGTCATAATAAATCTTGTTTAGTCTCAGACAAATATACTTAAAAATTATTACTTTTGCTAAATGGAATTGATAAGATTGGGCAAAAGGAATGAAGCACAGTACAACCAGCTTGTACAGGAACAACGCGACATTTTTCTGAAGAATGCTGCCCTGGACCGTTTGCCTGAAGATCTGGAAAGGATCAGACAGGCATACGAATATGCATACCAGGCTCACGCAAAACAAACACGCAAAACAGGAGAACCTTATATTTTACATCCCATAGCCGTAGCACGCATAGTTAATGAAGAAATAGGCCTGGGAACAAATCCGATCATTGCCTCCCTGCTTCACGATGTAGTAGAGGACACGCCCCATACCGTGGAAGAAGTCAGGGAGCTTTTTGGAGAGGACATTGCCTTTTTGGTGGAAGGTCTGACAAAAGAAAAGAAAGAGCAGTACGAACTTTCCATGCAGGTGGACAACATCCGAAAGATGTTGTTGACCATTCAATACGATATACGGGCATTATTGATTAAACTGGCTGACAGGTTACACAACATGCGTACCCTGGCCGAGATGCCCCTGAACAAACAAATGAAGATCACAGGGGAGACGGATTTTTTCTTTGCCCCGCTGGCCAACCGCCTGGGACTTTACAAAGTGAAAACGGAACTGGAAAACCTCAGTTTCAGGTTTCGTTCTCCGGAAGAATACACACGCATACAAAGGATCCTGGATGATTATGCCCAGGAAACCCTAAGCATTAGAAGCCGTTTTGTGGCACCCATTGAACAAAAACTCCGGGAAAGCGGGATCGATGCCATAATTTCCCAGGATATCCGTAGTGTCTATTCCATATGGCGCCATATGAAGCAGAAACAAGTTCCGTTCAATCGCCTGGAAAGCGTCTATGTATTTAATATCGTATTTCAGCCAATGACTGGTGATTGCGAAATTTCAGAGAAAAATCAATGCCTGAAGATTTATTCCCTGATCACAGACCTGTACCTGGAAAGAGTAGGCAGTTTCCATAATTATGTGGACAATCCCAAGGCGAACGGCTACGAAGCACTTCATTGCATGTTTATGACGGAACACGGGACGTGGGCTGAAGTTCACATTAAAAGTGCCCGGATGGAAGAAGCCTCTGTTCACGGCTGTATTGTAAAACGTCATAAGAATGTGGGCATAGGAGGCGTGGATGCCTGGGTGGAAGAATTTCGCGGGACTCTTAAGGATATGGTATACCACGACGGGTTCAACAACAAAGACGGCTTTTTCCTGGAAGGCGTAAAAGCCAATTTGTACAACGACGATATCCGTGTGTTTACACCCAAAGGAGAGCAGATCCTGTTACCCAGCAACTCCACTGCCCTGGATTTTGCCTACGGGATCCATTCAGAGATCGGTAACCATTCCCAGTTTGCCCGGGTCAACGGCATGTTGTGTTCCATCAAAACGGTTCTCAAGCGGGGAGACCGCGTAGAAATTGGGACAGATTCCAATATAATGCCTCAGAAAGACTGGCTGGATGCCGTAGTCACCTATAAAGCCAAATCGTGCATCAGGAGTGCCCTGCGTAAACAGAATATATCTGTGAAACCTTCCCGGTACATATTTGCCAAATGCTGTTCCCCGTTGCCCGGAGATGAATTACTCGGCTTTGAGGCCCAGGACGGAAGCGGAAAAGTGTTTGTACACACCCGGGATTGTGAAAGAGCCATCAAATTGTCCACGGAACACGGGGAAACCATTGTTAATGTGGATATTGAAGCTGATGAAACCACATTTTACCCCGCACACCTTCATGTCTTCGGGGTGGATCGCAGGGGGATCACCTTCGAAATTTCCCAGATAATATCCGAAGAGTGGGGTGTGAACATCAACAGCATGACCATGGCTACGCGGGACTCTTTGTTTGATAGTGACATTCACCTGGAAGTCCGTTCCGCCAAAGAGATCAACAGCATCATCAAACGTTTGGAATCGGTACTGGGGGTTGAAGAAGTAAGGCGTGTCACAGTAGGCCGCCGCTGACCATTTTCCGGGCATTTTCCAAATCTTCAGGCACATCAATGCCATGGGCACTATCCGCGACCTCAACCATCTTAATATTCATTCCGTATTCAAGGAACCTCAGGTTTTCCAGCTTCTCTGACAATTCCAGCGGACCGGGTGGCAGGGAAGCGAACCGGAGCAGGGCTTCCCGGCGGAAGGCGTAAATGCCTATATGTTTGTATACGGGGGCGTGGATTTCCTCCGGATCGCGGGAATAAGGGATGGGAGATCTGGAGAACAGGAGGGCATACCCCCGGCGGTCCGTTACCACTTTGACAACGTTTGGATTTTCAAATTGGGACGGATCCAGGATGGGAGCCATGAGGGAAGCCACATCAATGCTTTGTGCTTCCGCGCCACGGAAAGCCTCCAGCAGGGCTTTCAGGGAACTTGCCGAGGTGAAGGGCTCGTCGCCCTGCACATTCACGATCAGCCGGGCCTCGGGAAATTCCGAGGCAGCCTCGGCAATCCTGTCGCTGCCGCAAAGATGCCGGCGGTGGCTCATGACGGCTTTTCCTCCGTGGGAGGTGATCTCCCGGAATATCTCCGGGCTGTCGGTCACTACAGCCACATCCCGGAAAAGTCCGGTGTTTTGAACAGCCAGGTAAGTTTGCAGGATCACTGTTTTATCCCCCAGCTTTTGCATCAGTTTTCCCGGGAAACGTTGTGAGGCGTACCGGGCTGGTATCAGGGCTATGGTGTACATATCAATCAAAGGTAAAATTTTCAAAATAACTCCGGATGCTTTCCCGTAAATTTACACGGATACTATCTATCCGGTAAGAAAGTACGGGGATCCGCTCATCGGTAAAACGGGTGCGTCCCAGATCAATGTCGTAATCGTCGGTAGTGCCCCGGACGTCCAGTCCAAAACGGAAAGGAACGGGAGATCGCAGCATGGATATGTGGTAATGAAAGGTTCTGTCAATATTGTGGGAACCGGCAATGGCAGCCCGGTAGCGGTCCATTTGCATAATGAATGGAAAAACATCAATTCGGTTATCCGCCATGGTGGCTTCAACGTGAATGCTGTCAATCAGGTTAAGGGCCTTTTTGCGGAACATAAGTTTGCGTGATATATCTGAAAATGTCTGGCCGTCCAGCAGAACCAGACCGTAACCGGCTATCCTGCAGGCGCCCGTGAGTGTGGAAAATTTCAGGTTCATTTGGGCATCAAGCCCGGAAGTCACCGATATCTGGACATCTGCCAGGCCCCTGAATGAATTGATCATAGGAAATAACGTGTCCATGGATGGCAACAGACGGGTGACCTCTTCCAGCAAAACATCTTTCATTTCTATATCCAGACCTGCCCGAAGGTTGTCTTTATCCGGCGTGGCGTACAGGGCATTTATGGATATGTCCCCGGCATTGGAAGATGCTTCCAGGCCGTCCAGCAGCAGGTACCTGTCTGCGGCACGCAACAACCCGTGAAGATTGGTCATCTGCAAATGCCGGTAATAGGCATTGGAAACGGCCATAACCACCTGCAGGTAAATATTTCCGGGAACGATCAACAAATCTCCGCTGCCGGGTTCCGGTTCTATACTGAACGCTTTTATGAGTTCATTGGTGTCCAGGGTATCGCTTTGAAGATCAAAATTCATATTCAGGGTGCCTCTGCCCAGCAAAACCCTGCGGATGTTTTCTACGTATCCGTTAAGCAGCAGATCTGACCGGCCCGCTTTTACTCGGGTATTGGTGATTTCCAGGCGGTCGCCGTCCAGTGTCATGTTCAACGAATGCATATGTGTATGCAGGGGCAGTGACGGACTGACCACGCGGATGCCGGAAGCCTGCAACGCACCGTTGATGTCCCATTTTCGCAATAAACCACGTGACTCACGATCCAGATCAAAGTCCAGATCGGCATAGGAAAATTCGTGCTGGATCCGGGGAGTTCGCCTGCGGTCGGAAGATCTGCGGGTTGTGCGGACCAGGGAATCCCTGCGGTTTACCCACTGCCGGTTATATGTCAATCCGGCACTGAGATTTAAATCAGAAAGGCTTGCCGTGTGAATGCCGTATACACCATGGGCGCGGGTTGCCTCCAGACGGGCATCAATAACAGGAATCCGCTGATCCTGATCATCCGCACGCATGGTAAAAGCAAGAAATCCCTGGTCAACCCCAAAACGTACGGTGTCGTTGATAAAAACAGCCAAATGTTTGGCCTTCAAAACACCTTCCAATGGCTGTACGCGTGTTGAATCCCTGGTAAACATGCCCGGCGTGCTTTTTGCCGTAAGCACGGTCTGTGATATATCGGCCAGCTCGCGACCTTTGTAAAGAATCTTCAGGCTGTCCGTAGTAAGATCCGCATCCAGCGCCTTCCCCGGATCGATAGCCGCCCTTATTCGGGTGGTACCGGCGCGGCAAAAGATACTGTCCGAAGGAATGTCCAGGCTGAATCCGTCAGTTGATACATCTGCTCGCAGCATGACATTTCCCAGTCCCGTAAAATTCAGATCGCTTATTTTGCAATCGGCCTCCAATAAAGCAGTTACATCACCTTTTGCGGTATGTAGGCGCAGATCGGTTAAAAGGGAGCCAAGACTGTCCAGAACGAAATGAGTTTTTGCCGAAACTTTTACCGAAGGATCCCGGAACATGGAAGAGACTGTTCCCGCCAGGGAAACCTTCAATGCCGGACTGTCAACATCCAGACCGTGAACGCTCAATGTTCCTTCATCTCCTTTTTGCGGGTCAAAGGATGACGATAGTTCTGTTTTAAACAAAGGAAATGCCAGTTTTAACGGATCATAAGACAGGCTCCCGGGGCCTGCTTTCAGGTGCGCCGAGTACACCGGGAATTCTCCGCTGCCGTAGTAATATGCACCGTTCAATTTTACTTCCAGGGAAACAGGCATGTCCGGAGCCTGTATCAAGCCGGGGGGCAGGATCATATCGGGAATGGCTTCCGAAAGAGCTTCAAAGCCGGTGGAATCTACCCGGCAAAGGGCTTTCAATTCCAGACTGTCAGGGCGCAATCCCATGAACCCGTTGATATAAAGGGGCACATTGCCCAGGACCGTTTTACAGTCCCTGAAGTAATAGTCGTCAAAATTGTTTTCAAGGGTAATGTATCCTTTGACCAAAAATGGGATGCGGTTGAACAATGTGTCTTTTCCCACGATCAGTGTATTGGAATAGGAATCGATATCTGTCTGGAGAGCAGATCCGGTCAAAGAGGATTTAGCCGTCATTTCGCGAATGCTGATGCGGTAGATCACCGTATCTGCCAAGTCTTCGTAAGCAAAATGAAGGGTGTCGGAAGCACATAGTTTTCCTATGGAATAAGTAAAACCGGCAGAGGTTGTGTCCCCGGATGTATCGGCGAAGATTTCCCAGTTGGAGCGATCGCCGGTGTTAGTAAAAAGGCGGATGGAGGTGCTTTCCAGGTGAAGGCTAGGGATCAGAAGCCTTTTCCTTATCAGGGATAGCGGCCTTATTACGGCTTCAATCTTATTGAATGTCAGCAGGGAATCTGCCCATTCTTTATCAGGGTCGGGAGAAGGCACTATAATATTTCCGTCTTTTAACGTGATGGTAACATTGGGATAATTTTGCAGCACATTGACCGATGCTTCCGACAATGAAACCGTGGCGTCCAGGTATTGATTGGCATAACGGTTGATCAGTCCGGTCAGCCGTTCCGGTGACAGGATCATGGCAACGGCAGTTGTCAGAATGACCGACAGCAAGACAAGCGATCCGGTCACAAATATCAGCAGACGCCAACCCTTTTTCATAAAAGCGAAATTACATTTTTTTAATGGTATAGCGCAACATTTAGCAGGTTTTACGCATCTTTGCAGTATACTTTTCCATTTTGTGCAAAATGAAAAAAATCTTTTCTATTCCCATTGTTTTCTTGATACTGACCCTGGCTTTTACAGGTTGTAAAAAAGAAGACACGGTCTATTACATCAATTCTCATCCGCAGGAACTGCATTTTGACAGCGAAGGAGGGGTGGATACGGTTGCCGTCACATCCAATTCCGCCTGGACGGTAGATGTCCCCGAAACATGGTGTACTACAAATCTTTCATCGGTCTCAACATCCGTCAAGACGGTTTACCTGCGTTTTTCGGTATCAAAAAATACCTCCGGGGCAGCCCGCGCACAGGACGTGGTGATCCAGTCAAAATCCAACAGCAGTATAAAATCGGTGATCACCGTTTTCCAGGCTTATGTGAGCGGTCCGGACGATCCCGATCCGCCCGTGACTGCCGATACCCTCACATTGAGCACTACAGACATTGAAATTCCCTGCAGGGGCGGTAATTATGATTTCTCTCTTTTTTCAGATACTACATGGACTTACGAAGGCAGCAATGCTGCCTGGTGCAACCTTGCCCCCGGGCAGGAAGCGGGAGGGCGGGGAGAATACCCGTTTTCTTTTATTGCCGATCCCTCAAAAAGCACCCAGGCCAGGACGGCCATACTTGCATTCAAGACGGTAAACGATACCATAGCCTTTTTGCACGTCACACAACGTCCTTTGGGAATATCCGTTCCGGAAGATCTGATCGCTTTCCGGGATGATGTCAACAATAAAAAAGACCTTAGGCCATGGATGGACAGCGACAGTACTGTACATTTGCTGGCCAATCTGGATATGTCTTCCGTTGCAGACTGGACTCCCATAGGGGAACACACCTATTACTTGTTGTTCAACGAGAGGAACAGCAGTTTTTCCGGAACTTTTAACGGGAATAACCATACTATCAGCAACCTGTCCATAACAGGGACAACATACAGATCTACAGGACTATTTGGGTCTGTAATACAAGCTGAAATCAAAAACCTGATCCTGGATCAGTCCTGTTCTGTCACCGTTACTCCCGGAGATTATCAATACATGGCAACCGGCGGCATTTGCGGAACCCTTGCCGGCGGTACCGTTAACAATTGTCATTTCCGCGGCTCCATAAAAGTTTCCGGCAACAGCACCAGTGCATCCACAGGAGGAATAGCCGGAGTAATGACTACCGATCTGTATCATAATCCGGCTGTTGTTTCCTACAGTTCCAATAGTGGTTCGGTAGAAGGATTGTACGAAACCGGAGGGATTGCAGGAACGCAAACAACGTCTGTTATCAGTTATTGTGAAAACAAAGCCGGGGCGGTCGTCAAAGGGATCGAATCCACGGGCGGGATATGCGGCTATTCCGGTATTGATGCCACGATCAGGAATTCACAAAACAGAGGTACCGTACAGGGAACCGAAAATATGACAGGGGGAATTTGCGGGGATCAGTACGATGGTTCCCTGATCAAAGATTGTGTAAACCTCGCAGATGCCTTCATTAAAGGCGCTTCATTCACGGGAGGCATATGCGGTTATTCCAGGGTGACCTGTACCATAGAGAATTGTGAAAACAAATCCAATATAACCGGGTCTGACAACCTGGGAGGGATATGCGGGGTGCAATACCTTACTTGCACAATCCGGAATTGTTCCAATACCGGGGCAATCACTTCCCGGGGAACTGAAGAAGAGGAATCTGCATGGACCGGAGGTGTTGCCGGTGGAAATATTTCTTCGGATATCCTGGATTGTGACAATGCCGGAACGATCCGGGGTGAAACCGCAGTGGGCGGGATTGCCGGGTATTTTTTCGGGGACAATGCATACCGGGTAAATGGATGCAGTAACGCTGCCCATGTGGAAGGGTTAAACAGTGTGGGAGGTATCTGCGGCTCTGTTTCCGGGGCTTTATTGACTATCAATCAAGGAAATAACAGCGGTAGCGTCACCGGAAATTCCAGTGTGGGAGGTATCGCCGGAACACTTACCGACAATGCTTCAATAGAAGGTTCCGTGAATCAGGATGCAGCCGCGATCAATGCCATGGAGGGTCCTGCAGGCGGTATTGCTGCCATGGTGGATAAGTCCGGATCCGATATCATCAATTGTAAAAATTACGCACCGGTCACTTCTACCTGGATTGCCGGTGGGATTGCCGCTTATACAAAAGGCGTTTTAAAACAATGCCTGAATACGGGAGCCATAACCACTCCTTTAAGCGGGGTGGCGGAAGGTTCCCAGGATGAAGAAGGCATTACCGAAGGGGACATATATGACATAACGGTCTCCGGAGGCATTGCCGGGGTGTCGTCTTCAACGGTTGACGGGTGTGAGAACCGTGGCGTTGTATCCGGTTATTCGGCCGGAGGGGTCGTTGCCCGTTTTACATCAGGATCTACCTTGTATAAGGTGAAAAACTGTATCAACAGTGGGGCTGTTACCGGTCGTAAAAGTGCCGGAGGTGTAGTGGCTTCCAATACCAGCGGCGGCACACTGGAACTGAATGAGAATTCGGGACTCGTTACTGGATCTTTCTTTGTAGGAGGCATAGTGGCCGAGAACCTGAGAGGCAAGCTCAACGAATGTACGAATTCGGGAACCATAACCGGTACGGAAACGGAAATGGACGATACGTATTTTGCCATTGCAGGAATATGTGCATTCAACGAAGCCGGAAATCTTACCGGTTGTGTGAATTCCGGCTCTGTCACACGTGTGAGCCGGACCGGCAAAAGCAAATTTGTGGGCGGCGTAGTAGGGGTTACAGGACGGGGAAATTATTATTCGGGTGGCGAATTGAAAGCGTGTTCCAATTCCGGACCCGTTAGCGGCTATATTAATACAGAGTTAGGTATGAATTGCTTTGTGGGCGGTTTTTGCGGCTTCTTTGTGTCGGGTCCCGCCCCTGTAGATTGTACCAATACCGGCACCGTGAACGGAGAGCCTGCCAGTGATGCCAACATGTACGGAGGAACTAACTAAACTTTTCAAATGATTATGATAAAGCCTTTTAAGATCTTGCTGTCTCTTTTGACAGGTTGCATTTTGTTGACACCTTTCGCTTGCTCCAGGCGCCCTGAAACACTGAAAGTGATGTCCTACAACATCCGCCTGTCGCTGGTGGATGACGGGGAACACAACTGGGATATCCGCAAGCCGGCTTCCATCACAATGATCAATACACTGCAACCCGATGTCTTTGGCGTGCAGGAACCGGTATGGGAACAGATCCATTACCTGCTGGACAGCCTCCCGGCTTACGCCAAACTGGGGGTTGCACGGGAAGATGGGGATTCCCTGGGGGAATTCTCGGCCGTATTTTACCTGAAGGACAAATTCGAGGTGTTACGGGAAGGAGATTTCTGGCTGAGTGAAACGCCCGATGTGCCTTCTCTGGGATGGGATGCCGCACATAAAAGGATCGTTACCTGGGGCGCTTTTAAAAACAAGGAAACCGGGAACTCCTTTTATTTATTCAATACACATTTTGACCACATAGGCAAGGTGGCGCGAAAAGAGTCCGCACGTCTTTTGATGGACAGGATAGCGGAGATTACCGTGGACGCTCCCGTCATTTTTATTACCGGGGATTTCAATGCGACTATTGATGATCAGCTCTTTGAGCCGGTTAAGGCACACTTTTTGGATGCAAGACAGGAGGCCCCTCTTACTGACACCCTATCCACTTACAACGGATGGGGCTCGTACAACGGGGCTCCCATAGACCATATATTTTACCGCGGTGCAGAAGCGATGACCTACCGTACCGTGACCGATGACTTTGGCGTTCCTTACGTCTCTGACCATTACCCTGTGCTGGCTGTTTTTGAATACGAACTAAAATAAGATATACTACCAATGAAGAAACAAGGAATCCGCATGATCAAGGGGCTGCTGGCAATGGCTCTGTTTGCAATGCTAACCGTATCCTGCCAGAAACATTATTCCGTATCCGACTTGCTGGGGACATGGAGTTACGACGATGAACCCGCTTACACCGTTACGTTCAGGGAAGACGGAACCATGGGATACACGGCTCCCGTATCTGCGCCTACCTATACACCCACCTACACCCTGGACGGCATTTATATATACGTCCGGGTAATAGTAGGCAGTGCCACCGTAAGCGATGTGGTTGAGATCCGTTCACTGGACTCAACCACAATGGTGTTGTATTACGACGGAGACCTTCTTTTTGACGGACAATCCCTGGACGGGGAATACATCCTGACTAAAAAATAGTCCCGGAAGTTTACAATTCTTTGATCCTGATATTGCGGAACCAAAGTTTGGATCCGTGACCCAGGAACCCGATCTTTCCTCCGTTACGCTCCAGCCCGGGATGCTCTCTGCCGTCAATGGGACCTGCCGAGATATCACCTTCGGTAATCACTTCCCCGTTTAAGGTAACGCGGATGTACGTGCCTTTGACGTAGATCTCCTGTTGGTTCCATTCACCCACGGGACGCAGGGCATCGCGGTTATGGGCCGGGATCACCCCGTAGACGGATCCGTGATACTGGTAATCCAGCAGCCAGGGCTGGTAAATGGGATCAAAATGGTCCAGGATCTGGATCTCCATGCCTTCGTAAGCAGCGTCTCCTGCGCCGGGTGTACGTATGCCCACCCCGTTGTTGGCTCCCGGGGTGAGTTTGAATTCAAAGCGGAAAATAAAATCATCGTACTCCTTCACGGTATAAAGATCTCCGAATCCCTGATCCGTAGGCCGGACCTCCAATACCCCTTCATGCGTGTAGTAATCGGTCTTGTTGCCGGTCCATTTGTGCAATGTGGTGCCGTCAAAAAGGATCTCAAAACCTTCTGCTTCTTCCTCTGCAGATAGCGTAAAAGGTTGGGGGCGTTCCAATTCCCGGACGTAAATGTCGCGGTAGGCAACTTTGCTGCCATGTGCCTGGAGTTCAATGGCCCCGTAGGGGAAGATGGGCTGTGAACGGTCCCAGTAATTTTCCATGATCACGTTGTCCACCACCAGCTCTCCGTTCAGGTACACCGTAACGCGTTCCCCTTCCATGCGGATGAAAAAGCTGTTCCATTCACCCAGCCGGTTGTCGGCCACGTGCGACGGAGCTGAGGGGTTTTTCGCGTTGTTGTACAGTCCGCCGGATCCAACCTGGGCTCCTACGTGAACACGGGCTGTATCCCAGATTTGTACCTGGGGCGAACCCCGCAGGTAGATCCCGGCATCGGCTTCGGGTCCTTCCAGGTAAAGCAGCCAGTCCACGTACATTTCAAAGTCCCCGTAGGCCTTTTTGGTGCACAGGTTGTCACCTTTGCCCAGGAACAGCAGTTTGCCGTCTTCCACCACCCACTGACTGAAAGCCACCTTATTGGCCTCTTCCTGTGCCCGAACCAGTTCTTTAGGTTCCATTTTGCTGCGGGAGACGGGATTCCCTACCAGACCCTGCCAGCCTTCCAGGTCCTTTTCATTGAAAATGCGTTCAAAACCTGTTTCATCCGGCAATTCTGCCAGGTATCTTTTCACGTTTTGTATGTCGTAAATATTGTCCGTATAATCGGCTTTTTCCAGGATTTGCAGTACTTTTTCCATCCATGATGTTACCTGCGGACCATGGAATTCCTTGTGATTTGTCGCCAGCCGGTAAACGTTCAGGGCAGCTGTCAGGGCAATGTCTTTGTGGGCTGATTCCATGTAAGGAGCCGATGCCACCATGGCCTGGAATGCTCCGGTATTTCTCATTTGTCCCAGCAGAGCCGCTATGTCTTCGGGTCTGTCTACCCGTTCCATGGCTTTACGCAAAAAGATCACCTTTTGCGCACCGGCCGGGTTCCACTGGTTGATCAGGGCAATGTAATCCTGAATGTTCCCTTCTTCCAGATAGCGGTCGCTCAAAAAGTCAACGGCCCTCTTGGTACCGGTACCTGCCAGGGGGGCATAATAGAGTGGTTGTGATCCTGCCGGGGCCTGTTCCATCCGGGCCATCAGGATGTCGAATTGTTCTTCTGCCGAAAATCCGGACAGACTTGCCAGAACGGCCTGTTGCAGGGGTTCGGATAACTCCTCCGGGGAATTTTCAAGCAGGCGGAAATACGTTTCCCGGTTTTCCGGACGGACCACACCGCTCAAAGCTTGGGCAGCAGCCAGATGAACCTCAGGGGCAGGATCTTCCAGGGCTTCCAGCACCAGCGGTTCGTTTTCCCGGGATTTCCGTGCTCCCAGCAAGGCCAGGGCCGCTGTTTTTCCGGCCGTTGAGGTATGGGGATAAACATTTAAAACAGCTTGTACCACATCACCTTCCGAAGCCAGCAAACATTCCAGGGCCAAGTCCGTTCTCAGGGAATCGGGGCTTGTGAGCATCCCGGCCAGGATCTGCGGACTTTGTTCTCCCGGCGTGTTCAAAATGGCCCGGGCCGAGGCTTCGGCCACTTCAAGGTTTTCGTGGGCCAGCCAGGGATCGGCCATGTAGGGGATTAGTGCGGGATTGCGTTGCGAGCCCAGCCAGTCCAGCACATCGGCAAGTGCCGGAGCGGAAAGGCGTTTCATCTTTTTCATGATTGCCGAGTTGACCACCGGCGAGAGGAACGGGCGGGTGCCTTCCAGGGCGGTCCTGCGGTAGGAGCGGTCCGGATCGTTCAGGGCGCGCAGCACGGTCCGCATTTCTTTTTCTTGTTGCAGATCCAGGAGTAAAGACAGGGCAAAGCACCTGATTTGGGATTCGTTTCCGGATTTGACCAGGGAACGGAGTACCCGGGTGGATTTCTTGGGGTCGGCCTGGGCTACCCGTGCCAGGTAATTCAGAAAGTCGAATGCCGGTGCCTGGGACATCACGTCAAAGGCAGCGATGGTCCCGCATCGGGAAAGGGATTGCCAGACCAGGGGAAGCTGCTCTTTATTGCCGGTTTGGGCCAGGCTCATCAGCAATTTTTCGGCCAAAGGAGATTCCAGTCGGCCCAGACCGGTGATGGTCTCGGCCCGCAAAGGCGCGCTCAGCAACAGATCAACAGCTTCCGGTCCTCCTATGGCAGTGATCGCCCGTATGGCAGTGCCGCCCAGTTCTTGGGAGAACATGTAAGGAGCCAGGACATTCAGGCTTTCGCCGGAGCCCAGCAATTGCAGTTGCCTGATGAAAAAGGCCTTGATCAGTGGGTCTTCCGTTTTCTCAAGGGCTTTGGCGTAATGATGCGCCACCTGCGTGCGGATTCCTTCATCCACATCGGGGCGGGTTACGTATTGAACCATGCCGTCCAGGGCATATTCGGCCTGGGGCAGGGACGTTCCGTCGCTCCTGAGTTTTTGGGCAAGCATCAGGACACCTTCTTCGCCTGTTGACAACAGGTCTTCCATCAGCCGGCTGAAAAGGGCTTCATTGGCAGCCGGCAGCTGGTTGAGGGCATCGCCCACCTTGGTGGCGGTCGTTCTATGAGCATCCTGGGCTTGCATTGAAGAAAATGTGCCCAGGAGAATTAGCAATAGTATAGAGATTGTTCTTTTCATGATTTTCAGATTTTCCAGGGTCCGCGCATGGGTTGTTCCAGCAACCGGTTGGCTGCCGGATCGTCAATAAATTCCAAGGTATCGTTATCAAAATGCAATGTGCGGTTCAGCCGCACGGCAACAGCACCCAAATTGACCAGGGTACAGCTGCGGAACCCGTTGGTTTCGTTCAGGGCGAACGGCCTGCGGGTACGGATGCATTCAATGAAATCCGTTTGCTGAGGGGCAGGATCCGGGAAATCGGCCAGTTTCAGCTGCCAGTCGGGTATGTCGCACCGGAATCCGGGGTATACGTTCCCGTTGGGTCCGGCTATGTACGGGGTATTGGGATCTCCGTAGTCATCTCCCCAGAGAACGATCTGGCATCCGTCGGCATAGGTGTAGGTAATGCTGCGCCAGGTACCCACCGCATCGTGGTGTTGCTGCGGGGCGTCTACTTCTACTTTTACCGGACTTTCGTTGTCCTTGTCCAGAAGGTACTGGACCGGGTCCATGTAATGTTGTCCCATATCGCAGAGGCCTCCGCCGTCGTAATCCCAGTAGCCGCGGAAGGTCTGGTGCACCCGGTGCGGGTTGTAGGGTTTGTAGGGAGCGGGCCCCAGCCAGAGGTCGTAGTCCAGGTTTTCGGGAACCGGTTCGGGAACCAGGTTTTCTTTACCTGTCCAGTAGAATTTCCAGTCGAATCCCGTGTGGCGGGATATGGTCACTTTCAGCGGCCAGCCTAACATGCCGCTGTTTACCAATTTCTTAAGGGGTTTAACTGTGGTGCCCAGCCCGTAAAAAGTATCCGAGAAACGGAACCAGGTGTTGAGCCGGAATACGCGGGAATTCCTTTTCACGGCTTCCATGACCCGTTTGCCTTCTCCAATGGTGCGCGTCATGGGCTTTTCACACCAGATGTCCTTACCGGCTTTGGCGGCTTCCACGGACATGATCCCGTGCCAGTGGGGAGGGGTGGCTATGTGGACCACATCTACGTTGGGATCTTTTATCAGGTCCATGAAATGGGCATAGGTACGGACCTTGTCGGGGGCCATTTTAACGGCGGCTTCCAGGTGTTTGGTGTCTACGTCGCAGACGGCGACCAACCGGGACCCTTCGTAGGCAATGTGTCCCCGGCCCATGCCGCCTACACCAATGATCCCTTTGGTCAATTGGTCGCTGGGGGCAATAAAACCATTACCTCCCAGTACATGTCTGGGGAGTATGGTCAGGGCAGCCAGGCCTCCGGCTGCCTTTAGAAAATTCCTTCTGTCCAGGCTCATAAATTATCTTAGTTTGTTGTTTGTATATTTTTCAAAAATCGTATTGCGCAGTTTCGTATATGTTTGCATGATGGTCGTGGCACATGCTGCGGCGTGATCGTTCAGCAGTTCGGTGGCCTTTTTCGGGCTGGTGCGGTACAGTGCCAGGTATTGCTGTTCAATTTCCCGGTTCTTTTCAAAGAATGATTGTTCCATGGGTTCCCGCAGCCGGACCAGGTCTTTTTTGGCTTCCTGGTAGCAGAGATTCAGCAAATTGTCCACCACATCCACGGCCCACCGGACAGAAGTATCCGAATAGTGGTCGGGATGGTATTCCATGTAAACATCGGGTGTTTGGGTCATTCCGGTGAAAAAAGGAATGTAGGGCGAGGTATAGGCATTGTCCACAAATACCCAGTAAACGCCCCCGATCCCATCGGGGAGGTTGCCGCGCAGCTGGGCGCAGAACCCGTATTCCCCGTCAACGCGGGAAACCAGGCGGCGCCTGTTGGTCTTCAGGAGTTTCTGCAACTCGGCATTGGGAAACGGAGTGGCCAGCGGGCTTTTGACCATTTGGCCTTCCGGGCCCAGGACGTACCAAACGGCATCGTTTTCCTTGTCGTAAATAGTCCCGGTGAAGGTGCTCCGCTGGAAATCCATGATGTCCTTTATGGTCAGCAGTTTATTGGGTTTGAAAGAAAAGGGGTACATGCCAATAGGTTCGACGGTCTGGCCGTACTGGTTCAGGTTTTGGTAGGGATTGTCGGTCCAGCGCCGGGGCAATTCGGGAAGAGTGGGGTTGTATAAAGCGTTGAAGAGCCATTGACGGTGGGTGTGGGCTTCGCGCGGGGTGATTCCGGCGTAGGCATTGCTCCAGATAAAGGGCATGGATCCGTTGGGATCGTACCAGCCGTTTTCTATGGCCACGCTCATATAATTGGAAGAGGCACGGTATTGGTCCGGTTTGGAAAGGTCAATTTCTTTGATCACGCTCCAGTTGGAAATGACGGCCACGTGATCGTCCGGCAGCCGTTGCGCCGCCCAGATGCAACCCGGTGTTCCGCTGTCTTTTTTCCATCCTTTGCCCACGGCAAAAAATTCCAGCACCCATACTTCATCGGGATCGGCCAGGGTGACCAGTTCGGGATCTTTCCCGCAGGAAGGAAGAAACCCGTAGGTTTCCATCAGGGTGGTCATCAGTTCCAGGGCTTCCCTGGCTGTTTTGCAGCGTTGCAGGGCAAAGACCTGTGCCTGTTCTATGGTCATGATCTGGTCCCCTTCCCCTTTGGTCAGTTCAAGCTCCGGGCGCTGGTTGGTGGTGCTTTCGCCTATACACAGTTGGTGTTCGTTGATCTGGGAATAGGCCGAGTGAAAATACGTGTAGGTTTGTTCCACCTGGGGAATGGTCCCCAGGATCTCCCCGTAGTCGTCTATAGGGCGGGTATTATCCAGCAATCCCCACCAGACGGGAGTCGTGGCTCCTTTTTCAAAACGTTGTCCGGGAACGATACGTATGCGGCAGTCCGGTCCGCAATCGGTGTGTGAATTCAGAACGCTTCCGTCTGCAGTGGCTTTTTTACCGGCTATCACTACGGTGCAGGCTGTGCTGTAAGACCAGAGAACAGAAGCAAGAAACAAAGAAAGTAACAGAATGATTTTTTTCATAATACAGAGTAATGCGTCGTACAACGGTGAGCTAACAAAAATAGACAATTTCGGTGATTTTCTTAACTTAGCGGGACAATCATGAAAAATTTCCGGTTTGTAATTCTTGGTTTGGTGTTGCTGGTTTCCTGCAATACGGCAGTCAGGCAGAATGTCATGCAAATACGTCTGGCGAATCTGGACAGCCTGATGAACCAAATGCCGCGGGTAGTCCTGGACAGTTTGGAACAAATGGATATTTCTGATTATCCGGAATTTGACCAGGCTTATTACAATTTGTTGCTGACCATAGCCAGGGATAAAGCGTATGTGGAATTCCGGGACGATTCCATTATATCGGTAGCTGCGGATTGGTACAGGAAAGGCAGTGATCCCGAAAAGCTTGCCCGGTCCCTGATCTACCTGGGAATTGTCCGTTATTCGCTCAATCCAATGGACACACTGCCATACCTCCATTTGAAAGAGGCCGAAGGGATCATGAATATTCATGCCCTGGAAGACCCGCCGCTTCAGGTGCTGCTGTATGGGTATCTGGGGGATATTGCTTTACGTAACTTAAATTATGACCTAGCAGATGATTATTTTGAAAAGGAGTTAAGTGCTTGCCAAAAAACGGAAAATCACAGAAACTACATAGGTACGCTCATTAACTTATTTTATTCTAAAATATTGTTAAAAAAAACTGACGAAGTTCAGGAAATTGTGCTGCAATTAAATACTTTGGATTCTATTCCCGATGATTTAACTCTATATATAAATAAAGTTAATGCTTATTATTATCAGACAGGACATTCATTTAATGAATTTATTGCACGTACTCTGAATGATTCTTTAAAAGGAATGCATGACACCGATAAACCAAGAATACTGTTTGATATCTCTCAGTTTTATATGAAGCTGAACCGTATTGACAGCGCCGTTGTTTACGGAGAAGCCTGTATTCAATCGATCATAGACTCTTTAAATATTGACAACTATTCATTTTATAAACATCTTGCTTTTTTATATTCACTAACTGGAGAATACAAAGAATCTTCCGACAATTACAAAAAAGCCCTGGAGGCGTTTCAAACCTATCACACTGTAGTTAATGAAAAACGAATCCTGGAACTTGAAAAGAAATACAATATTGCTGAAGTGCAACAACAGTTGCTGAAAGAAAAACTAAAGAAACGGGCTTTTATCATAGGTTTCGTAGTCCTGTTTGCCATAGCACTGATTTTATCATTTGGAATCTTATATTGGAAGCACACAGCGGTCAGAAACAAGCGGCTGGAAATCATACAGCAGCAAAAAATAGATCAATTGCGTTTTTTTGTGGCGGCAATCAATTGTACACTGGGAATCCTTCCCGACTTTGTCGCTAACGTTAACCGATTGGCTCACAAGAACCGTGAAACCTGTCCGGAATTGTATCACACCCTGCAGGAAAAGATTGTCAGTATAAACAAAGAATACCGTAAATCATGTTCTGCCATAATACAAGATCCTCTTTTCAACAATATCTTCAATGACGATAATAGCCTTCCCGCTCAGCTCAGCGACCGGGAAAAACTCATTCATAAATTATCCGAAAGCGGTTTTTCGAATGAACTCATTGCCGGATTGTTAAATGTAACAACAGACAATATTCGTTCAAGCAAATCCAAAATCAATAGGAAGATTGCGGGAAAATAAACTTTTTTTCAACTATTAGGGCGAAACTTTTGAAACATAACTTGTTGATATAGTATGTATTAACCCTCATTTTGTCGAAACTTTTTTCTCTGTTATTGACTTTTAGTGATTTAATTAATAAAATTGCTAAAAAGTTGATTATGAAAATGTTTCTTACATACTTTGCCTTTTTTCTATTAACTGGTACTGCTTTGGCCCAGGATAGTACACGAGTCGATATTGGAGTTACTAACTTAGCTGGGACAAATAGTTAAACATAAAAGTTTAAATTTGTGTAACATGGACAATGAAAGAACACATTATGACAAAGCATTCCGTCATTCTGGCTATCAGAGGGCTAGCAGAAACAGGCCATTTACCGAAGGAATGATTTTTCATTCTAATAGAGGGATCAAATATGCGTGTTAACAAACTGTCAATTTCTTGAAATCTTTAACAACGGGACAGAGTATAAATCGTAAAGCCAACTATGTACTGAACAACTTATCCGTTGATGAATTTTGGGAGCAGCATAATGCTAAGAAAAAACCTATCAATAATGCAGCTTAACTTTTTTTCTCAAATCAGTTTGCAATTCCACCATGGAAAAGCTTAATCGCCAAACCAATAACCTGATATTTATTAACCTATGAGTGTTTTTTCTTATGTATAAACAGAATAGTTTTAAATATACTCTATTGAAAAAGAATAATTTAGCAGTAATGTTGCATAAAAAATTTTGTATGAAAAAAGGAATAATAGTGCTTTTCTACTTATCTGTTTTTTTCCCCTTATGGTCTCAGGATAATGTGCCGTCTTACATTATCTCGGGAACAGTTACTGATTCTCTGGGTATTCCTGTGTCCGGGGCTACTGTAGTGTTACGTTTTTTTGATACAGACTCGGTAAATGTTGTTACTTGGGGAGTTACCAACCAAGAGGGGTCATTTGTATTGAAAAGCAAAGCCGGACACTACCTTTTGAACGTGCGTTTTACCGGTTACAAGGAATGGAATGAACAAATTCAGGTAAGCGGAAATCTTACAACACCTTCTGTAATTTTGGAAGAGGACGTACAGAAATTAACGGAAATTACTATAAAAGATACACCCATAAGGTACCGTCCCGATGGATATGTTGTTTCTATGGTCAACAGTCCCATGGCAAAAGACAGGACAAGCATTGAGGTTTTGAATTACCTGCCCGGTGTTTCCGATTTAAAGGTAAACGGTCTTTCTGCAATAGTATATGTGGATGACCGGAAATTGACCTTCTCGGGTGATGATTTGAAAGCGTACCTGGAAGCTATCCCTGCCGGGAACATAACCAGTATAGAAGTCATTCCGATTTCCGGTGTGGCTTTTTCAGGCAGTTCCCTCTCTGCAATAATCAAGTTAACATTGAGAAAATTACCGGAAGGGGGCGGTCGTTTTTATGCACAATCTTCTGTGAACGCAGATAAGCAACGATTTACACCAAAGATCAACGCTACGTTAAGTTACCGCTATAAAGGATTGAGTTTTTCTTCCTATGTTTACGGGAGTACAGGATATTCAATAAATAATTCGGTAGTAAAAACTGTCAACGATAATCCGGATATAAAAACGGAACAGCTTATCACCAATGTCAGTCCCTGGAGATTTAGCTTAACCACGGAACAATCCTTACACTATAGGATTAATGACAGACATTCCATAGCTGGTGTTTTCAGCACAAATAATATGTTTCCGGGTAATTATGAACAAAAAATAGTTGATGACAGCTATTATAACAATATGACACTAGGCTTTTCGTCTGGTAACAAAACAGGTTATGTGAATTACAAAGCCATTTTGAATAAAAAAACAGGATCGGCTTTTTTACTGGTAGCAGAAGTATCATCCTTAAGGCTGAATAATACCGATGAAGTTGAATTGTTCTCGCTTAATGATGATGCATTGAACCATACGCGCAGGGAGGCTGACTCGGACAGGAAGGCGTTGAATACCTATGGAGATCTTACCCTCAATTTGTCTGAAAAGCACTCCATTGAAACAGGCGCCAAGTTTCTTAAAACTTACTATATAAACCGTGACAATCACTTTACTGAATTGGGAAAGGAGTGGGCTTTTGATCTCTCGGCAAGTGAAGATACCCATTATCAAGAGGATATTTTGGCCGGATACCTGAACTACCGGGGCTCTGCCGGGAATCGAATTACCTTTACGGCAGGTATCCGTGTAGAAAGAGCACACTTTGAACAACTGAATAAATATACGGGAAGTATAATTAATTATTCAGGAACAGATGTTTTATGGGCAGCCAATGCCAGGTATGCCATCAACCAGAAAAAAGGGTATTCCGTTCACGTTTCTTATGCCAGCAAGGTTAACAGGCCGTCACCACATTTGCTTGATCCTTACATTCACTGGGAATATGCCAATGAATATTCCACGGGGAATCCGAACCTGAAACCTTATGTTTCTCATACGTTTCAACTCCTGACTCAATTGGCACGAAGTTATAATTTAACGGCCAGGGTTTCCCATGCCGTAAACACGTACGATTTTGTGTCAGAACTCTCTGCCACAGGGGACAGCATTATTTCCAGACCTGTTAACGTATCCAAAAACACTTCGTACACATTGAATGCATCTACAAGCCAACAATTATTCCAATGGTGGCGTTTGGCAGTAAGTGCCAATATGACTTTTTCTGACGTACACACCCAAACTTACGGACGGACTTTGACATCTTATATCCTGATATCCGCCAACAATATGTTCTATCTTGAGAACGAATGGGGTTTGTCGTTGGGATTGACAAGTATCCCCAAAAGAAAATACATAAACAGCGAAACTTCAACAAGAATTAATATTAACGGCGGGGTGCAGAAAGGCTTCCGTGATGGAAAGTGGATCCTGAGATCAGAGATATCTTACATGAATCGCACACATAACAAAAGTCTTTTCAACAATGGATATTCAGAAAGAACTACTTTGTCACCCCGGGTATATTTTATGATTTCAATCCGTTGTAATCTGGATTTTGGCAAAAAAGGCTTACGGGTGGAACGGGGAACATCAGACAGAGAGGCACAAAATAGAATAGGAGATTCATGATGATAGTCCGGAGTTTTCTGATAATATCGCTGCTTGCCATCTTGTCCAGCCAACAGGTGGCTTCACAGGATACTTTGGGTACATCAACACACCGGTTTCAGTATACGTGCAAATACAAACGGGATAGCCTTAAGAAAGGTTACCATAACGACTTGTTTTTTCTGAACAGGGGAAACAATACCTCCAGGTTTTACAGCCAGATAGAATACCTGAAAGACTCTGCAAAAACAGCGATGTTGGCAGCAGGTGAAAACGTCTATTTCATTCATGAAGAGCTTAGGGTGTATGGATACGGAAAAAAATACGTTATTGTGAAAACACCGGAAGAAATTGTATTTAGCGACCTTCTGGTTACCTCACGTTTTTATTACAAGGAGCCTACTCCTGATTTTCAATGGTACTTGAAACAGGATACATGCAGTATCTTGGGTTATCCATGTCAAAAAGCGGTATGCCAATACGGAGGAAGGGTATGGACAGCCTGGTTCACTACCCATATACCCATAAGTGACGGCCCGTACAAATTTTCCGGATTGCCGGGACTCATTCTCAGGATTAGCGATGAAGACCAATTCTTTATTTTTGAAATGAGTGGAATGGAAGACTGCCATGTTCCCTTGCCAAATGCTTATGGAGCCAATTACAGCAAGATAGACAAGAAACGTTATCTTCAAATAGATTATCGTGTGTGGACAGAAAATTTTGATCCATCAGGAAATGTCAAATCATTTCGTTTAACAGATGAGCAGGGGAGGGATGTTACCGATGATAAGATTCCGTATATACCCATGGAGTTGTATTAAGATCTTAATCGATCTCTTCCATACTTGAAGTCATTTATTTTTCTTCATAATAATAGGAGTAATCAATTCCTTTCATGAATATTTCATGGCTGTTGATCTCACTAGTCAGGGCTCCCTCTATCAGGTTTTTAATTGACGTGCTGTCGGAAGTGCTTTTTACCATAGCGTTCAGGTAGTCGTTTTTGCTTATTTTACTCCAATCCACGCATTTTTTCAGACGTTTTTTCAGTATCAGATCTAGCCAAATGCGGGTGCTTCGCCCATTGCCTTCCAGGAATGGATGGGCAACGTTCATTTCTACGTATTTCTCGGCAATTTCGTCGAATGTATTCTCGGGCATTTGTTCAATCTGCCGTAGCGTATTTTCCAGATGTTGAGCCATCGCAAATTTAAAACCGCCTTTGGAGATGTTTTTCTGTCTTATCTGTCCGGCAAAATCGTAAAGCCCGCCAAACAGATACGCGTGAATTTGCTGCAATCCTTTAACGGAGCCCACTTCAATGTTGCCAATTAATGAACTTTCAAACAAGGCGTATGCCTTATGTTTGCTTTTTCCGTCAATGGTTTCGTCGCTGTAGGTAAACCAATCTATGAAACGGCTTGCCTGTTTACTTGGGAATTGTCTGGCCAGGGCAATGATACCATTGTAATCCAGCATATCTGTAAACCGTTTTTTTCCATCAGGTGCTAGAATTTTCAACTGGTTAGTGGCACTAACCAGTTCACTGTTTTCCTTTTTGAGCTTTGATTTCAAGTATTTCCAATAGTTACGTGTCTTGATGTAATTGTCCTGGTTGGTAAGGACAGCTACTATGTCAAGAACCGAAAACCACCATTTGTTGTATTCCTCGTCCCATACGGCACGTACCTCGCGGTCGTTAAAGAAACGGATAGAAACTTTACTCATGCTGTATAAATAAACAAATATACTCATTTGATTTTTATTAAACGATTGGTAGTTTTCTTGTTTGTTTCTAAAAATCACTATATTTGTATAAAAACAGAAACGGAAATGAATTTTCACGCATTTCGACAGGCGTTTTTTGATTACGGATGCTTTAGTACACACCAGCTTTATGTTCTGCAACCGGAATTCAACAGCAATAATCTGACCCGCTGGGTGAAGCAGGGACTGTTGGTTAAGTTGCGTAATGGTTTTTATGCTTTTAGGGAATATCTTGAAAAGCCCGGTTTCTCACTGTTTATATCTAACCGCATTTACAAACCTTCCTATATAAGTTTACATACAGCTCTCGCATTTTATGGTATTATTCCGGAAGCTGTAACCCAAATTACAGCCGTATCTTCACTTAAGACGGCAGTATTTAAAAATGATTTTGGGATTTATTCATACAAAAATGTACGTGAAGAACTGTTTTTTGGCTATGAACTGAAGCCCATGGAGGATCGCTCAATCCTGTTTGCCTTTCCGGAAAAGGCATTGCTGGATTTGTTGTATCTCTATCCATTTTATAATACTGAGGCCGAAATTGAGAATTTACGGCTGGACAATGATTATTTGGCAAATGACCTTAATAAAACAAGGTTTGACGAATATGCCTGTCGTTATGAGAGCAAGGCATTAATCAAAAGAGTGAATATTATGAAAAAAGTATACGAATTATGATAGACATTGAGCAGATAAAAGGTTTTTTCCCTGAGGATATAAGGCAAAATATCACTAGTAAAAAATATATGATCAAGGAATACATACAGTTGATGATCCTTGATTGGTTATCCACATCGGCCTACGTACAAAAGGTGGTTTTCATAGGAGGGTCAAATCTTAGACTGGTAAAAGGAATTGATCGGTTTTCAGAAGATCTGGATTTTGACTGTAAAGATTTTACAAAAGATGATTTCATTAGAATGACTGACGATATTTTGGTTTTCCTTCAACGTTCCGGCTTCCGGGTTGAAACACGCGACCGAAATTTAGAAAAATTGACAGCTTTCAGGCGTAACTTTTATTTTCCTGAATTGTTGTACGATCTTGGATTGTCGGGACACAAAGAGGAGCGTTTTCTGATTAAAGTTGAAAGCCAGGATCAGGGTTTCAGGTACACGCCCAAAGTCGTGTTTATTCGTCGTGCCGGTTTTTTCTTCCCGTTCCCTGTTCCTCCCGATTCGATCCTGTGTGCCATGAAACTGTCGGCTTTACTTACAAGACAAAAAGGACGTGATTTTTACGATGCCATGTTCCTCTTGGGACAAACTGATCCGGACTATCAGTACCTGTCTGTGAAGCATAATGTTCACACAAAAGAAGAACTAAAAACCGCTTTATCACAAGTTGTTGAAAAAACCGACCTTAAAAAGAATTACCGTGATTTTGAGCACCTTTTATTCAAGCAATCCGATGCAGAAAAGGTACTGCTATTCCAGGAGTTTGTAAATCAGTTATAGGAATAGGGTTTACACCATGTATCAACGTTCGGTTTGTTGAACGCTACAACAGATAATATCCGTTCCAACATCTCCAAAATCAATTGGGAAATTGCAGGAAAATAATAAGATTTGAAAGCGAAAAAGCGAAACTTTTTTAACATAACATGTTGATCTAATTTGCAATAACCCTCATTTAACCGAAACTTTTTCTAAGGCTATTGACTTTTTGTGATTTAATTGATAGAATTGTAAAAAGTGGATATGAACACTCCGGAAAACTAAAACAAATCAAAATGAAAAAGTTTGTTATTTTATTAAGCTTTTTAGGTTTTATTAGCCTAAATCTTCCTGCACAGAACATATATATTCGAGGCCATATTCAGGTGATATATATTGGGCCTGATGGGGTTGATCTTATTTGCCATTAGAAAACCCTGTTTTTTGCATTCTATGCGAATCAGATTGAAAATTATTGCTTTACTAAGTATATTATTTACTACAATATGCAAGGGTGAAGAAGTGGAAATTTTCTTTGCTATCAAGCCATCGGATTGCATCTCCTGCATGACACCTATAAAGGACATTCTTGCAGAAATAGAGGAGCAACAGCTTTTAGGGTACGTAACAATGGTCGTAAAAGATATTCCTGAAAAGGCACTCTCCCGTTACTCAAAGGAGGTATTAAAAATACCCGATAACATTAAGATAGTTTCTTCTGAAGAACTTTTCAGTAAGTACTCCTTTAATAATGCTTCAGCAATTACGATAATTGATAACTCTACCACACCTCTCCAGCGGGTTACCATTCCCCTAGTTTCCTATTATGCCAATAAAACCTTCTTTTTTGAGCGATTATCCAAAACGAGCGACACTATTACCACAATAGATAGGGAAAAACTCGAAGAATCGATAAGTGGAATCAGAATTTTATCTATTGCAAACGACTCAGTACTCGTTATAAATGACAAGGTATTCAACACCATTTCATTTTTTTCTATTGAGAGCGGAAAGATCCTCGGTAGTTTGACATTGGACAGCGCTTGGTACACCGCACCCTATAGCAAGGACACTCTAAAACTCAGGCAGATTTGGGAGAATCAGCATGTACTTGAAAAGGTGTCCTATCCCCAGTACCATTTAAAAGGTGTTTTCTGTCACAATAGAAACATAATTATTTTGGCAACAAGCTATTACCCTTTCAATGAGGATAAAGATTTTTTCATATTACCGAAAAACCTTTTCTTCACACTGGACACGACATTATTAAGGCCAGTTAGCTGCCATTGGCTTTATATTGATAGGGCAAACCCGCTAGTAAATTTCAATAATGCTGTACTTTTTGACAAAGAGCACTTTATCACTACGACCTTTGATGTCGTCAACAACCAACTGACGTTTAATCCCGAGTTCATATATTATTTTAAATCTGAAGGAGATTCATTAGTTTTTGAGAAATCAGCACAAGTTGAGCCGCCTGGCTTTATCAAAGCCGGATATCCCATGAATGGATTTTTATTGAATTATATTTCTGAATATATGGGCAATAAAGCCATTTGGTTCTCATACTACCCAGAGTTCTACGACTTAAATATGGATAAGTGGGTTTCTATAGATTCATGCTATATTGACCCTAAAATGACTATCAACACTTTTATGCAGGACCAGCCCATTGATTTTCAAGTGTTAGGCATATGGAATGAAGGAAACCAGTACAGTGTGATTCTACGACATGGCCTCCAGGTCTTTTATGCTGTTCAGACAGAAAAGAACGTTACACAAAGCACTCAAATCTATACACTTAAAGAAGGGTGCCAACTTTATATGGCTCGAAAAGGTGAGAATGATTTTATAGGAATTGAGTACGACCCCAAAATGGGGGATTCTGAAATTATTAGATTCACAATTAATAGGGTGCAAACATTTATTCCACCATTTGTCAACTGATTAGTTATAAGTTATGGGGAATTTTTCCGAAATTTTACTTTATAGTTAAATTGCAAAAGTTGACATGAGTACTCCAGAAAACAAAGGAGGGCATAATAAAAACGGATCGAAATGAAAAAGGTATTTTTAGTTTTATTTTTTTCAATGGGTACAATACTTTCATGTTCCAAAATTCCTGAAATGAAAGTAGACATAGACAGAGAATCCTTTGAAAAAGAATATGCAGCATGGGAGGCTCAGCATATTGAAAATTATGTGTTCACTTTTGATTATATGAGTAGTGACATTGGCCCCAACGGTCCTGCAACCATAAGTGTCCAAAATAACGTATCATCGGTTCTTGAAAGTCAAACTCCACATAAAGTGCCTTTTGTTAAAAGCGTTAGAGAGCTTTTTGATTTCATTGGGTGGACATTGGAAAATATTGAAAGATCAATAGAAGATAAAGATAAAAATAAAGAATACCCCGTAAAATCAGTTACTTTAAATATTACCTATAATGAACAATACCATTATCCTGAAAAAGTGAAATACGGTGCCAGTTATTATATTAAAAAGAATGAGGTGCCACCTCCGGGTCTTGGTACCTCTTCTGAGTTAAACATAACAGAGTTCGTTCCATAGTCTCCATAGTCTCATTCATTGTAAGTAAACTAAACTAAACTCAGGTATAACACGCTGAAGTCAACAAATATCAGTTATAATTTATAAACCGAGTCAACTTTTATTAGGGAAAAAGTCCTACAGGTAGTCAACCAAAATCAGGAAACTACAAACCCTCAGATTTTGGCAACTCATCCTCAAAAACGCCCCTTTATGAGGACAAACCGGTGTTTTTTGGCAACTCATCCTCAAAAACAGCCCTTTATGAGGACAAACCGGTATTTTTTGACAACTCATCCTCAAAAACAGCCCTTTTTGAGGAAGGGACTTTGGTTGGAGGGTAAAGCAAATTTCTCTTACGAAACAATCGCAAGAATAAACGGAGTTTAATAGCAATTAACTCTTCAATGGTTTTGTCAATAGAAATCGGATCGCCGAACTACGGATGAGGTACTTACTCCAATATACGCAATAGAAGCAGAGATGAAATCAAGCTGGAAGCCAAAGAAAGGATCGTTTCCATGACAAGGTCTCTGATACTTTAGTGTAGTCGAACAAGACTACCGTAACGCCCAGGTCTGTAATATTATTGTACATTTTCTGCGAGGAAAGAGAAGATAATTTTGTAATATAACATATTATTTTCTAGTCCCTTAAACCCGTGGCCCTGTCCTTCGACTTCCAGAAAAGTAACCGGTTTATTCAAGTCCTGTAATTTCTTGTACATCATACGGGATCCTTCAATATTTACCCTGTTATCGTGGTTCCCGTGGATTAACAGTAGGGGACCGGTAATTTTTTCGCCATGATTTATGGGTGATCTGTCCTGTAATCTTATACTGTCTTTAACCGGATCACCGGCTTCCAGAAATGTCCAGTCCGGAATATTGGAATGGTTGTGTTCAAAAATTATGTCGGAGAATCCGGCTACGGCCACCCCAAAGCCAAACGGGAACGAAGCCATGTTGCCATTAACGGTTCCAGGGAATGTCATCAGACGCATGGTCGCATAACCGCCGTGACTCATCCCAAAAACCCCGATTCTTTCCGGAGGTATTCCGAGTTTTTTCGATATATAACGTGCACAATAGATGATATCTATGATCTCATTTCCCCCAAGATCCTTATCGTTCAATGCGGCAAAATCCCTTCCAAAACCGCTTGATCCACGGGGTGAAGGACTTAGCACATAGATCCCGGCTTCCGTGAATATCTGATGTTCCATGTCGTATGTATTTGATCCGCCATAGAAAGACTGGATCATAACCATCCCCTTATCTCCCTCGAGCGGTTTCTTCGGTGTCAGGAGATACGCATGCAGATCACGGTCAAAAGAGGGAATGGTAAGACGTTCAACATTAGAGGTTATCATCTCCTCTTTTTTGTCGTCGGGAAGATCAACAACAATTTCCCTGTTTATTTCATTGCCGGTAACAGAAACGACCCATAGCTGAAAAACAACGTCTACGGCACCGGCATAGAGATATACTCTCTCTTTGTTCTTCCCAGCAAAACGCAGTTCTGTCATGTATGTCTCTTCACAAAGGACCTGTCCTGTAGCAGGGTCCAACAGCAACATCTTTGTTCCTGTGGGTGCGTTTTGAACGACCAGTAATTTGCTTTGTCCTTCGTGATCGATCCATTCTACTTTTGTGTCTGTTTCAAAACGGGTGATTTGCGTTACTCTTTTATTTTTAATGTTATATGAATAGACATTCGGATAACCGGTCTGATCACTCAGGAAAAATCCTAAATCGGATGAATACCAATCCGATATTACTTCTGTTCCGTCCAGACTCGCCTCTAATAGGGGGTCGGTCAGGATCTTTAAGGAATGGTCATCAAAATCAACGTAACCAATATTTGAGAACGTTCTGTCGGCATTTTTCAATACACTAAGAAAAACCCCTTTTTCGTCGGGTTGCCACGCAATCTCTGTCCAGGTCATTCTGAAAGCAGGAGTGTCCGTATAGACGACTGTCTCCTCTAAAGTTTGCAGATCCAGTATGCGAAGTTCATCCAAACGGTTTTCATTCTGGCCGAGTCGGGCAACATAGGCGACTTTGGTCCCTGATGGATTAAAGCCCCAGCCATAAATATAAGGAACGTCGGTCAGTTTTTCCGATGTTCCCGTCTGAAGGTTCAGTCTCCAGATATTAATAATTTCATCGTTCTTTTCATCTCCTATCCAATAGAGACAGTTGTCCGTACTGTTGTACCTGTGATTCCAAAAGTTACGTTTTGAGAAATCAATATCGGAAAGGCACACTCCGGCATCCAGATTGTTTTCCGATGTCAAATCCAGCATCAAAAGTGAGTTAACAGTATCTGTTTTTAAATAAAACAATTTGCTGCAATCTTCGCTTAAACTAAAAGAATAGGGTTGATAAGGAAAATCTGTCAGGAAAGCTTTAATGTTGATATTACGGTCCTGAAAATGAACCATTCCCTCAGCCTGGTTTTGCCGGCATGAAGAAAGAGGGAGCACACATAAAAGTGCTCCCACCATCAGTAAAGTATATAAATGTTTCATTCTGTTCCTCTATTTCCAGTAGTCGTTCTGATCATTTTCAGTCAGGGCCGTATTATACAACATTTCGTTGTTGGGAAGTGGTAACATAAAACGAGGGCTGTCTGCGGGAAGATCAATTGCAACCCATTGCTCGGGATATACGGAACGAATCAGGGGCTGACGCAATCGTTTAATGTCAAACAGACGGTGACCTTCTCCATACAATTCTTTTCTCCTTTCCAGATATATCTTGTCCAGGGTCCCCTCTGTAGGAGTCGCTCCCCGTTTGAGCTGTAAGGCGTTCAGAACATTTTTGGCTGTGGCGGAATTTCCGAGATTTGCCTCTGCTTCGGCTTTTATTAAATACGCCTCGGCAATACGGACCATGGGGAATTCTGCATCGCCCATCATGGTACGATGTCCGAATTTTGAGGTAAAGAAACCGTCCTCCTCATTTACATAAAACGGGAAACGTTTTCTGACATCATTATTATCAAATAGTTGAACAAATGCTTTTGTTGCCCGAATGGTTCCATAACCATCCCAGATCTCATTCCCAAGATCATGAACGGCACCGGCGTCAACCTGACCACCATATTCTATTCCTTCCATGCTCTCGGCAAACCAATAAAATGATGGAATTGAAGCATAAATATTGCAAGTAGAAGGAGTGAAATTAAAATACCACAACCACTCATTGTTATGATCTTTAAATCCTGAACCCCATTCTTCTTGGCTCATGAGATTTGACCCGTCGAATACGTTTCCGGCCGCAGCTTCTGCATGTTTCTTTGCATTGCTGAAATCATTCATGTCCAGATAGGCACGTGCAAGCAATAATGCGGCACTCTGCTTTGTAACATAATCCGTACTCGAATTCGCAACATTTTCGTATGCAAAAGCCAGATCGGAAATTATTTGTGAATACACCTGGGCAACAGTTGCTCTGGGCAAATGTTCTGAAGTAGCAGTTGCGGGGTCTGTCCTTAAGATCACTCCGGGTCCTTCAGGTTTGTAGTTATAAGCACCGGCAAATAATCTGATCAACCAGTGGTAGCAATACCCCCTGATCGCATGGGCTTGTGCCAGCAGTTCCGTCCTTTCTGATGTTTCGGGCAGTAAATTGGCATGCCCAATGATTGAATTGACACAATCTATTGCCTGATAGTTAATAGGCCAGATATAATTGGCATAGCCCGTCCACCATGGGCTTGACACAGGTGATTGGGCATACATATAAGAATACTGGTTCCAGTTATAAGTAGGCCATCCGTAAGCACCGCTTGTGACGGTCAGGTCTTCTCCCATAACATCGGCTGCAATGTAACTCAGTGTATGATTTTGATAATGTCCTACATAAGCATAAGCAGCATTGAGAACTGTTTGGGCGGATTCCACTGAAGAAAAGGCTTGCTCGTCCGATACTGAAGTTGAAGGTTGAAGATCCAGAAAATCTTCTCCGCATGAAGTCAACCCAGCTATGACAAAGGCCATAATGAGTATATATAATCTTGTTTTCATTATCGTGTTATATTAAAATGAAACATTCAATCCAATAGTAAATGTTCTGGAAAGAGGAAGCGTTGGAGATTCATTGAATCCTCCTATCCCGTATATATCCAGATCGTCATATCCTTTCCAGTCATCTTTAAACCAGGTATACAAATTGTCAGCATTCACAAAAACCCTTGCTCCTGCAAGGAATCCCAGTTTATTAACAGCAGATGAAGGCAGGGTGTAGGAAAGATTTACATTCTTCAGTTTTATGTACGTGGCATCGTACAGAAAACGTGATGAAGCAGAGTTGGATAAGTTGGAATTTGAGTTGGAGTATTTTGGTATATTGGTGTTCGTATTCGTTGGGGTCCAGGCGTTCAGAGCGTCTTTATGCAATTGAGCACCGGCACTGTTCCCATCGTGAAGTACGGAAGCATATAAACCGTCGTAAACCAGTCCACCCACACTGTAATAAAGAAATATGGACAGATCAAAACCTTTCCATGAAACCGTATTGGTCAGCCCTCCATAAAAATCGGGAGTAGCCCTGCCCTGGAACTCGTTTGTGGCAGAAGAATATTCGCTTGTGGTACCATTTTCTTTTACCCATAAAGGACTTCCTGTCGCAGGGTCTACACCGGCCCATGTAGGCATATAGAATTCATATTGACTGTATCCGATTTTCCATATTTTTTTCTCCAAATCCATTGGCAGGTTGTCATCTCCCGCAAGATCCAATATTTTATCACGCGAACCGGAAATGTTAAACTGCAGATTCCAATTCCATTCCTGATCTCTGATAATATCGACACTTAATTCAAATTCAATACCGGCATTCTGTACCCTGGCCATATTCATCATTATGGATGGGAAACCGGTAGATGTAGGCAGGGGATACTCATACAACAGGTCTTTTGATGTTTTATTGAAATATTCCAACGATCCGTAAAGGCGATTGCCCAGGAAAGCGAAATCAACTCCCAAATTGAACATAGCCTGTTTTTCCCAACCCAATCCGGGATTTGATAGCTGGGTATGTGCAAATCCGGAAGCATTGGCATAATTGTAATCGGCACTGGCAGACCATAAACCTAAAGACTGATATCTTTCCAAGCCGCGATTATTACCGGAAGTCCCGTAACTGGCCCTTACTTTTAAGGTATTGATCCAATGAACGTTCTTAATAAAATTTTCCTGATCAAGACGCCAAGAGGCACCTGCGCTCCAGAAATTACCCCATTTGTTATCCGATCCGAACACAGACGATCCATCACGACGGAAGGACCCAGATACAAAATATTTGCCGGCAAAGTCGTATTCTGTTCGAGCTATATATGAAATCAGGCTTTCCTGAGTTGTGTAAGAAGAAGGCGATAAAACCGAGGCGGCAGCATCCAGCTCTGTCATAAAATCAAACGCAAAATTTGTACCTTGTGCTAGCGCATATTCCCGTTTGCTTTTCCATACTTCGTAACCCAGCATAACAGATAAATGGTGATTATCTGCAAACGTTGTTTCATAATTGAGTGTATTGGTTGAAGTGAACATCAGATCATGAGTCTGGTGCCTTTCGGAACGTCCTCCGTAGGCCGGACCGTTCCCATGTTCCTTATTCCAGAATATGATCTCATACAACGATACATAATCCGGGGAGAAAGTAGACTTAAAGGTCAACCCTTTGGTAAATTCCACCTGAGCGTAAAACGAAGCCAGAAAACGATATGTCTTTGTTAGCCAGGTATCCATATGTGGTATGGCCACCGGGTTGAAGTCTTTTGATACCGGATTGAGCCAGTTGAATTGTTTATTGCCTTCTTCGTCTAAAATGTAATTTCCCTGGGCATCGGTCAGATATACTGGAACACCGCTGGGGAAAGTTAATGCGTTATATAAAGGAGAGGCTCCTGCACCGCTGGCAACTTCCGTATTCTGTTCTGAATAAGAAAATGTTGTATTTAATCCGGCTTTCAACCATTTTTTGATAAAGGCGTCAATATTTGCTTTTCCCGAATACCGTTGGTAGTTGGCAGCAGGCGTCGTTCCATCCTGATTATAATAGCCTCCCGACACATAATAGGAAACGTCATCGGTGCCTCCGGAGAAACTTAGGTTATAATCCTGAGTTAGTGCTGGATTGAATACCTCGTTCTGCCAGTCGGTATCTACTATGGTATGAGCGCCAGAAACCAATTTCCCGTCTGCGCCAAAAGGCTGTCCCATATTATAAGGATTAAAGGTAATTAGGCCCTGTGTCTGGGTATTTGCCCAAAGAGCGGCATCTGATGCACTGTGGCCGGCCGCCATTCTCGTATTATAGTAATCGGTGAACACCACCTGATAGTATTCAGAAGAGTTCATAAGGTCAAAGGTTTTTGGTACACTTGCCACTCCCAATTGAGCGTTAAAAGACATTTTGCCTTCTCCTGACTTTCCGCTCTTTGTTGTAATGATCACAACGCCATTTGCAGCACGTGAACCATATAACGAAGCAGCGGCCGCATCTTTGAGCACTGTAATAGATTCTATATCTTGCGGGTTAAGAGAAGAAAGGATGCTCGATGTAGAATAGGCACGATCAGCTGCCATTGAATAATCGGCAGAAGTAGTAGCCACACCGTCTATTACATATAAAGGTTCGTTGGAACCATTCAGCGAACCGGTTCCCCTTATCCTGTAAGTGGTAGATGCCCCGGGTTGTCCCGATGCCGAAGTTACCTGTAGTCCGGCGACTTTCCCCTGCAACGATTTTTCAAAAGAAGCGGAAGGATTGGTTGTAATATCCTGCGAATGTACAACAGCAGCCGATCCGGAGAATGAAGATTTTTTTACGACACCATAAGCAACAACCATAACCTCATCCAGTGGTGTGGCTGCAGAGGCCATCTTTACGTCAACCACTACCTGTTCATTCAACTCTATTTCAACGGGCTGATAACCCAAAAAGTTGAAAGCAAGAATGTTGCCTGGCTCCGCAACAATGTTATATTCTCCGTTAATATCTGTTACGGCATTGATCATCGTTCCTTTTATTACTACAGTAGCTCCCACAACTGGGCTATCCGTTTCGTCTGTAACCAAGCCTCGGATCATACGCTGAGTATTCTGTCGGGAAATGGTTTGCTTTTTCTCTCCGGATACATCCCTGGATTTCTTATAAATCACAATGATTTTCCCCTCAATGGAGTAATCCAGAGAATTGTCCAGAATGGATTCAAGAACAGTGGCAACAGAGGCATTATTAAAAGAAGCTGTTACGGCAGGACTTGTATTCACGTCACCCGTTTCGTACATGATTGACATTCCCGACTGTTTTTCAACCTCTTTAAGAACGGTCTTCAAAGGAGTGTTGTTAAACACTTTTGATACCGTTTGTCCATAAGACAGAAATCCCGACAATATAAAAACTGTGGAGATCAGAAGTCTTTTGCGCATTAGGTTTCGTTTCATAAATGTATTATTTAAATGTTATGGTTAAGGTTCTTCCGTCTCGCTCAATGGTCATAGGAATAATTAGAGATAATGCATCCAGGACATCGGTGATTGTTTCACCGTTATTTAGAGAAATGTTTAGAACTTTATCTGTTTTTCGAGCTGAAGTGAACACAATATCTACGTCATATTGTCGGGACAATCTCCTGAATAATTCATCGAATGTAATAGAATCATACTCAATTCTCCCTTCTGTCCAGGATATGTATTGTTTGGCATCGGTATAATAAATGGATTTCGAATTCACGGACAAATCATACGTAACTACGTTATCGGGATGCATCAAAAGGCCTGACTCATCATTCCCAAACTGTAGCAGCCCTTCAAGTAAAGCGGCTGTCAGCACCTGTTCTTCGGGATAGGCTGTAACGTTGAATTTTGTGCCTTTAACCAGAAGCGGGTAATCTTTCGCGTATACAATAAACGGGATATCTTCATTCTTTTTTACTTCAAAATAAGCTTCTCCTGACAGATTGACCGTTCTGGATTTTTTATTGTAATCATTAGGACAACTGAGTGTTGTGGCAGCATTCAGCCAAACCTCAGTTCCATCTGGCAAAGTCACCCTGCTTCTCTCAGCACATTGTGTTTCAAAAACAAATGATTCCACCTGCGTTTTTTCAGAAAATGTTTTATAGCTGATTATTGAATAGCAAACAATCAGAAGAACAGCTGCCACCGCCGCAACACGGTACCATATCCTATTTCTACTAACCTTATTCACTGATGATGAAAAATGTGATACAGAATTTGGTTGTATAGTAATCCGATAATTTAATCTTTCCCATAACAACAGTGTGTTCTCCTGAGGCTGGTGACAGGCTGTCCATTCGTTTTCCCAGTTTCTGAATAAATTTATATTATATTGATTCTTAGTTACAAATTCAAAAAGAACGTGTTCATCATTTTCTGAAATAGACCCTTCAAAATAACATACCGCCAATTGATGAATATCTTTGTTGACTGATTTCATTACACAATTGTATTTATCGTTTATAAAACAAATATTTGTTGTTTTACCTAACCTCCATTAGATAAAAAAAATACTCTTTTTTTGATATTCAATTAATAGACGGACAGTAACCAGCTCAGAATAACTATGAAACAATCAAATGGATATCTTTTTTCAAAGTGAGTGCTAAATGCAACTAGAGCTCTTCGGATATGTTTTTCAACTGCCGTCAGAGAAATATCCAGACTGGAAGCAATATCTTTATTTTTTAAACCTTCAAAACGGCTTAACAAAAAAACCTGCCTACAACGTTTTGGTAGCTTGTCAATAACAACCTGAACCTGTTTTTCAAATTCTTCGTAAAGAATGGGCGTGTTAGGCTCAACATTAAAATCGTAATGATAAATCCTTTCTTCCCCCATATTCTCATTCATGTATCTAAGATGCCGCAGTGTGACAGTATTTTGATGCTTGAGATGATTCAGGCAGGCATTCCGGACCATAGTAAAAAGCAGAGGCTTAATTGACAGAAAATCAAATTTTTCCATTTTTTCCCAAAGGCGTATGAAACAATCCTGTACAATATCCTGGGCAATTTCGCGGTTGGAAACAAAACGTATCGCGTAATTGATCAATCGGGGAGAATAATTCAGAAAACTCTCCTTAAGTATTTGTTCTTTATCCTTAGGATTGATTAACATTCTTTATGACGCTGGGTTTCATACAAAAATATGTTTTTTCTGCAATTTTTCAGATAATTCTAAATAAACAATAGACTTTTAGCTATTTGAAAGGTTTTTAGGTGTTTTTGAAACAAAAAAGTCGTCCTGTTTTAAAAACTATCATTCTGGTTGCCACATCCCGAGCCATCGCAACTTACAACAATGCATCGACAGTCCGCTTGTTGAACGTTTCAACAGATAATATCCGTTCCAGCATTTCCAAAATCAATTGAGAAATTGCAGGAAAATACTAAGATTTGAAGCGAAAAAGCGTAACTTTTCCTAAGGCTATTGACTTTCTGGGATTTAATAGATAAATTGCCAGAAGTTGACCTGAACTCTCTGGAATCAAAGTAGAGCATAAATAAATCAAATCGAAATGAAAAAGTTTGCTACTGTCGTATATAAATACTTAAATTACTCTGAATATGAGAGAGAAAAATTTATTTAAATTTGTTGCTTCACTGAGCATTACGCTATTATTCTTTGCTTGTAATAAAGAAATGAATTCCATTCAGGAAACACAAGATAAAGAGTTAATTAACCATAGCGATGATTCATTTGTTTCCGTCACCAAAGCTACCGACATTGCAGCGACATTCTTTGGCCAATTGACGAATGACCCTCTTACAAAAAGCTACGATCGGGATACTTCAACAGAAACTGTCAGGGACGCTAAAAATGACAACGCTCCTATGATGTACGTAATTAATTATTGCGGAGGTGGTTTTGTGGTCGTGAGTGCCACTAAGGACTACTATCCAATTCTTGCCTATTCTGATGAAAATGATTTTGTACTAAGTGATGACATGGAAGGTGTGGCAGTTTGGATGGAAGAGACAAAAGAGGCTATTCGTCAGAGTGGATCTTTGGATGAGGCAACAAAGGCAAAAATTCACAGATTATGGCAGCAGTATGAAACAAATGTCAATATGATTTCTTCCACTGTCGTCACTAAAGTCTGACACCAGAACAAGATCTTGCAAGGGAGAATCGAATAGCTGAACTAAATCAATTGGGTTTCACTGTTTATAGCTTATCAAGCGCGTCTGCAAATGGCCTGATTAGCTTAAACAATTACCAGGGTTGGTGGGGTATTGGTGATTTGTTTGGGACTCCTGATCACACTATTGTTGCAATAGGTGTAAGGTCCGAATCTTCTCAGGTTGGTCCCTTTCTTCAGACTGCCTGGGATCAAGTGTTACCATACAATAGTCAAGTACCATTAAAAAACGGACAACGGCCTTATCTGGGTTGTACTACTATTGCAATTGCACCAATAATGTCGTATCATACATGGCCCAGTGACCTTGACTGGGATACGATGATACAACAAGGAGGTTCATCTACGGTGACTCAAAATTTTTTATACAACCTGGCGGTTGATATGAACGCTGATTTTGGAAACGGTGACGATAGTCTTTCTACGTCTATTCCAGCTAGCGCTGCAATAGCTGCGCTAAAACTTAGTAAATATGGTTATTCGTCATCCATGAGTTTAGTGACACATAATAATTCTATTGTTCGCACACAGCTCAACTCTGAACAGCCTGTTTGGATGCAAGGATCAGATTCGAGCAGTGATACGACTGTTACTCATGCATGGGTATGCGATGGATATATTGCTGAAACCAATGAGGATATTTATTTTGTAGAATTTCTCATGGGCGGTCCTGGATCTTACTATTACGCGAGTAAAAATGAATGGGATTATGTCCCCTCATTTCAAAGTCCGTGGTCAACAGGCGGTGTAATATCTTATTATTATGACATGAATTGGGGGTGGGGTGGAGATTTCAATGGATGGTTTTATTCGGATAATGTGAATGTTTATGAATTAGGATACAACTTCTCCAATTATAGGTTAGATATTATTAACATCAAAAAGCAATAGACAAATGAAAAAGATATTTGTAATTTTTGTTTTTTCTATGGGTACAATACTTTCATGTTCCAAAATTCCTGAAATGAAAGTAGACATAGACAGAGAATCCTTTGAAAAAGAATATGCAGCATGGGAGGCTCAGCATATTGAAAATTATGTGTTCACTTTTGATTATATGAGTAGTGACATTGGCCCCAACGGTCCTGCAACCATAAGTGTCCAAAATAACGTATCATCGGTTCTTGAAAGTCAAACTCCACATAAAGTGCCTTTTGTTAAAAGCGTTAGAGAGCTTTTTGATTTCATTGGGTGGACATTGGAAAATATTGAAAGATCAATAGAAGATAAAGATAAAAATAAAGAATACCCCGTAAAATCAGTTACTTTAAATATTACCTATAATGAACAATACCATTATCCTGAAAAAGTGAAATACGGTGCCA
>Ga0334886_1000735_pt1 | contig 45470 bp, 46 predicted proteins | sample GraSluR1_MG_9_FD_207232 | JGI IMG/M metagenome (GOLD analysis project Ga0334886, IMG submission 207232) | Sludge microbial communities from methane-producing bioreactor in Wageningen University, Netherlands - Granular Sludge_27_06-R1 | ecosystem: Engineered > Bioreactor > Anaerobic >... | reverse complement strand
TCGAGAACCGCTCGATGATCGGGTCGATCCGGCGGGCCCATGATGGCGGAACGCCCATCTTCGCCGAGTGCGGCGGCCTCATGTATCTCACAGAGGAGATCGAGTATGGAGGAGATGCCACCCCCGCTGTCGGCCTCGTCCCGGCGAAGACGAGGATGGGCGGCCGCAGGATCGTCAGCTACACCGAGGGGGAATTTATTCGTGACTGCTCCATGGGTCCCCGGGGGGCGACTTTCCTCGGCCACGAATTCCACCACTCGGAGCTCGCCATCGGCGAGGGGGCGAAGGTCGAGTATGCCATCCGCCTCCGGCGGGGGACGGGGATCGATGGTGGCAAAGACGGTATCGTCGACGGCAACCTCGTCGCCTCCTACAACCACTTTCACGCAGCCTCCTATCGGCTCTTTCCCGGCCATTTCATAAGGTCCGCCAGAGAGGCAAGGGATAAATAAAATCGGGATCTCTTTTGAGGGCGGTGATTATATGGTGAAGATGGACCCCGAGGTGATAGAGACCCTGGAGAAGCAGTGGCCGATCCCCTTCGCCACCGCCTCTTCTGAAGGAAAGCCGAACGTCGTGTTTATGGGGATATTGAAGATAAAGGACGAAGAGACCCTGGTATTCGCCGACAACTTCTTCAACAAGACCGCGGCGAACCTGGCGGAGAACCCCTTCGCCTCCGTCGTCTGCTGGATGAAGGACCCCAGGAGGTCCTACCAGATCAAGGGGACCGTGACCTTCGCGGAGGAGGGGCCGATCTACGAGGAGATGGCGGAGGCGGTCCGGGCCCGTAAGCCCGACCTCCAGATGAGGCGGGCCGTGATCTTCAAGGTCGAGGAGGTCTACGAGGCGAACTCCGGCCCCTCAGCGGGGGATCGGATCGCCTGACGGGGGGTGGGGGCCTCTCGTATCCGGACCGTCTCCCCATCCTTTCGGGGTCGAGGGCATCTCCCCCATTTTTCATCGGGCGTTTCGCTCATTTCGCTGCTCATTTCGCTATTTGCTCTCTCATACCATCAGGGCATCCCTTCGACCTAGTCCCGCCTGACGCAAAGAGTAAATATATTGCTATTCAATTTGAAGAGAGGTGATCTAAATGGTGAAGATGCCACCAGATGTCAGAGCAACCCTGGAGAAGCAGAAGCCTGCCCCCGTCGCCACCGCCGACGGCGACGGGACCCCGAACGTCGTCTACGTCGGCTTCTTGAAGGTCCTCGACGATGAGACGATCATGATAGGAGATAACTTCTTCTACAAGACGGCGGCGAACCTAGCCGCAAACCCCAAGGTATCGATCCTCTGCTACGACACCGAGACAAAGAAGTCCTTCCAGATCAAGGGGAAGGCAGAGGTCCATAAAGAGGGGAAGCACTTCGACGAGATGACGAAGTGGGTTTTAGCCGTCAACAACAAGCTTCCGGCGAAGGCCGTCGTGGTGGTGAAGGTGGAGGAGGTCTATAACGCCATGTGGGGGCCCGCGGCGGGAAAGAAGGTAGTCTGACCGGGCGGAGGCGGGATCTGCCTGTAATCTTTTTTTTAACACCATCAAATGTCTATCAAGGCGATCGGCTTAATGTATCCGGAGTTCAATTGAGATCATTCTTGCATACTGGAGGTTTTCATATCTTGAAAGAGAATAAGATCATCAGAGCGGATGTGGCCAAGCTCTTCCGCCTCTCCCAAGAAGAGTGCGACCTGGTGAACCGGATCGTCCTCGAGGAGATCCTCGCCGGATCTAAGGACACCCACGAGTTCGTCCAACGGACCCTCGACCGGTTCGCCGGGACCGAGGGGGAGAGGAGGGCCTTCCTGGCGGGGCACATCACCGGCTGGGTCCTGATGAAGGCGGACATGGATATGGACATCGACGCCTACTTCGCCGACTCCCGGGATAGGGGGCCAGAGGGTCGGAACACCTGACCACTGGGGATGGCCCCACCACGACACCCTGCCGTGACCCAGGCCCCCTTCTTAATCGCCTCCATCGATTCTTCCGGGGGTAAAGGCCCTTATTTCAGCTTCTCCAGGGCCTTCTTTCCCACCTCTGCCACAGCCTTCTCCACGTCCGTCTTCTTCTCCTCCAGATCTGCCTTCAAGGAGGAGGCCTTATGTTCGAGATCTGCCTTCCTCTTCTCCGCCTCCGCCTTGGCATCGGCCTTGGCATAGGCCGCGTCCCTCTCGGCTTCGGCCTTCTCTTTCTTCTCATTTGCCGTCGTCTTCTCCGTCATCTGCTGACACCTCCGTCCTTTTGTATAACCTATTAAAGGCGGCCGATGATTATTATAGCTTCGTGCTTGAAGCGAGCCTTTCGACGGGTCGGCGTTAAGCTGCGACCCCCCCGTGGCCCCGAACCGGCTGGGGAGGGGGGGGTTAAAGATAGGGAAAGGTTTTTTGGCCCCCCGGATCCAGAATCCCCTCACGAAAATCTCAGCAGGATGCCCCCGACTTCAGTCGGGGGAGGAATGCGTCCATACTCCCGCTTCTCCTTGGCACCGAAATGTTCATATCTATAGATGGTATACGTCTATACGCATGATGCAGACGCTCAAGGTCAAACTTGAACCGACCCCAGAACAGGTTCAAGCTATTCGCGAGACGATGCATCAGTTTAACGCCGCCTGCAACTTCGTGGCTGAAAAAGCGTTTGAGCTTCATACCGCCAATAAAATCGAGTTGCAGAAGGCCGTTTATTATCCGATCCGGGAACAATTTAACCTCTCCGCTCAGATGGCTGTCAGAGCTATCTCTAAGACCTGCGAAGCCTACAAGAGAGACAAATCGATCAAACCGACCTTCGATCCTCACGGATCTGTCGTCTACGATCAGAGACTCATGTCCTGGAAAGGTCTCGATCTCGTTTCTCTCTTGACTCTCGAAGGCAGGATAAAGGTCCGTGTTGTCATCTGCGAGTACCACGAACCCCGGCTCAATCGGATCCGAGGACAGGCCGACCTCATTTTCGAACGGGGTGAGTTCTATCTCTGCGTCGTCGTCGAAGTTCCCGAGTCTCCCAAGATCGAACCGATTGGTGTTATCGGCGTCGATCTCGGGATCAAGAACATTGCCGTTGATTCGACCGGCGAAGAGTTCTCCGGTGACGGTATCGAGAACGTTCGATCCAAGATAGATAACCTCAAGGCCGATCTTCAAAGCTGTGGGACCGATAGCGCCAAACGTCATCTCAAGAAACTCTCGGGTCGGGAGGCTAGGTTTCGTCGGGACGTGAACCACTGCATCTCCAAAAAGCTGGTTGCGAAAGCCAAAGACACCTCTTCCGTGATCGCCCTCGAAGATCTTCAGGGTATCCGGGAGAGGATGACGGTTTCGAAGGCTCAGAGACGCAAACAGCATAGCTGGGGATTCTATCAGCTCAGGCAGTTCGTCGAGTACAAGGCGACGATCGCTGGAGTTCCAGTGGTCTACATCGACCCTTCCTATACGTCCCAGGAATGCCCCGTTTGTCATCATATATCCCGGTCAAACCGACCTACTCGAGATCGGTTTGCTTGTGTCTGCTGTGGTTTCTCTGGCCCTGCCGATACCGTCGCAGCTCGAAACATAGCTGCAAGGGTGGCTGTCAACCTGCCCATCGTGGCCCGATTTTTTGCGGAGCCGCAAGCCCCCAATACTGGCGAGCATCATGCCCGCCAATTCATTGGCGGGTAGTTGACTTTGAGGAAGAGATCACGGACAGGCATGAGCGGCCAGGATCTCTGGCGGCTCTGGCGGGATCAGTTCGACGATGATCTCGCGGCCCTCGCCGAGGCGGTCTGGGCCGCAAACAAGCTCGTCAAGCCGGAGCCGCCCCAGAATCGGGACCGGTTCTACGCCCTAAAAGACGAGTTCATCCTAAGGTACGCGACGAGCGGCCGGCGGGTCCGGGACGAGCCGCCGCCCCCCTGGTACCGCGGGGTCGACGGCTCCACCAGGACGCTATACTGCTACCGGGTACCTGTGGGCGATAGGGTCTATCGGCTCCACAGCTATCTGCGCCCCCTGGATGTGGAGGAGGGGCTAGCCGAGGAGGGCGAGGAGGGAGGAGGCTCCGCCGTCGACGGGTGGTCGTGGCTCCCCCTATCTTACGCCGAGTTCTATAAGATGCTCTCAAGCTACGCAAGAGACCGGTGGGGCTTCTCGCAGCGGCTCCCCTGACCCCTACCTCAAACGCCCGGGGACTATCGCCGACCACCAAAACCCCAGTATCGGGGCTGCCTGCTGATAAATCAGATGAAGGCCGTCCAGAGAGAAGTTAATTATATACCGCTTACCGGCCGATGAGGTTTAAATGGAGGATCTCCAAAGCTGGGATGAAGCCTGGGTGGAGGACGGGAGATGGGTGGCAGGTTCGATCGGTTATTCGAAGCTCTGATGGACGCAGCCGAGATCGTCGACGGCTTCATCCAAGGGGTCTCCAGAGGGGGGAGGGAGAAGCAGAGCCTCCTGGTTGTCGGAGGGCTCATGGCCGCCATTCTTCTCATATTCGCCCTCGCCCCCGGCCCCTACGAGCCCCAGATCCCCTGCCCGGTGGACGGGACCGTCGGCATCGGCCTTGCGCCCCCTCTCTGGTGGGTCGGCGGCGGCCCCGCCACGCCCGTCCTCTCTTCGATCGGGCTCGACCCCAACTCCAGGATCAGCTACCGCGTCCTCCTGGGAACCGTCGGGGAGGATATGGTGGTGGTGGGGACGGCCAGAGGCGGCCGGGGGAGGGAGAACCTCGTCATAAACCTGACGGAGCCGCTCCTTCCCGGTACCGCCTACATATGGCGGGTTGAGGCGGAGAACCGTCTTAAGAAGATGTCCTGCGGCGATGTATGGTCCTTCAGCACCAGGGACCTTCCCGAGATCGAGCTCTTCGAGGCCGATAGGTCCGTCGTCGGTCTCGGAGACGATCTCACCCTCTGCTGGTCTGTGGCCGACGCCTCCCAGGTCGAGATCGAGCCGGGGATCGGTCCCGTCTCCCTCCGAGGCGAGGCGACTCTATCACCCCCGGAGAGGGTCACCTATACCCTCGTCGCCAGAAGCTTCGCCGGGGAATCGAAGGCCTCCGTCGATGTGGAGGTCCTCCCCTCCTTCATCATCGACTCTATGGCCGCAGGCTGGAGCACCGCCGTCGACGGCCTCGGCTCCCGCGTCCTGGAGATCGGGCCGGTTCCGGGGGCCGATGACGACGCCACCAGGATATCCATCGACCTCGTCCCCGGCGGATGGGCCGGGATCACCAAGTCCCCGTCCCGGAGAGGCGGCGGCCTGGACCTCTCAGAGACCGACGGCTTATCCTTCTCTTCCAGGGGTAGCGAGTACGCCGGCGCCCTTGAGGTCTGGATAAGAGACGCCGCCGGAACCGTCTACGCCCGCTCCTGGGAAGAGGGAGCCGTCTCCATGAACTGGACGCGGCACGAGGCCTTATACAAGGAGTTCGGCTGCATCGAGGTCGACGGCGGCCGTTGTACAGATCTCGCCCTCGACTTAAGCAACGTATCGGCGATATACTTCGTCGTCATCGACCGGAAAGTTCACAGGTCAGGAACTACGGGCTGGATCGCCATCGACGATCTCGCCGCCTTCCGCCTGGAGGGCGAGGCTGCAAAAATCTGATGATGAAGGGTTGGCGGAGGCGGGCCTTCGAAAGGTCGGCGATCTTTATCGGATGCCGTCGAGGATGGGTTCGCGGCGAAGGACGGGAAGGCCGTCCAATATATGACCGTATAATATAATTGATAAATATCCGTCTATACCCCCCCCTCTCTTCTCTCCTCCTCCGACCCCTCGACGAGGGACTCTGCGTACTTGAAGTAGCCGCAGACCGGTCGGCCCAGGGGGAGGATCCTCCCCCGGATCTCGACCCCGTCCACCTCTATCTCCGCCGCCGATGGGGCGGAGAGGCGGGGTTCCGTCGGGCTTCCTGGAGATATCAGAAGCCGGGGTCCCCGCTCGACGACGGGCCTGTGAAGGTGGCCGAAGACGAGGGCGTCCACATCCATCTCCCTTGCGAGAAAGGCGGCCCCCATCGTATCGGCAAAGTGAGATGCCTGGTGGACGATGCCGATCTTCACCCCCTCCACCTCTATGACCCTCCTCTTGGGGAGGATAGCCTTCACCTCCGGGGAGTCGGAGTTGCCGCATACCGCCACCAAGGGACCGAGGTCACAGAAAGCGTCGTAGACCTGGAGGGTGACGAAGTCGCCGGCGTGGAGGAGGAGGTCGGCGCCTTCGGCGAGGTCGACGACCCCTCCTGGAACCATAGACCCCGCCTGGAGGTGGGTGTCGGAGACGGCTACGATCCGTTTCATGCGTGGAGCCTTTTCATCCCCGCCTCTTCGATCCCCAGATACTCTGCCCCCACGGCGACGACGCTGTTGGTGAATATCGAGGCGTTGATCTCGAATATCGGGTACCTGTGCATGCTGTACTCTGAGACGAGCCAGCTGGTCGTCCTCCGGCTCCCACATATCTGTTCCAGGTACTCTTCGGAGACGGGTATGAAGGCGATATCCTCCTCCCGTCCCTTCTCCTTCAAAAGCTCCACCAGCTCCGAGGAGGGGTTTGTGGTGATCGGCAGGACGTCCGCCCCCCTCTTGAAGGCGCTCTTGACCCCTTCGATACACTCGTAGGTGTTTCCGCTTCCCGTGATGGGGACGTAGACGTCGCCGATCTGAAAGCTGGGGGTGTTGAAGTCTCTCTCCCAGTAGCTCGTCTTGTTGAGGTGGGAGAGCCTCATCTCGAAGGCTCGAGCCACCAGACCCGACCGTCCCACCCCCCCTATGATGTACCTACCGCTCCGAGGAAATAGCCGCTCAAACCACTTCGAGAGCGCCTCTTCATCCATCCTGGAGATGAGGCTGCACTGGGATGAAAAATCCCTTATGGTGGATAGGTAGCTCTCGCAGGATCCGCTCCTCTCCCCCGCGATCCTCCCCTGGACCTCCTTGAAGACGGCGTTCAAGAAGGCGAGGACCTCCAGCTCAAACTCCGTCCCCATGGGAGATAGCTTGCTGGTCCTGGTCATGTCCAGGTCGTACTTGGTCTTCCCCTTGATCACCAGAACCGATCCGTTCTCGTAATCCTCCACCAGTCGGTGGGCGGTCCCATCCCTGTTGGCGGTGATGAGCCTGATGTCGCCGCCCTGGTTTATTATGTCCTCGATGTACTTGTTCACCGCAGGGGTCTCCCCGGACCCTGATACGGCGATCCCCAGGTTCTTCCTTGTATCTCGGAAGTGCTTCTGGACGGGGTCCTCCATGGTGCAGGGGAAGGCATTGAAGTGGTTGTAGAGGAGCTGCAGAAAGCTGTATAGGGATAGAGCGCTCCTTCCGGCGGCGAGGCCGTAGACGAAGTTCTTCTCATCTTTCTCTTTCAAAAATGAGGCTAGAGATTCGGCGAAGCCGTTTACGCTCTCCAGGTCGAGCTGCTCCAGCTTCTCGATGAAAGAGCACTGGAGGGCGGTGGCGTCCTTGTAAGTGTTGATCAGACCTGCCATATAAGAGATGAATTCAGGAGGTGGGGAGATAATAAGCCTTTGCCCTTCAGCTTATGATCTCCGAAAGCCTTCCCTGATCTCTTGCGAGGCTGATCTCCTGGGCGATCCTCCTACCGTTGGAGAGGTCCTTCTCTATGAGGTCTGAGTAGGGGGATCCGTTGATGAAGACGTTCGTTCCGGCGACGATCCGGGCAGAGATCTCGAAGACCTTGAACTTCAGGTCATCGGTTACGATCGTCTCGAGGCAGAAGGGGCCTATCATCCCCCCGAATAGGTCGATGGAGGTCTCGACGACCCTCTCCCCCAGCTCGAAGGCTTTGGGAAGTAACGACTCCCTCAGGACGAGGGGTATATTTCCGGTGACGACGAAGCTCGGGAATATCCCCGCCGCCTCCAGCTCGTCCATAGAGCCTATCCTGAATATCTCGTCGGCGTTGCTCTCAACCCTCCTGTCGATCCCCAGCATCTCCAGGGTCCCTTTGCTGAGGGCATATCCGGTGGACCGGATCGGCGAGTAGAAGTAGTGGATATAATACCTCGTCCCCAGGATGAACTCCTGGATGGTGTGTCTCTGAGACCCGTCGACCTTGCTCAGGTATTCGCCCTTGCTCTTGGATATGAAGAAGCCTCTTCCTCCCTTGGCGCCGTGATACTTGACGATCACGGGACGATCGATCTCCTCGGGGGTCGCAAACCTCCTGGGAAGGTCTATCCCTGCCTTGAGGAGCCACTCCCTCTCCATCTCCCGGTCGCTCTCCCAGGCGAGGCACCTGCGGTTACCGAAGGTCGGAACCGGCATCCCCTCGAACTTCTCCGCGCCCAGGTACTCCACCAGCGACCCGTGAGGCACGACTATCGCGTTCTTCTCGATGAGCCGGTCGCTCTCATCGAGAAGCGCCCCGTAGCTATCCAGGCTCAAATAGGAGTCCGGCTTTGCCAGGGGAAAGGCGTCGTAGAACTTCGGCGGTCTGCCAAGGCAGATGCCCAGGGTCTTGAAACCCTCTAGTCGAGCCCCATGAAATATCTGGAGGCTGCTATGAGAGCAAACCGTGGCAATAGTTAACTCTTTTGAGTCATACTCATCCAGAATTTCTTGTATCCTTTTCTTTTCTATCATATCTACAACCTTTGGAACGGAACAACATGATCCAGGGGTACATAAGGGCTTCGATCGGCCCGATGTTGATGGGCATAGATAGCCTGGTCATGATCCGGCCTCCATAAACTTCGAGGTCGTTTATCCCCTCTCAGAATAAGTTAAATATCTTCTAATAGACCCATCATCATGCGCGCTTCTTTCAGGAGAGATACGGCAGAGACCGAGGTGGAGGTATTCGTCGATCCAGAAGGGTCGGGATCCTGGGAAGGAGAGACCGGGGTTCCCCTCCTCGACGAGGTCCTCCATATAATAGCCCAGGCGTCGGGGTTCGATTTAGAGGTGAGGGCCAGGGGAGACCTTCTGACGGGAGACCACCACACCGTCGAGGACGTGGCCATCGCCTTAGGCCAGGTCCTGGCAAAGCTCATCGATGCCGGGATAGCAAGCTCCTCCGTCCCCTCCGGAGAGGCTCTGGCTTTCGCTGCCGTCAGGTTCGGTGAGGCTGGTTGCAGGTTTGACGTCGAGTTTTTGGGCGATTTCCTGGAGGGTATGGAGCTTGAGAACCTAGGCCACTTCATGAGGACCCTCGCCTACAACGGCAGATTCACGCTTCATCTGAGGGTCTCCGGAGGCGACGACTGGCAGAAGGTGGAGGCCCTGACTCTAGCCCTGGGGCGGGCCCTGAGGAGGGTGGTCGAAGACGGCGGAGGCGAGAGCCGCCGCGAAGAAGGCCAGATCCCGGATGGATTCGATCTGATGAAGGATTAAAAAACCGGGTCTTGGACCTTCGGACCGCCTCAAGACGGGCGGGACCCATGCTGGATCGGCTCGATGAAGATCTCGGAGGTCGCGATGGCGCTTCCGCCCCTGGCGGTATTTATAGATATGACGATTATATTTCTGACATCGATATCCATATAGTTGACGCTGGTGGGAACTGCCTTGAACTGCCCGTGACTGGTGACGGAGTTTCTTTTCTCTGTATTGATCGCCACCACCCCCTGGAAGACCTCTTCGTCCCCGGAATCTCCGAAGAAGGATATGCCGGTGATATCAGATAATGAAGAATCGAAGTTGATGCCTCTGGTCAGATCATCCGCTCTGAAGATCCCGACCTTTGCGGGATGACCGGGCTTTGCAAAATCGTTATGAAAACTCATGACACCGTGGAGGGACTCTGGATAAAAGGGCGGAGCTATTGGGGGGAACTTCCCTGCACCGGCTAGGTCGCATGCCTGACCAAAAATGAGGAGTGTGCTCATCAGCGCGATGCCGATGAGCTTTGGGTTCATCTCCATATTGTTCCTTTTCGATCAAAGAGGGCAGCAGCCAGTCGGACAGCAGCCGGTCTGCAACGTCTTGATGTTCACCACGTTGTTGGCAACTCCGGCCCCGAAGGCCCGGGCGGTCTGGTCACCGGAGGTGATCATCTCGAGGTTGACGACCCTTGAGTCGTAGATTCCCTGAACGTCCTTGATCTTCATCAGGTCAGGCCCGGCGTCCTTCATCAAGCTCTGTTGCTGTTCTTCAGTGCCGTTGTTGAAGAGAGATCCAGCGAACTGGCTCTTGTCTAGGTTGAAGGCGTTAGTTGCTACCGGCTTTGAGCCTGCAAATCCAAAGGTCCAGGCGTCCTGGTTGCCCTGCTTGACGAAGTCGAAGTTCATGTTCGCCGGGAAGGTGCCGATTCCCAAAGTTCCCTCGGCCGCCTTCAGCGTCGCTCCGTCAGCACACTGTGCCATGGCTGGAGCTGCGAAGAATGCGGCAACCAGCACTAATAGCGCTGCTAATTTCTTTATAATCTCACCCCTTCATTGCGTGATTAGATAAGTTTAGGTATCGGTCATATTTGTATTTTTTGGTACGCGCACCCGGATCCGCCGAAACTGGCTGGCTTTTTTTTATGTTATCGAAATATTGATCCTTTTGAGACTGGGATCTACCTCGATCTAGGGATCTGATAGTAATCTAATCCAATTTTAAATGGAAATAAGATCCGCTCATAAATCGCGAGCAGATCGGTGAAAAATAGATATGCTCAAGCTTCATCTGACGCTCCTTGCACCCTCCTCCAGGATCTCCAGGTTCAGGGGTATCAGCTTCGGCTTCTTGGCGAAGGTCTTCTGGAAGGCGCCGCCGAAGGCCTCGCGAGGGAGGCCCAGGTCCCCAAGCTCCATCAGGGCTCCGAACATGGCGGTGTTGGCCGCCTTTTCTACCGCCCTCGATAGCGCGATCTCCGTCGCCGGTACCGGGACGGCTCTCACCCCCTCCGGCGGGTTGAAGCCTCCGGCCAGTCCGTCGTAGAGGATCAGGCCGCCCTCTCTGACATCGGAGGCGAACTTCTCCAGGGACGGCCGGTTGAAGGCCACCAGAACGTCGGGATGGTCGACTACGGGTGACCCTATGCTCTCCCCGGAGATTACTACGGAGCAGTTGGAGGTCCCCCCTCTCTGCTCGGGGCCGTAGTCGGGGTACCAGGAGACGAAACGGCCGGATTGGTACGCCGCCTGGGCGAGGGCGAGACCCATGCTGAGGACCCCCTGGCCGCCGAAGCCGGCTATCTTGACGCCCTTGGCCACGAAGGCGGGGTCGGCTACCACCTCCACCACCTCCACCTCTCCACCGAGGCCGAAGATCCTGTCGAGGGAGGCCTTCGAGAAGTCGCTCTCGGCCCTCTCGATCGGGACGACCTCGGCAGATCGGTCCCTGAAAAGCTTGAGGGGGAACTCTTTCTCCATCTCCTCATTTATGAACTCCTCGACCCTCTTCGCATCCATCCTCAAGATGGTGGGGCAGGGGGAGAGGAACTCTACGAAGGCGTAGCCTTTCTTGTCCCTCTGGATCTCGAGGGCCCTCCTGACCGCCCGACGGGCCTTTCTGATCTGATTTATGTTCGATAGGGAGACCCGCTCGATGTAGACGGGGGCCTGCAGGGTGTCCAGGAGCTCGCAGAGGTGGATCGGGTATCCGGAGTCGCGAGGGTCTCTGCCGGAGGGGGTCGTCGCCGTCACCTCACCGAGGAGGGTCGTCGGCGCCATCTGGCCACCCGTCATCCCGTAGACGGTGTTGTTGACGAAGAAGACCGCCATCTTCTCGCCCCGGTTTGCGGCCTGGACCGTCTCGTTGAGGCCGATGGAGGCCAGGTCGCCGTCGCCCTGGTACGATATGAGGATGGCGTCGTCCTCGGCCCGGGATAATCCAGTGGCGACGGCGGGGGCCCTCCCGTGGGCTGTCTGGACGTGGCCGCAGTCGATGTAGTAGTAGGTGAAGACGGCACATCCCACCGGGCTCATGACGACGGATCGATCCTGGATGTCGAGGTCGGCCATGGCGTCTGCTATGATCTTGTGCAATATCCCGTGGCCGCATCCGGGACAGTAGTGGGTGGCGGTGGGAGCCGACCCCCCCTTCCTCTCAAAGACGCCGTACATCCCAGCCGACCTTATCAACTTCTCTTTTGATGCCATCCTAAGCCACCTCCCTGATCTTCTCGCCGATCTCGTCTCTTCCTATGAGGTTTCCTCCGTATCGCGAGACGAGTCCCACGTCCTTGCATCCTGTCGCAAGCCTGATCTCATCCCTCATCTGGCCGTTGCTCATCTCTACGGAGATGAAGACCGCCCCCCTCTCGGCGAGGGCCGAGAGCTCCTCTGTGGGGAAGGGGAATAGAGATATCGGCCTGAAGAGGCCGACCTTTATGCCCTCCCCCCTCGCGGCGTCGACGGCGGACTTTGCGATTCTGCTGCTGATACCGTAGGAGACGAGGACGACCTCAGCGTCATCGATCCTGTACCCCTCGTAATCGACCTCATTCTTTCGTATGCTATCGTACTTCGCCTGGAGCTTGAGGTTGTGGGCCTCCAGCTCTTTGAAGTCGAGGTCGATGGAGGTGACCAGGTTGCCTCTAGTCTCGCGGTTGCCGCGGACAGCCCAGGAAGGATCGATCACCGGCTCGACGGCGGTCTGTGGGAAGCTCAGGGGCTCCACCATGTGGCCGAGGACCCCGTCGGCGAGGACGATGGCCGGGTTTCTGTACTTGAAGGCGAGGTCGAAGGCCCGGACGGTGAAGTCGCACATCTCCTGGACGGAGTTTGGAGCGAGGACTATGTTCCTGTAACACCCGTGCCCGCCGCCCTTCACCGCCTGGTTGTAATCGGACTGCTCAGGCCCTATGTTTCCCAGGCCCGGCCCGGCCCTTGCGATGTCCACGATGACACAAGGAAGCTCCGCTCCCGCGATGTAGGATATCCCCTCCTGCTTCAGGCTCATCCCCGGCCCCGAGGAGGCGGCGAGGACCCGGTGGCCTGCGGCAGCCGCTCCGTAGGCCATGTTTATCGCCGCCTCCTCGGACTCCGCCTGGACGAACTTCCTTCCCACCAGCGGGAAGTATCTGGAGGCCTCGTGGAGGATCTCGCTGGCGGGGGTTATGGGGTAACCGAAGAAGCAGTCGCATCCGGCGTACATCGCCCCCACGATCACTGCTTTGTTTCCTTCAATAAGTTGGGCTGGCATCTCTTCAATCCTCCTCGAACCTCTCCTTTGACGGTATGTGGACGGCGATGGCGAAGGGCTCGGGACAGGTGTAATAGCAGTTCCCGCAGCCGATACATCCCTCCCCCGAATAGACCGCGAAACGGTAGCCCCGGATGTTCAGCTCCTCACCGAGGACGAGGACGTTGACGGGGCAGGCGATGATGCACCTATCGCAGGCCTTGCACTCGAGGGCGTTTATAACAGGATAGGGCTTGTCCTTCTCCCGGATCTCCACCCTTCTTATCTTTCCGCTGATAGTCTTTGGGAGTTCGTCCATGAACTCGACGATCCTCGGATACTTGTACGGGGCCGTTATGTTCTTGACGTGGTTTTGAAGCTCGACCTTCAGCTCCTCCGACGGAGCATAGCCCTTCATCAGGACGACCGTCGCCTTCACCACCTGCCCCCTGAGGGGGTCGGGAACTCCGGTGATGGCGCACTCCAGGACCGCCGGGTGGGTGAGGAGGGCGCTCTCCACCTCGAAGGGGCCGACCCGGTACCCTGAGCTCTTGATGATGTCGTCGGCCCTCCCGACGAACCAGAAGTATCCATCCTCATCAATCCAGGCGGTATCCCCTGTGTGGTAGTAGTCGTCGTGCCAGGTGTTCCTCATCTTTTCGGGGTCGAGGTGATAGTCGACGAAGAGGCCGATGGGCCTGCCTCCGTCGGTCCTGATGACGATCTCCCCCTCTTCGCCGACCTCGCAGACCCGGTCGTTCTTGTCCACCAGGACCATGTCGTACCCCGGCGAGGGCTTTCCCATGGACCCGGGCTTCGGGTCCATCCAGGGGTAGTTGGCTATGGCGACGACCGTCTCCGTCTGGCCGAAACCTTCCATGAGCCGGAGCCCCGTAGCCTCGAGGAACCTGTCATATATGGTGGGGTTCAGGGGCTCGCCGGCGGTGACGGCGAATTTGAGGGTCGAGAAGTCATACCTGGATATGTCTTCCTTTATCATGAACCGATAGATGGTGGGGGGAGCGCAGAAGGTGGTGACTTTGTGCTTCGCCGCCATCTCCATCATCTTTCCGGCGTCGAACCGGTCGTAGTCGTAGACGAAGACCGCTGAGCCCGCGATCCACTGGCCGTACAGCTTCCCCCAGACCGCCTTACCCCAGCCGGTGTCGGCGACGGTGTAGTGGAGGCCTCCGTCTTCTACGTTCTGCCAGAACTTCGCCGTCAGGATGTGACCGAGGGGGTAGGTCTGGTCGTGATTGACCATCTTGGGGTTGCCGGTCGTCCCGGAGGTGAAGTAGGCGAGGAGGATGTCGGAGTTCTTCGTCGCCGCGTCCCCCGTCGGCCTCTGGAAATCCGGGGATGCCGCTTCCAGCTCCTTTTTCAGGTTCAGCCAGCCCTCCCTCTCCCCCTCCCCGACGAAGGCCTTCAATACCCGGTCGGTTGCGAGCTCGTCGCAGGCCCCGTCCACCTCCTCGGGGACCCCCTCCCCCATTATGGAGATGATCATCTTGAGGTCGGCCCTCCTTATCCTATAGACTATGTCCTTCCTCTTCAGCATGTGGGTTGCCGGGATGGCCACGCCCCCGATCTTGTGAAGGCCGATCATGCAGATCCAGAACTCATAGCGGCTCTTGAGGGAGAGCATCACAGAGTCGCCCTTTTTGATCCCGTGGTTCAAAAAGAAGTTGGCTGCCCGGTCGCTCTCGAGCTTCATCTCCCCGAAGGTGATGATCACCTCGTCCCCGGAGTCGTTGCACCAGACTATAGCGACCTTATCGGGGTCGTCTTTCGCATAGACGTCCACCACGTCGAAGGCGAAGTTGAAGTTCTCGGGGACCTTTATTTCGAAGTTCTCTATGAAATCCTCGTAGCTCTCGAAGTCCGTCCTTGGGACGAACCTATCCAGTAAAGACGACATTTTAAGTTCCTCTTTATGCTGTTAAATCACCACGACGAGCATCTTCGCGGGCCGGTCGTCCCTCGCCTCCATGGAGTGTTTATATGACGAGTCGAAGAGTATCGAGTCGCCTTCGTTCAGAATGATCTCATGATCGTGGATGGAGAACTTGAGGGACCCCTCCAGGACGTAATCGAACTCCTGGCCCGGATGGCTGTAGGCGGCGGGTTTCTCCTTCTTCGGCTCGATGGTCACGGTGAAGAACTCGGCCCTCTTGGAGAGGAATTTGCCCGCCAGGTTCTGGTACTTATACTGCCTCCTCCGCTCCACCTCGACCCCCTCGCCCTTCCTCGTCACCGTGAATATCCGCATCCTCGCCTCTTCGCCGGTGAGAAGGAGGTTCATCTCCACGTCGAGCCTCTGACCGATCTCGAAGAGCTTGCTCGCCGGGATATCCGTCTTCCCCTCCTCGTAGCAGATGTAGGTCTCCAGAGGCACCTTCAGGTATTCTGCCATCTCCTCCGTCGTCACCTTCTCCAGCTCTCGCAGCTCGCGAACCCGGGATGCGATCTCCTCAATGGTCTCCGCCATGCCGATTCACCAACTGAACTTCGATATACCTATGGTATTTAGCCTCTACCTCTCGGCAGGCGGGGTTCCCATGATAAGGCTCAGCCTATAAAAATCGATCCGCGTATGAGGGCTCTTTCGGCGGGGAAGGGCCGACCTCAACCTATTAATAAATCCCTCCCCCTTGATCCTGGTGAGAATGAAAGCTATAGAATATCTCGAGCACACCGCCGACGTCAAGTTCCGGGCCCGGGGCAGGAGCCTGGAGGAGGCCTTCGAGAACGCAGGCCTGGCGATGCTCGGCGCCATGATAGACCCTGCTACCGTCAGGGCGGAGGAGACCTGGCCTGTCGAGATCGAGGCGGATTCCCTGGAGGCGCTCCTCTACGACTGGCTCTCGGAGATCCTCTACCTCTTCGAGGTGGAGCTGGCGGCGTTCTCGAAGTTCGAGGTGGAGATCGAAGAGGGTGAGGGGGGCTGGAGGCTTTCTGGCCGGATCCGAGGGGAGAGGGTGGACCCCGAGAGGCACTTCTTCGATACCGAGGTGAAGGCGGTCACCCTCCACCAGTTTGAGATAAAGAAAGAAGCGGCGGATGGTGGAGACGAGATCTGGACCGCCCAGGTGGTTTTGGACGTTTGAGGTGATGGCATGCTGAATAGGGTTGATGATAACATATTTGAGGTGCCGATGGGCCACCAGAAGGGGATGCGGGTCCCGGGAAGGATATTCATCTCCGATAAGCTCCTCGCGCAGGTCGAGCCGGGGACCATCGACCAGGTGGCGAACGTAGCCACCCTCCCGGGCATCGTCAAATACTCCATGGCGATGCCCGACGCCCATCTCGGCTACGGATTCCCCATCGGGGGCGTCGCCGCCTTCCGGGAGGATGGGGGGGTCATAAGCCCCGGAGGCGTCGGCTTCGACATAAACTGCGGCGTACGTATGCTCAGGACAGACCTCTTCGCGAAGGATGCGGCACCGATGATATCAAGCCTCGTCGACGACCTCTTCCACGACGTACCCTCCGGCGTCGGGGCGAAGGGGAGGCTGCGGGTCTCGGAGCACGAGCTCGACGAGGCCTTCACCAGGGGGGCGGCCTGGGCGGTGGAGGCTGGCTATGGCGTCCCCGAGGACCTGGAGCACTGCGAAGAGAACGGATTTATGGAGGGAGGAAAGCCGGATCAGGTGAGCCTCAAGGCGAGGAAGAGGGGGCGGCCTCAGCTGGGGACCCTGGGGAGCGGAAACCACTTCCTGGAGATTCAGAAGGTGGACAGGATATTCGATGAAGGCATCGCCAGGAGGTTCGGCCTCTCCGAAGGGCAGATTACCGTGATGATCCATTGCGGATCGAGGGGGGCGGGCCACCAGATCTGTACCGATCACCTGCAGGTTCTGAGCCGGGCGGTCCGAAAGTACGGTATAGAGCTACCCGATAAGCAGCTCGCCTGCGCGCCCCTGGGCACACCAGAGGCGGATAACTACTTCGGGGCGATGGCGGCGGCGGCGAATTACGCCTGGGCCAACCGCCAGATCATCTCCGCCTGGACGAGGGAGGTATTCGAGAGGCACTTCGCCGACGCAAAACTCGACCTCGTCTACGACGTCGCCCACAACGTCGCCAAGGTGGAGGAGCACTCCGTCGACGGGACGATGGAGAGGCTCGTCGTCCACAGGAAGGGGGCGACGAGGGCCTTCGGGCCGGGGAGGCGAGAGATCCCGGAGGCTTACCGGGATCTGGGCCAGCCGGTGATCATACCCGGGTCGATGGGGACCCCCTCTTACGTCCTCTGCGGCGGAGAGGGGGCGATGCGTCTCACCTTCGGGTCCGCCTGCCATGGGGCGGGGAGGATCATGTCCAGGACCCAGGCGAAGAAGATCTACGGGGGGTCTGAGGTGAAAGAGGCCCTCTCGCGGCGCGGGATCAAGGTTATGGCGACCCACCCGAAGATGCTCGCCGAGGAGGCCCCCGAGGTCTACAAGCCGAGCGACGAGGTCGTAGAGGTCGTCGATCAACTGGATATAGCTAGGAAGGTGGCGAGGGTCGTACCTCTGGGAGTCTCCAAAGGATGAGGCTTTCTGTCGTCCTGGTGGAGCCGTTGTACGAGGGGAACGTCGGCTCTGTAGCGAGGGCGATGAAGAACTTCGGCTTCTCCGACCTCGTCCTCGTCCGCCCCTGTTATATCGGGGAGTTCGGTCTCGCCATGGCATCCCACGCGAGGGACCTGATGGAGGGGGCGAGGGCCGTGGAGAGTCTGGAAGAGGCGGTGGCGGGAGCAGACCTCGTCGTCGGGACGACAGGTGTGAGGGGCCGATCCACCGACCGTCACCTCCGGGTTCCGAGTCTCACCCCCCGGGAGCTGGCCGAGAGGCTCGGAGGGACTGCGGGGGATGTGGCCCTCCTTCTAGGACGGGAGGACGACGGCCTCTCCCGCCAGGAGCTTGCTCTCTGCGAGATCGTCGTATCCATACCCACCAGCCCCGGTTATCCGATAATGAACATATCCCACGCCGCAGCCGTCCTGTTTTATGAGCTCTCCAGGGTGGAGGCCGGAGAGGTCAAGCTCGCCGGCAGCGACGACCTCGCCCGCCTCCTGGCGAGGCTTCGGACCGCTCTAGTCGAGTCGGAGTACCACCAGCATAAGCTCGAAAAGACGATGCTGATGCTGAAGAGGATCTTAGGGAGGGCGATGCTGACCGACCGGGAGGTTCAGACCCTCTACGGGATCGTAGGGAACCTCCGGTGGGGTGCGGTCCACCGGGGCGGCTCCTTCGAGATGGGCGGAGAGGTCGAGAGAGGCGTCGGCCCTTCGGGGGGGATGGAGGCCGGGGCGCTGCCGGATGAAAAAAGGTGAGGTTTGATTGGGGTCATAGGCCCCCAGGCCTCAGGTCTCGCATTCTAAAATCCGGGATCAGACGTTGACGACGTAGGTCCCGGCTATCTTGTCGTGCCACCCCTGTTTCTTCTTGTCTATGAGGATCCAGACGTAACCGAGGAGGATCACCACCGCGGATACTATCATCCCGATCCACCGGAGGAAGCCCTTGAAGTAGCCTATAGGATAGGTACCGTCGGTCCCGATCAGCTTTATCTTCATGGCCATCATACCCGGGGTCTGGCCGTTTCCGAAGAAGTACGTGTAGTAGCCGACGGATACCACCACCCCCAAAGAAACGATTATCCCACCTAAGCTCCCGCCTACGTTCATCGAGATGTAGTTGAGGACCGATCCGATCACACCGACGATGATATTGTCGATGAGGTATGAAATCAACCTCGGTCCCGGACTCGCCAGATTGAGGGGGATCTCCCCCCTCTCCGCCATCATCTCATTCTCCATATCCCTGTACCTCCCAGTGAAATCTACGGCGATAGGTCATATTTAATATATATAAATAATTTCGCTTATAATCGGGGCTGGGGATTTTTGACTGGTCATGATCTTACCACATAGGTCCCGGCGATCTTGTCGTGCCACCCCTGCCTCTTCTTGTCGAAGAGGATCCAGATGTATCCCAGGAGGAGGAAGATCCCCGATATCTCCATCCCGACCCACCGGAGAAAGCCCCTGGGAAGGCCCACCGGCTCGACGCCGTCCGTCCGGACCAGCCTGATCTCTACGAGCCTCATCCCCGGCGTCTGCCCCTTCCCGAAGAAGTAGGTGTAGTATCCTATCCCGATCGCCGCCATGATGAAGTGAGTAGGGTGGAAGACCTCTCCAAAACCGCTCCCGACTATCGACTCCCCCATCTCGCCTCCGGAGAGGAAGATCAGGGCGATATAGATCACGCTCAATACTATCAAGTCGACGATGAATGACGAGAGCCTCTGGCCGACGGTGGCCAGGTCCTGGCCCCCTTCGACGTTCTTCGCTTCGGTCTCATCCATTATTCAAACCACCAGCTTGGGATCTTCATCGATAAGGTGCATCGGGCTGGTATAAATATTCGATATATTCGGGATCTATGGGCTCTGAATTAACGTCTATGGATAGGAAGCGGGTGGAATAGACGAAAAAAAGAGGGTGATAAAGGAGGTTGATCGGGGGATCGAGAGACGAATAAAGGTGCCTTAAATTTGCCTTAAAGAAGCTGCCTTAAAGGTCAGACCTCCCAGGCCGCGATCACCTTCTCGATGTTTATATAGTCTCTTCTTCCCTTCGTCTCCAGCACCAGAACGCCGTCGGCGGATCCGACGACCCTGCCGCGGAGGCGCTGGTCACCGTCTCCGCCGAAGTAGACCTCGATCTCCTTGTTGTAGAGATGCTCAGATACAAATTTGTCCATCACGAGCCATCACCTCAAATAAGCTCTTTGATAACATAACGGGCTTAAACTAGATATAATTTATGGTTATTCTCCGAATTCTGCCCAAGATCAGAAAAATCAAGCCAAAATTTAAATCAACTTGATTAAGCAGTTCTTACTCGGATCAACTGTAGTTGTTGATCTAAAAATCTTTCATCAAGTCAAATCGAGTTTAGAAGGCCGGAGAGAGGGGTGGGCAACTCCCAGGAAGATACCCCGGCCAGCTTCTCTTCCGAGGATCGTCCTCGGACTCTCATCTCGCGGCCCTTTTGATGGAATCCTCGACGCAGTCCCCGATGATCTACCTCGCCCTAGGGAGGATGGTCTCCTTCAGCTCAGGGTCCTGGTCGATGCGGGCGGTGCATGGGTATGCGTGGTGCACCTCCGATATCCTCTCCCGCAGGTGGGGCTTCCTCGCCTCTGCAGAAGACCAAGACCTTCATGCATCCCCTTTTTGTCGGCCACGGTATCTACCCTTTGTCCGACGTCCCTTGCCCCCCGGTCCCTGCTACCACCTCTCTGAGCCCCGGGACCTCGTCGAGAAGCTCTTCTAAGGATATGGCCTCTCCATCGATGTCCAGGGCGACGGCACCCCGGGGTCCCAGGGCGACGACCGCCTTCGCCCTCTTCATCCCGACGAAGGAGCCCCCATCTCCTCCGACCATCGAGGATGAATGAAACTCCGAGACTGCCACGAGGGTGACCTCGCCGACCTGGAGGGGGCCGTCTGCCCCTAGCTTTCCTAGATTCACCCGATCACCATTTATCTATAGTCGCGTTTTTGTACAAAAATGGTGAGGGTGAGCAGATGGTAGACGATCTCAGCGGCATAGAGCCCCGGCAACTCTGGGGTCACTTCAATGAACTGAGGAAGATACCCCGATGTTCCAAGGACGAGAGGAAGGCGGCGGAGTACGTCCTCTCCGTCGGGAGGCGGCTTCGCTTCGATTCTGAAATGGACAGGGCCGGAAACGTCGTCGTCAGAAAGGCCGCCACCCCCGGGAGGGAGTCCTCCCCAGGAGTCCTCCTCCAGGCCCACCTCGACATGGTCTGCGAGAAGAACAGGGACAACGATCACGACTTTTTGACCGACCCCATAGAGGTCGTCGTCGAAGGAGGTTTCGTCTCGGCCGTTGGGACGACCCTGGGCGCCGACAATGGGATCGGGGTCGCCGCCGCCCTCGCCGTCCTCGAGGACCCAAGGGCGGTCCACGGACCCCTGGAGCTCCTCTTCACCGTCGATGAGGAGGACGGGATGTCTGGAGCGAAGGGGCTGGAGGTGGGGCAGATCTCGGCGAAGATGATGATCAACCTGGACACCGACGACCCCCACGCCGTCTACGTCGGCTGCGCCGGAGGTGAGACCTCCAACCTGCGCCTTCCCGTCGGATGGGTCCGGCCCGACCAGGCCGCATCGGTGGCCTTCGAGGTCTCCCTCCTGGGACTTCGTGGAGGCCATTCCGGCGTCGACATCCACCTGGAGCGGGGCAACGCCATCAAGCTCCTCGGCCATCTCCTCTGGGTCGCCGGGGGGAGGGTCTCCCTCGGCCTCTCCTCCCTCAGGGGCGGTGACAAGCACAACGCCATCCCGAGGGAGGCGGAGGCGGTCGTCGTCGTCCCAGGGGATGAGGCGGAGGCCTTCCGCTCCCTGGTGGAGGAGATGGGCCGCACCCTCCAGGAGGAGTACAGGGTCGTCGATCCGGGCCTATCGGTCTCGGTCTCGGCCGTAAAGATGCCGGTGAAGGTCGCAACGCCGGAGGGATCGCGGAGGGCGATCGGCCTCGTCGCCGCCCTCCAAAGCGGCGTTCTCCGGTGGAGCCCCGAGATCCCTGACCTCGTCGAGACCTCGACGAACCTCTCCGTCGCTTCCACCGGGGAGGACGAGATCTTCCTCCAAACTGCCTCCCGGTCGTCGTCGAAGGCGGGCCTAGAGACGACGACGGCCGCGATCCGGGCTGCGGCGGCTCTGGCGGGGGCGGGGGTCGAGAGAGGGGAGAGATATCCAGGAAGGCTCCCGGTCCTCGATTCAAAGCTTCTTTTGGCCTGTAAGCTGGCTCACCGGGACCTCTTCGGCCGGGAGCCGGATGTCAGGTCGATCCACGCCGGCCTCGAGATGGGGATCCTCGGGGAGAAGTTCCCCGAGATGGATATGGTCTCATTAGGGACTACCATCGAGCACCCCCACTCCCCGGCGGAGAGGGTGAAGATATCGGCGGTGGCGGAGTTCTATAGGTTCCTCCTTGTGGCTCTGGAGAAGGTTTCGGAGATGGAGTGGAGGGAAGGGTGGGGGGGCGCTCTTTCGGCGGAAGGCCCCAGGGATGAACTGCAAGGATCAGAAGATCGGTCTAAAATGAATCGAGGTTCTTACATCTCCTCCCCAGGTAGTCCCTGTCGATCACCTCGAGCCTCTTGGGTCGGTTGAGGATCCAGCCCTTCCCCGCCTTCTCCAGCATCCCCTCGATCCGGATCTTCTTATTCCCTTTGTGGGCGTCGATCGCCAGCTGATACGACATCTCGTCGAGGCAGATCTTTACGGGGATGGCGTCGTGTCCTTCTAATCCAAGGGCCTTGATCCTTATCACCATCACGCCTCTCTCCTTCTCCGCATCACATCTGAGCTGGGTTACATAACCGTGAAGCTCCGCGTACCCTTCGGGGGGGGCCTCCTCGAGGATGCGGGCTGCCGCCTCGAGATACGTCTTCGCCGGCGGGCTCAGTCTCAGGTCGATGGCGACGTCGCCGGGAACGGCGTACATGGGGTCGAAGGTCGCGGATATGGCGATATCGGTCCCCGCCCCCACATCGATAAGGTCCGTCAGCACGGCGCACATGTTCGAGTTGAGGCCCCTTGAGGAGTTCTCCGCGATGGGGCGGGGGTTCCCCAAGGCGACGGCCTCCTGGACGTCTTTAAGGCCCCGCAGGATCCGGAGGATCGATCTCCTCTGGATCGGGTCGATGACCTCACCGTCGACGGCCACTTCACACCTCTTAGGTAGAGGAAGGTGAAGGTCTGCGGTGCAGCCGCCGGATCTGCCCAATCCGAGATAGCAGGGTTTGACGATCTCCATCGCCTCCCAGAGCTTCCTCGAAAAGGCCTTCTTTCCCGGGTCCAGCTCGGAGCAGGCGCTGAAGATCAGCAGATCTCGGAGGCTCTGGTATAACGAGATCCCATCGCGGATGGGGATCATCCCATTCTCGGCGTCCGGGGTGAAGATCTGAACTCTTATAGAGTCGCTGACGGACGATATCTGATCGAGGAGATCCTCATATCTCCGGCCTTCGAAGGTGGATATACGTCTAAGAGCTATGTTGATAATTTTATTATAATCATAGACCTCTTCTGTAGACGGGATCAATATGAGAGCGCGATCGTCGGTCCCGGCGATGGGTCCCGGGGATCTATACTTGATGAGGTCGTCCCGTCCGAATTTCACCCTCTCCCAGCCTTCGGATTCCAGGTATCTCATCAGGACTCTGAGGTTAATCCCTCTCGTACGATCCGCCTTCGACGAAGGCCGGGTCACTGAGAATCCCACCGTGGGATCTCGGAAGGGTGTCTTCTTCGTCTTCGTCTTCTTCCCACGATGGAATTAAATATTATATAAAATGTATTCGCCAAGTGTTTTAAAATTATGATCCGCTTCTTATCCTTCCTCGGCTGAAATTTCGGCGGCTTTGTACCACCAAGATCGAGGAAGGATCTCATACCGGTCCCCGACCGCTATCACGATATCCGGATCTTGAGGCGTTGCTGCCCAAGCTCATAGCTGCGGCTGAGATATCTGCCATTGTCAGATCTTCCCGGCTGTTTTGGAGGGCGAGATTCATCTGATCACCCGCATCCTTTTTGGATTCTAGGTTCGTCCCAATGCTAAAAAAGATTTTGGCCAGCCGAGCGCCCAGAATATTTATAGAATTATTATGTAATTTTATTTTTTATAATTATGGCGGCGCGAAGCCGAGGCCTGCCCCCAAGCCCGTCATTCTTCACCCGCAAGCATTGGTCATCGGTTAAGAGAAAAATCGCGATGCAATAGCATTCCGGGTAGCAAGCCCACCGAGTCTGGCGGGATCGAAATGGGTGCAGCAATCCGTTCTCAAATTCTGACCTCATTCTTGCAACGCATAAAGCGTAATATGAACTTCAAGATAAAGGCATTTTATTTCCTTAACCGATGACCGATGCACCCGCAAGGATTGCCGATAAATTGCCGATAACTTGCAGCTTCTCCCCCGCTTCGAGGGGTCCTTCATCACTAACATCACCTGAATCTTGATCGGTCCCGGGATGGGCAAAACAAGATCGTAGTTCTATCGTCGGTCCGATCTCAGAGCAACCTCTTAAACTCTTCCAGGCTAATGCTCTTCTCGTCTTTACTGCCAGCGATCACAGATGAGTCATGAAGATCCTCCTGCTCGTCTTCATCCTCCAAGCCCGCAAGATGCGCCTCGATCGCCTCCCTGCTGTTGCTAAAGGCCTCCTCGATCGTCTCACCCTGAGAATAGCATCCGGGAATCTCCGGCACCTCCGCCCAGAAGCCGCCCTCCTCCGCCGGGTGTATCAGAACCGTGTATTCCATGACTCCATCATGGGGCGGAGGCCTCAGCAGACCTTCGCCCCTTCCTCCTCAGCCTTCTTCCCCTCGATCTTCTCCAGCTTCTCCACTACCGGCCTCGTCGATACCGAGTTCATCTCCATCCCCAGCTCCTCGGGCGCAAGGCCCAGGGCGAGCCCCGCCATCTGGGTGACGTATAAGATGGGGAGATCGATTTTTTCGCCGAACTTCTTCTCCAGGAGCGGCTGGTTGGCGTCGAGCATCAGGTGGCATAGCGGGCATAGGGCGACGACGAAGTCAGCGCCGGAGGCCCTGGCGTTTCGGAGGATCCGGATGAGGGTCTCGGCGGCCGCCTCCTCCTCGGGCATGAAGATGGGGCCGCAGCAGCACTTCATCTTTAATCTGAAGTCGGTCGGCTCGGCGCCCAGGGTCCGGATCAGGTCTTCGAGGATCTTAGGGTTCTCGGGGCTGTCGATCCCGCCGCCGGGCCTCGTCAGGAGGCAGCCGTAGTAGGGGGCGGCCTTGAGGCCGGCGAGGGGCCGGACGATGAGGTCCTTGGGGCTTTTCTCGGACTCCCGGCCTTGGTCTTTCTCCTCGGCCTTGCGGAGGGCTTTCGTGATCGTCTCGATGACGTGGAGGACCTCCTTTTCTCCCTCGTACTTCACCTCCAGGGCCTCGTTCACCCGCTCCCTGACTTTTCGGTCCTTCAGGTGGATCATGGCGGCCCGAAGCCTGCTGTAGCAGATCGAGCAGGAGGCCATCACAGGAAGCTCCGTCCTCACCAGGTTTCTTGCGGCGAGGGCCGTCGAGACCAGCTCATTTGAGACGTGGGTGGCGCCGCAGCAGTTCCAGTCGTCGATCTCCTCCAGCTCTATGCCGAGGGCTCGAGAGACCGCCCTCGTCGATATCTCGTACTCCCTGCCTGTCGACCGGGCGACGCATCCGGGGTAGTAGGCGAGCTTCATATCGGGCCCCCCGTCTCATCTTCGGATTCTGCAGCCTTCTTCGCCGCCTCCGCCATCTCTGCCCCACCAGCTTGCGCCGGCTCGGCCTCTCCTTCGTCTCCAAGGACTTCGAAGATCCGCCTCATCTCCTCCGTCCCCTCGATCCTCTCGCCCCTGGCGGCCTCGAAGCCGATCTCTATCTTCCCCTTGGGGACGAGCTCCGCGCCGAAGGCCATTATCTGAGCGGCAGAGCCGGGGCTTCGTATCATATACTCCGCCGAGAGGAGGAGCTCCGATATCCTCCCATAGTCCCTGATCTGGCGGGCGAAGATCTCCTCGAAGACCGAGTCTATGCACCTCATCCCCACCTCCTCGTAGACCGTCTTGAGGGCGGCGACGACGGCCATGGGCCTGATATTTCTCGGGCAGCGGACGGTGCAGAGGAGGCAGGAGGTGCACAGCCATATAGACCTGCTCGATAGAGCCTCCTCCTTCTCCCCTTCGAGGACCAGCTTTACGAGCCTTCTTATGGGGGTGTCCATCAGGTGAGCGGTCGGGCAGCTGGCAGAGCAGGTCCCGCACTGGATGCAGGTTATCACCTCGGAGCCGGCGAGGGCGAGGACCTTCTCTCTGAACTTCTCCCCCTCGGCCGTCCCGGTATTGGTTACCATTTCCTCTGCTGCCATCGCCATCGTCTGCGCCTTCGCAATCTCCATCTTCGCAATCTGCGTCATTTCTCCTCACCCCCTTCGGCATCGGCGGCAGCCTTCGCCGCCTCCTTCTTGATCCGGTCGCCTATCTTCTCCCCCGCCTCCTCGACCTCGTCCCTCTCCCAGACGAACCGGACCTTCGGCTTGTTGATCACCGCCTCGACCCCCGCCAGGGCCTCGTTGATCCTCGATAGGAGGTCGGGGTCCCTCGCCGGCGCCTCGACCTCGGGTATCGGGACCCGCTCGATATCCGGCGGTTCCACCACCCCGGAGAGGTCCGGCCTCCTCCTTGACTTCGTGACGATGGCGGAGATCGCCTCCTTCCACTCCTCCGCCCAGGGCGTCTCCAAAACCTTAGTATGAGCGACGCCGGTCCTCTCCACCTCTATGGCGAAGCAGTGGCATGCGTTGGCGCAGGCCCCGCAGAAGATGCACTGATCACCCTCGACCTTGACCCTGCCATCCTCGCCGATATACCAGCAGTCGGCGGGGCAGACGTTGAAGCAGGCGTGGCAGCCCAGAGGGTCGCATAGTGGAAGCTGCCGCTCGACGAGCCTTATATCCCCCTCGAAGGGCTTGGTTATGTCCATGGCGTCGTAGGGGCATACGAGGAGGCACCTGCCGCATCCGATGCACTTATCGGGGTCGACCTCGATCTCCCCGGAAAACTCAAACTCCTCCTCCAGCTCCAGGGGCTTGCCCTCTACCTTGATCGCCTCCTCGGGGCAGATACCGACGCATAGGCCACAATGGTCGCATAGGTCTTCGTCGACGAGGAGCTCCTCGAAGGGGAGGAGGTCGGTGGGGGTGGGCTCCTTCTCCTGAAGGAGGAAGGCCTCGCAGAACTTGGCGCACCTGCCGCAGAGGTTGCACTTCTCCTTATCAACCTCGATCTTCCCCTTCCCCTCCCCTACCTCTTCCTCCCGGAGGGGGCCGAAGAAGTCCCTGGTGGGAGAAAAGACGACGGTGATCGCCTCCGTCGGGCAGACCGGCTCGCATAATCCACAGGGGAGGCATTTCTCGTTCGGCTCGGCGTCGGAGAGGAGGCGGGGGTACTCTTCCATCTCCCTGTAGTCTCGTCCGTTCGCGGTCATCCTGTAGGCGTCGACGGGGCAGAAGGCGGCGCACATCCCGCAGAAGACGCATTTATCCAGGTCGATCAACACCGGTGGGGCGTCGAGGCCGGTGGCGATCTCGATGACGGGTCCCAGTTGGAGGGCGTTGACCGGGCAGAGGGCGACGCAGATACCGCATCCGTTGCATTTCTTGTAGTCGTAGTCGAGGACCTTCACCGAATCTTCCGACCTCTGGATCGACTTGATGTGTGAGCCCTCCACATCCATCTCCTTTTCGATCTTCATCACCATCAGTAACCGCCCCCAGACGGCTCCGGGGTGCCCGGAGGGGCAAGCTCTGTGCCCACCGGACCCATCTCCTTCAGCTCGCTGACGAACTTTCGAACCTCTTTAGCCAGGATCTCCCCTTCGCTCGCGGCACACCAGATGATCTTCACCCTGCCGGGGTTGATCCCCACCTTCTCGAGAACTCCCTTCAGGACCTGAACCCGCTGGTATGCCTGGTAGTTCCCCTTGCTGTAGTGGCACTCCCCGAGGCGGCAGCCGGAGATGAGGACGCCGTCGGCCCCACCCTTCAGCGCCTCGAGGACGAAGGCGGGGTCGACCCTCCCGGCGCACATCACCCGGATCGCCCTCATGTTCGTCGGGTACTGGATCCGGGACGTTCCGGCGAGATCGGCCCCGGCGTAGCTGCACCAGTTGCAGAGGAAGCCGACGATGAAGGGGTACTGGCCCTTCACCGCCGTCGCAGCCCTGATCTGGGATAGGATCTGCTCGTCGGAGAAGAGGGTCATATCGATGGCGTCGACGGGACAGGCGGCGGCGCAGGTCCCGCACCCCTTGCATGCAGCCTCGTCGACGAGAGCGGTTCCGTTGACGGATATCGCCTTCCCCGGGCAGGTATCGATGCATAGCTTGCAGCCGATGCACTTCTCGGGGTCGACGACCGCGACCACCGGATCAAGGGCGAGCTCCCCCCTCACCAGAAGCCCCATCGCCTTCGATGCCGCCGCCTCCCCCTGGGCTATCGAGACCTGGATCTCCTTGGGGCCGGAGGCGCACCCCGCTATGAAGACGCCGTCGATGTGGGCCTCCACGGGCCTCATCTTGGGGTGGGCGATCTCGAAGAAGCCGTCGGGCCTCTTGGAGAGGCCCAGGAGGTTTCCGACGACGTCTGCATCCCTGTTTGCCTCAAGCCCCGCCGATAGGACGACGAGGTCGTAGGGCTTCGACCGAAAGCCCCCCAGGAGGGTATCCTCGTAGTTGACCCTCAGGGCGCCGTCCACCTCCTCGACCTCCGAGACCCGGCCCCGGATGAAGTTGATCCCGAGCCTCTGGGCCCGGATGTAGAACTCCTCGTAACCCTCTCCCCCGGCCCGCAGGTCGATGTAGTGGATCGAGACCTCCGTCTCGGGGTACTTCTCCTTTATCAGCTGGGCGTTCTTGAGGGCGTACATACAGCAGACCCGGGAGCAGTAGGGGTTTCCTACGGTCTCGTCCCGGGAGCCGACGCACTGGAGGAAGGCGACGGACTTCGCGACCTGGCCCGTCGATGGCCTCACCACCTCGCCGCCGGTCGGCCCTGCGGCGTTGAGGAGCCGCTCGACCTGGAGGGCGGATATGACGTCTCTGTATCTGCCGTAGCCGTACTCCTCCTTTCGGGCTGGATCGAAGGACTGCCAGCCGGTGGCGACTATGATGGCGCCTACGTCGAACCTGAACTCCTCCTGCCTCTGGTCGTACTTGACGGCGTCGACGGGGCAGGCCTCGGCGCAGAGGCCGCAGCCGATGCAGGATTCCGGGTCGATGCAGGCTACCAGGGGGACGGCCTGGGGTATAGGCATGAAGATCGCCTTCCTCTTCCCGAGGCCGAACTCGTAGTCGTCGGGGACCTCCACGGGGCAGACCCCTGCGCACTCGTTGAGGCAGCCCTTGCAGAGCTTCTCGTCGACGAACCTCGCCTTCTTGACCCCGGAGACGGTGAACCTCCCGACGGACCCCTCGATGTTCAGGATCTCGGCGTAGGTGACGAGGGTGATGAGGGGGTGGTTGTAGACGTCGGTCATCTTCGGCGCCAGGACGCAGATGGAGCAGTCGTTAGTAGGGAAGACGTCGGTGAGGAGGGCCATGTACCCCCCGATCGTAGGCCTCCTCTCCACCAGATATACGTGGAGGCCGCAGTCGGCCAGATCGAGAGAGGCCTGGATCCCGGCGACGCCCCCGCCGATGACCAGGACCTCCCGGCTGACGGGCATCGTCTCGCCGGTGAGGGGGCTTAAGAGGGTGGCCTTGGCCACCGCCATCCTGATGAGATCTTTCGCCTTCTCCTGGGCCTGGGGCGGCTCGTCCATGTGGACCCAGGAGCACTGCTCCCGGATGTTCGCCATCTCCAGCATGAAGGGGTTCATCCCCGCCTCGGAGACGACCCGCCGGAACGTCGGCTCGTGGAGCCTCGGCGAGCAGGCAGCGACGACGATGCTCTCCAGCTTATGCTCTTTTATGTCCTCTTTTATCGTCTCCTGGCCGGTGTCGGAGCAGGTGAACTGGAGGTCCCGGGCGACCTCGACCCCCGGGAGGGTCTTGGCGAACTCCGTGAGGCTGTCGGGCTCCAGGACCCCGGCGATGTTCAGGCCACAGTGGCATACGTAGACTCCGATTCGCATCGAAAGGACTCCAGGGTAACATCCGGTATCCATCGACTTAAAGGTACCTGTTATGGCAGGAGGGGGCAGGATCAATAAAAATCGCCACCAGACCCCCCCCGTCTTCGCCTGGATCGATATGGATAACAGGGTGCGAACAGTTGTAGAGATGGGTGTTGGAAAAGTTAGGTGCCGGGAACGGGATCCGAACCCGTGACTTCCAGATGCCTCAGGAGACGAGCGCCTCATATTCGATTCCCTATGAGTCTGGCGCCCTAACCGACTAGGCCACCCCGGCACAGCAGATCCCCTAGGGCGATTTGTTAGATAAACGTTGTGCTCAGCGGCCACAAGGCCCCCGAAGGAGAACCTATTTCTAAGGGGGGCAAGGATACGGGTCAGCTGAAATTCATGTCGAGCATATCCGGCACCATCAGCGATTCCTTATCTGGAAAGCTGATCGTCCTCGCCGTCACGGGGTCGATCGCCGCGGTGAGAACCGTCGACCTCGTCCGGGATCTGATCCGTCGGGGCGCTTCGGTCCACTGCGTCATGAGCTCTGCCGCCACAGAGATCATCCATCCATACGCCCTGGAGTACGCCAGCGAGAACCCCGTGGTCACAAGGATCACTGGAAGGGTAGAGCACGTCGAGTTCTGCGGCGTCGGGGGGAGGGCTGACCTCCTACTCGTCGCCCCCGCCACCGCCAACACCATCGGTAAGATCGCCTGCGGGATCGACGACACCCCCGTCACCACCTACGCCACCACAGCTCTCGGGTCCGGCGTCCCCGTCGTCGTCGTCCCCGCGATGCACGAGGCGATGTACCGCCATCCTGCGGTGTTGAAGAACCTGGACGCTCTGCGGTCGATGGGGGTCGTCGTCGTCGACCCCCGGATCGAGGAGGAGAAGGCGAAGATAGCCGAGAACAGGACGGTGGTGATGGAGGTGGAGAGGCTCCTGGGACCCGGCGACCTCGCCGGAAGGAGGATCCTCGTCACCAGCGGCGCCACCGCCGAGAGGGTCGATCCCATCAGGATACTGACGAACAGGGCCTCGGGGAAGACGGGCGCGGAGATCGCCCTGGAGGCCCGGAGGAGGGGGGCGGAGGTGACCATCGTCCATAGAGGGCACCTCGGTCTCCCCCTGCGAGAGATATACGTCGAGAGCGCCGAGGAGATGGGATACGCCGTCCTGGCGGAGCTGGACGGAGGGGGGTACGACGCCATGATCGCCGCCGCCGCCGTCTCCGACTACACCCTCACCCCTTCTCCCGAGAAGATCAAGTCCGGGGGAGAGGTCACCCTCAGGCTATCGCCCACCCCAAAGATCATCGGTGCCGTTAGGTCCCTTCATCCGGAGCTGAAGATGGTGGGGTTCAAGGCCGAGACTTTCCTCACCGACGAGGAGCTGATATCCCGGGCACGAGAGTCGATGGAGAAGAACCGCCTCGACCTCGTCGTCGCCAACGACGTCGGGAAGGGGGGGATGGGTACGGAGGAGAACAGGGTCCTGATCCTGGGGCGGGAGGGGCCGCGGTCCGAGGTCTCCGGGAAGAAGAGGGCCATCGCCAAAGCGGTCATCGACGCCCTGGCGGAGGAGTTCTCCTGAAGGCCTCCGCCCCCGCCCATATAACCGGCTTCTTCGCCAGCCGGCGGGACCCCGACCCGAGGCGGGCTGGATCCGTAGGCTGCGGCATCAACCTCGACCTATTTGCCAGGAGCGTCGTCCGCCCTTCGGAGGAGACGGTCGTCCTCCTAAACGGCGTCGAGGCGGAGGCTCCTGTTACGAGAAGGGTGGTCGAGATGCTCGCCCCTTCGCCCGTCAGGGTCGAGACGGAGCTATCTATGCCCGAGGGGTCCGGGTTTGGGGCGAGCGGGGCCGGGGCCCTCAGCTCTGCCTACGCCATAAACGGAGCCTTCGACCTCGCCCTCACCGCCAACGCCGTCGGGGAGGCGGCCCACCGGGCGGAGGTGGCCTCCGGGACCGGCCTCGGGGACGTCATCGCCCAGAACGCCGGCGGCCTGGTGGTCCGGCTATCAGCGGGAGCCCCTGGCGTCGGGTCCGTCGACAGGATCCCGGTCCCGCCCCTGCGGATCGGATGCATCGTGAGGGGCCCCCTCTCGACGGAAGAGGTTCTCTCGGACCCTGGGGTGATGAGGGGGGTGAACCGGGAGGGGGAGCGGGCCCTCAAGGAGCTACTGAGGATGCCGACGTTGGATAGGTTCGTCTCCCTATCCTGGGAGTTCGCTAGGCGGTCGGGGCTCGCGAAGGATTGGATGGAGGAGGCGGTGGAGGCGGTGGAGGCTTCTGGAGGGGTGGCGAGCATGGTGATGCTCGGGGACGCCGTCTTCGCCGTCGGTGGAGCTGAAGCCCTGGGGGAGTTTGGAGATCTCATATCAGCCAGGGTCTGCCTGGGAGGTGCCGGCCTTGAGTGACGTTCCGCCATCCCATCCGCGGTACGCATCCCTCCTGACCCGGGAGAAGGTCGTCGAGGGGGTTGAGATAGGGATCACCGGCCAAAACGGCCTCATAGCCCAGGGGAGGGGAGAGGCCTTCGATTATCTCATCGGGGAGAGGACGACGGAGGCGGCGGAGGAGGCGCAGAGGGCTGCGGCGGCGATGCTACTCCTCGCCGAGCGGCCGGTCCTGAGCGTCAACGGTAACGCCGCCGCCCTCGTCCCCGGAGAGATGGTATCGCTGGCGAAGAGGATCGCAGCTCCCCTGGAGGTGAACATATTCTATCGGACCGAGGAGCGGGTGAGGAGGATCGCCGACCACCTCCGCAGCTTCGGTGCCGAGGAGGTGTTCGGGGAGGAACCCGACGTCGCCATCCCAGGCCTCGACCACGCCCGGGGGAAGGCGACGAGGGGCGGCATATTCGACGCAGACGTCGTCTTCGTCCCCCTGGAGGACGGGGACCGGTGCGAGGCGCTGGTGAGGATGGGAAAGAGGGTGATCACCGTCGACCTAAACCCCCTCTCCCGGACCGCCCGGACCTCGACGGTGACGATCGTCGACAACGTGGTCCGGGCTCTCCCAAACCTCATATCCCTGGTGGAGGAGATGGCGGGTCGGGACAGGGCGGATCTGGCGGGGATCCTGGAGGCTTACGACAACACGGCCATCCTGCGCAGGTCGGTAGAGGAGGTCATCACCCACCTGGCCCGCTCTTTTTCTCCCCTCGATGAGCTGTCCCCACCATAATATTTTATATTTGATTTACATAATATGGCCTCATGCCCCAGCGGGTAATCTCTCATAAGGATCTTATCGAATCGGTCCATTCCGCCACCGGTGCTCCCTTCGAGTCGATTTACCCCACCGATCGCTCTTATCTGGCTTTATCCCTTGGGGAGGTCTGGGAGATCGTCCAGTCTTTCGGCCCCGGGTCGCTGAACGGGGGGAAGGACGACCCGGATCATCAGGCCCGGAGGCTCTGGTACGCCTTCAAGGAGACCGACAGCCGCTATGCCTGTGGGATGGTGAGGCTCAGCCGCCCCCTCGCCAGGGACCTGGTGGGGGTTTTGACCGTCGATGACCTCCTGGCGGAGGGGGGCGGCAGCTCCGGGAGGCTCGACGACTGCGTCATAACCGACGACCTGGCGGAGTACGCCGAGGAGGTGGGGGTGAGGTTCGGAGTCGATCCGAGGAACGGGGGGGTGGAGTCCCGGGACCTGGGGGTCGGGATCGAGATGACCCTCATAGATCCCCAGACAAAAGAAGTCTTCAAGAGGGGCGATGGGGGGATCTTCGGTGCAGGGGAGTGGCGGGTATCGGAGATAAGGGCGGTGGCGGTATGGTTCTGATTATCCGGTCGGAGGGGATTGAAAGCCGACCTCAACCCATGGACTTGTTCAGTGTAGTCTCTTTGAGCTCAAAATTCAGCTCACCTTAGCTCTGATCTCGGCGATGGCGGCTTTGATCTCGGCTATCTCCTGGCTGAGCCGCTCATACTTCTCCTCCATCCTATCGCTTTTGAGGGTCGATATGATCTCGTCTCTTCCGCGGCGGGCCTCCTCTCTGATGGCTCCGATCTCGGAGGTGTCGGCTTTGATCTCCTGGAGGATGGATATGGAAGCGTCTTGCTTGTCCAGCATCTGGTCCTGCTTGTCCAGCATAATCCTGCTGACGGCCAGGTTCTCCTTGCTGACGATCAGGTTCTCCTCGCCGAGCACTATGCTCCGGTGGAGAAGTCCCACCGCCACATCGAACCTCTCTCCCAGCTCCTCCTGCCAGTCGCCTCTTAAAATCTTGAAGTAGGGAAACTCGCCCGTTGCCGAAGCCCAGCGGACCTCCAGCTGACGGACCTGGATCGGACCGTCCTCTATTCTCAGAGCCTCTACAAACTCCTGGAGGGCTTCTTCGTCCCCCTCGGCCACGATCCTGACATCGTAGGGCTCCTGGTTCTGGACGGTGCCAGATAGCTCCAGGTTCCTTGCGATCCTCTGGACCGCGTCTCTGAACCCGACCCTCTGGACGTCTCCTCTGGCGAGGATCTCAACTCGTTTCATATCCCTTCTTCATTGGGGTTCTCCTTCCATGTCAGGATTTCGGTCGAAGATCGAGAAGATCGTGTCAGGTGGACTAAGAGGCCTCAGCCCCATCTTCGGGGCGCTTATGGCATCTGTGGATGGCTGCATTATGGCGTGATCGCCGGTATTCGGGGCCGAAGAAGGCGGCGGCCTTCCCCTAGCCTCCAGGATGGTGGTGACTTCTTGCGATGGGGACCTTCAGCCTGAAGGGCCTGGGGCGGGTCTCGGATATAAGGGCGGTTGCCGTCTGGTTTTGAGGACGGTCTTCGCTGCAGATATCGGGGGTCTTTTAATAGGGGATGCGACGCGGGAATGATGGTGAGAGCTATGAGCCGAAAACGAAACTTTCCAGAGATGGGGTTAAGGGGCACTTTGTAGCCTCTTCAGCATCGCAGCAAGAGAGCCACTCTTTCGGCTCCTCTGTTGGTGGGACCCAATCATTCATGGTGATGTTGAGGTTCATCCGATGCTCCCCTAGGTAGTTTTGGGATATTAGCAATTTGGGCGTCCCCGATTCGCCCAGCCGGATGACATCAAGATTGGTGGAGGACCCTATGGTCACCAAACTCAGACCGTAACGGCTAGACTTATTAGCAAATGTAGTTTCGGCCACTTCATCCGACGTGATCTTGACGGAAGTAACCGTCCTGTTGATGTGGGCCTGGTAGATGCTCTCTTTGTAAAGCTTCCATGAATCGATGGATGTCGATACGACGTCCCTATTGTTATGGTAGCTTTCGCGGGTCCTGATTCCGGGGCCCAGGTAAGATATTTTTTTGTAGTTGGCGAAACGGGTAGGCCAGCGTTCATCGATTTCTAAATTGACGAAATCAACTTGAGGGGGGACATTGACGCTCTCATTGATAGATTCGTTAGTCCCGCTCTTGAGCTTTGCGACAATTGAGACAGGACCTTCTAGGCTCTGAAGCTGTATCAATTCATCGTAGTTTAACTGTCCTGCCGAGGCCGAAGACAATTCACGTGATTCGATACCGGCAAAATTTTGGATGTGCGTCAGTTTGGAAAAGGAGCCGCTACCAGAAACTGACCCGCTCATCTCGAAGTTCAAATTATGCGTTGAACGATGAACGGTCCAGCTTGTCGAATTCACCCGGGCAGTAACATCATAGCCTATCTTGGCATCAGAGATGGGGATCAAGATTACGCCGAGGATTATGGCGGCCAACAATATATGGGGGATCGTTTTAACCATAATCTCTTCCGTTCATGGCAAGGGCTAGGTGGTTCCTGTCGTCTAATGCAGCGGCACTCCAAAGAAGAGCCTGTTATTGCGGCCACAGATTGGATTTATCCCCATCTTGGACGATCGGCTATCCCAAACTTGTGAAATTCAGCTCAGCTCCCTATTTTCTTTTGCCCATTACTTTAAAGTTTATCGTTTATTTATGGGTTTTGGTGCAGATTTTAAAAAATAAGTCTAAATTGATAAATTAGCTGAGGCGACCGCCAGATAGGTGGACACATCAGCCATCGGTCAATACGAGAGTCGAATATAGTAGAGATGTTGTCAGACAGGTGGATGAATTCAGTTCACCCACCTATCGCCCTAATAAGCCAATTGACCTTTACAGTCTCGTTCGTCTCCCTAATCTGGACCTCTGCAGGGATCAGCTGGCCGTCGATGGCCAGGTAGGAGTTACCGGTTCCGTTGCTCTGCTCCGCTCCCAGGTACATCGAGCCTCGATCGTAAAAGACGACATAGAAGTCTTTTGTTACTGGCACGGAGGGCACGTCCATGCCATAGGCTACGGGACCATCCGCCGATCCGAAGTAGAAGTTCTGCGTATCGGCAAACTTATAGAGGAGATTGGCATCCTCATCCCTAACCTCAATGAGGAAGTTTCTGTCTGGGGGGAGGCGTCCGCTGGTGTGATTGAATCCGCTCCATCCGACTATCAGAAGGGATTTGAGCATCCAATCTGGAGTTGGAGCTGTGAACTTCACCGCCTCTCCGACGCCCAAGCCCGCTCCACCGAAGTCGGCTACGGCGGAGTAGAGGGTGAACTCCATATCTGGGAGGTCCTTCCCGCTATCAGAGATCAGCATGGTTTTGCCCCCCTCTAACGGCTGTGCCATCGATTGGGATGGGATCGCGACTTCGGTCTGGACACTTCTTTGATCTATCACACTCTGGTAGCTGAAGGATTTCAGGCCCTCGTCTGCAGCCAGAGAGCTGAGCCAGAAAGAAGAGCAGAATAATAGCGCTATAATTATAGTCTTGCTCGCGGTCTTGATCATTAAAGACACCCATCGTGATTTACTATTCCCACTTAAGAGGATTTCGATTGACCTCAGTACGGAATACCTCCTCTAAATGCCGTTTAAATAGAGATGGCGCCGAATTCGGGATTTTAAAGGTTTTTTCTAGATACTTTTGGTCCGAAACGGCATGTTGGAGGCGGACCGCCTGAAATCCTCTCAAGCTTTACTTTACTCTCCCTTGACGGCAAACTGCATCGCCATCTCGAAGTACTCTCCGGGGATCAGCTCGGGAATTGAGGGCTCACCCTCTTCCACCGGGGAGAAGTATGCTTTCTGATTGAGATAGTACCAGAGTCCGGGGCTCGCGTCAGGATACATCTCTCTGAACGCTTTTATCTCTTCTTCAAAGGTCCTATAAATCTCTTCCAATCGGGGATCATAGATCCTGCCGGTTATTTCTACTTCTCCCGGCGGCAGCCTCTGGGTTGGGAAATCTGTTGCTTCGCCTTTCATCTCGAGACTGCCTTCAGGGCTCCTGGCCACCCCCTTTATCTTCTGGCCCAGCTCGTAGCCTGTGGGGTCAGATTCGAAGCGATCTATCCACAGGACGTCTTTGTCCCCCAGGACGTCCTGCTCTATAGAGGCCGACTTGGAACCGGTGACGGTTATCACCGATTGAACCCCCTTGATGATTCCGGCTTCAGTCTCATCTGGCAATGGGAGGTCTGTCTCAATATCCACGTCGTTCGGAGCAGGTACCGCGGTCGTCCCGCCCTTTCCCGAGGACGTCATCGTCTCGGTCCTGATAAGACCGTTCTGGAGGTAAACGGCGTTTGTTACGGTTATGGTCTGCTCAACTCTATGATCTGAATTGTAGTTGTACGTCTCCATCGTTCCATCTTTCACCATGCTGAAGGATCCGAGCTTGAAATCCCTTGAGCCGTCTCCTTTGAAGTTGCAGTCGACGGCCGCGCTCCACCCGAACCCCCCGGAGTCGGTGCGGGCCCCTGTCCCCAGAGGCTCACCGTTTAGGACCGCCTCATAAGAGTAATGGCTGATGGGGTTATTCGACCTTCCTCCGCCGTTATACAATAGGGAGGTGGGAGTGAGGATGGCGGCGCTGCCGAAGTCGAAGCTTGCACCGGCTAGGCTGGTGGATAATGAGTCCTGGGAGTTGTAGACGTTTATATCCAAAGCTACATTTGCGCCAGCGTTCCCGAGAAGGGAGGCCATCATCAGCGCCATGATAAGCAGTTTGCCTTTTCCAGGGGACCTCATTATCCTCTCTCCCTCTCTCAGCCCGGCTGATGGACGAGCTTCATCGCCGACTTGCAGTTGATATCTCCTATCCCAAGCTCTCTAGAGAAGTCGAATCCGTAGCTCACCTGCCCCATATCGTCGACGACGAAGCCGAAGTTGATCGACTCGCTGAAGAGGTCGGCGGGGGTCTCCAACTCCAGAGGATGAAGTTCGAAGGATCCGGTGTACTCCTTGACGTAACCCGCCGGCAGCGTCCCTGACGTGCGGACAGGTATATTATTAGTAATGGTATTGTGCCCTCCCGTCAGGGCTAGCTCGTAGTCCGCGCCTCCGGTGCTCGCGATCGTCATCCCGGAGGAAGAGCTCTCTACCCAGTCCCTCTGGACTGCTGGGTTGAACCTCGGATCGGAGACCGCTGTGACGACGGTCCCAAAGACGTTCGTTCTGACCTCCGTCACCCCCTTCCACTCAAAGGCCCGAGATTCGGTGGCCATGCCGCTCAATGTGCCGCTCTGCTGGGCCGCAAAGAACATCGATTGGACGAAGTCGCCGCCGCCCGAGGGAGAGTCGGTCCTGATGGTGCTCGTCACCGCCCCCTTCCCCTGGAAGTAGAGGTCTGGGGTCGAAACGAGGTTGTCGGATAGGGTCCTGACGACGGCTAGATCCGTACCCGCCACCTTCAGTTCAGATATGGTGAAGGCGCTCGCGTCCGTCGCGGCGGACGCCGACTGAGCGCAGGCTGCGAGCAGAGCCAGCAGAACCGCGATCGGGGTGGCGGGTCTCATATTCAGGCACCTCATAATAATGAGAAGAATTAAATTGGGGGGTCGAGGTGATGATATCACCCCGACCTGATATGGTCTAGTTTCGTTTCAGCTCGCTTACCAGTACGGGAAGGCCCCGGCTGGTGGATTATTAACGCTCTCCCAGAATGTTCCCGAAACGAAGTTTCCTGTATGGACACCGCCCGTGTGAACCATCACGTGGTTCTCGAACGCGCCAGCGTTGGCCTCGATCACGCCAGTTCCCCTACCGCCGCTGAACCCGGCGAAGGAGGTGACGGTTCCAGAGAAGACCGGAGCGTCGAACTTTAATGTGCCAAGTCCGTCAATCGTCACTCCAGCGACCATGTCAGCGGTGCTCTTCATGCCGATGTCGGCATCTGTGAACCAGGTGTCCGCCTTGCTGGTCTCGATCATCCCGGGCTGGGATCTGAGATTGGCGTGCTCCAAGTTGGTGAACGACGTTATGACAGCTTTACCGACTACACCAGCGTTGCCCTCTGCCTCAAACTGGGCGTAGACTGCAGGACCACCAGCTGCGGCTGTGGGGCTGCCATATGATCCCTGGTAGAAGCCGCTGAAGTGGAGGTTTTGATCTGTCTTTATGCCGGCAGCGAGCTCAGGGAGGCCGTCGCCGGAGTTGGCGCTCCTTACGTTGGAGTAGGCTCCACCAGCCTGCCTGAGGGTCAGGGTCTGGTCAGTCGGGACGCCGTTCATCGTCATCGGGTTGCTGCCTGCAGCAGCCCAATCGATGTCGTCGAGTGTGCCGGTTTCGGTCTGCTCAGCCAATTTCATGTTCACTGCGCCAGCGGACTCCCCGTACGGAGTCGGCCCCTTGAAGTATGTTCCAGCCTCACTTCCTATGAGCATCCCATTAAACGCATTCAGCGGATCTCCTGCCTGGACATATACCTTCTTTTCACCGTCTGTCCATCTCCATTCTTCGATGTCCCATGCCGTGGCAGATCCGATCAGAGCGAACGCCGCCAGCAATACCAATGCTGTTTTCATTTATATATCGCCTCCTTTAGTTTCTCCTCAAAGCCCTCATCCGAGGGCAGACTGCGCCCGAGAATCACGCCTGGAACTCAGGTTTTAGCCTCAAACATACCATTGGTACTGTCTAAGTTATAAATAGTTAGTAATGTATATTAAGAACGTATTTTAAGGGGGTTTAGTAAGTTAGATGGTTAAGACGCTCTAATCGGAAGAGAGAGTACGTACAAATGGTCAGTAATCGAGATTTCTGAGATCAGGATTTGTTATCCTGATATCGATTCCGAATTGTTAACATTTACAGATAATTAATATTTTTTTAATATAAAAATGTTATCAATTTTCTGACCGAGCATCCCGCTCGAATCTGGGAAAAAAAATTCAAATGTACGGCTCTGAACAGCAATACGATCTCCTGAAAGGCGCCATCAAATCGACGGCTCTTTTCTATCAGGGTGAGGCTCAGCATCTCGATATCCTAGGAGAATCAGATGGATCCCGCCCCCATTACGAACGCCTTCGCGACATATCTTCCCCACTGCATTTATGAAAGTGGTCTTCACGGATTCTTCGAGGGACCTTGACGAGGAGGGATACTATAATGGGGAAAGTGAAGCCCCAGCGACCAAAAGACCATTTTCAGCGAAGGAGAGGAGCATATCTCAGGGACGAATAGACAGCGAACGGTGATACAGATGAGCTCAGTCCATAAAAGGGACGAGATAGACGGATGACGGGGGGAGGGCGCCAGAGCCGATAAGTTCGAGGATCCTGGAGGCGACTTGCTGAATAGAACCGCTCATAAACCCATTGATAGAGTTGATGGGCACGATGTTGCGTCCCGTTTCAGGCTCGGCGCAGCTCTCCCCAGGCTGCTGGGCTATCGGCCGAACCGGACCGCTGGACCAGGGCGAATTCTTCTATGCTTCTCTCATAATAAAATATGCTCAAATTAAAACCTTCCCTCGCCCGGATGGCGTATGCGTTGTTGCCCGTCTCATAGAACTTCCCCATGTTCCACAGGTATTCCTCGAGATAATCCAACGAACGCTGAACGTAGAAGTGATATTTGACGTAATCATCCGGAGGATCTATCCGGCTGGCGGCATCTTTAGTCCTGGATGCAAGAACGAGTATCGACGTCGTCGCCATCATGGCATCTCTATTCGTCATATTTTTTTTCACGAATTCATCTAAGATATCAGACGAATAACCGAGATCCTCATTATATTGAACGCGGATGTCGGTCAGTTCCTCGATATAATGCGATCCATTTTGTCGTCCAATTAAATGAGAGAGGGTTTCGGAGGAGTTCTGATCCGCCGGAGTCGCCGTCTCGTCAAGGCCAGCTGAGGCGCCCGGAGCGATCACCATCAATAAAATGAGGGCGAGATTTCTCCCTTGCATAATGTTATCCATCTCTAATGTTCTATATATTATTACCTTTCGGGAAGAATACCTCTTGAGTTAAGATTATGGTCAGCATGATGGTTAATTTATGATGTCAGCTGAGAGGCCGGAGCGAGTTGGTGATTCTGCGCTTCAATCCAGCAGAATCCTCTGTTAGAGGAACGTCAGAAATTCAGACCACTGTTGACGATCTGATCGAGCCTCTGATGGGTCTTGAGAAAAATTGGATCGGGCTTTGTCACAGCAATAAGGCTTTCATCGAGATCAAAGGGATTATCCCATGAAGAGAACGTCGGATAACTCCACTCCAAAGACTCTGCACCTTGAGATCCGATGATGTCAGAACCGATCGGGATGATGGGCGAATCAGATGTGATCGATGAAGGTTGACCGGCAGAGACCTCAGACGAGGGGATGGTAAATTTCTTCCCAAATTTATCGTCTATTTTATATGAATCTTCGATAATGGTGTTCAAATCGAGGGATATTTCGCTCTTCAGAGAATTGTAGTCTTTAGATGAAGCACCTGATATTATATTCAAATTCTTATTTATATTTATCTTGATCGAGAAGATGGCGTCGACTTCGGAGTCCGAAGCATGATCTAATGCATACTGAGCGCTGAAGTGGCGGATCTCGTCATCCCCCCAGGCTCCTTCAGCCGCAGCTAGGAGCAATATGAGAAAAGTCGCCATCCATTTTGTCTTATACTTTACCATCTTCAGCACCACTAACCACTTCAGGGGCGGAATTGACTCATGCTATGATAGCGAAGTTTATGCTGTTGATATAATATATCATGATGTGAATCGCAATTAAGAACAAATCGTTAGTACGATAAATAAGCAACCAGTTTATAGTCAAGAAACAACAATTAGCATGTGCTAATTGGTCTATCGCAAGAATGAGCCAATATTTTGCGGGCGGTGCCAACTCCAGGCTTTTGCGAGTTGGCATTTGCTCCAAGCGTATCGTCAAAGGACAATGCTACATATCGGTACCTATGGGAGGAGAAAAATAAAGGGAATTTCTATCGTCATCGGAGAAGACCTTGATTGAGGAGGGAACTAAAAGGAGGCGTCCAATCGGTTCCCTTCAAACTGAATGATTGGAAGCTCCGCTAATAAAGGTTGTGAAACAATCTGCGGTTCGGAATACGAGGTAACAAAGGTACAGAAGACCTTTAAAAGAAAGGCGAGAAATAAGGATGTGGTAAATAGTGGTTAGATATCGGCCCGCGGTCAAGATAATATTGAGGATTCTTGAATGCATCGCTCGATATCAGTCGAAGGACCGAGCTTTGAAGACCCATGTCATCCAGTGTGCCAACCTGAAGACGACTTCCGGAGATAAGTACCTGAAGATGCTGCAGGAAGCCGGATATATCGTTGAGATGAAAGAGAAATGGGGCGGCCGCACCGTCATCGCCCTTGAGCTGACGGAGCTCGGAAAGGAGAGGTACAACTGGTTTAAGAGGATAAATTCAGAGCTCTTCGAGTCAGACGAGTGGAGTGATTGAGGATGGCAGATAAAGATAACCTCACGGATATATCCTATGGATTTGTGGAGGAGATCGAGCGGAGGAAGAGATATTTGGAGCTTCTTATCATAGGGGGTTTAATCCTCGCGCCCGTGGGGCTCGTCGCGAACGGGATCGCATTCGTATCATACTCGCACCAGAAGGGCTTCTTCGATTTTAATATGACCGTGACCGCCATCAATATCCTCCTCTGCTGCCTCTTCGTGATCATCGGGATAAACCAGTATGCACTCTTGAAGAGATGGAGAAGAGATGTAAAAGAGCTTGAAATGCTGGAGGAGAGGATATTCGAGGAGGTACTTCGTCCGAAGTGAGGGCTTCATCGCCCCGATAGAATGCTCGTTTTTGATATAACAAGGACGGATGGAGCAGCTCATCTGATGAGGAAATTGCCCCCAGTCATATCGATGATTTCGGGGGTTTGGCTCAGTAAACGGCGATTGGACCACTGGATTGTATCTTTTCTGGCCCTATAGAAGCATTCGCTAAGAGATACGTTCCCGCTCGAACGCATCTCTTCATCAATGGCTTTGATCAAATTGTATGTGAAGACGCTCAGCGATCCAAACCACTTTTCATTGCTCGTTTCATCTTTCTTTGATGAGGTCAGCACAAGCTGCCCATCACCAGCTATCTTCAGATCGCCACTGTTACAGGCATCGATGATAACCGCCAGGTTGTCTATATCCCTCATATATCCCCTCAGCTCCAGTTCGCTGATCAGGGTCGAGAGGTCATCACTTTTAGCATCCTGCGGAACAAGATAAAAGGTGCCATCATCATCCCTGATCCCATGGCCAGAGAAGTAGAATATGATATTTCCGCCATTTTGTTTCTTCTTGAGATCATCCAGGGACATACTTAAAATATTCTCCTTGGTAGGCTTCATCTCGGTCTTGTCCGTCAGCTCGACGACCTGATAGCCGCAAGCCTTCAATATTTGGGAAATTTCGTTGGCATCATTTACAGCTGTCCGAAGACCCCTCCAATCCTTATAGCTGTTGATCCCCACCACAACCGCGTAATTCTCCGGATTCTCCCTCGTCTTATCGCCGATATCTTCTTCTTCCCACCTGTCGAAGAGATAGGGTACAATATGCTCGCTGGACCTCTCCCCATTCTTAATCAAAAAGTCGATATCTCGATTGATATCTGGGAGGAGATCTTTCTTGAGGTAACCCGTTTCGAGCGAACTTATAGCTGATTGTCCCAAAAAGCCCGAACTCAGGGCTAAATTGAAGCGCCGATAATCTGTTGGGACGGCTTTTTCTGAGTCGACGTCAGTTATACAATCTAAATTCTCGCTGATGTAATCGAAGTTTGAGTCGATATCATATACCTGATTTGAACCGCCTAAGAGATGGTTGATATCTGTCTTTTTGTTCACAATGCGTACCTGTTCATATTTATATTCCAAATTGGCACTATTTCCTGGGCCCCTATCCAGATTTGTGATTGTGTGGCTGGGAATGATGACAGAGCCTGGCAGAATGTTTTCTACATATTTATATAAATTTGATGTATCAGATTGTGCATATGATCCTATGTAGAAATCTGCCTTCCAGAGATCGTCTTCAATATCGAAGACGCGATTTAGGTTAGTGTTCACATTCCTCGACTTTTCATAGGTGATAACCATCGAAAGATTATTTCTTGTTAAACCCCGGGAAGCACCTATTTCTGACAATAAGTAGTCCAAATTCTCTCCGGTGTCATATCTTAGACCTGAACTCGAAATCCAAAAGGAGCTTTTTCCATCCTCAATATATTCCCCCTCGTCAACGATGTGATCTAAATTTGAGCTCAAATCAGATGTCAAATCAGAACTCGCGATCAGAAGATCATTTACTGAGACATCTATTGGTTTTTCACTTCCTGAAGGCAGGCTATCCAAATTCGTCGCTATATTTGAGCTTGGATTGGAGCTGGCCATCGAGAGATCACGTATCACATTGTTGCCATCGGTCTCGTCTGCGGCAAGACGATCCAAATTCGAAAATAAGCCTGATTCCATATCGGTTCTTGCGATTTGATAATCTGCACCGCCGTTATTTGATAATCCATTCAATTCTCTTGAATAATATGTAGATGCTGGTGACTCTACCTTCAGATCCACGTCGCTGAGGCTGTTCCCTGATGTCAGGATATTCAGTGCATCATTTGATGCCGATATGGAGCCGTCGCTAAGGGCGAAGGAGTGGTGCACGATTATCATTGCTATCAACACCGGGATCAATAGCCTCCTCAACTACATCACCTTGGGACCAACCAGCTCTGTCTCTATGAATCCTAATTTACGATTTCAAGCAAACTCCGATCATTGATGTGATTTTAGCTCAATTTTCCTTGCCAACATATATAAATTCTATGGCATTGAAGTTTCCAATAAATATGCGATAGATAAAAATAATACTCGATGAATAACCATAATTATCGCCGAAAAATAAAATTAGCATTAGGCCATTCAATTTGGTGAAGTGGGAGAAAACTGTAGACGGAGATATAAAATATATTTAATCAAAATTAAAAAAAGAAAAAAACACTCAGACCTCGCGCTTCAGCTCTGCTGCCCAGGTTGCCGTTCATTAAACCTAAACTCCCAATTATAGTCATTCGCATAAATCTTTATAATCCTAAGCTCCCCATGATTTAGGCATATCAAGATGATTTTTCGATACCATCTACTGCATCTTTAAATAGTATTATGTGCCTAAATATGCATAAGAAATCGTTCACTCGCATCAAAAAGATAAAGGGCCAGGAATATCTCTATGAGATAACCCCGTATTACATTGGTCATCGGTTAAGCCCACCACTCCTCTGTAAATCGCTTTCTAGTGCTTTGTAACATTAATTCTGCAAATTAATGTAATGCCTTCGTAGTTTCTGTCTTGCGTTATCTTTGTTGAATCTCCACCTCACAGTTGCGCCGATTGAATTCCTCTCGCGCTCCCAAGCG
>Ga0334886_1000726_pt1 | contig 45825 bp, 30 predicted proteins | sample GraSluR1_MG_9_FD_207232 | JGI IMG/M metagenome (GOLD analysis project Ga0334886, IMG submission 207232) | Sludge microbial communities from methane-producing bioreactor in Wageningen University, Netherlands - Granular Sludge_27_06-R1 | ecosystem: Engineered > Bioreactor > Anaerobic >... | reverse complement strand
AGGAGCCATGGAGACCTCTGGAGAGTAAGCAGCAACCTATCCCGGACGAGGTGCCTTATCTGCATTGACAGCACCCTTTGCTGATGTTACAATTAAATTGCTTCATAAAAGTGTTATGGAGTTATCACCTTGTTTGCGTCGATTTTTTCTGAAGAGGTTTTTTTCGCAAGAGAACCGCAAGGGATTTCCAGAACTCCGGAGGAAGGGAGGGCCGAATACGATTCCCGAATAAGCGAGTTTGGAGCGGCTGATCTTGAAATGTGGTTCTCGTGGAACGATTTGAGATGCTCTCTCTCGATGCCGCTCTGTGGGGCAAAGCAAGGGCATTACCCTCTTACCGAGAGCCCGGAAGCGTTTGCATCCGCCGGCGCTGGTGCTGGCGGCAGAAGTAGTATCTTTGTTTCCTATCACGTTTCACATCAAAAAGGAGGGAATTATTGATGGCACACCGGTTCAACTCGAAAAAGCTGACGGTAATATGTGCGGTTATGGCGCTGGCCTTTCTCTTTTCCGCGGGAAGCGTTCTGGGGGGAGAAAAGGTTCCTGCCATCGAACTGATTACCACCACCGAGGCCTATGATCCCATTCGGTATGAAACGGCCTTTCTGATTGCAGATTCCTGGAAGCAGCTGGGGCTTGATGTGAATGTGCGCCCCATGGAGTTTTCCACCATTCTTCAGCGGTTTTATAACGAGCAGGATTTCGATATGGTCATTCTCGGCTGGTCCGGGCGGGTGGAGCGTCTCGATCCCCAGCATTTCCTCGGAACGCTGCATTCCGGTCAGAGCACTCTGGGGGGGAACAACCCCGGAGGGTACAACAATCCCGAGTACGACGCTCTCTTTGATGCCCAGCAGGCGGAGTTCGATGTGCAGGAGCGGCGGGAGCTTGTTCTCAAAGCCCAGAAGATCGCCATGGCGGATCAGCCCGTGGATATTCTTTTCTACCGTGATGAAGTAGTGGCCTATAACAGCGCCCGTTTTGCGAATCCCGTGGTTATGGCGGGGGAAGCTTTCTACAACGAGTGGATGCCCTACAGCATCAAGCCTCTGGGGGATAAGAAGATCCTTACCATCGCAACCCAGCAGGAGCCGGATACCATCAACCCTCTCGCCTCCACCTCCGTATGGGGATGGAAGTTCATGAGGATGGTCTACGATAAGCTGGTTCGCCTCTCCCCCAATATCGAGCCCCTCCCCTCTGCAGCAGAGAGCTTCCACGATGTGGATGAGACCACGGTAGAGGTGGTTCTCCGAAAGGGGATGACCTTCCACGACGGCAAGCCCGTTACTGCGGAGGATGTGAAGTTCAGCTACGACTACTTTATCAGTAACGACTTCCCCTACTTCCGCCCCTTCCTCAGCGTTCTTGAGAGCACCGAGATTGTGGGGGAGGATCGCCTTCGTTTCAACCTGAAGAGCCCCTTCGCCCCCTTTATTACGGTGACGCTCACCCAGATTCCCATCCTTCCCAAGCACCTCTGGGAGGGGATCGAAGAGCCCGATCAGCTTGCACCCGAGGCTATCCCCACCGTGGGGAGCGGCCCCTTTGTCTTCGACCGCTACGAGCGGGGGCAGTACAAGCGTATCCTGAAGTTCGCCGATCACTACATGGCGGAGGAGATGGAGATTGAGGGTATGGACTACATGATCTATGCGGATGCCGAGGGAGTTCTCACGGGACTTCTCACCGGTCAGGCCGACATGAGCGCCTGGCGGCTGGAGCCGGGACAGATCCCCCTGGCAGAGCAGAATCCTGATATCACTGTGGTGGCGGTTCCCGATTTCGGCTACTATCACAGCACCTACAATCTGCGCCGGGCCCCCTTCGACGACAGAGATTTCCGGCGCGCCGTGGCCCACGCGGTGAATAAGGGGACCATTATCGACGTGCTTCTCTCCGGGAGGGGAGAGCCCGGCAACTCCGTTATCGCTCCGGTGAACGGCTTTTGGCACAATCCGGATGTGGAGATCTTCGATTTTGATCTGGAGAAGGCAAAATCCCTCCTGAAAGAGGCGGGATATACCTGGGACGAGGCGGGGAAGCTCCACTTCCCGAAGAAGTAATCCCGGGGTGAACCTTCCGGGGAGCCCGGGTTTTCCGGAAGGAGCTTTCTTTGGCACCTTTGTCCCGGTCGCAAAGCGGGAGACTTGGTCTCCCGCTTTTCTGTTACATCTTCCGAAAGGAGGAGAGCCTGGCCCGGTAGAGCCTACGGGCTGCGCCCCAACGACGGCATGAATAGAAAAACCTATTTTTTCTTTCGGTTTCTCCAGCTTGCGGCAACCTTCTTGGTTATTCTTACCCTGCTCTTTTTCCTCTTTCGCTTAGCTCTTCCGGATCCCACCACCGCCCTGGTGGTAGAAGGCCTCTCTCAGGAGGAGCAGCAGCTTGTACGGGAGAAGTTCGGTCTTCATCTCCCCCTCTGGCAGCAGTACGGCATCTATCTGAAAAACAGCATCTTTCTCGGGGAGTTCGGCACATCCTTTCACTACAAGGCTCCCGTGGCACCCATCGTTTTCGAAAAGTTTCTGAATACCATGGTTCTCATGGTGGTCTCTATCCTCATCTCCTACACCCTGGGGCCTGCTCTGGGGGTGCTTCTCACCTGGAAGAGGGGGGGGAAGCTCGAAATCGGCGGCATTGTTACAGGGCTTGTGCTTCGCTCCGCCCCCATGTTCTGGACGGGGATGCTGGGGGTGATGTTCTTCGGGGTCTATCTGGGGTGGTTTCCCACCAGCGGCATGCGTACCCTTCCCTTCGATTCCACGGGCTTTCTGGATACGATTTTCACCCTGGATTTTCTCCACCACCTTATCCTCCCCGCCTTCGTGGTCTCCATCTACTACATGGGGCTCCCCATGCTGATCATGCGCAACACCATGCTGGAGATCATGGGGGAGGATTTTATCGAACTCTGCCGTGCCAAGGGGCTGAAGGAGCGTGTGGTGATGTACCGCCATGCGGCGCGGAACGCCCTTCTTCCGGTGGTTACCCAGGCGGCCATTACCATCGGTCTTGCGGTGGGGGGGCAGGTGGTGGTGGAGGTGGTCTTCTCCTGGCCCGGACTGGGGCGTGAGATGCTCCAGGCTGTGCGAACCAGCGACTATCCCATGGCTCAGGCCACCTTCATGCTCATGGCCTTCATGGTGCTTGTGATGAATTTTGTGGCGGACGCTCTTTACGGTGTTCTCGATCCCAGGGTCTCCATACCCAGAGAGGGGCGATGATAGGATGAACAAAAAGTCTGCTCTGGGGCGTTCGGCGGTCTGGAAAGTCTATGCCTCCATGTTTGCGGAGCCCTTCCGGGTTATCTTTCGCGATCCCTTGGCTTTTACGGGGCTTCTCATGCTTACCGGCGTCATCGCCGTGGCCATCTTTGCTCCCTGGATTGCTCCCTACTCTCCCGACGAGATGCACCGGAAGGTGGAGGGGGTTCTCTTTCGTATCTCCTCCGGGGAGTCCCAGCGCCTCGGAGGGGTGTACCCCTTTTCGCTCAATGCTGTAGCCGTAGCCGCTGATGGGGAGACCATCCTCGCTGCGGGGGACGCGGGGCGGATCCTTCGCCTTGAGGGGAGTTCCTGGGTGGAGGAGAAAACCCCCACCGAAAGAGATCTCCTGGCCCTCGCTGCGGGAGAATCCACCCTGGCTGCGGGAGATGGGGTTATCCTGCGCAGAGTGGGGGGAACCTGGCAGATTGAGGAAGAACGGGAGGGGACTCTCTTCAAAGGCCTCGCCGTGGCGGGGGAGACTGCCCTCGCGGTGGGGGAGGATGGCACGGTGCTGCGACGTTCCCCCTCGGGCTCCTGGGAGGAGCTTCCCTCCCGGGAGAAGGGGGCCATGGCGGCGGTATCCCTGCTGAACGAAGATTTCGGCTTTATGGTGGGGGAGCGGGGGATGCTGCTCCGCTACGATAAGGGAACGCTGAAGCGTGAAATGATTCGAGCTTTTCGCAACTTGCGGGATGTGCACGTCTATGCCCCGAATCTTGCCATGGCGGTGGGAGATCGGGGAACCCTTCTCCGTTTCGACGGAACCCGATGGACAGAGATGTTCGGCCCGGAGACCCGGGATCTTCGAGGCGTTCGGGTGGTGCGGGAGGATCTCGCCTTTGCGGTGGGGCCTTTCGGGGTGGTTCTTGTCTGGAACGGTGTCAACTGGAGCAGCATGGATATGGGGTATCGGAGAGGTTTTCGTGGCATAGCCTCGGCGGGAGATGCGGTTCTTGCGGTGGGGAGCGACCCCTTTATCAACGAACTCTCCCCCCCTACCAGAAGCCACATCTTCGGCACCACCCATCTGGGGCGGGATATCTTCTCCCAGACCGTGTACGGCTCCCGCACGGCCCTTCTTGTGGCGGTGCTCGCCTCGCTGGTGGTCAGCATCATCGGCGTTACCGTGGGGCTTGTGGCGGGGTATTTCCGGGGAAAGACCGACGATCTTCTCATGCGTATTGTGGATATCATGTACGCCCTCCCCTTTGAGCCCTTTGCCATGATTCTGGTGCTTATCTTCAACCCCAGTATCTGGATCGTCATCCTTGCGGTGGGGCTTCTCACCTGGCGCACCAACGCCCGGGTGGTGCGCTCCCAGGTACTCTCCATCGCCCGCCGTCCTTTCATCAAGGCTGCCCGGGCCGCCGGGGCAAGTAATCTGCGGATCATGCTGGTGCATATTACGCCGAACATCCTCCCCCTCATCTTTCTGCAGCTCGCGGTAGCCGCGGGATTTGCCATCACCGCCGAGGCCACCCTCAGCTTTCTCGGTCTCGGGCCGCCTCGTATGCACAGCTGGGGGACCATTCTGCATGCGGCGCGTCTCTCCGGAGCGTGGCGGACCGCCTGGTGGTGGATCATTCCTCCGGGAGCCCTGATCATGCTCACGGTGGTCTCCATCTTTTTCATTGCCCGGGCGCTTGAGGTTCTTTCCAATCCCAGGCTTAGAAAGGAGGTCTGAGGGTGCTTCTCGATATCCGAAATCTTCAGACGCACTATGGTTCCAAAGAGAAGCCGGTGAAGGCGGTGGATGGCATCAGCTTTACCCTCGAACGAGGAAAAAGCCTCGGCCTTGTGGGGGAGAGCGGTTGCGGCAAGACCACCGCTGCAAAGTCCATTAACCGTATTCTCTCCGGCTCGGGACGCATCGCCGGAGGCGAGGTTCTCTTTAAGGGGCGGGATCTCGTGAGGATGACCGAAGAGGAGATGAACCGCCTTCGTTGGAAAGAGATCTCCCTCATCACCCAGAGCGCCATGAACGCCCTTGACCCGGTCTACACCGTGGGAGACCAGATCATCGAGGCCATCCAGACCCACGAACGGGCGAGCCGGCGGGAGGCTGCGGAGAGAGCGGCGGAGCTGTTTTCTCTGGTGGGGATCGAAAAGAACCGGCTCTGGAACTATCCACACCAGCTCAGCGGAGGGATGAAACAGCGGGTGGTCATCGCCATGGCGCTGGCGCTCAATCCGGATCTCGTTATTGCGGACGAACCCACCACGGCGCTTGATGTGGTGGTGCAGGACGGCATCATGAAGCAGCTTGAACATCTTCAGGAAAAGTTTCAGATGGCCCTTATCCTCGTGACCCACGACATCTCTGTGGTGGCGGAAACATGCCCCACTCTGGCGGTGATGTATGCGGGGAGAATCATGGAGTACGGTGCCACCTCGGAGGTGCTGCGGGATCCCTTTCACCCCTACACCATGGGGCTGCAGAACGCCTTTCCCACCCTCACCGGAGCGGCGGGGGATCTTATCTCCATTCCGGGATTTCTTCCGGATCTAACAGATCCTCCCAAGGGGTGCCGTTTCTGCACCCGCTGTCCCTTTGCGGAGGAGCAGTGTCTTCACGTTCCTCCCCCTGCTCATGAGGTTCGCCCCGGGCACCGGGTGGAGTGCCACTACCCCGAGAAGGCCGAGGAGTTCCGGCATCGGGCGAAGAATCCCGAGACCTGGCAGCAGAGACGTGAACAGCACGGGGTCTACCTCTCCTCGGGAGAGGTCCTTCTGGAGACGAAAAATCTGAAAAAAAGCTACCCCACAAAACGAACCTTCTCGGATATTCTTGCCCGGAGGCCCGGAAAGGCGTTGAAGGCCCTTGACGGAGTGAGCTTTTCCCTCAAAAAGGGGGAGATCCTCGGTCTTGCGGGGGAGAGCGGCTCCGGAAAGACCACCCTGGGGGAGATGCTCTCGGCCCTCCAGACCCCCACCTCCGGTTCGGTGCTCTTCGAGAACAGGGATACCGTGGCCCTTTCCAAAAAGGAGCTTCGCAGCTTTCGGCGCAACGTACAGGTGGTTTTTCAAGACCCCTACGAGACCCTCAACCCTCGCTTTACCGTGCTGAATGCTCTCATGGAGCCCCTGAAAAATCTTGGCATCGGCAGCTACGAGGAGCGCCTGGATCGCATCACTACAGCCCTGACAAAGGTGGAACTCAACCCACCGGAAAACTATCTTCTCCGCTTTCCCCACGAACTTTCCGGGGGGCAGCGGCAGCGGGTGGCCATCGCCCGGGGTATTATTCTGGAGCCCCGTTTTCTCGTGGCGGATGAACCCGTCTCCATGCTCGATGTCTCCATCCGGGCGGGGATCCTCAATCTCTTTCTTCGCTTTCGCCGAGAGATGGATATGTCCATCGTCTATGTCTCTCATGATCTTGCCACCATCCGGTATATCTGCGACCGGACAGCCATCCTCTATCTGGGGCGTATGGCCGAGCTTGGCCCCACCGAAGAGGTTATCTCCCGCCCTCTGCACCCCTATACGGAGATGCTTATCCGGGCGGTCCCCCACTCCGAAGCGGGGGAGAAACGCCCCCGGGTGGATGCCCGAGGAGAGATACCGGATCCCATCGATCTTCCCAACGGCTGCCGTTTCCACCCCCGATGCCTCCGGGCCATGGCCTGCTGCGGATGGGAGGGGCGGGATCTGCAGCGCCTTATGGAGGGGGCACTCCAGGGCATCTCCTCCCGAATCACTCTCGGGAAAGAGGAGCAAAGCCTTCTCAAGGGAATCAGCAAAACAGATATTCAGGGAAATGATATGCTTCTGGAGGCCACGAATCCCCAAGGGGTGGCGGCGCTTCTGGAAAAGCGGATCATGACCACCGTCCCCGGCATGGTGGCGGCATGCTCCGGGGTGGATATCCGGGGGAGGCATCTTCGTATCAGCTTTCCCGAAAAGCAGGAGCCCGAGTTCCGCCAGATCTCTGGAAGCGAACGCCTCGTGGCCTGCTACCTCTACGGAGAGTAGTGCATCATTCCTCCGTATATTGTGACTTCGGTTGAACTCCAGAAGCGGAGGCTCCTGTTCCAGGGAATAATATGAGCGGTTCGACCACTTTCGGAGCAGAGGGGACACATAAGCGGAGGCTCCGTGAAACAGCACGCGACACGTTATTTGTAAAACCACTCATAACGTGGAGTAACCCGATAGCCGGGAAATTCGCCTCTCGTTCTTGACGGTTTTCCAGTATCATGGTATAACCTTTCGAAACTTAGCTAACGGAAAAGAAGGAGGCGGAGAGTATGCAGCATGGCACAACAAAAAGCACGTTTGCAAACGTTTCGAACAGCACCATGACCTCTCTGGTCTCCATCATGATTATTATGCGTCCGGCTCCCCCTCGTGGAACCGGCGCGTAGCTCGCGCACGTTCCGAACAAACGAGGCCGGGGCCCCTGGATAAAAGGGGTCCCGGCTTTTTTTGTACCCTAACATTTCTAAAAAACCCTCGGGAGAGAGACTCCCGAAAAAATACCCCCAAGGAGGGAATATCACATGATGCCTTATCTCCATTGCGAAACCCCCGTTGTAGAGTCCGTACCGTTGCGTGAGTGTTCCGGCAAGAGAGTCTTTCTGAAGATGGAGTGCTTCCAGCATGCGGGGTCGTATAAAATCCGCGGTATCGGCAGGCTCTGTCAGGAGAGCGTAGCTTCCGGGGATCGGCATCTGGTGGCCTCCTCCGGAGGCAATGCGGGGTACGCCGTGGCCTATGCGGGGCGTCTCTTGGGGGCCCGGGTGACTGTGGTGGTTCCCGGAGCTACTCCCGAGGTGGCGTGTCAGCGTATCCGCGGCGAAGGGGCAGAGGTGATCGTGCACGGCGATATCTGGGACGATGCCAACGATCTCGCTCTCCAGCTTGCAGCAGAGCCCGGACGGCGCTATATCCCCCCCTTCGATCATCCTTCCATCTGGAGCGGCCACGCCACCCTGGTGGAGGAGCTGGTACGGCAGATGGAGAAGCCCGATGCAGTGGTGCTCTCCGTGGGCGGCGGGGGGCTTCTCTCGGGGGTTGTGGAGGGGTTGCATCAACAGGGGTGGGGGGATGTCCCCGTGGTGGCCGTAGAGACCGAAGGGGCTGCCTCCTTCGGGGCGGCGGTGCGGGCCAATCGGCTGGTGCGGCTGGAGAAGGTGAACACCATCGCCGCCACGTTGGGGGTGCGTCAGGTGGCCTCCCAGGCGTTGGAATGGTCTCGAAAGCACCCCATCTACCCCCACGCAGTGAGTGACGCTGCGGCGGTGCGGGCCTGCCTGCGCTTTGTGGATGACCACCGGGTACTGGTGGAGCCCGCCTGCGGGGCCTCCCTCTCGGCGATCTATCAGGGAACCCCCCTTCTCGACTTTGCTAAGACCGTTCTGGTGGTGGTCTGCGGCGGCACGGGAGTGAGCCGGGAGACTCTCTCCTGCTGGGAGCGGGAGCTGGCAAGTTAAAGCAAGTGGGAAGTGCGAAGTAGAGGCCAAAGGCAGAATCAGAAGCCAGAACTAAAAGGCAAAGCCAGAAGGCAGAACTAGAACCAAAAGGCAGAACCAGAGCCACAAGCCAGAAGCAACCATGAATTTTTTATTCCAGGCTATGGATTGGCCCCAGGTTAAGGGCTGGCAATCCTCTGCAGCTCCTCCAGAACTTCTTCCAGAGTGCGGAGAAGGGCCTCTTCCAGTGCTCTCTGGATCTCCCGAGAGTTTTCCTGTGAATTCTCCGGCTCTTGGGGAGCCTGCCGCAGATGATCTACCAGCGTTGCGGCGGCTCGGGCAAGATTTTGGGCTCCGATGTTGGCGCTGGCTCCCTTGAGGGCATGGGCCAGATGGAGCAGGGGGGAATCTGCGCCTCTTTTCTCTGCATCCTCCAGGGCCTGTAGTTTCGAAGGAGCCTCGGCAAACTCCGCCATAAAGATCTGGAGAAGCTTCTGGTAAAGCTCCAGATTGCCCTCGGCTATGGCAAGCCCCTGGGAAAGATCTATATGCTGCAGAGAGCGAAGCTTCTCGGGAAGCTCCTCCGCATCAGAAGGGGCCTCTGGCGAGGCGAGGCAGCACTCCCCTTGGAGAGCGCCCCTATCCGTGAGAGCCGTATCCGCTCTGTTTTTCAGAATCCACCTTTCTAAGGCCTTACAGAGTTCTCCGGGGTTGATGGGTTTCGTAAGATGGTCATCCATCCCTGCCTCCAGGCTTTTTTCGTAGTCCCATGAAAGGGCGTGCGCCGTCATGGCCAGAATGGGAAGCCGGGGCCCTTGAGGATTTTCCCCCTTTCGAATAATCCGGGTGGCCTGAAGGCCGTCCATCACCGGCATCTGAATGTCCATCAGCACCGCATCGAAGGATTCCCCTCGTACCCGTTCCACCGCCTGCTCTCCGTCCTCTGCAAGAGCAACCTTTATCCCCCGCTTTTCCAGAAGTTCCCGGATAAGATGCTGGTTCATGGGGTTATCCTCCACCACGAGAATGCTACGGCCTTGCAGATTCGGAAGGGACTCTTCCGCATGTTCCATCCGGGAGAGCCTTTTCTCCGGGTGTTTTCGGCCTCCCAGAATATCCTCCAGACGCTCAAGAAGTTCTCCCGGTATCAGGGGTCTCTCCAGAAGGAAGAGATACTCTCTCTTCTCAAAGGCCTTCTTTTCCGCGGGGCTTTTTTTGCTCCCTATGAGCAGCACAGGGATCTCCGGAGCATGGATAGCCTGAAGCTCCAGGCAGTCCAGAGGCCACGCATGTTCGAACCGCTCCTCCAGAAGTAGCAGGTTCCAACGCTCTCCCTCCATTGCTCTTGCAAGTGCCTCTTGAGTGGAGGCTCTTGCTACCTCGTATCCCGTGGCAAGGAGATACCGGCTCAGGCGGCGAGAGCTTCGGGAGTCTTCCGAGGCTATCAGGATCTTCCGGGGCTTCTCCCGGGGAAGCTGGAGGGATTGGTAAAGGGTCTCTTCCCTCTCTCCACGATCAAGAGGAATATCCAGCGTAAAGGAGCTTCCTTTGCCGGGGCTGCTGGTAACCCTAATAGCTCCTCCCATAAGCTCTGCCAGCCCCCGGCAGATGGTAAGCCCCAGGCCGGTGCCTCCGTATTTGCGGGTAATGGAGCCATCTGCCTGGGCAAAGGCCTGAAAGAGCTTTTTCTGATGCTCTCGAGGGATGCCGATCCCCGTATCCGATACGGTAATTCGTATATGGAGCCTTGTCTCTCCCTCCCGCAGAAGCTGGGCGGAAAGGATAATGTACCCCTCATGGGTGAACTTCACCGCATTACTTAGAAGGTTGTTCAGAATCTGGAGAAGCCGCATACCGTCCCCTCGTAGATCTTCAGGAATACGGGGATCCAGATGTACCTCCATAAAAAGGTCCTTTTCCTCGGCCAATCCGTGGAGCATTGTGGCAGCGTTCCCAAGAACTTCCTCAAGATTGAGGGGGAGTCTCTCCAGAACCATCTGCTGGGCCTCAATCTTGGAGATGTCCAGGATATTATTAATGGTGGCGATCAAAAGCTGCCCCGCACGATGGATATTCATAACGTAATCTCTCTGTTTGGAGGATATCTCCGTCTCCAGAAGAAGATGTGCCATGCCGATCATCACGTGTAGCGGCGTGCGTATCTCGTGGCTCATATTGGCCAGAAATTCCCCCTTCGCCTGGTTTGCCTTCTCTGCACCGTCTCGGGCTCTCTCTATCTGCAGCTGCATTTCCTTGAGAGGGGAGATATTCCTCGCCTCTCCCACCAGGGCATAGGGAACCCCCTCATCGTTCACCAGGGGGGTTTTGGTGGTGAGGTAGCTGTGAATTGAGCCATCTCCGTGACGGATGAGGTGCTCCACCTTTACCGGCTTGAGGGTGGTAAAGGCGGCATCATCCTCTGTGGTGGCATAGCGATTGGGGAGGGGCTTGACCGCCCAGATCTCTTCGTTATTTCGTCCGAGAGTCTCCTCCCGGGTAACCCCCAGCACCTCCTGAAAGCGGCGGTTGGCATGGAGATACCTCCCCTCCCGGTCCTTTACGAAGATCACCGTCTCCAGATTATCGAGAATGGTAAGAAGCCACTCCCGGGAGCTTCGGAGTTCCTCCTCCATGCGCACTCGTTCGGAGAGATCCCGAAGAACGCCGAGAATGCACTCTTTGCCGCCGTAGGAAAAAAGGTTCAGAGAGATCTGGGCGGGGAAGGGTGTACGGTCTTTACGGCAGAGTAACCACTCCCCCGAATAGCCTCCCCCATGGAGCACCTGATGCATTAGCTCCTGAAAAGCTTCCTCAAGAGGGATGCCATCCTTCTGCAGTGGGGCGGAGAGATACATGGGGCCGGTGCGACGAAGCTCCTCCAGAGAGGCGATTTGAAACATCTCCAGAGCCGCGGAGTTGCCATCGAGAAAGAGTTTGCTCTCAATATCCGCAATAAGAATGGCATCCCGGGAGGATGCAAAGAGATTGCGGTAGTTTTCCTCCCGCTCCTGCAGGGCTATGCGTATCCGTTTCTGCTCTGTAATATCTTCGAAGACCCCTAGAACCCCTTGAATGATCCCTTTCGAATCCTTTAGAGGAGTTTTGGCGAACCAGATCCAGCGGGAGGAGCTGTCCTCCATGAGAAGCTGCCGTTCTCCCGAGAGAAGGGAGCGCCTCTCCCCCAGAAGAAAAGCGTCTTCCTTATGGAGGATGGGGGCGCTACTCTTCCAGGGCATGGCAAAATCGGTCTTTCCCACAAGGTTTTTCATCGACTCCATCCCGGAAGCCCGCAGAAAGGCCGCATTTCCCCCGAGATACCGGGAGTGGATATCTTTCCAGAAGATACAGATAGGGACGTTCTCCATCACCGTCTGGAGCATCTGATGCGCCTCCTTACGCTCTTCCTCTGCTCGTTTACGTTCCGTGATATCCTGGATATATCCGGTAATGCGGGGAGCCCCATTGGGAGTGATCTCCCGGCGTCCCTGAACCATCATCCAGCGCAGGCCCTTGTAAGGGTTCAGAATCCGGAATTCCTCAAGAAGAAGGGATGTCCCTCCACGAAGAACCTCTCGGTAGGCCCGTATCACCCGGTGGGCATCCTTTTCCCAGAGACGCTCCTTGAAAAGATAGAGGGCATTTTTAGGAGATTCCGGAAATCCGAGAAGGGTGTAGGTAGAGGAGCTTACCCGGGGGGAAGATCCGTCCAGCGGAATTTCGAAGAGCCCCAGATTTCCTGCACTCGCCGCCAGAGAGAGGGCCTCCTGACTTTTGGCGAGATCCTCCTCAACTTTACGACGCAGCAGAACCTCACGAGAGAGCTGTCGGTTCCATATCAGAATTCCTCCCAGAAGCAGCAGCAGAAGGAGCGCACCCCACGCCAGCCAAGGGATTGCCTCTCTCCAGGGAGAGAGGAGAATTCCTGCAGGGAGATTAATCCATCGTTCCATAATCATGTGGTGCGTGGTGGCGGGGAGAGAGGCGAAAAAACGATCTATTATGGGGAGCAGAGGGGCGAGCCCCTTTCGCAGAGCGATGGAAGGCTCCGCTGGATAGGGTGTTTCGAAGGCTGTGCGGATATCTGCATAGCGTTTCATCTTGCGGAAGTACTGAAAGGCCCCCCTGTTGATAAAGCCGTAGGCCACCTCTCCTCTGCGGATCCCCTCAAGCACATCCTGGGGAGAGTCGTAGAAACGAAAGGCGATCCCTGGGTGGTTCCGGGAGATGCGATCCACCGCCCAAGAGGAGCGTTGTACTCCAAGAGGTGTGTGACGGAGATCGTCGAAATTTTCCACGAAGGGATTGTCCACATGTCCTACCACCAGAGTACTCATGCTGGCATAGGGGCGGGAGAAGAGCAGAAATTCTTGCCGCTCATCGGTTTTGATGGCAGCGCTGAGCATATCAACAGTACCCTCTCGGGCGGCCTCCAGGGTCTTTTCCCAGCGCGGAAAGGATACCGGCCGGATATCGAGACCGAGCGCTCTGCCGAGAAGGTCTATGTAGCTTGAGCTGACGCCGCTGTGGAGCCCTTGGCTATCGAGAAACTCCATGGGGGGCCAGGCAGGATCTACTCCCAGGGAGAGAGGTGGGAGTTCTTCAATCCATGCTCTTTCCTGAGGGGTGAGAAAAAAGGTCCCCCATGCTCCTTCGGGAATCTCCGGCGAGGTCTCGGGTCTTCGAGAAAACTCGTGAGGAAGAGGCGTTGGGAGGGTGCTTCGGGGGTGTTCTCCGTTGAAGGCCCCTTGAGAGGTTGGGGGAGAAGCAAAAAGAAAAAGGGCAATACCAAGGGCGAGAAAACCGATTTTCCGGAATTCTCCCAAGGTTGGCCCATTTATGAAAAATACGAAGAAAGCACGGACAATTTTTTTCATGGACCCCTCCGCATTAAAATTCCGGAATATGTCGTTAGTGATGTGCGGCTGGAAAAGGCACAGCCCGAAGGTTGGGAGCCCCTCTCTACATAGTAATCCAAAGTTCTTCTTTTGTCGAAGGTGCTTGAGGAGGAAAAAACGAGAAGAATGAAGAGATTATAGGGACTTTTGAGCCCCTCGGGTTCTCCCTCGTGTCGGTGACACTCTTCGAAAATCTGCGGATAGAAAAAGCAGAAAAAGAGCCCCTCCTGAAGAGGAGGGGCTCCGTATGTCTCAATAGTACCGCTGATACTTTCTCTGATACGTCTCTGTTTTCTCGAAAAACTACTGCAACGAGTAGGCTCCCCAGGCTGCGGGAAGCTCCGTTCCCAAGCGCCGGGAGAGGTTGGCGAGAATCCAGCAGAGTTCTGCGGAAACTCCCACAGGGGCCAGGCTTCGCTTCTGCTCTACCTGCTCTCCCGAAAGGGCGGTGATGGTACCGTCCCGCTCCACCCAGTTCGCCAGGGGGAGCTGGTATGCCGCGTAGTCCGCCCCCGCCTTGGAGGTGATGGCCACGCAGAGCTTCAGGGCCTTGCAATCCTCGGGGGTGAGCCCTACTGAAGCGGGATCAAGATTCACCAGCACCAGCCCCTGAAGTGCCTTGGACTTCACCGAAGCTACCACATCTGCCACGGAGGCGGTGACTGCCTTGGCGGCGCCGCCGAGGTTTGAGCCTTTGTAAAGAGGAACAAGCCGCTTCTGGTTGAGCTGCCCCAGAAGTTTGGCCAGAGTCTCGCACTTCTCCGGGCACGCTCCTGCAAGGCTTCCCAGAAGGGCCAGGGCTTTCCGGGCGCTACCGAAAGCCTTGGCGGCCTCCTCCAGGCACGCCTGGCTTACTCCGGTGCGCTCCGCCACGGATGCGGCGGTGTAGCTCTTCAACTCTTCGGGGATCTCTTTCCCCGCTGTAGCGAGGGTGAGAGCGGCGAAGCCCTTGAGAAGATCCGTCATGGAGCCCTCCCGGGGCTGCAGAGAGATGGCCTCTCCCCGCTCAAGCATTCCCGGCGTGCCTCCCAGGAAGATCATCCGGGTTTTCTTGTTCCGCATCCCCCGGCGAAGCAGAGAGACCAGAGCGGGCTGCTGGGCGTCGAGGTCCGCCTCAAGCAGGAGCACCGCATCGGAATCCTGAAGATCCCCGTAGGTGACGCCGGTCTCAAGGCTTCCGAAAGTTTCCATCATAGCTTTCCGGGCGGGGGCAAAGGCATCCGTTCCCGCCACGGCGAAGGGAGCCTCAAGGACCTCTCCCGCAAAGCGCTTCAGGGCGTGGTACTCCTGGTTGCTCAGAGCATCTCCTGCGAGAACTCCCACCTTGCCGGCCTTGCCGAGGGCCTCTTTCAGAGAGTCCAGAGCCTTGTTCCAGGGCATCTCTTTCCCCATCCCAAGAGGCGCCTCCAGGCGGCTCTCCAGGAGAGGGGCGAAGTCGAAACGTCCCTTGGCACAGGTCACACCGCTGGTGACGGAGGTGGGATTATCGAGATCCGAGGTGATCCGGACGATCCGCGATTTGGCGGCATCAAGATTAAGGTCGATCTGACACCCCACGGAACACTGGCCGCAGGCGGTGGGTACCAGGGTGGGAACCTCCGAATGGGGCCACCGGGGAGCCCGCTTCTCCAGAAGGGCGCCTACGGGGCAGAGTTGGACGCAGAGGCCGCACTGGGTGCACTCCGAAGCCTCGATGCCCTGCCAGTAGGGGGTGTTCACGTTGGCGGCGAAGCCCCGGTTGGTGAAGTCGATGGCGTGGAATCCCGCCAGCTCGTTGCAGGCCCGGATGCAGCGGCCGCAGAGGATGCACTTGTCCATGTTCCGGACGTAGTATTCATTAACTTCTTCCACGCCCTTGATATGCTCTCCCGCCAGACGATCCGGATTGACCTCGTAGTCGATGGCGTACTTGCGGAGCTTGCACTCGAAGAGATCCGGGCAGCCGCACTCCATGCAGCGCTCGGCATCCTTGAGGGTCTGCTCTTTCGTAAGGCCGTGGTTGTACTCCTCGAAAATCTTGTCCTTTTGCATCCGAACTTCCGGAGCATCGTGATGGGCGTGCTGACGCTCGGTCTTTTCCTGATCCGCAAAGTCATCGGCGGTAAGATCCTTCTGCACCACGTCGTACTCAAAGGGCGCCTTGGGAGTGCCCTTGGTGATGTAGTGATGGGCGGATTCTGCGGCCCAATGTCCAGTGCCGATGGCGGCGATGGCGATATCAGGGCCGGTCTTCTGATCCCCGGTAACGAAAACTCCCGGCATGGGGGTAGCGTAGTTGTCATCGGCGATCATCCACTTGCCGTCCATAATCTCCTTGGGAAGCCCCTTGGGATCAAGCTGCTGTCCAATGGCGGCGATCACCTGATCGACTTCAAGAATAAAGGTCTTCCCCGTGGCAACCGGGCGGCGGCGTCCCGAGGCATCGGGTTCGCCGAGTTCCATCTGTTCGCAGACCATGCGCTCCACCTTGCCGGAGCCTTCTACAGCCTGCGGGGCTGCCAGGAAGACGAACTCAATCCCTTCTTCCATGGCTTCTTCTACCTCGATGGGGTCTGCGGGCATCTCCGCCCGGGTACGGCGGTAAACCACAGTCACCTTCTCGGCTCCCAGGCGCTTGGCGCAGCGGCAGGCATCCATGGCGGTATTACCGCCTCCTACCACTGCTACGGACTTGCCCACCGCAACCTCTTCGTGGCGATTTACCTTGTAGAGGAAGTCGATACCCCCCACCACGCCGGGAAGATCCTCACCGGGGGCCCGCATGGGGGAGGATTTCCAGCACCCCATGGCGAGAATCACCGCATCGTACTTCTCCCGGAGTTCCTCCAGGGTAATGTCCGTGCCGAGAGCGGTATTGGTGAAGGGATTCACCCCGTGATCAAGAATCCAGTCGATCTCCTTCTGGATAATCTGCTGGGGGAGTCGGTAGTCTGGAATCCCGTAGCGCATCATGCCGCCAAAGAACTCCTCTTTATCGAAGAGATCCACCGCGTATCCCTTGAGGCGCAGATAGTAGGCTGCGGCGAGTCCCGCAGGGCCACCGCCTACTACCGCCACGGAGCGATGATTTTCTTCGATGGCGGGGATAGCTCCAAGGCCTGCATCGTTCAAGCAGGAATCCGCCACGAAGCGCTTGATCTCCCGGATGGAGACGGGCTCGTCATCCACCAGGTTACGGCGGCACTTCTCCTGACAGGGGGCGGGGCAGACCCTGCCGATGGAGGCGGGGAGAGCTACGTTCTCGTGAAGCACCTTAAGGGATTCCTCGAACTTCCCCTGGGCTGCCAGATTGACGTAGGCCTGAACATTTCCCCGGGCGGGGCAGGCGAGGGTACAGGGGGGGCGGCAGTCTCCCACGTGATCCGAGAGCAGCAGCTCCAGCCCGAGCTTACGGGTTTTGCGAACCCGGTCGGTATCGGTCTTTACCACCATGCCGGGGTTGATGGTGGTGGCACAGGCTCGGGCGAGGGCCTTAGCACCCTGAATCTCCACCAGACAGATGGAGCATCCGCCGTACATGGATACGTGGGGGTCGTAGCAGAGGGCGGGAATTTCCACGCCGCACTCGGCGCAGAGATCCAGAAGGCGCTGTCCCGGATACCCGTATACCTCACGGCCGTTAAGCGTGATTTTGATGGTTCTTTCTTTCTGGGCCATTATCTACAGTCTCCTATTCTACGGAAATTGCTTTTACGGGGCAGGCGGCGATACACTGGCCGCAACGGACACAAACGTCATCATTGATAACGTGGGCTTTTTTCAGTTCCCCGCTGATGGCGCCCACAGGACATGCCTTGGCGCACTTGGTGCAGCCGATGCACTTTTCGTTGATGGTATAGTGGATAAGAGTGGTACAGGCCTTAGCGGGGCATTTCTGCTCCCGGATGTGGGCCTCGTACTCATGCCTGAAGTACTTGATGGTGGTCTGCACCGGGTTGGGAGCGGTCTGCCCCAGCCCGCAGAGAGAGCCGTCCTTGATCTGCACGCAGATCTCCTCAAGAAGATCCAGATCAGCGTCCTTACCCTTGCCTTCGGTGATACGGGTGAGCGTTTCCAACATCCGCTTGGTGCCGATGCGGCAGAAGGGGCACTTGCCGCAGGATTCGTTCTGGGTAAAGTTGAGGAAGAACTTCGCCACGTCTACGATGCAGGTGGTCTCGTCCATGACGATCATACCGCCGGAGCCCATGATGGCCCCCGTAGCGTTTATGGATTCGTAATCCACAGGGGTGTCAAGAAGCGATTCCGGCAGGCACCCCCCCGAGGGTCCCCCCATCTGTACCGCCTTAAAAGCTTTGCCGCCGGGGATACCCCCTCCGATATCGAAGATAACCTCCCGCAGGGGCATTCCCATGGGAACCTCCACCAGGCCACCCTTGACGATCTTTCCCGCCAGGGCGAAGACCTTGGTCCCCCGGCTACGGCCGATGCCGTACTTGTTGAAGGCCTCTGCGCCGTGGTTGATGATCCAGGCGATATTCGCCAGGGTCTCCACATTGTTGATGTTGGTGGGTTTGCCGAAAACACCGCTGTTGGCGGGGAAGGGAGGCCGGGGGCGAGGCATGCCGCGCTGCCCCTCGATGGAGGCCATGAGAGCGGTCTCTTCACCGCAGACAAAGGCGCCGGCCCCCTCCTTGATGTAGATGTCGAAGGAGAAGTCCGTTCCCATAATGTTCTTGCCGAGAAAGCCCCGCTCTCTCGCCTGATCCAGAGCGATATTCAGGTGTTTAATCGCCAGGGGATACTCTGCCCGGCAGTAGATAACCCCCTGATCCGCTCCGATGGCGTAGCCGCAGATGGCCATACCCTCAATGATGCTGTGGGGGTCGCCCTCCAGCACGGAGCGGTCCATGAAGGCACCCGGGTCACCCTCATCGGCGTTGCAGACCACGTATTTGTGATCCCCCTTGGAGGCGGCGGCGAACTTCCACTTGAGCCCCGTGGGGAATCCTGCACCTCCCCGGCCCCGGAGGCCGCTGTCGAGAACGGTCTTGATGACCTCTTCCCGGGTCATGGAGGTGGTGGCCTTCTTCAGCCCCTCGTAGCCGTCATGTTCGATATACTCATCAATCTTCACCGGGTCGATAACGCCGCAGTTGCGCAACACCACGCGAACCTGTTTCCCCAGCATGGCATTCTCAGGAGCATCTCCCTCGGTGCTGAAGATAATATGCTTTCCCAAGGGGGCGTTCTTGCCGAGATCCTCTTCTACGATCTGCTTCGCCACTTCCGGGGTTACTTCTCCGTAGATAACCCGCTTCCCCTGCCGGTCGATCTCCACCAGAGGCTCATGGAAGCAGAGGCCTATACAGCCCACCTCCCGAAGCTCCACATCCTCCCGACCTTTGAGAAGGGTCTGCAACTCTTCCAGCACAGGGCGTGCTCCCGCAGCGATACCGCAGCTCGCCATTCCTACCTTAACGATTGTCTTCTGCATGGAGGGCTACCGTCCTTCCTCTTTCTTGCGGTACGTTTCAAGAATCGTGACCGCACTTTCCGGAGTAAGTTTTCCGTGTACTTCGTCTCCCACCATCATCACCGGGGCGAGGCTGCAGCATCCCAGGCAGGCCACGTACTGGAGGGTAAACATGCCGTCCTCGGTGGTCTTTCCCTCGGGAATGCCGAGATAGCGCTGAATCTGGGCTCCCACCAGGGCAGAGCCCTGAACGTGACAGGCGGTACCCCGGCAGAGCCGGATGACGTACTTCCCCTCCGGCTCAAGCCGGAACATGGAGTAAAACGTCGCTACTCCGAAAAGCTCTGCGGCGGGCATATCCAGAGCCTTGGCCACGAAATGCAGCGCATCCTCTGGAAGATATCCAAAGCTCTTCTGGATCTCCGCCAGAAGAGGAATGGTTGCCCCCTTCTTGCCGCGGTACTTCTCCACCATCGGCATAAGTCTGGAAGCGAGTTCTTCCTGGCCTGCCGTAGCACAACACGTGCACTGTGTCATTTTCCGCAATCCCTCCCACGTTGATATTCACAGAATTTTCCCGAACTCCGCTATGGAATCCGGGAAAGGTTCCTTCTGGAAGTTACAGGTAAAATAGTGCTTTTTTGCCTGACTATTATCCTCTTGATCAAAAAAAAGGTCAACTCAAGCGCTCCCCGGAAAGCCAGAAGATTCATGGAATCACCGGGGGTATAAAAGTGAACAACCAAAGAAAAAGAGCGTTCCTTCCCGCAGAAAAAAGATCCCCGGGGAAGAGGATAAAGAGGGAAAAGTTTTCATCCCCTCCTGCATGGAGAGGGGGGATGAGAGCCGCTCCTTTTTGTGGAATGCCGGTGTGGAGCGTGTTTTTCAAATTTTCCTGTCAAAAGAGCACAAATAAAGACAAATGATTTTTTTGGGAAAAAGATGGTGGAGTTTTAGGAGGTAAACTTAAAAAAATAAACAAAATGACGCGCGGAGTTTCTTTTTGCGGGGATAGGATAAATAAATTTTTGGAAAGAAAAATTTTCGGAACATATAGAATTCTGGTTCTACCGGAGAATCTGGCGGTCCGCAGGGGCGATTCACGGAAATCCGGTGATCGGTAGGGGCGATTCATGAATCGCCCCTACCTCCCGCTATTCTCTTACGAGTTTCCTCGCCTCCAGGTAGTAGCGCTTTTCAAGAGCCTCCCCAATGGAGAAGGTCTTTCGGGGGTAGACCTGCTCTGCAAGAATCCTGGAAAAGAAAATATCCTTATCCACCGGAGGAAGGATAAGCCCCAGAGTGTCATCTCTGAGGCAGAGTTCTGCCACCGAATCCTCTCCGTGGATATAGTCGATGGTAGCGCTCTTGTGTTTCTCCAGGTAGAGATCGAGAGCTTCCTGAAGCATCTCCACCGTAAGTTTGGGCTCCTCGGAGTAGAAGCGCAGCTTCCCTCGTTTGCTCCCCAGGAAAAAACCCAGGGTGTGCGTTCCATCGCAGGGGGATGCCGCCTCGGGGGTGCCATGCTCCGCCTGAATTCCGAGCTGATCCGTCAGGAACTGGAAGAGATGCTCTCCGTCCACGTCGAAGAGTACCCGGTGAATGGGGTGGAAGACTACGCCGGGATCGAAGATATTTTCCACCTCCACCAGGGCGTACCGGGCGGGGTCGTCCGAAGCGGCTCCTCCCGATTTTTTTTCTTCCCAGAGCTGCTTTGCCGCCGCCAGGGAGTGATTTCCATCTCCCACCGCAAAGAGAAGATCTTCCTGAACGAGCTTTTCCAGGGCCTCCAGAACCGGGAGAAGCCGCTCTTCCGGCACGTGCCACCCCCGGAGAGTCCCCCCTCCCTGCATGAGCTTAAAGCTATAGACTTCGTCAAGCTCTTCCCGGTTTTGATAGAGGGGCTCAATAAGGGTTTTTTCAGGATCGTTTACCAGAAAGAGAATGTGCGGCAGATCCAGGCAGGCCCCCCGGCGGATATTCATCCGGGGGGGGAGGCGGCGCAGTATCGTCCCCTCGGTGGGGCGGATAAGGGCACGGCTCCCCTCTTCGAAGCTGTAGCGCTCAAGATCCACCGCCATAAGAAGCCCCTTCCGGGATGCCACGTGAGGGGTGGTACGCTCCACAAGAATAAACCCCGGAGCAAGAGGAGCGAGAACGTCCTTTTCGATATACTCTGTCATGGTGCCGTTGATGGCGGCGATACGCTCCTCGGTATCTCCGTCCTCAAGATAGGCCTCCGGAAGAATCAACCGGAGGGTGGAGGGGGCGTCTCCCACGATCTCTTCAACCTTGTCCCAGTACTCCCGCTCCGAAGAAAACTGATCACAGGCCACCACCGCCCAGACGGGGAACATGTCGTCCTTCTGGGGGAGTAGCACCGAGGGGATGGATATACCGAGGGCGGAACATTTTTCCTGAAGATTGCTCATGATTTCTCTCCTTCATCTCGAATGCTTGATCTTAAATTATAAATCTTGAATTCTCGTATTGTTTTCTTCTTCATCCGTTCTTGCGGGAGAACTCCCTCATGAATTCTGCCAGTGCCTTGGCACCCTCCAGAGGCATGGCGTTATAGAGGGATGCCCGGCACCCTCCCACGCTCCGGTGTCCCTTCAGCCCTAAAAAGCCCGCCTCCGTGGCCTGGCTGATAAAGCTCTTTTCCAGATCCTCCGAGGGGAGTCGGAAGACCACGTTCATGAGGGAGCGCACCCTCTTCTCTACGGGGCAGTTGTAGAACCCTTCGCTTCCGTCGATGGCGTTGTACAGCTCTGCGGCCTTGGCGGCGTTATGCTCCTCCATGGCCTTCATCCCTCCCAGGCGTTTCATTCGCTCCAGCACAAGCTGGATCACCCAGATGCCGAAGACCGGAGGGGTGTTGTAAAGGGAGTTCTTTGCCGCGTGGATGCGGTAGTCCAGATAGGCGGTGATGTTCTCGGGGCAACGTTCCAGCATATCCTCCCGGATGATCACCACAGTCACCCCTGCGGGGCCGAGATTTTTCTGGGCTCCTCCGTAGATGAGGGCAAACTTCTCCACCGGCACCTCCCGGCTTAGGATGTCGCTCGACATATCGCAGATAAGAGGGACCGATCCCGTATCAGGCCACTCCTTCCACTGTACCCCCCCGATGGTCTCGTTGGAGGTAAGGTGCAGGTATGCCGCATTGGGATCCACCTCCAGAGAGGAGGCCTCCGGAAGGGTGGTGTAGCTGTTCTCGGCGCCGTCAAAGAGCACCCGAACCTTACCCACTTTCTTCGCGTCATTGTAAGCACTTTTTGCCCAGGAGCCAGAGAGAGTGAAGTCGCAGGTCTGGTCGGGGCCGAGAAAGTTCAGAGGGATCATGGAGAACTGTAGCGTGGCCCCCCCTCCGAGAAAGAGAACCTTGTAGTTTTCGGGAATAGCAAAAATTTCCTTAAAAAGCTCCACCGCCTGATTGTGCACGGTATCGTACATGGTGCTCCGGTGGCTTGCTTCGATCATGGAGAGCCCATGACCCTGAAAATCTACGAATTCCCGCTGCAGTGTTTCAAGAACCTCCAGCGGCAGGGTAGAAGGCCCCGCATAAAAGTTGTGTTTTCTACTGCTCACAGTAACCCCTCCTCGACATGTTTTTCCAGAATGCCCACGATTTCATCCTCGATGCGCATAAGATTCTCCCTGGAACTCGCTCCGATATGCGGTGCCATGAGCACCCGGGGAGCCCCCAGGAGAGGGTAGTCCTCGGGGGGCGGATCCGTGGGCCATACGTCGGTACAATACCAGCTTATCTTCCCCTTTTCCAGAGCCACAAGCACATCCCAGGGATTCACGATATCCCCCCGGGCAGTGTTGATGAGCACCACGCCATCGTTCATCTTTTCGATGGCATCCTCCCGGATCATCTCCCGGGTTCCGTCCGTCAGGGGGAGATGCAGGGAAATGTAGTCCGCCTGGGAAAAAACTTCTTCAGGAGATCTAAGCATCTCTCCAGCAGGGCTGGATTTCTTGAAGGCATCGTATCCCACCACGTTCATGCCGAAGGCCTTCGCCCGAAGGGCCACCTCGGTGGCGATATTCCCCATACCGAGGAGCCCCAGGGTTTTGCCGTAGAGTTCTGTGCGTTTGAGTTCTTTCTTTGCCCATTGCCCCTCGCTCATGCTCTGATGGGCCTCCACAAGCCGGGTTGGGATCGCCAGCATCATGGCAAAGGCCAGCTCAGCCACGGCGATGCTCGAAGCCCGGGGGGTATTGTACACCCGGATCCCCCGTTCCTCCGCAGCGTCGAGATCCACGTTATCCAGCCCCACCCCCCCTCGAATAATAATCTCCAGCTTCGGGGCTTTTTCCAGAAACTCCCGGGTGCATTTGGTTTTGCTCCGCACCAGAAGAACCCGGGCTTCTTCCAGATCCGCCATCTCGATGGAGGCTTTGCCGAATCCCCCCAGTCGTTCGGGAAGATCTGAAGAAAAAGCATCTGCTATGAGAATACACACAGAACGTCACCTCTCTAAAGTAAAAATGCAATGCCGGAATATGCTGTTGATAGTTTAAACATATTGGAAATGGCGCACTATTCAGTACAGGAAAATACTACCACAGCTCTTTCGTTTTTCAAATAAACCTTGAGGCCTTTCTGGTTTTCTTGAAAATTTTCCGAGAGGCCTTTTGTGTTTTGGAAAATTGTGGTATGATGCGCAGTCATTTGTCTGTTCATAAACCCTGTACAGGTCAAGAACCCTGACAAAATAATATATTTTTTACGGAGTGTAAAAATGAAGCTGTTTGCTGGAAATACGTTTCGAAATGGTGGGTTTAAAAACATCCTGCGTTCTTTTGTGGAGGGCCCCGGAAATATCCGAGAACTTCTTGGAATAGCTCTTCCTATGGTCATTTCTCAGGCCTGTGAAACAGTGATGATGTTTACAGACCGGCTTTTTTTATCCCGCCTCGGAGGGGTGCATATGAATGCCGCCATGGGGGGAGGGCTCACCTGCTTTCTCTTCATGACCTTTTTCATCGGTACCACGGGGTATGCCAACGCCCTGGTGGCGCAGTACTACGGAGCGGGGCAGCGGGAGAAATGCCCTCTGGTGGTGACCCAGGGGGCCATTCTCGCTCTTTTGGGTGCACTGCTTCTTCTCGGAACGCTTCCTCTCGGGAGGCTCTTCTTCGTTTTCTCCAGAGTTCCTGAGGAACAGGTGGCGCTTCAGGTGGCCTATTTCAACATCGTCATGATGGGGGCGGGGATCGCCCTGCTCCGGAATGTGTTGAGCTGCTTTTTCAGTGGCATCGGCAAGACCCCCATCGTTATGGGGGCTTCCCTTTTTTCCATGCTGGTGAATGTGGGGGCAAATTACGTGCTGGTCTTCGGAAAGCTCGGTTTTCCCGCTCTGGGAGTTCGGGGGGCTGCTTATGGTACGCTTATCGGTGGCGTTGCGGGGCTCTTGGTGATTCTCGGAGCCTATCTTAGCAGAGAAAACCGCCGAACCTACGGGGTTCTTGAGGCGCTGCGCTTCGATCGAACCATCATGAAGCTTTTGCTGCGCCTTGGATATCCCGCAGGATTGGAGCTTTTTCTTAACCTTTTCGCCTTCACCAGCATGGTTATGGCCTTTCACTCCTATGGCATTGCTGTGGGAGCTGCCGCCACCATCGCCTTGAACTGGGATATGGTCTCCTTTATCCCCCTGGTGGGGATGAATATCGCCATTACAAGTCTTGTGGGGCGCTACATGGGGGCGGGAAAGCCCGATGCGGCCCATCGGGTGACCATGGGGGGGCTTCGACTGGCCTTCTGCTACTCCGGGGTGCTTCTGCTGATCTTCGCCTCCATGCCGGAGACTTTGGTGCAGGTTTTTCGTCCTCGGGAGGCTAGTCTCGCCTTTGAATCGATGCTCCCCACCGCAACTTTCATGGTACGTCTCATTAGCTTCTACGTCCTGGCGGATGCGGTGGGAACTGTCTTCAGCGGGGCTCTTCGGGGAGCGGGGGATACCTTCTGGGCCATGATTCTCTCCGTGGGAACCCACTGGTTCCTTGCACTTTCGGTGATCGGGGCAATCCGCATTTTCCATGTCCCCCCCGAAGCGAGCTGGTCCATTCTCGTTTCTATGGTCTTTTTCATAGGAGGTGCCTTTTATCTTCGCTATCGGGGAGGGGCCTGGCGCACTCTCCGGGTGATCTCCTGCGAGGGAGATGCGTGACGAACAAACAAGAAGAGGCGGAATCCCTCCAGGGGTTCCGCCTCTCTGCATATTCTTATGAGATGAGCTGGAGTTTATGTGTCCCCGGAAGCGACATTGTGGTCGGCGACTGCAGCTTTGCGTAGCGGAGGTCCGGTGGCGGCACAGGACGTGCCGACAAGCCTCAGATGCGCCATGGATGGCGCATCTGAGGCGACGGGCCGGAGTAGCAAAGCAAGGGAGCGGTTCGACCACACCGGAGCGGAGGGGACATGTAAACTCCCATTCCCACCCCTATACGGGATAGACCCCGTCGGTTTCGGTCTTCTCGAATCCGCCGTCGGTGCCGGTTTCCCGGGCAAACTGCTTGGGAAGAAAATCCTTGGCTACCTGGGGGAAGATGGCGTAGCTCAGCACATCTTCGGGTTTAAGGATATAGGGCTTAATGGCCTCCCGAGCGGCCTCCAGCTCCGGCTCCAGCATCTCGCCGGGACGGCAGGTGATAGGCTTCTCGTTGCCGATGGCAATCTTTGCCACCTCGGGATCCACCTCTGCGGGGGGACGGCCGTAGTACCCCTGGAAGTACATCTTTACCTCCTTGGGGATCATCTTCCAGGGCTTTCCAAGAAGAACGTTCAGGGTGGCCTGGGTTCCCACGATCTGGCTGGTGGGCGTTACCAGGGGAGGATATCCCATGGCTTTACGCACCTTGGGAACCTCTTCCAGCACCGCCTCAAGCTTGTGCAGAGAGTTTTGCTCTTTCAGCTGGCTCTGCAGGTTGGAGTACATCCCTCCGGGAATCTGGTAGATCAGCACGTTCACGTCCACCCCGGACATCCCCATGATAAGGTCTGCATACTTCTCCCGAAGTTCCTTGAAGTAGTTGGATACCGGCAGGAGATGCTCCAGGTCGATCTTCGTATCCAGCTCGCCCCCCATAAGAGCTGCCACGATGGCCTCCGTGGCGGGCTGGCTGGTTCCCATGGCGAAGGGAGAGATGGCACAGTCCACCACGTCCGCCCCCGCCTCAAGAGCGGCGAAGTAGGCCATGGCGGCCATGCCGCTGGTGTAGTGGCAGTGGAACTGTACCGGCAGGCCGTCGGTGTGCTTCTTGATGGAGTGGACGAGCTTCTTGGCATCCACCGGGCTGATCAGCCCCGCCATATCCTTCACGCAGATGGAGTCCGCCCCCATCTCCTTCATATCCTTGGCGAGCCTTCCAAAGGCCTCTACGCTGTGCACCGGGGAGATGGTGTAGGAGATGCACATCTGGAGGTGCGCGCCTTCTTTTTTAACCTGATCCGCCGCAATCTCGGTGTTCCGCAGATCGTTCAGGGCGTCAAAAATTCGGATGATATCCAGGCCGTTTCCTACCGCACGCTTTACAAACTCCCGCACCACGTCATCTGCGTAGTGCCGGTACCCTACGAGATTCTGTCCCCGGAGAAGCATCTGGAGCTTGGTCTTTTTCATGCGCTTCCGGATCTGCCGGAGCCGATCCCAGGGGCACTGCTCAAGAAAACGCATGGAGGTGTCGAAGGTAGCCCCTCCCCATACCTCCATGGAGTGGTATCCCACCTCGTCCATGGCCTCCGCTATGGGAAGCATGTCCTCCGTGCGCAGCCGGGTGGCCATGATGGACTGATGCGCATCCCGAAAGGCGGTCTCGGTGATCCCTACCTTGCGATGCTTCGGTTCGCTCGAATTCTCTCCGCTATTCCCAGATGCCTTCACATTGTTTTTGGTATGATCTGTAGACAACAGAAAAACCTCCCCGTTTTCCGCTTAACGCGGCTCTCTTGGCGCCCCCTTCGGGGCCTTCTCCGCCAAATTGTGTGTAAAAGCTGCCAACTCTCGGGTATTCTACCATGAGTAGCGCAGGCTGCAACAACTTTATTCCTTTTTCGAAACCGAAAAGCACTCAAGTTCACTATCCGGAGCCCAGGAGGCGAGCACTTCCTCACAGGCTCTCCGATGGCTTATGGGAGTATCCCCAGCCTCTACCAGCACCGCCCGAAGAACGCTACGGTTCTCATGCCCCTCCAGAAGCGCCAGAGTAAGAGCGGACGCCAGAGGGGACATGCTGGGATTAAAGGCGGCATTCTCCGCATAACGCCCTGCCACGATCCCTGCACCTTCAAGCTCTAAAGCAACCCCCGCAAACCCCCCGGAATAGGGGGCGTAGCTCTTCCGGGCCGCCTCAAAGGCAGCATCCGCCACAGGGTCACCAGAAGGAAGCCCTTCCTTGGAGAGCGCGGTGATGCTTTCGTCCAGAAGGCGGGCAGACTTATGAAGGTCTCCGGGGCCGAAAGCCCGGGGGAGAAACTCCGAAAGTGTCCGGGGAGCCTCCCCTGGAAGAAAGATTTCAAGAGATTCTCCATCGCGAAGCTCCATGAGAAACTGCCGGCAGAGGCCGCACGGCGGTGCATTCACTGCGAGATGGGTAATCCGACGCTCCCCCTTATGCCAGGCGTGCATCACAGCGGATTGCTCCGCATGAATGGAGGAGCCCAGAGATCCTCCGGGAAACTCCATATTGGCCCCCATATAGAGGGCGCCGCTCTCTCCGCGAACCACTGCTCCCACACAGAAGCGGGATATGGGGGGGCGGGCGAAAAAAGCCGCCCGGGAGAGCAGAGCGATCATTTGCTGTGCAAAAAGGGCAGAAGATTCTCCCTGGGTTGTCATAGGTTGTACTCCTCCTTACTGTGGACGCCATCTCCACATGCAAACAGAGACTAGCGGGTTGTTCCACGTTATATTGTGCCTTGGAATTGGAGCCTCCGCTTGTGTGTCCCCTCGGCTCCCGAGTGGTCGAACCGCTCCCTTGCTTTGCTGCTCCGAACCGTCGCCCCAGATGCGCCGTCCATGGCGCAGCTGGGGCTCACCGGCACGTCCTGTGCCGGTGCCGGTTCTCCGCGACGCAAAGCTGCACTCGCCGACTACTATGCTTGCTGCCGGGGACACACAAGCTCCAGCTCCTGCGGTTCATTCAGGCTCATGATATAAGCGGGAATGACGTACTGCTCTAAATTGAAATCATTATACTCTAAGAGCTTCAGAAAAGCTACCCCTGTAAAAGTCGCACAAGCTCGTCCATGGAGATCTCCGCAATCTGCTCTCGCCCCTGAAGAATATCCTCTGCGAGATGCCGCTTGTGCTCATGCAGTGCCACGATCTTCTCTTCGATGGTGCCTTTTGCTACCATCCGGTAGATGGTTACCGGCCGGGTCTGGCCGATTCGGTGCGCCCTGTCCGATGCCTGATCCTCCACCGCGGGGTTCCACCAGGGGTCCAGATGGATCACATAATCCGCTGCGGTGAGATTCAACCCCATCCCCCCAGCCTTGAGACTGATGAGAAAGCAGGGGCTCTCCTCCCGCTGAAAGGCGTCTACCCGTTTTTTGCGCTCCTTCAGAGGGGTGCTTCCGTCCAGATACTGATAGGCAATTCCGATGCGATCGAGAAAGGCCCGCACCAGGGAGAGATGATCCACAAACTGACTGAAGACCAGTGCCCGGTGCTGGTTTTCCTCAAGCTCCAGGAGAATCTTCTCAAGAGCCTGGAGCTTGGAGCTTCCGGAGCCGCTTCCCGGAAGAATCAGCCGAGGGTGGCAGCAGGCCCTGCGGAGCTTCATGATATGGGAGAGAATCTGGATGCGCCTCTGTCCGGGGGAGAGAGACGCGTTTGTTACCTCATCCAGCGCTTTACGGCGCAGGGCTTCATAGAGGGCGGTTTCTTCAGAGGAGAGTTCCAGAGAGAGAAGGATCTCCGTCTTCGGGGGGAGTTCTTCCAGAACCTGGCTCTTGGTGCGCCGCAGAAGAAAGGGCTCCAGAAGCCGCTTCAGCCGTTTCGCCGCGTGGGAGTTTCCCTCCTTTTCGATGGGGAAGGCAAAACGGGAGTTGAAGCTCTTGAGCGATCCCAGAAGGCCGGGGTTCAGAAAACGAAAGAGGCTCCAGAGTTCTCCCAGATGGTTCTCCAGAGGGGTTCCGCTGGTGATGAGGCGGAAATTGCCCTTTAGCCGCATCACGTTCTTCCAGCGCTGGGTGCGGGGGTTTTTGATGGCCTGTCCTTCGTCCAGGACGATACAGTTCCAGGAAATCTTCTCAAGAGCCTCCACCTCTTGCTGGAGAAGGCCGTAGCTGCAGAGAATCAGATGATAGGGGGCGGAGGCCGCAAGCATCTCCTCACGATCCCCCTCGCCGAGATAGCTCATGGTAAGGGCGGGGGTAAAGCGCCGGGCCTCCCGAAGCCAGTTCATACATACCGAGGTAGGAGCCAGCACCAGAGAGGGCCCCTTTCCCGCCAGATAGAGAAGTGCTGCCAGCGCCTGGATCGTCTTGCCGAGCCCCATATCATCCCCAAGGCAGGCCCCCGCCCCCAGAGAGGCCATCCGGGTAAGCCAGCGGAACCCCTCTTCCTGGTAGTTTCGCAGCTTGCCTTCAAAAGAGGAGGGGACCTGGGGGGTGAGCTGGGAGAGGGCTTCGAAGCGTTCGGTTCTCTCGCGCCACTCCGGGGAGATCTCCTTTTTGGGGATCTGTGCAAAGAGAGGGTGCAGCGCAGGGGTGGCGGAGGGGTGCAGCAGAAAATCCTTTCCCCGGGGGGTGCCGAAGGTGTGCAGATCCTCCAGGCGGCGCCGGAATTCCCGTGTAAGGGCGAGAAACTCCCCGTCCTGCAGAGGGATGAACTGCCCCGGATATCTTCCCACAAGTTCGAGAAGCTCCTTAATGTCGAGCACACGGTTCTCCTCTATCATCAGCTCTCCCGAAAGGGTGAACCACTCCTCTTTGGAGGCGATCTGTACCGAGAGATCTCCAAAGGAGAGGGGGCGGGTAACTTTGAGAGACTCCCCTCTGGGCCACTCCACCCGAAGAAGCTCCGGACACTCCCGAATCTGCAGAAGAAGTTCCAGGCAGTCCTGGGGAGTGGGGAGATGCCAGCTCCAGGGAGATTCCTGATACCCCCGCTCCAGAACGGTGCAACAGGCAAGCACACCCCGGGCAGTCTCCTCTTCTCTCTTGAGATCTCGCGAGATCTGCAGGTTCTTCCCCTCCCGAGAAAAGATCAGCAGGCTCCCCCCCTCGCCGGGGTTGCACCCTGGGCCCTCTTCTCCCAGAGGATATACGCGGATTTCACAGGAGAGTCCCTCCCGCTGGGGGGTAAGCCGCATGCAGGGGCGGTGCTCCCCCTCGCGCAGGGGCTCCTCCTCTCCCGGTTCTCCCTCAACTTCGGACTCCATAGAGATCTTTCCTGAAAGGGCCTTCAGCGTTCGTAGAAGAGCCTCCCGCCCCTCGGAAGGAACATGCAGTACCGGGGAGTTTCCCAGAATCTGGAGCATCTTCTGCACATACCCGGAGAGGGGGAAGAAGAGCAGAACCCCGAAAGACTTCTCCCGAAGAAGATACGCTCGCCCCCGCTCTCTCGGGGAGGGAAAGGGGGAAAACTCCAGAGAGAACCCCTCCTCTCCCTGGCGTATCCGCAGCTTTGGCTCCCCTCGCTGAAGCTGCAGATGCTGCTCCACGAATTCTTCGGAGAAGATATGTTCGTGCCCCTCCAGTGCCTCAAGGGTTTCGAGAAAAGGATCCCCCCCCTGTATCCCCCGATGCCGGGGGTGCTCAAGAGCTTCCAGGGCATCCAGAACATTGCAATCCTGGGGGGTGAGAAGAGTCCCCCCCTCTCGTTCCTCCTCAAGCCTCTTTTCGCTGGCCCGGGTACCACGGCTCCACTTCCCCCGGGAGATCTCCTTCTGTATCCACGGGGCGATTTTCGCTATCCCAGGTGATGGGGTGTGTGGATGTTCCAGTGATATACGCCAGATGAGACGCTCTGGCTTCTCCCTCTTTTTGAGCCTTGCCGTGGCCGGGGTTCCGGGAGGCGTTCCCAGAAGCTCCAGAGCCTCCAGAAGGCGTTGCCACTCCCTCTTCAGGGTGAGCAGGCTCCGTAGCGGGGGGTGCTGGATACTCTCAAGAAAAGACTCTCCCTCTTGGGCCATCTCCAGATATCCCAGGGGCTCCCCTGCGTGCAGAAGCCCTGCACACTCCGCCTCCAGGCGGCGGAGAGAGCACTCTCGGCAGCGGCGATGCAGATCTGCCAGCTCCTCGCTCCGGCGGGGGAGAGCCTCCGGGGCGATCCAGAAGAGGGCAAGAAAAAAGAGTGTCTGGGTGAAGGGGTGTTTTTCCTTAAGCCGGGATGGTGGAAAGTGCACCTCCAAAGCCTCCGCCTCCCGCTGAAAGCCCCGTCGGAAGGCGAGAAGGCGCAGCAGAATATCCCGATTCTCCAAAGGCTCCTCTCCCAAACTCCCCAAATATTTGAGGTATCTCTGTGCCTTTTCCCACTGCTCGGGATCTTCTTCAAGCAGCAGGTTGAGTACGTAGAGAGAGCCGTAGGGAAAGGGGAGGAGCGCCCGGCGATCCTGATGCTCCAGCTTGCGGAGAGCCTCTTCCCAAAGAGTGAGGCTCTCGGTGATCTCCCCCGAAAAAAGAGTTTCCCCGGCCCGGTATGCCTGGGCAATCCACTCCTCCGGAAGGGGTATCTCCCGAAGCATCTCTCCATCCCCCGAAAAAAGGGCGTAGCTGCAGAGCATGCGAAAAAAGGAGGAGTGCCAGGCGGTGCGAACCTCTTGGGATGCCTTGGGGAGCCGAAGGAGAATCTTCTTCAGGGTCTCCCAGAGGGGATCTTCCGAAGAGAGATCTTTCCGAAGGTAGAAATCCGACTCCTTACGGGAGAGCACCCGAAAGACGAGAGGCAGGGGGAGATAACGGCAGAGCCACGAACCATCAAAGGGGGAGTTGCAAATATCGAAGAGAGGGTCTTTTGAAAGTCCCTGAGGAGGGGAGGGGAAGATCTGCTCATAGGCGGCACAATGTTCTTCCAGGCTCCGCCAGTCTCCGGAGTAGAGGGCCCGGCGGATGCATCGGAAGAGCTTCCACCCCTCTTCCCGGGGATAGCCAATATAGGGGGTGAACTGTTGCAGCGGAAGCATCTCTTCCCCCGCATCACGAAGGAGAGGGTAGTTGTGTTCTTCAAGAGCCCTCCGGGTAGCGAACTCCCGAATCTCCCGGGGGACTACCCATGTCTCTTTGAAGGGCTTGGGGATCTCAAGCATCTCCAGAGAGATCAGTCTCTCCAGAAGAGAACCTCTCTCCTCCGGGGAAAGTTTTGGAAAAAGGGGCTCCTCTACAGAGAGAAGCAGCTCCCGAGACACCGGCTCCGTAAGCACCGCCGCAAACTGAAGCAGTCGGCACTCCGGGGGTGTCAGGGTGCCGTAGCGATCTTTCAGAATTGCATGTCTCTCCGGAGAAAATCCGGCCTCTCTCATACTCTTTTCCCCCTCCACACGGCGTTTCTGCGTTCTGCAGCAACGCTCTATGATACCACGGAAAAGAGGGAAATTAGTAGGAAGTGGAAAGTGAAAAATGGACACAAAATATAAAGGCAGTAAAATCAAAGGCAAAACCTCTCACCCTCAATGGCTGAAGGATGTGGTTTTGCCCTTGCCCTTGCCCTTGCTTTTACTTCACACTTCACACTTCCAACGTTCTTCCGCTGTCTCACGCAGCAGCTCCAGCCTCCGGAGCCATCCTCCCAGAAAAGGGCCGTACTGCTTCGGGTTCTTTCGGGCCAGGGAGCCGTAAAACTCCATGCGCTCCAGCAGAAGCCCCTGAACCCCCAGATGACCCCAGAAATCCCCCGAGCGCTGCAAAAGCAGCACTCTCTCCAGCGTACGAGGCCCCACCAGGCCATCCACCTTCAGCGGCTCCTCACGTTCCAGCCCCAGGCCCAGCCGGTTAAGCATTCTCTGCAGTAGCCTCCCCCCCTGATGTACCCCGCAGTGTACCGCCCCATCGAAATGAGCCAGCCGCAGCGGATAGGGGAGGGCGGCACACCCTGCAGGAAGATAGTAGAAGGCATAAAAAATACGGGAAGCCCTCTCACAGGAAAGATCCCGCACAGAGTCCGGAAGCCCCTCCAGCATCCCCCGGGCCTTCTCCAGGCTCCGCTGGGTAATGCCGTATTTGGTGGCCCCCCCGGGATCCTTCGGATGGTTCACGTACCCTCCCTCAACCCTCATGATGTAGGAGAGAAACGCCGCGGGAAGAGCCTCCCGTATCTCTGTGGTCTCTTTCGTCTCCCCCGTTTTTCCTGTTTCGCCCGTCTCGCCTGCCGCTCTCCACTGCATCTCCTTGCACATATTGTATGCTCCCTTCAAGAAATATACGGCATCAGAGCCGTTCCTGAAGGGAGCATACAAAGCTTTCGAAAGATGTTCAAAGAACGGGTGGTTCTACCTGGTTCGCATTTGTCAGCTCTGCATTTTAATTATAGAGACGGTATCAATTGTTCTGCCGGGATTGCATCAGTTCCCAGAGCTTCTTCGTGGATATTTTGGTGTTAAAAAAGGATTCTATCTGTGGGTTTCCCTGCATTAAGGATTTCCGTTTCGATAGGAATGATTGTCTCTCCTTTTTCCGTTATATCCACTGTTGAATTGATGAATCAGGAAGGCCAGCGGGAAGGCCCCCTTTGCACTTGGATTGTCATCCCATGGTCTGAGGATCATCGAGGAAGAGTAGAGCGTTTTTCTAAGTTGAAGAGAGGCACTCTGGAAGGAGATGTTTTGGAGCCGAAGCTTTTACCTGCTCATCACGAACCTGGAATTCAGCCGGTGGCTCGGTATCTTCTACGATTAACAGATGACCGCCGCCATCATGGACTGGCGACTGTGCCATAGTTACCTGCTACTCTATCGATGCCCCGAGAAACCGGGTAAGGGATTCCCTTGTGCGAAGCCACATTCAAGAATCCCCCCCCGAGAAAAAAGTTTTGCAAAAGCGGGGATTTTGGGCTTGTAAAAAACAGGTGCAGAAGGGCGTGGAGAAGGGTCTTGTCTTTCTCTTGTTTTCTTCCTTCTTTCCGAGTACCATGTACCAAAGGGTTTTAACAGGCATATGGTTTCGGGGCTCTCGGGACGCTATATTTTTGACATAATGTGGAGGCAGAATATAGATGCGAATTACCGTGATCGGTACGGGGTATGTGGGGCTTGTGACGGGCACCGGGTTGGCGGAGAGCGGCAACCGGGTGCTCTGTATTGATAAGGATGCGGATCGGATTCAGGGGCTTCAGCGGGGGGAGATCCCCATCTACGAGCCCGGCCTGGAGACCATGGTGCCCCGGAATGTGGAGAAGGGGCGCCTTCGTTTTTCCACCTCCTTTGAGGAGGGGGTGCAGCACGGGGAGCTGCTCTTTGTGGCGGTGGGAACCCCCACCTCTCCAGAGAACGGCGGGGCGGATCTGAGCCAGGTCTATGAGGTGGCCCGGGATATCGGCCGGTATATGGATTCCTTTCGGGTGGTGGTGCTGAAGTCTACGGTGCCCGTGGGAACCACCGAGGAGGCGGGGCGGCGGATCAAGAAGGAGCTTGCTGCCCGGGGGCTGGGGGAGCATCTGGTGGAGATGGCCTTCTGTCCGGAGTTTCTGAAAGAGGGCTCCGCCATAGACGATTTTCTGAAGCCCGACCGCATTGTGCTGGGGGTGGAGAGTCCCAAGGCTCAGGATTATCTGGAGGATATCTTTGCTCCCTTCTCCATGCGGGAGAACCGGATTATGAAGATGAGCATTCGGGCGGCGGAGCTTACCAAGTATGCCGCCAACGCCATGCTGGCCACCCGGATCAGCTTTATGAACGATCTCGCCCGGTTTGCGGATATTCGGGGGATCGATATCGAGCAGGTGCGCCGGGGGATGGGGAGCGATGAGAGGATCGGCCCCAGCTTTTTGTATCCCGGCATCGGCTACGGGGGCTCCTGCTTTCCCAAGGATGTGAAGGCCCTGATCCATGCGGGGCAGGAGTGGGGGCATACCTTCAGCATTCTGGAGGCGGTGGAGGCGATTAACGAGCGGCAGAAGAGCTATCTTCTGGAGCGTCTTCTGGCCCATCTGGGGGGGGATTCTCTGGAAGGGCAGCGCTTCGCGGTGTGGGGATTGAGCTTTAAGCCCCAGACGGACGATATGCGGGAGGCCCCCTCCATACCGATTATCCGGGGGTTGTTGGAGCGAGGGGCCTCGGTGCGGGCCTTCGATCCTGTGGCCATGGAGAACGCCGGCAAAATCTTCGGACCTTTGAAGGGGCTGGAGTACGGAGAGGATCCCTACGAGATTCTGGAGGGGGCCCATGGGCTCCTACTTCTCACGGAGTGGCCGGAGTTCCGCTCTCCGGATTTCGAGCGTATGAAGGAGCTGCTGAAAACCCCCCTGATCTTCGATGGCCGCAATCAGTATGACCCCGGCAAGATGCGGGATCTGGGCTTTGTCTACTACGGCATTGGTCGGGGTGGGCGGTAGGTTGCATGGGTTTGCGCCATCTCTGTGTTGGTAACCCCAAACACAAAGAGTTCTGGCACAGAGGAAGAAAAGGCTCTCTCTGTCCGAGGGAGATTACCCGGGAGCGTGCCCAGGCGTTGCTGGATGAAGGTGTTTGTCTGGATGGGGTTCGGTATGGGCCTTGTGCGAAGGAGTGGCTTTTGCCCGACGTTCCGATTGAGGCTGCTGGGCGTAATGGCAAGGCTATCCTTGTGGGGTGGATGGTCTCCACGGTCTTTTTGAGAGATTCCGATGTCAAATCCCTTGCTTTGGCGGGGGATTGAAGATCCTCGTTTTCCCAGCCATACTACCTGAGGTGTAGATTTTCTTAAGGAGGTTCAGGTTTGAACAATACTATCCATACTATTCACGCCCTGATTCTTGCGGGGGGGGGAGGCACCCGCCTCTGGCCCCTCTCTCGGGAGGAGGTGCCCAAGCAGTTTCTCCCTCTGGGGGGGAGCGAAAGTTTGCTCCAGAACACCCTTCGCCGGTTGCAGCCCCTCTGCGGTTGCCGTATCCGGGTTGTGGGGGGGGAGGGTTTCGAATCCCAGATTATGCATCAGATCCGGCAGATCGAATGGCGCTGTGAGGAGGAGAAAGAGGATTTCCTCATTCTTGAGCCGGTGGGGCGCAACACCGCTCCCGCTATCGCCCTGGGGGTGGCGGCGCTTCTTGAAGAGGGGGCGGATCCCCGAACGCCTCTCCTCGTCTGTCCCAGCGACCACGTCATGAAGGATGAAGAGGGTTTTCGCGAGGCGGTTCTTCAGGGGCTTGCGGCGCTGGAGGCGGGGCGGCTTGTCACCTTTGGAGTGGTTCCAAATGCCCCCGAAACGGGGTATGGTTACATCAAGAAGGGAGAAAACCGGGGGGGATGGTTCGAGGCAGAGGCCTTTGTGGAGAAGCCCAATACCCTCCGGGCCCAGGAATACCTCGACTCCGGAGAGTATCTCTGGAACGGGGGGATCTTTCTCTTCCGTCTGGAGGATATGGCCGCCGCCTTTGAGGAGCATCTCCCGGAGATAGGCACCCTTATCCGGCAGGGGAAAGGCGCTTTGCTTGAGGCCTTTGAAGAGCTTCCCTCGGTATCCATCGACTACGGCATTATGGAGAAGGTGCAGCGGGTGGGGGTAGTGCCTCTTAACGTGGGGTGGACCGACCTGGGAAGTTGGGATGCCCTTTACGATTACGGCCCCCGGGATGAGCAGGGAAACCTCCTCAAAGGGGATATCCTGGCCTCCAACTGCCGGAACAGCCTTATCCAAGGCAACGATCGGCTTGTGGCCGCCTCGGGGGTAGAGGATATGCTGGTGGTGGATACCCCGGATGCTCTCTATATCGCCCCCCGGGGAAAGTCTCAGGAGGTGCGGCAGATCGTGGAGACCCTTAAAGAGCAGCATCGCCGGGAGTTCTGGCAGGCTCCTGAAAGCGCCCGCCATTGGGGGGAGTACCGTATTCTCTACGAGGCGGAGGGGGTAAAGATCAAGTGCCTTCGGGTGCTTCCGGGAAAGAGCCTTAGCCTTCAGTATCATCACCACCGGAGCGAACACTGGATCGTCATTAGCGGTACCGCCAAGGTGCGGCATGAAGATCGGGAGTATTTCCTGCACGAAGGGGAGAGCACCTTTATCGGCAAGCATGAGATGCACCAGCTCTCCAACCCCGGTAAAATCCCTCTGGAGATCATCGAAGTTCAGAACGGCCCCTATCTTGGAGAAGACGACATCCTCCGCTACGGGGATAAGGACTTTCGCAAGGACGTGGAGATGGAGCGTACGGGGATATAGGGGATGAGCAATAATCTATGATCTATCATGATCTGTGAGGTGTAGAGCAGAGTATGGAGCGTTAGAGTATGGGGGATCAACACGGAGCATAGCGTATAGAGGATAGATGGGGTAAAAAAAGCCCTCAGCCGCCAGAGACCAGCTTTTGCCGGTTCCTGACAGCTGAGGGCTTTTCTCTTCCTTCTACTCCGTCCCCGTCCGGAGCCAGGCGTGCAGATCCCGGATGGCCTCGCTCAGGGCTTCTAGGCGTTTTTCCATGCGAATGAGCAGATAGGCCGCCACAACGACGGAAAAGCCGCTCTGGATGGCGCTGTTCAGAAACTCCTCCATGGGTGCTCCTCCTTTCTTGATCCCCTTATACTTGCTTGCTAGATACAAAATCCCCGAAGCCCGAGAGTTTCGGCTCCGGGGAAACGATCCATCTCCTACCAGGTACTGCAGCTTGATGCTTCGTTATGCCGCTAGGCAGCTACACCGCTACACAATGATCTCGGTAACAGTCCTGTCAACGACTTCCGCACCTGCGAAGGTCTGGGGATTCTTTACGAAGATCCCGGCGGTAATCACGGCGTTCGCGGCGGTGGTGGCTTCTGCGAGAGTGATACCGTTCTTGGGATACCGAAGAGAGAGCGCCCACGAAGCGTCACTATCGGTCTTAAACTTCAGACGAAGGGTCTTAGCCATATCGTTTCACCTCCTTTCTTTTTCGTTTCGTTGCCTTCCTCTACCGTTTCATTTCATGGCATTCCTAAGATTGCCATTTTTCTTTTTCCGACAGTTCGGCGAGCCGATACGCCGAGACAGCCAACTACATCACCGTATCAACCGCGGATCGCTGAATCTCCACTACCGGAAACTCCAGAAGCTCCTCCAGAGCCTGGGCCACTGCATCAATGTCATCGGCGGCGGCGTTATCCGCCACGCCCCCCCAGCTGAGGGTTGTCAGGATAGGATCACCTTCGAGACTGGTACCGGTCTGCACCCGAAGCCCCATACGCGTACTCTTGTTATGAAAGTCTGCCATGTTATTTCACCTCCCTTCTTTATGCCTTTTCTTTACGGAATGTGGCTCCCCAAATTTTTTTATTGCCTCCCTCGGGGGCCGCCTGTTACGGGGAGCATGATACCCGTCTTCTTAATCACTTTCAAAGAACTGGTGGTTCTCAAGATCCTGACAGGAAAATGTCGAGGATAATATCGAGAATAACGTGTCGGGAAACCTTGAAAAAGCACGAAAAAAGGCCCTTCCTCATGGAGAGGAAAGGCCTCGAATGCTGTGCTTGAAATACTATTTCCTGAAGAAGAGTGGCTCCAACAGCCTCCAACGGTACCGCTGAAAATCAGGGGGATCGTTTTTTACAGAGAAGCACCGAGGGAGGAATTGCAAGAGCCTCCGCCAGAAGAAAAAACACCTCCAGAGAGGGAACCCGGCTCCCCCGCTCAATGGCGGAAAGATACTCCTGGGTGATCCCCGCGCACTCCGCAAGCTCTCTCTGGGTGTAACCCCGCTGCATCCGAAGATGACGGATGCGGGTACGGTGAAGAACGTACATGCAAACCTCCTTGATCTCTGAAATACGCCTTCATGAAGAAGATTTTCCGAAGGCAAAACGTGAGAAGGTCGGAAAAACGCATTTGGTTTTTTCCGGAGGGAGTGGAAAAAACCTCTAAAAGTAAAGCAAACTTTACATATTTTGTCAAGCTGTGGAAGGTTTTTCCGAGGAGGGGAAAGCTAGTTGCTAGTTGCTAGGAAAAGCAAAGGCAAAGGTATGGGGCAAAAACCACCGTTGCCGCATGGTTTTGCCTTTGCCTCTGCCTTTGCCTTTAACTAAAAACGAGCAACTAAGAACTAGTGCATCATTCCTGCTTATATTATGAGCCTGAATGATCCGCAGGAGCCGGAGCTTGTGTGTCCCCGGCAGCGACATAGTGGTCGGCGAGTGCAGCTTTGCGTCGCGGAAAACCGGTGCTGGCACAGGACGTGCCAGCAAGCCGCAATCGCGCCATGGACGGCGCGTCTGTGGCGACGGTTCGGAGCAGCAAAGCAAGGGAGCGGTTCGACCACTCGGGAGCCGAGGGGACACACAAGCGGAGGCTCCCATCTAAGGGCACACTATAACGTGGAACAGCCTACTAGCCCCTACACGTCCAGATTCCGTACCTCTCGGGCGTGTTTTTCGATGAACTCCCGACGCGGCTCCACCTTGTCTCCCATGAGGACACTGAAGGCTTCATCCGCCGCCACGGCGTCGTCGATCTCCACACGCTTGAGTACGCGCCCTGCGGGGTCCATGGTGGTCTCCCAGAGCTGTTCGGGGTTCATCTCCCCCAGCCCTTTGTAGCGCTGCAGAACATATTTCTTTCCCTCCAGGGCAGCGATGATCTCCCGGAGCTGTTTTTCCGAGTAGCAGTAGTTTATGGCTTTTCCCGCCTGAATCCGGTAGAGCGGAGGCTGGGCTACGTAGAGATGCCCCTGTTCGATGATCTGAGGCATGAACCGGAAGAAGAGCGTGAGCAACAGCGTGCGGATGTGTGCTCCGTCTACATCGGCGTCGGTCATGATGATGGTGCGGTGATACCGGAGCCGGGAGATATCGAATTCGTCCCCCACCCCGCACCCCAGGGCTTGAATGATGGTGCGGATTTCGTTGTTACTCAGCGCCCGATCCAGCCGGGCCTTTTCTACGTTAAGAATCTTTCCCCGTAGCGGGAGAATGGCCTGAAAGCTGCGATCCCGTCCCTGTTTGGCGCTGCCTCCGGCGCTGTTTCCCTCCACGATGTAGATCTCCGAGTTTTGGGGATCCTTGCCGGAGCAGTCTGCCAGTTTTCCCGGAAGGTCGAAGCTGGAGAGGGCAGATTTGCGCCGCACCAACTCCCGCGCTTTTTTTGCAGCTTCCCGGGCCTGGCGGGCTTTGAGGGCGTTGTTGACGATTGGTTTGAGGGTCTCCGGGCGGTCCTCCAGAAGGTTGAGGAGAGCGTCATAGACCATGGAGTCGACAATTCCCTTGATCTCTCCGTTGCCGAGCTTGGTCTTGGTCTGCCCTTCGAACTGGGGTTCCGGTATCTTCACGGAGATGACTGCGGTGAGCCCCTCTTTAAGGTCCTCTCCGGTCAGATTGACTTCTTTTTCTTTGAGGAGCTTCTCCCGCCGGGCCATCTCGTTCACTCCACGGGTGAGGGCGGTGCGGAACCCCGATACGTGCGTTCCCCCCTCAATGGTGTGGATAAGATTGGCAAAGGGGAAGATTCGTTCCATGTAGCTATCGTTATACTGGATGGCCACATCCACAAAAACCCCGTCCTTTTCTCCTGAAATGGAGAGGGGGGGGGCGAAAAGGGTCTCTTTGCCTCGGTTTAGATGCTCCACAAAGGAGGTGATTCCTCCGTCGTAGGAGAAGAGCGTCTCTTTCTCCTGCCGCTGATCCCGCAGAATGATGGCAATTCCCGGAGTGAGAAAGGCCAGTTCCCGGAGGCGAGAAGAGAGAATATCCCAGGAGAAGGAGATTTCGGGGAAGATGAGGCTATCCGGAAGAAAGTGAATCTTCGTCCCCTGGCGGGCGGTGTCCTCTCCCGCAACAAGGGGAGCTAAAGGAATACCCCGGCGATAGGACTGCTTCCACTCCTGCCCGTTTTTCCAGATTGTAAGTTCCAGCCACTCCGAAAGGGCGTTTACCACCGAGAGGCCTACTCCGTGAAGCCCTCCGGAGACCTGGTAGGTTTTGTTGTCGAACTTTCCCCCTGCGTGGAGTACCGTGAGAACCACCTCGGCGGCGGATTTTCCCATGGTGGGGTGTTCGTCCACGGGAATTCCCCGGCCGTTGTCTTCCACGGAGATGCTGTTATCCGGATGGATGGTGACTTCCACGTTGTTGCATATCCCCGCCAGAGCCTCATCCAGTGAGTTGTCTACGATTTCATAAACCAAATGATGGAGTCCCCGGCTTGCGGTGTCTCCGATATACATTCCCGGGCGTTTCCGTACCGCCTCAAGGCCTTCAAGAATCTGTATGTTCTCTGCGGTGTACTGCTGGGAGGCAGTGGCAGCGTTCATTATCGTATGTTCCTCCTTAATTGCAAATTACTCATTTTTCTGCTCAGTGGAGCTGTCTTCTTCGGGGTTTCTTTTGGGGAGCCCCTGTTGAAGAAGTTCCGCCACAAGAGCATCTCGCTTGGCTATCGTTCTGGGGGTGAGTTGCACGGTGTATACGGATCCGTCTCTGCGATAAGCCTGGGTGCGGCCCTCTTCTCGAACAAGGGCCACCAGATCTGCGAGATTGAGAGGGGTTCCCGTTTCCAATAGGGTGATCATGGGTTGTATCCTCCCTCCTCATAGACAGGAGTACAAGCTTACAGATTATACCAGAATTCTGGCTCAAAGGAGATAGCCGAAGAGGCAGAAGCTTTTGAGGAAGGCGAAAAAAGACCCCCCGAGGGGTTCGGGGGGATGATGTTCTGATGCCAAAGCGGTCGTTAGGGCAGTGGCCTGGTATAGCTATTTTATGGTGAAAATCTGGTCGAGCCGAGTGAGTTCGAAGACTTCTTTGACGCTTCCTCGAAGATTATGAAGCACCATGGTTCCTCCGCGCTTCGCACAACGCTTGTAGAGGGAGATGAGCACCCCCATACCGGCGCTGTCGATAAACTGAAGTTCTCCCATGTGGATCTCCACGTGAGAGACCATCTCACCCATCTTCTTGATGGCCTCTTCCCGGAAGAGGGTAGCATCCTCCACATACATGTAGCCCGAAAGGTGAACTTCCATCCTGTTTCCCTGTACATTCATGTTCATTTTCATGACCGAACCTCCTCCTTGTATGCATTTGTCCCCGGGAGTCTGGATGCTCCAAGGGTTTTCTCGTTCAGCGTCACAATCATACAGATAGTTCCCGGTTTTGGAAAGAAAAGCCGATCACAGCATCCCTCCATGATCATAAACCCTCTTCCGTGCTCGGAAAGAGGATCCGCATCCTCTCTCGATCGGTGCCGAAAAAACATGTCCCGATCCAGCCGGTTTCCTTCGTCCTGCACCGAAATCTGAAGCTCCTCTCCTTTTTGCGAGAGATGAAGAAGAACCTTTTTTGAGGGATCGTTCCGGTTCCCGTGAAAGAGGGCGTTGTTCACCGCCTCGTTGATGGCGACAAAAAGGAGATCCCCGCGACGAGAGACATGGGCTGCGAGAAAATGCCGGATGACGCGGATATGCATCTCGAACTCTTTTCGAGTACGAAAAACTTTTTCCAGGCTTTTCATAGGAGAACTCCTTTGCAGGCGGATACAGGGTATTCCTGAAAACCCCATCCCTGGGGAGACGATCTCTCTACGGTGCGTGCGGGCCATTGTACCACGTTCTCCTCTTTCGAGAAGAAGGTTAGGAGGGCTTTCCGAGCCAGAGCGAAGCGGCTCCGAAGAGGGGGGCTTCCTTTCCCAGAGAGCTGATGCGGAGGTTGAGCACCTCCCGGAAGGGGAGGGCCAAGAGGGGAAGAATTTTTTCCTCCAGGGCGGGGACGAGTCCTGCAGCCCGGCTGATCCCTCCTCCAAGAACCACCACCTTGGGATCGAGAAGATGGATAACGCTGGCGATAGCCCCCGCCAGGTGCGTGAGGATGGTCTCCCATGCCTGGTGCGCTTGAGGATCTTTCTCTCGAAGGGTCCAGAAGGTTTTCACATCCTCTGGAAGGCCGAGATTTCGGGCAATTTTGCCGATGCCATCCGCCCCTGCAAGAGCTTCGAGATGCCCTTTGCCGGCACAGCCGGGGGCGCAGAATCCTTCGTGATTTGTCCAAATATGGCCGGATTCCGAGCCCATGCCGTGGGCACCTGTGATGAGGCGTCCTCCGCTTACGAGCCCCCCTCCGATCCCTGTGCCGAGGGTGAATACCGCGTAGTCCTTCATTCCCTTCGCCTCTCCTGCAAACCCCTCCCCCAAAGCGTAGCAGTTGGCATCGTTTTCTACCAGCACCTTGCGCCCCAGCTCCTTTTGCAAATATTCCCGAAGGGGGACATTCCGCCAGGTGGGGAAGTTGGGAGAGCTGCGCAGTACATCTCGGGGGGAGTCCAGAAAGCCCGGCACACCGATCCCCAGGGGTATTTCGGGGGTTCCGAATCGTTCGAGGATATCCCCGATCTGCCGGGTTACTGCAGCAAGCTCTCGGGAGGGGACGGTATCCTCTTCGATGGTCTTGCAGAGAACGCCGTCTTCCGCCAGGGTTGCTGAGATCGTATGTCCTCCCAAATCAATGGCCAGCGCGGTGGTTTGTCTCATGATATCCCTCCTTGTGCTCTCTCTTTTCCTCAAAGATGCCTGGAATCCTTGTCGATTATAGCTTCTTGTCTTTTGTCTTGTTCGGAACGCTTTTGTGGAGTTCGGGATGGTTTTCCATAAACTCTAGAAAAATATCCGTGCAGGCAGTATCGAACTGGCTCCCCCGATGCCGGCGGATCTCCTGGAAAGCCTCTTCCGGAGAGCAGGCTTTCTGGAAAGGACGATCATTAATCATGCATGTATAGGCATCCACCAGAGCAAAGAGAAGGCATGCCGCAGGAATTTCATCGCGCGAGAGTTCAAGAGGGTATCCCTTGCCGTCCGGTCGTTCGTGATGCTTGAGGATCAGATCTGCCACCGGAGCGAGTTCAGGGGAACTCAGTGCTACGCGATGCCCTATCTCCGGATGCCTTCGGATAATCTGCCACTCCTTCTCCGTAAGAGGGGCGGTTTTTTTCACAATTTCGGGTGGAATGCCGATGTAGCCGATATCGTGGAAGAGGGCGAAGAGCCCTAGGTACGCTTCTTCGCTCTCGGGCTTTTCCAGATGCTTCCAGAGGGCCAGCAGAAGGTCTCGGGCATGATGCTGGTGCCCCCGGGAGTTTGGCATCGAAGCGTTGCAGAAATTGCTGTGCAGCTTTTCCACGAAATTTCTTCGCACCTGGGCACTCTGACGAAGCTTCTGCCGATACATCCGGGAATCTGCTTCGTTCATCAGGGTCTCTGCGGAAATCTGGACACCTTCTTCTGAAGAGATTTCCCGGCAGGCGCTTCCCACGGAGATGCTGAGGGGGATGGAGCCAGCCCCTGCGTTGTAGGCCTCGATGTTCTTCTGAAGCCTTTCAAGGGTCTCGCGCATTTTCTCTTCCGGGCACTGGGGGAGAAGAATGGAGAACTCGTCCCCTCCTATTCGGGCGATGACATCGGAACTTCGGAAGGTCTGGCGCAGAATGCAGGCGGCGGCGATGAGAAGCCGATCGCCCGAAGAGTGTCCCATAATGTCGTTCACCAGCTTGAGCCCATCGAGATCGCACATGATAACTCCCAGAGGATCAAAACGCCGGCTGTCCATGCGCCGCATCTCTTCTTCGAAGAAAGCCCGGTTGTAGAGCCCTGTAAGAGAGTCGTGCATGCTGAGAAAGCGCAGCTTCTCTTCCATGGTTTTCTGGGCAGAGAGATCGATGATGATTCCAAGAACTCCTGCAATCTCCCCCTCTTCCCGTACTGGATTGATGTAGAGTGCCGCAGGGAAGGTTTTACCTTCCCCTGTACGGGCGGTAAGTTCTGTGGAGATTTCCCGGTCCTCGTCGAAGAGGCGTTTCATGCAGCGCCGGGCGACGATGGCATGATCCTCCTCGAAGAGATCAAGCCAGGAGATCTGGCGTTCTTTGAGATCTCTCGGAAGATAGCCGAAGCTGGAAAAACCGTTACGGTTCATAAAACGAATCTTTCCGGTGAGGTCTGTCTCGAAGATGGTCTGAGGAAGACTGTCGGCAAGCTCCTTGTAACGATTTTTCTCCTCTTGAAGCTGGATCTCTGTCTTTTTTAGCTCGGTCATGTCGAGAATAACCCCGTCGATGAAGCGCTCTCCCGTAACCTCATCCAGGGTTACCTGGCCGCAGTCGTGAACCCAGATGTACTCTCCGTCGCTTCGTAGAACGCGGTAGTAGATGGAGAAGGATCCTACCTCCTCAAGCTGTTTCCAGAAGGAGGTAAGCAGATAGACCCGATCGTCGGGGTGGGTGATATCCGTGATGGTGATCCGATGGCTTCCTAAAATGTCTTTGGCTTTGTACCCCGTGAGCCGCTCGAAGTTGTCGCTCACGAAGATTTTCGTAAACTGCCGATCCACCCGGCTCCGATAGACCGCACCGGGGATGTTGTTCGCCAGGGCCAGAAGCTGTTGTTCGTTTTGTCGCTCTACGCGGCGGGTCTCTTCAAGAGTATCGAGGAGCGTGTTAATGTTTTCTCCCAGAAGGCTGATTTCGTCAGACCCCTTCAGAGAGATCCTCTGGGAGGAGGGGGTAACCTGGCTCTCCCGGATAAGGGTTTGAAGAAAGGCCCCAAGGTAATGGAGCCTCTGGATTACCATGCGGTGCAGAAGCAGGAGCAGGCCGGTAAAGAGGAGTCCGCCCAGGAGAAAAAGCAGAAGATAGTTCACACGAAGAGAGCGGTGTGTGAGATCCACCACCCTTGATGAGGAGGAGAAGCTCAGAAGAGCGATGGGGGTCTCATCCCAGTTGCGCAGCAGAAAGTAGC